>Ga0209507_1001024_pt1 | contig 24352 bp, 18 predicted proteins | sample AD_UKC028_MetaG_FD_184414 | JGI IMG/M metagenome (GOLD analysis project Ga0209507, IMG submission 184414) | Active sludge microbial communities of municipal wastewater-treating anaerobic digesters from USA - AD_UKC028_MetaG (SPAdes) (version 2) | ecosystem: Engineered > Bioreactor > Anaerobic >...
GGGTGGTGTCCACTTCCGCTACGGTGTTTCCCGCCTCGTCCATGGTGATGTCCTCGGCCAACTCCGGGAACCCGTCAAAGCTGGGGTCGGCAAACTGGCGGGTGGCCGATCCGGTGTAGTCCAGGATGTTGAAATAGAGCTTGCCGTAGTCCTCCCGAATCCGGGTGCCCCGCCCGATGATCTGCTTGAACTCGCTCATGGAGTTAATGATGCGCACGATGACGATGTTTTTGCAGGTCGGCGCGTCTACCCCGGTGGTGAGCAACTGGGAGGTGGTGAGAATGACCGGCGCGGTGGTTTCCAACTCCTGAAACCGGCTCAGGTGGCCGCGTCCGATCCCGCCTTCGTCGGCGGTCACACGGGCGACGTAGTTCGGATACTGTTTGACCAAATCCTGATTGAGGTTCGCCAGCGCCCGGCGCATTTCATCGGCGTGTTCCTGGTCTACGCAAAACACAATGGTTTTCGCAAAGCGGTCGGTGCGCTTCATGAACTCAGTGAGGTGGTGAGCAATGGCGTCGGTGCGGGCGCGAAGCGCCACGATCCGTTCAAAATCCTCGGTGCGGTATTCCCCGTCCGGGATTTCCCGCCCGTAGCGGTCAAGCTGGCCCTGGGTCGGTCGCCAGCCGCTCGCGTCCACGGTGGTAATTATTCGATGCACGCGGTAGGGGGCGAGAAAGCCGTCCTCGATCCCCTGCTTGAGGCTGTAGGTGTAGAGCGGTTTCCCAAAGTAGCGGTAAGTGTCGCGGTTATCCTCCCGCAACGGCGTCGCGGTCATCCCCAGTTGGTAGGCTGGCTCAAAATACTCCAGTATCTCCCGCCAGTTGCTCTCGTCGCGGGCGCTGCCTCGGTGGCACTCGTCCACCACGATCAAATCAAAGAAGTCGCGGGCGTATTGCCAATACAGGCCGGGGCGGCGTTCATCCTTAGCGAGCGCCTGGTAGATGGCGAAATACATCTCGCGGCCTTTGCTAATCTCGCCGCCTTCGATCTTGAACCGGGCCTCGCCAAACGGGGCAAAGGTCTTGTCCTTGGGATCGTCCACCAGAATGTTGCGGTCGGCCAGAAACAGGATGCGGGGTTTGCGGTGCTCGCCGCTGCGATTCCAGCGGGCGTTCCACAGTTTCCAACAGATTTGAAACGCCACCACGGTTTTCCCGGTGCCCGTCGCCATCGTGAGCAACACGCGGCGCTGGCCCTGCAAGATCGCCTGCACGGCGCGGTGGATGGCGATCTCCTGGTAGTAGCGGGGCTTGATGCCGATCAGGTAAGCCGGAGTCAGCAACCGCGCGGCGGTCTCCTCGCTGAACTGCTCGGCGGTCATGAGGCGCTGCCACAATTCGTCGGGCGTCGGAAAACTGGACAACTCCCGCTCCTGGCCGGTGGTGTAGTCGAATTCCAGGATGGCATGACCGTTGGTGGCAAAGGCGAACTTCAAGCCCAAAATCTCGGCATAGTCCTTGGCCTGCTGCATTCCGGTTCCGGCTGGGTCGGCCTCGGGCTTGGCCTCCACTACGGCGATCATGAAGTCGCGGGTGTAGTTGAGCACGTAATCGGCCCGCTTCTTCTCCCCCCGAATCGGCTTACCGCTCGTGGTGAACACCCGTCCATCGGTAAAGACCTTTTGCTCGTGGATCGCGTGGGGAGCGGTCTCCCACTCGGCGGTCTGCAACTTGGGCGTGATATAGATTCGGCACGTATCGGCTTCGTTCAGGGACATGGCACGCTAGAAAAAGGGATTATTCGTTGTAGTGTATCAATCTATCATATTGAATATCAAAAAAAATTCATTTTGTCCTTGCTTTTTCCCGGTCCTTGGTTTACAAAATATATAATAAAGTTTATTTTGTAAACCTATAACTCTATGGAGTCTTCCCATGCTTGGCGAACGCCTCAAACTGGCACGCAAGCGGGCGGGACTCTCGCTGCGCGATCTCGCGCATCGCCTGGATGATCAGGTGACGGCTCAAGCGATTGGGAAGTATGAGCGCGGCGAGATGATGCCTAGCTCAACCGTGCTGATTGCGCTCTCGAAAACCCTGGGCTTGCCGCTCGGCTATTTTATGAGTCCCATGCAAGCGAAGCTGGATGGCATCGAATTTCGCCAAAAGGCGGGAACCACGGCCACGGATCGCGCCCGCGTGGAAGCCGAAGTGCTGGAACACGTAGAACGCTACCTGATGATTGAGGACATTCTCGGTCTGGATAGCGCCTCGTGGAATAACCCGCTCGCCCAGCGCCAGCGAATCGAAGATCCCGGTGCCTGTGAGGCCCTTGCCAACCAGATTCGGGGGTTGTGGGCGTTGGGAACCGATCCGATCCCCAACATGACGCAGCTTCTTGAACAGCACGGGATCAAAGTGCTGCTCCTGTCGTTGCCTGAAGGGGTGGATGGTTTGACCTGCCTCGTGCGTCGGCCCGGTAAAGAGGCCGTGCCCTGCATCGTCGTCAATCAACAGAGAACTCTTGAACGTCGCCGTCTGACCTTGGCGCATGAATTCGGGCATCGCTTCATCGATCCTGAGTCCGCGTATTCCCCAGAGAAAGCCGCGAACCGCTTTGCCGGGGCCTTCCTCATGCCGGCTGTCCACCTGCAAGAGGAGATCGGCAAACACCGTCACGCCCTGGGCTACCGCGAGATCGTGCAACTGAAGCGCATCTATCGGGTGAGCGCGGCTTCCATGCTGCTGCGCCTTTCTCATCTCGGCATCCTTTCACAAGCGGCCTTGGTTCATGCCTTTCAAACCGTCGCTAAGGACTGGCGGAAAGTGGAGCCGGAACAGTTAGAATTACCGGAGTTGCGTGGTCAAGAGGAAACGCCGTCGCGCTTCGAGCGGCTGTGTTACCGGGCGCTCGCCGAAGACCTGATCTCGCTCCCAAAAGCAGCGGAATTGCTGCAAAAGCGCACAAACGAAATCGAAGTGGCTCTCAATGGACCTGGGAGAAATAATGCGAGTTGTCATTAGCGATAGTTCGGTATTGATCGACCTCGCCAAAGTCAAACTGATTGAGCGCACGCTGGCCCTGCCGTATGAGTTCGTGATTCCTGATGTGATTTTTGCCGATGAGCTAATCGACCTAAGACACTACAAGAAAGAGCAACTTATTGAATTAGGTTTCAAGACGGGCTCGCTCACTGGTGAACAGGTGAGAACAGTGTTACAATATGGTGTCAATTATAAACCGCTAACTGCCAATGACTGCTTTGCGCTTGTATTGGCTGAAAGCATTGAACAAGCTATTTTGCTCACTGGTGATGCTGATCTACGCAAAACGGCCCAAAGGCATAAAGTAGAAACACATGGTATTATTTGGCTATGCGAACAAATGAGGGAATGCCAGACAGTAGGTGATAGAATTTTGCTGGTTGCGTTAGAATCATTGCGCGATGACCCGAGTTGTCGAATCCCAAAAAGGGAATTGAACCGACTGATTGAACAATTGAAAGCAACGATAACAAGATAAATAGGAAACTTTATGGCAACACAAATAATACCACGCCAACAGGGTGACGATTATCAAGCAAGATGGTTCTGGTTGCAGGCGTGTGCCCTTCTCGATGAATTTTCTAATGTGGAACGAGTCGTTTATGAGGATGATAAGCTGAAGTCATTCGATGACGTTGCCGTTTACTATCATGCTGGATATACAGATAAAAATGGAAATCCGCTTGATGTCGATTTTTACCAAGTAAAATTTCATGTTACGTCGGATGGAGCACTTAAAGCAGAATCTCTATGTGAGCCAGCGTTCATTAATGCAAAGAAATTTTCCCTCTTAGAACGCATTAAGAATGCTTATGATTATTGCTGTTCCAAACAGATAAATTATCGCCTTATTTTATATACTCCATGGTCTATTCATCCGGATGATCCTCTGGCCGAAGTCCACTCAAATAGTAACGGAAGGATTATTTGGACGAAGCTCAACGGCGGTGGGGACCGCTGCAAAATGGGGAAAATTAGGAAAAAATGGAAAGAGCATCTTAGCCTTAGTGATGACAGTGAATTAATGAGAGTTATCACTCATGTGCACATCAAACAGGGACCCTCGCTTGATGATCTTGGGCGACAGCTAAACTGGCGCCTTGAAGCCAAAGGTCTCAAGCCTGCCGAAGAGAACTGCCTGATACATCCCTACGATGATCTAACTAAGAAGATGCTTGCGGCGAACAAGAATGAGTTGACTGCTGAATCGTTACTTGCGATATGTAAACGGGAAGGACTTCTTATCAAAACTCCAGCCAAGCCTACAAATATTACATCTCTGGGAATTAGGAGTTTTACCCGATGGGCTGAGAATCTGGAGAACCAGACTCAATTCATGATCTGCTTATCACATTACTTTGATGGACGATGGATTAAGAACATTGACGATTGGAATAATAAAATCCCAAATGAGCTTTGTTCTTTTATAAACAATAATATTACTCGGGGCGGCTCGTATCGTCTTCACCTTGATACCCACTCAAGTATTGCATTTCTGGCCGGGAATCTTATCCCGGAAAAGATGGGGGTTAATATCGAAGTCGTTCAACATTCCAATAGGGGAAATAGCTTTTGGAGTTTTACCAATGGTCAAGGGCCTAGCTCAGGTTCTTTAGAATTCATCGAACAATTATGTCATCATGGAGCTACTGACTACGCATTAGCAATTGGGCTGACTCACAATATCAAGAAAGATGTTTTACACTACATCCAAGAGTTCATGCCTACAGTCGGGTTTTTAGAGTTGGCTCTTCCTGAGGCTGGACCATCACCAACATCAGTTACGGATGGGGCACATGCTGACACCATTGCAAATAAAATTGTGCAATATATTCGTTCCAAAGGTATTGGAATGACAGAAGAAAAACGTGTCCACATATTTTCTGCGGCACCAAATGGATTGATCTTTTGCTTGGGAAGGAAAATGCAATCTATTCCTTGCTGGACACTATACGAATATGACTTTGGCTCTGGAAAAATCGGAGCGTATAGCTCGTCAATTATTAATCACAATGGGAGGTAAAAACCTATGTCAGAATTGCCATCATATTTTGATAATTACCTAAGAGAAATTCGCCCAACACAAAATCAGCGTGATGAATGCAAAACTGGTCACGAAACACTTCGGGAGAGACTTCACAGCGATAAGTTACTTCAAGATATTGTGACCGATACTTTCTTACAGGGTAGTTATCGTCGTGCAACTGCGGTTCGTCCAAAGGGACAAGAAAGATCGGATGTGGATGTCATCGTTGTTACCAATATAGACAAAGAAAAATACACACCACGACAAGCAATGGATTTATTTATTCCCTTCTTGGATAAATATTATGAGGGGAAGTGGGAGGCAAAAGGACGGGCCTTTGGAATTAGCTTGAGCTATGTTGAGTTAGATCTCGTTATTACGGCTGCCCCATCTGAGGTTCAGAAAGCAGGTTGGCGTCAATTAGCTTGTCTAACCGAGGCTGATATCATTGGTGAAACTAAATGGGAACCAGCCGATACGTGGTTTTTAGGCAGTCTGTCTAATTCGTCTATTGTAGAACGAGCATCGACCTGGAAGCTTGAGCCGTTGGACATTCCTGATCGTGATGCAAACAAGTGGGATAAAACCCATCCTCTCGCTCAGATCGCCGCAACATGGGCTAAGAGTCGTAGAACTAATCGTAATTTTGTTAATGTAGTGAAGGCTATTAAGTGGTGGAAAGTTGCTCAACAGTCCGATATGAAATACCCAAAAGGATATCCTCTTGAGCATCTATTGTGGGGGTCATGTCCTGATGGAATCACCTCAATTGCTGAGGGTGTTGTTTTAGCATTGGAAGACATTGTATGTCGATATCAGGGATACGTTGATACCAACACGGTGCCTGTTGTCCCAGATCATGGCGTTCCAGAGCACAATGTCCTTGGGCGGCTTTCAGGTAAAGATTTTCAAGAATTTTATAAAAGGATATGCGACGCAGCCCAGCAAGCACGGGATGCTTTTGACGAAGTTGACAAATGTAATAGTGCAGAAAAGTGGCGTCTATTGTTTGGGTCTAGATTCCCACAGTGTCCTGAAAATTCTAAACAAGGAGGCTACACTCCCCGGAACGAAACCAGCATTGTTCCAGGAGGTCGTTTTGCGTAATGGAGTTAATACGCGAAGTCCCAGACTCTCTGAGTAGAGCTCAACTATCCTTGGATGGGATTGAGAACATTACTATATTAGAAACTTTGAGATGGTATGAAGAGGCAAAGAAGTGGGCAATTAGATTTCGTATTTCGCTACCAAAACTTGATATAGATTGCCATCTTAATACATCAGATTGGTATCTGACTGTTGATGAAATCTATCCATTTGGATACATTAACGTTTACCCAGCGAAACAGAATGGAATTGTCGAAACATATCCCCATCAGACCTATAATTCTGAAGGTCAACCGAATCTACCTTGGCAGTCTGGCAATATCTGCACCAACACGCAAGTTAAGGTAGTGGGGCGTCATGGATACGATGTGGAGCCATATACTACGGATGATCGGCTTCTCTGGCACTGTCAAAGAGCTATCGAGTGGGTTCGTTGTGCAAGAAAAAGTGAGTTAGTCTCTTCTGATTCACCATTTGAACTCCCACAGGTTCATCCGTCTTGCGAGGCATTGGAAACAATTCGATTCTCTGAAGGTGAATTTAATTTTTCACCGTGGTTAGCTACATGCGTTTCAACTGGTTCTACAAGATGTTTTAATCTGATTTCAAATGAAAAAGCATGGTTTATCGAGATATTGATGGGGCCAAAAAATGACGAGCTATTCCAAGTTTCATGGGGTCAGCACATTACTGAGTTCAAAGGTAAAAATTGGGATGGCATTTGGTTAAGAGTCCCAAACCTGCCGATAGTAAAGCCATATCGTTTTCCTGAGACTTGGGGAGAACTCAAGCAGGTTCTTTCGGAGCAAGATATATCGCTCAAGAATATACTGAGGTTATCCACTAGACATTTGCGCGATGGCAAGACTCACTTTATTCTCATCGGGTTCCCAATTCCATCAAGCTATGGTGGCCCACCGAAAGTCATGCATTGGCTTGCGATAGTTCTGCCCATTTTATCTCATGGAAATGAATATCTCGATGGTTTTCGAGCCAACGATCAGGGTTATTTTGAAAATGATTTAAGAACAAGATTCTGTAGCAACAAGAGGCTTATTTATATGCCAACAGAAAATTGGCATTCTGAACAGATTCATAACAGAGGCCGATTTCAGGAGGGATTAAGATCGGCCCGTGTCGCCGTGATTGGTTGTGGTGCGCTTGGAGCTCCAATTGCTGAGATGCTCGTCCGTGGTGGTGTTAATCATATGACGCTTATTGATGGCGAACGAACCGAGATCGGAAATCTGACACGACATACTTTGTCTCTGAACGATGTCGGAAAAGAAAAAGCCGCTCAACTGGCGCAGCGCCTAAATTCTCTTAATCCACATGCTAAAGTTGAACATATTTTATCAAATATAAGTTTGGGAAACAGGGAAATATTAGGGCAAATTCAAAAGCATGATCTCATAGTAGACTGCACAGGTAACGATGAGGTTCTATATGCACTTTCAGATATACCATTCTCACACGCCATGCATTTATTTTCGCTATCCGTTGGTTTCCGTGCACAAAGAATGTTTTTTTATCATGCTAAAAAAACTTCCTTTCCTATCGATGATTATCGGGCGAAAATTCGTGTCTGGCTAGAAGCAGAACAAGATGAGTTTAAAGGAGAAGTATTTCCGCGCGAGGGGATCGGTTGCTATCATCCCGTATTTCCAGCTCGGTGTGATGACATTTTTTTATGGAGCAGTATTGCAATAAAAGCCATGGCAATAGCATACGAATCAAAACTACCCGAACCCATATTCCATGTGTATGAGCAGAAAGATGAGGTAGATGGTTCTGTTTCAATAGGCCGGGTAACCGAGGTTACGGCGTATGGCTGATCTTTTGCTATGGTCAAAAGATCGTAGATTCGGATTGTCGCTCAAGGAGTCTATTCTCCAAAATGGAATCAAACAATGTGTGAATGCTGAGTGCCAAGAGACAGGTGGAATTCTTATCGGCTATTACACGCCAAAGCATGATTGTGCTGTTGTTACTGCCTTAAGCGAGCCACCGGAGGATTCCATTAAAAAGCCGACTCTATTTGTGAGAGGAACATTAGGGATTCAGAATTTGATTAACAGGGCATGGCAGAGACATAAACACTTCTACTTAGGAGAGTGGCATTTTCACCCAAGAGGGGCTTCTATTCCTAGTCAATCTGACCTAGATCAGATGCGTAAACTTAGCAAGGAAAGTAAGCTCAAGTGCCCGGAACCTATATTATTGATCATAGGTGGTGATCCTAATGACACATGGACAGTTAATGCATATGTTTTTCCCGCAAACCAAGCGTGCGTGCCGTTATTTGATGATAGCCAATTAATCTAATATGGCTTCCTGCTGGTTAAATAGCGAACGCTTGATCTCGTTTCCTCAGCATACCCAGCCTTAGGTGATGCGCCGGGCGATTAAATCTATTGAAGCCTGCTTCTACCAAGGCAACAATTCGTAGTAATCCCTTATCACGGCATAAAGCCGATTAAAATCCGGCAATGGTTCTTCAATTTCGCTTGCCAGCAATTCATACTCCTCCCTGGATAGCCTGATGACTTCCGGATCGGCTAAGGACTCTTTCCTAACAGTTAAGCCCCGTGAATTCGACTTCTCAACTAGGCTAGTCAGTATCTTGGCTTTGGTTGCCGCATCTCTGGCCTGGGGATAGTGCGAGAGAAGAAAATTCAGATCGTAAACATCTTGTCTGCGCCTGCGGTTCCTGACAACTTGCTGCAAGATCGCCCGATACTTTTCAGCCACTAATTCAGTAAAGCTATAAATCTGAATTTGCTGGCCCTCTGCGATCTCGAAAACTTCTACTTCGCGTGATGGCTCGTTCAGGCTGTAATCAATTTCAACGATATTCGAGCTATTTTTGTTCAGTAGCCTGCGATGGGCGTTTCGATCATGCTTGTAGGCATAGCCTACGGAAATCTCAATCGTGGGGAACGTGGCATCAGATTTAGGCGGCTTCTGTTTATAGCTTTGCACTCGGCAATCTAACCCATAATCCAGACTTTCCACGGCGTCAACCAAGGCGCTTTGTAGCTCCTGGATAAAGGTCTCAAGCTCAAACTCCTTGAGCGTCTTGGCGGTGGAAAAGTCAATGTCTTTGGTGTAGCGGGTGCTTTCATAACCAAGGGCGAGTAATATTCCGCCCTTCATAATCATATTGGTTTTTAAGGTATCAGATCGGGTAATCGCTACCAGGATGGTATGCACGGCTTGGCGAAAGGGAACCCGCTCGGTGCTTTGATTGATCCAGTCCTGGATTCTTGTTCTTGTCATTTATTCCTCAATGTTAATCGAAAGACTCCATCGTTCCGAAAAGCGGGAACTGTAGTCGCCCTTGGCGTATAACTTCCGGGAGCCGCCGCGTTGCACCTCGGCTTGCCAGCGATCCAGAGTGGGACTCTGCAACCCGCAACGCTCGTCCAGGAGGTAGCCGGCCCTGGCCTGGTCGATCTGGGTGCCGTGCTGGGCGATCTCATCGGTGATGAGCCGCAAGTAGGTCGCGGCGTGCGCTTCAAACACCTCCACCACATGATAGATGCCGCCGCACAAGTCCGGCTCCCGAATCATGTCCAGGAAGGTTCGGCCCACGGTGGCTACCCGCAAGGCGCGATCCCGAACCGCGATATAAGCTCCCAAGTGTGAACTATTGTAGACCTTGACTACCTGCCGCTCGATCTTCTCGAAGCGGGGGCGGGTCAAGGCGGGGAGTCCTGCGGTGCGGTAGGGTTCAAGCGATGCCTCGCCCAGATCGCGCTTCATCTTCGCCAAGGCGAATTGCGGCCACTCGGCGGGGGAAGGGGAAGAAAGCGAAAGCATCGCGGGCATTCGCTGGGTCAGGCCATGATATTCCATGGCGCTCAAGTGCGAGAGGTAAGCAAAGGGGTCGAGCACACACGCCACTTCCGGGGCGGTCGGCTGCTGGCCCAAGAGGGTAAACACCTTACCGGAAACCCCTGGGTAGGTCTGCAAGACGCCGTTCTTCAGTAGCCGGTCGGTTACGCGCTTCAGGTCAGAAGGAGTGGGAACGGCCTTGTCCAGCCGCGTGAAGGCTTGCCCCTGGTAGGTCTTCGCCTGGTAAAGCCGAAATAGCGTGACTCCCAGTTGGTAGGTCGTCACGACGGGCTGATGCAGATTTCCAAGCTCAAGGGTAAGGGCGGTGCTGACTTCCATGGTTCTAATAAGTATGTGTTACTTGTCCTAAGGACAAGTAACACATACTTAAATGGGTTGTCAACATAAATCGCACTTCAGAATAAGGGTTTTACTGGCTAAGCCTCCTGATTCAACCCTCCTCCTTGCGGTTTGCCCCTCCCTTCCCCTGCGGTTATTTTACGCATGATAACCTATTTTATGTTGTGTAAAAGAATCACTTGGGGTAGGGTGGGATCATGAGCCAAACCCCGAAACATTCCCAGCTAAAAACCGCCACCACTCAGGGACTTTTACCCTTCGAGCCGCTGACTTCGGAATCCGCAACTCTTGAGTCGGCAACTCAAGAGTTGCCCAAACTACCGGGGCCGGTGGCCGATCCGCTCGCGTTGCCTGGGCCGGTTGAACTGGTGGCGCTTGAGGGGCCTGCGGAGTCTGTAACTCCTGAGCCAGTCACCTTAGAACAGGCTGAACCGGTGGGGTCTGTGACCCCACTGAACCGGCGTGCCCTGACCGCTGCTGAATTCCTGGGCCTGGCCGAAGTTCCGCCTGAATTGGAGTGGTTTGCCAATATCCGCAATGAGCGGACCCGCCGCGCGTATCAGCAGGATGTGAGGGACTTTACCGCGTTTGTGGGGATTGAGCGCCCGGAAGAATTCCGTATCGTCACTCGTGCGCATCTGATCGCCTGGCGCAAGGAGTTGGAGCGGCGGGAACTGGCGCCGGCCAGCATCCGGCGCAAGCTCGCGGCGCTCTCCTCGCTGTTTGATTACCTGTGCGAACAAAACGCGGTGCTGCTCAATCCGGTGGATGGGGTCAAGCGCCCCAAGGCGAACAACAACGAGGGGCTGACGCCGGCCTTGGGCAATGCCCAAGCGCGGGCGCTGCTGAACGCGCCTCCGGCTGACACGATCAAGGGCAAGCGGGATCGGGCGGTGCTGGCGACGCTGCTCTATCACGGCCTGCGGCGAGAAGAACTGTGCAAGCTGCGGGTGCGGGATGTGCAGCAACGGGAAGGAGTCTTGCATCTGCGGATTGAGGGCAAGGGCGACAAGATCCGCTTCGTGCCCGTGGCCGCCAAGGCGGCTAGGCTCATCCAGGAGTATCTGGAAGCGGCGGGGCATGGTGGGGATTTGACGGGGCCGCTGTTTCGTCCGGTCAAAAACAATTCGACCGGAACACTCGCTAAGGCCCTGAATCCGGCCTCGGTTTATCAAGAGATCGTGCGGCGCTACGGCAAGCAGGTGGGGATCAACGCCGATGTGCACGGCTTCTGCGTGCATTCGCTGCGGGCGACGGCGGCCACAAACGCCTTGGAGCACAATGCCGATATTGCCAAGGTGCAAGAATGGCTCGGTCACGCCAATGTCTCCACCACGCGGCTTTACGATAAGCGCAAGAATAGGCCGGAAGATAGTCCGACTTTTCGGGTTGAGTATTGACTCTCGGTGATATACTGAGAAACAAGCGGCATTGCCAAGCAACGCTGCCTTTCCGGCCTGGTGGTCGCGCCGCTTAGCGGCAAATACCCAGTCCGTGCTTGGAGCCACACTCCATCAGGCCGGAAGCTAACGGTTACTGCGCTTCACCGCGCTGGCCGTGTTTGGATCAGGTTAAACCTGCTGCATAACACCACCGTTGTGGAGTTATACAGAAACCACATAATCACTTGTTATGCATAAACACATGAGCAAGCTTTTCATCCTTTTTTTAGCTCTTCTATGGTCATTGCCAGCAGTCGCTGAAGACCAAGTTCTTGCTCGGCTCTTCTTGCAGCAAAGATTAGATGGAACGATTGTGATTTCGTCGCTACATAACGGAAAGAACTTCATCCACAACGATCTTCGCGCAAATCAAAGATTTTCGACTGCATCGACATTCAAAATAATGAATACATTGATTGCGCTTGAAGAAAAGGCCATTTCCGGCAAAGACGAAGTGCTGAAATGGGATGGACACATATACGACTTTCCTGATTGGAATCATGACCAGACGTTAGAAAGCGCGTTGAAAGTTTCATGCGTCTGGTGTTTTCAGGAACTTGCGCGCCGAGTCGGCGCAGAAAAATATCGAAGTTATTTGCGCAAGGCCGCTTATGGGGTATTACGTGAACCTTTCGACGAAACAACATTCTGGCTCGACGGCTCTCTTCAAATTAGCGCAATTGAACAGGTAAATTTCCTCAAAAAAGTATATCTGCGGACACTCCCTTTTAGCACGCACTCCTACGAAACATTGCGACAAGTCATGCTCGTGGAGGAAACTCCATCATATAAGATGTGGGCCAAAACAGGCTGGGCAACGAGAGTCAATCCACAAGTTGGCTGGTATGTGGGCTATATCGAAACAACAACGGATGTTTGGTTCTTTGCCACTAACATTGAGGTTCGTGACGAACAGGATTTGCCTTTACGCCAGCAGTTAACGCGAGATGCACTTCAAGCAAAGGGAGTCATCAAGTAATGCATAAACAACGCCATCAACTCGGACGCGCAAATTCTACGCTGCGCTCCGCATTCGCGCGCCGGTTATGGCGAACGTTTATACCATTCTAGCATTAGACCCTTCGCTCCGATTTGTCTAAATGTAATCACGCAAAGCGATCCATTCTTCTCATTCACAAGCGGTAAGACTGATCCTTCATTGGTTCAGCCTTCCAAATCTATTCAAGTCACTTTACTTTCGGACCAAATGATACAGCCCCTTGCGCTACCTGTTTTACCTTCTTCAAGCCGTCCCTGGCTTGATAAACCTCCTTTAAGCCATGCTTAAGCATTAACCTCCTCCACCTTCGGCTCCTCCGTCACGGCCTCCGCCTTCGGTGCCGCCAAAGCCACGATGAACTCAAACGCCTTCTCGGCTTGGCTCGCCGCCTTCACGAGCGCCCGATAGTCCTCCTTGAGAATCTTCAGCCAACTAGCAATGTAGTTTTCATGTTGCAGTTCGCCCTTCAACCCCAAGTGAGCACAGAGAAACGCGGACGCCATTTCGGCCACAAGTTCCTCAAATCCATAAGCATTGTCGCCGAAACGCTTTCCCCATTCTCGGTTTAACCGGCTGGGGTGGCCCGTCCAGTGGCCCAACTCATGGAGCACGGTGCAATAAAAATCCTCCGCCACCGGGAACCGCCAGCGGTCAGGCAGGGTGATCTGGTCGTCGCTCTTGCGGTAGAACGCTCGCGACCCGCCTTCCACAATGCGGGCTTGGCTCTTCTTGAGCAGTTCATCGGCTACGACAATCGGCAAAAAGACCTCGCCAGTTTTCGGCGGCGCTGGCCTTAAATGGTCTAATCCCGCAATCTGATCCAGGTTAAACACCACAAAGGATTTCAGTAGCGGAATCGTGCGCTTTCCGTCCTCCTCCGCTTCGTCGTCCAGCACGAGGGGTTTGTAGATAATGCCGTGCGTTCCATGCTCGTCTTTCTTCACATGGCCGCCCAGTTGTTTGGCCTGGTCAAAGCCGATCCACAAGTTGGTGGTATAACTGTTCCGGTTCGCCGCTTCCCAAAGAATCGGGATGTTGATCCCCTTGTAATGCTCCTGGGTCTTCACATTACGGGGAATGGAAAAGCTCCCGCCGCTCCGATCCCAAGCGCATTCCCACGGTTTGACTCCGGCTTTGAGTTGCTCAACGATCCGGTTCGTTACACTCTCGATGACCTGCTGATTGTTTTTCATGGCTGACCCCTTTGGGGTCTTGCCAGCAACAGCGCGGCCTGGTGGCCCCGCCGTCTGGCAAGGCCACAAGCCATAAAACCTCTTTAGTGTGACTGACTCACACCGTTCTTTGCAGGTAGCGCAAGGCTGCCGCCGCCTGTGGGGATGACCCTTGAGGGATGGCTCTCCACACGCGGCAACGTCTTGACGGGGGCTTCTACTCAATTAAGCAGGGGGAATTTCCCCTCTCATTAGGCACTACCCCATGACGGGGGGAAGAGACAAGACCTTATTTGCAGGGAACCGGGAAACTAGCTGTTTCCTCATGCGAGAATCATTGAGGGGCTTTGCGCCTCTGGTAGGGGGAGTCCTGCCCCCTGGTCGCCCTAACACAGATCGGCTATGGAACTGACCGAACGAGATCGGGAAATTCTCCTGGCGCTCACCCAGAAGGTGCGCCTCCTGTCGCTTGAGCAAATCGCCCGGACCTGGTGGCCGTCCGCCTTACCGGCCACGGCGCGGAACCGCTTGGCCGCGCTCCCCGCCCTCCTCCATCGCCTGACCTTAAACGCGCATCCCGAATTGACCTTACCCGGCCCGCTCTTTACCTGGCGGCCCGGCGAGGCCGATCCCCCCTGCGGGGCGCTGTCCTACCGATTGAAGAAACGCTGGAACCAAGCGGTCAGGCCCACTACGGTCTATATCGCTACGGAAAAAGCAGCTCGGTATTTTGGCGGCTATGGCGGCAAACTGCGGCGGCCTTTGCAGGCCACGCATGATTTACACGTCGCGCAAATTTACCTGCGCCTGTGGCAAGCCGATCCGGGGCTTGCCGCTCTCTGGGTGTCAGAAGAACGGTTTGCGCCGGAACGGCGGCGGGAGAAATTGCCGGATGCGGTCCTGCGTGATGCGGCGGGGAACCTCATCCTGGTGATTGAGTTTGGCGGGGCCTATGACGCAAAGCACGTGGAGCGGGTCCACCTCGATTGTGTGACCCGCGCCCTGCCTTATGAGTTGTGGTGAACGGTTATTGGTCGAAAACGCCCTTTTCCTGCCAGATCGGGAAATAGGTTCTGAATTCCTCCAGCAACCTTTCCATGGCCGCCCAATCGGCCTGCGTGACCGGCATTTTCCACTTGGGGCGGTCATTATTGGGGTGATTCGCATGACGGACAAAGGTTTGCACGTCGTTGAGGGTGCCGCATTTTGCTATATCATAGGTTAAAACCGTAAGATTCTTATTGCGGTGTTTACCCCAATGGCTACAGGAACCCGTGCGAAGTATGCTCCGGCCTTTGGCCAGAAACGGCTGAAACCGGCTCATCGTGGCGGGATTCATCGCCCGTTCGACTAACTTTTCCTGCTCCGCCGCCTGGCGCTGCATTTGCCGGTCGGCTTCCGCTCGCCGCTGTTCATCCTCCATCTGCTGAATCCGGGCGTCGGTTTCCGCCTTCTTCTTCCGCGCTTCCGCCTCGGCCAAGCGGCGTTGCGCGTCGCTCTCAGCCTGATTCTGGGCGAGTTGCGCGGCGTGCATCTCCCGCGCGGCCTGCTCGTCCTTGACCTTCTCGATGATGACCCCCAGCGTCGGCCCCTGGGGCGTGATCCCCTTGCTCCGCTGCACGAGGACGCGCCACTTCGCCTGCAACCCGTCATAGTCCGCAAGCGCCTTCTTCGTGGTGTCGCTCGCCGTCTGGATTTCCCCCACGAGGGCGGCAGACGGCGTATAGAGACTGCTCGCCCCCGCCGCTTGAATCGGCGCCAGCACGGCCTGCACTTGCGCCCGTAGGGCGTCGGCCTGACCGAGCGACAGGCGTTTGGCCGCTTGCAGGGTCATAAAATCCTGAACACTCACGGGGTCGCTTGCGAGCGCCTGGCCTTCGGGACTGGTCAAGAGCGCCCTGATCTGCCCTTCCCAGCGTTCAATCGTCCCTTGCAGGGTCTCTAAATCCTTGAGCACGGCGTTGCCCTCGGTGAGCGCCGCTGCACGCTTGCCCTTGGCAATCGCCGCTTGCTCGGCCTCGGCTTGGGCGGCGTTTTCGCTGTTTAGGCGCTGATCCAGCAGTTTGCCGATCTCCCCTTCACTGGCGCCAAAAGCCGGCGCGGTTACGGCCAGGAGTCCAACCAGTAGCGTTTTTCTAATCATGAACAGGTCCTTTTTTCTTCATACAGGGGTTTGCGCCTGATAAAGCGTTTGCAGGCGTTTGGCCCACGGGGAGGCTGAAACGTCCACGTCAGGCGGGGGTTCGTCCTCGGAGAGAATATAAGCCGTGCGGAGTTCGCGCGGCGGGGGCACGCCGGTTCGCCCCTTGCGGTAGGCGGTCAAGGTCGCGGCGCTCCCTGCCGGCCACGGGGCGTTTTTGCGCCGTTCATATTCATCGAGCGTGACGTGGTAGCTCCCCCGCAAGGGAAAGGCATAACCGCCAAACTGGGTGTAGCCCGCGCCTCGGCTGATGAGCACGATGCTCGTGTCCGGTTCGTCGCTCAAGGCGATGATGTCGTTTGCCATTAACCGGGGGCCGATTCGTTCAAACCCTCCGGTCGTCTCGCCGCTTGCGTCCAGTCGCCCCGTGTAGTAGAGCGTTTCGCCGCTTGCGCGGCTTAGCTCCGCCCGTTCGCTCGGGTTACTCATCGAGAAGATCTGCTTGAAGCGGGTGTTGGTCTGCACGGTGCTTCTGAGGTCGGCGTCGGTCGTCCACAAGTCGCTATCGCTTTGGTTAGCGAGAATCATCCCTAACCCCATACTCCGGGCCTGCTGCAAGATGAGCTTGAAATTGAGCGAAGCAATGTGCTGGAACTCGTCAATGAATACCCACACTTGGGCGGATTCCTGCTGCGCCCGCTGATGCTGGTAGGCGCTCGAAAACAGGGTGTAAAGGGCGAGTTTGGCGATTTCCCGCACCGTCGCCGATTCAATCGCGGCGGGCAACCAGAAATAAACCACCTCGCGCCGCTCAATTACCGTGGGCATGTGAATGGCGTGCTCGGCTACCGCGTCCTCTCCCACATAATTGAGTTGTGGAAAGGCGGCCAGTGACTCGATGACGGCAATCAGTTCAAAGGCGTCATCGGCCTCTTGCCCGGTGCTCGCAATCTGGCTTACCCGGTCCCGAAGTTCGTTCAAGGAGCGCAGATCGGGGTATTCGGTCAAGGTTTTAGCGAGCACGCTCCGGGCAACCCGCGAATAATAAGACCGCCCATACCCTTCCCCGTGTTCCAGCCCCAGTGCGCTTAAAAACACCTCGCACACCTGATTCAAGCTGATGTGGTCGCTTGAGAGTTGCGCCACGGGATTAAACGCATGGGTCGCCTTCCCAACTTCGTTCGTAAAGAACTTAAACCGTTCCCCCGCCCCCGCTTGCGCTGCCTGAAACAAGGCCATATCGCCTTTAAGGTCAATAATCACGATGGCCGAATCGGTTAAACTCACCAGTTGCGCCAAGAGCGGCGTCATCCCCAAGGCCGTTTTGCCGCTCCCGCTATCGCCCAATAAATGCGCGTGTTCGCTTAAAATGCTCCGATGGAGTAAGACCGGATAATCTTCGGTGGCGTGCGCCCCCAGCCATAAATGCTCGCGGGCAGCAGGCACATTGGAATGTTGCAGGCGATGCACATACCCTTCCCAATCCGATACCGGGCTTTTCCACGCTTCAAGCCGCTGGGCAAAATGCGGTAGCGCCCGGCCCCATACGGCGAGGCCCGTCATCAAAAAGATCAGAATCGGAAAAAACAGACTTTGGAGAAAACCAAACAGAATTGCCCATACCGCCTCGGCCTTCCCCATGAGGGCGCTATCCAGCGCCAAACTCACCCAAGCGCCGGGGCCGGTGCTCAAATAATCCGCCGCCTGTTTGCTCAGGATATATTCCCGTTGGGATACCGCATCGAGATTTTTAAGCAGCAGCGCCTCCCCCCGCGAGAGATTATTCACGAGGTCGGCCACGGTCGGCGGCTCGTAATGCTGAAGACGGGTGATCACGCTGGTGATGGAAATTTTTTTGTTCGCGACCGGACTAAACGCGGCTAACAAGGGTTTCGGATTGCCGTAAACCCAGATGACCGGCGCATAGGACATAAAATGAATGGAACTCGTAAAGAGACAAAACAAGGTCGCGGCGGTCCACAGATTGCGCTTGATCCAGCTTTGCCGCTGAAACTGCCCTGGCGGCGCTAAGGGATTGGGAAACACCGTGCCATGACTCCGATAGATGACAAACAGCACGGTATAAATCAACGTCACCGTCATTAAAAACAGCAACAGCACAAAACTGGTGGCGACCGCGCCTCCAACTCGATTGAAAGAATAAAACGATAAATAAAGAACTTGAGCAATAATCGCATAAAGCCCCAGTTGGAAAAAGAGAACCAAACAACCGGAACGAACGATCCCCTCCTGCTCCTTCTCCACATAATCAAAATGAATCGCTTGATAGCGGGCATAGGTGAGCCAGTTGACGAGCGCCTCCCGATACAGCAGTAAATGTTCCTTGATCCTTTTAAATCCTGTCGCCCAATAAAGCAGAAGGACTAAAAACCCCAGCGTGATCCACAAAAACGGCTTGAATCCCACGACCGGCGTTCGGGCAAAGAGAATAATGAGCACACCGTATAGGCCCATTAACACCACTCCGCCCCGCTCGCGTTTTCCCCATTCCGCCTGCGCGTGCCGGCGCCGCTCACCGATCAGTTGGGGACTGGCCGTAAGCCACAGAGCGTAATGAGTGGCGATGTGGTGAGCGAGTAAGCAGCTTAACCCCAGACTGAGGAGAAAAAGCCCACAACCCAGACTGGGATACCGGTGCATGGCCTGGGGAATGATGGCAAGGAACCAGAGAACCGGCCCCAACAAGGCATAGACCAGCGCAATCCACCACACCCGCTCGGTGATGAATTTGAAGAGTCCGGCCATAACGCTGATGGCGGTAAACAGGGCAAAGAAAAAGGCGGTATCGAGATAAATGCCCGTGAAGGACGTGACCACGCTAAAGAGCAAGGTCAGCAGTCCAAGCCAGCCCATGATGAAAATGGCATAGTGGCGATCCACGCGAACGAGAACCGGCTTCGTGCGGTAATCGAGTTCAATCGCCGCCACGTCCCGCAACCGCTCCCGTTGCAGAACATCCCACTTGGGCGCGGTGCTCGGTTCATACCGCTCGCGGCTCTGCGGTCGGCCTACTTCTTTGTTCCCGATCCGTTCGTAGGGCATGGCTTAGGTCAAGTGGGGCAATAACTGCCCAAGGTCGGGAACCACCTCAATTCGACACCACGCCGGCAAAGGGTTTTTCTGCAACTGCACGGTCAAGGTCTCCCGCTTGCTCGCCTCCCCAATCACCAGGGTTATCACAAAAAGCTCATCGGCGATGATCTCCTTTAACCCTGGTATTTCCCGCCCCCGTTCGATGATTTTCCGGCATTTGAGCAACAACCGCTGATACTCCCCCCCTTGCTCCACCACGATCTGCCCCAGTCGGGCGGTTCGTCCATCGTAATCCAGATAGAAATGGTTTTGACCTAAATCGAGCGCCTCGGCAAAAGGAAACGCCTGGCTGAATTCCGCCCTGGTCAACCCCTTTTTCAGGGTTTTGCCCAAACAGCAAAAGGCCAAAACCCCATAAAGCCGCACTAACGCTTGTGGCCCAAAGGGGGTCGCGGATTCCTCGGATTCGCCCACGGTTTTAGCCGCCATGGGGGTTAATTGATAATAAACCCGCTTGCCATACAGCGGTTGCGCCGTGAGGTAGTCCCCGGTCAAGCGGCGGATCACGTTCTTCTCGCCCCCCGGTTTGGCGTCGGGAAAGAAGAGCCGCCGTATCGCCTCGGTCGTGGTCAACCGATACCGCGCCACGTGCTGGATGATGGCTTCGTCTCGCTCGGTAATTGCCATAGCCACTCCTTGAGCCTCTAGTGTAAGGCGGGCGGCCTGCCTCCTCTACCTCTTCCCCCAACACTCTCCCCCACACCATAGGCGCTAAGGCATGGTGTAGGGGAGAGTGTAAGGTGTGGGGCTTATCGAACAATCACTTAGCTTTGAGTGATGGGGGGCACACCACCCCTGGCGCTTCGCCCCAACCGTGAGTTACCCCTAGGGAACTCACCAGCCCGCCCCAGCGGGCGCTAGCGCACTCCGATCTAAAGGAGTGCGCAGGAACCCCGTCCAGGGGTTCCCAGTCGCCACGGCCTAGTGGCGACAAGCCGCCCGTTCAGGGTGGCTTAAGGGGGACGGGACGCCCCAGCGTCCTGTCTCCCAAGGCCGTTCAGGCCGTGAGCGTTCAGCGAACGGGGTCATAGACCCTCGGGGTCCGTGACCCCAAAGGCGCATGAACTCCGTTCAGGAGTTCATTAGCGCCTGGGGGGACCTGATGGATGCGGCGGTGGTTCCGCATCCATCAGGGAGTGGCTGGGGAATCTCCCAAGGGGTCCGTGACCCCGGAGTGCGAAGCACTGGGGAATTCCCCAGCCACGAGTGGGGCGGGGAGAGAAATGTCCTAAGTGCGAAGCACTGGGGAATTTCTCTTAATCACAGGGGCGCAATGCGTGTTCCGCGAAGCGGAATAAGCATTGCGCGGCCACAAGGGGGAATCTCCTGAGTGCAAAGCACTGGGGAATTCCCTTTCCGATCTCCCGCAACGCGGGAATCGGCGCGAACGCTTTTACAAGGAAATGGGGGGCACTCGCAAAGTGGCACTTGCAGAGTGCTCCCCTATGGAACTAATTTTTGAGTCGCTCTAGCAGGATGTCCCCCAAAGCAGAAATATAAATCACTAAGGTTGAAAACGGGAGTGATTCGCTGATGGCGCGGCCTTCGGTATACAGGTCTAGCGCCTTATCCTCCAGGTCAGGCGTTGACCATTGCGCATAACGTGGGTTACGCAATAAGGCATAAAGGTCCTGACTGGAATTGATAAAGTCGCCCACTAATTTTTCTAGTTCTAATAAGTCCCATTCATCTAGTGGATTATTTGTTTTTTCGCTCATGGCTTGGTTTCTCCTGATTAAGCAATAATTCTTCCCGCTTCGTGGGCTTCCTCGGCATACTCCAACAGGCTTTTAGTCGCCTTGAAATGTAAATCCCGTTCAACGGGCAAGCCGATGGCTCCCCTGACGCTGGCAATTTCTGATAACCGCACATAACCGATTTCGGGAAAGCCTAAGCCAAGGTCACAAAGACCAAAAGCAATATCATGGTCATCGGGGGCAAGCTCCGAGAGTAACCAGGTGCAGCCCGCATCGGGGGTAAACAGCTTCACCACCGGCCAATGATTGCCGATAGAGTCTTTCTTGGTTTGCAGTCCGTTTTTAAGCATCTGGATTTTCTGTTCTTTAGTTATTAAATGTTCCATATTTTCCTCCAATTTGTTGTTATAAGGTGAATGAAATTCACCTTCTGCCTTTCTGGCGAAGAACGGGGAGGCAAACGCAAGGCCGGAATCTTGGGAGGGGAATCACCCAACTTGCAAGGAGCAAAGCGACTGAAAGTTGGGGATACCCAAGATGGAGCGCCTTGCGTGCGCCAGGGGCAGTAGCCCCTTAGCGGGGCGTTGCGGGGTGTCCCCGCTAGAAAGGGGTATGCCGATACCGGCGTAGCCGGTTGAGGCTAGGGGAAAGGCTTTTCCCCCAAAGAGAAAGAAGAAAAGATGAGATAGATAGATAGATGGATAGATGGATAGATAGAGAGAGAAGAGAATATATATATACAGTATACGCGCGAACGCGCGGCCTTCTTAATAAACCTTCAATGACTCCTCCTTCATAGATAATGGGTAGCGGTCAATTCGAGATCATGACCGCCCCTTCCCCCTGCTCTGTTACCCCTCGTGGTATAGATACGCCTTGGGCGTTGCCGATCTCCTGCAAAGCAGGAATCGGCTTAGCCCATCATAAAACGGGGTAATCTCCCAAGTGCGAAGCACTGGGGAATTCCCCTTCCACTTGGAGCGAACGCGCAGCGTTTTCCGCGAAGCGGAATAAGCGAAGCGGGAGCGGGTGGCCGGGAATCTCCTGATGACGAAGTAATCGGGAATTCACCGGCCACGGTGGGGGGAGTGCCCAATCTCCTGAGTGCGAAGCACTGGGGAATTGGGCACGTGGGGAATGCGTTTTCCGCGAAGCGGAATAAGCATGGGGGGAATGAGTAAAATGGGGGGAATCTCCCGGAGTGCGAAGCACTGGGGAATTCCCCCTTCCGCCTAGAGCGAATGCGAAGCGTTTTCCGCGAAGCGGAATAAGCGAAGCAGGAGCGGGTGGCTTCGGGGAGTGGAATCTAACATGCTTCGTTCAACTTTCCCGATTTTTTAACCCAAGGGGTTTGACTCCCTTTTTTTCTTCACAATGGTTTTCTTTTTCGGTATTTTGTGACCGTCATGACGAGTTTGGAAAACTCTGCTGACAACAGAAGTATGTGCAGATACACCCGATAAACCAAATAACACCATTTGGCTAAGGGCTTGGACTTGATTATCCAAGACGTATCGCTCGTAGAGCCGGATGCGTGGAGACGCGCTTGTCCGGTTCGACGGAGGCTTGCCGGAGTAATCCTTCAAGCGTGAGTTTGACGCCTTGTGTCATGGACCTCGGGCGTTATCAACTCCTTGAAGAGTAATCCCGTCATTCTATCCGATAGGTCTCGCTGTAAGGTTCTTGGGCGACGGTGAAAAACCTCATGCGGGCAAAAATCGCTTAGCAATGATTGCTGAGTCTTTCGCTCGCATGAGGCCGTGATGTTCCAAGCGGGTGCAACTCTACGGAGTTAAATCCCGTCCAGGGGATTCGGACCTCGGGTTCGTTTAACCTCGGCTGGCGTGGGGAGTTCCTGTTTGGCGACAAACAGGACCGGATTGATGACCAATCCGGGGATCGTGTGAAACGCACGACCGCGAATAGCTCAACCATGCAATGCCCGTAAGGGCTAGCCAGTCAGTTTCTAAAGAGGCGGGGCCACACAGCGAAACGCCTTCAGCCATCGGTAAGCGGATGCTTCTAAGTTCGGTTGGCTGAAATCTTGGGCATTTTCTTGAGAGAAATACCCAAGTAAAGTATGGCCCGTTCATACGGGCACATAGGCTGAAGGAATGGGTGTATTACCCTAGCGACGCGACTTTAGAAATGCAGAACATGACTAAACCGGGAAGCACACTCGCTGCCGGATTCAATCCCCGGTGCTCGTTACGGTGTCTGTGACACCATGTCAAGACGAGTGCTTCAAACGCGGGTGTGTGGGAGAGTGCGTTCAGTAGAAGTGAATTCTTCTCAAGAATTCAGCGGTGCGGTGGCAGGGCAGTCACCTCCCGTCCGCGTGCTTGGAGTGGTGTCCAGGCGCAATCAGCGGCAACGAAAGACGCGACGAGCAGTGCATACTTCTGTTGTGCAAGTGTAGTATCTCCTCCGGCTTCCCAGAGTTGAACTCAAGGATGTAGGGAAGCGGGGGAGGACTTGGCTCCTACGTGGATAGCTTTGTGGTGTCATAACTTCAGCTTGGCCGCTTCGGTTATGAGACAACAAATCGGATGACTAAAGGTCTTCAATTACCGCTGGTGAGGTTTTGCCTGCGGTTTTATGGGTCACAAACTCAGGTAACGGACCTGGGTCACAGACCCGATGGAGGTTCCAACAACGGTTTCCCAGCGGGAGTTCTTGTAAAGGATTTCGGCTTCGGGATTGTGCCTCAAACAATCCCTCTTTTTGGTCTAAAAAACCAGAACGGGCGGGGAATAACGGCGGGCGCGACTACAGCAGAGAACTTAGTCTGCTGTAGTTGCGGGGATCGCGACAATGCGCAGCAAAAAAGGGAGCTATTGAATTAAAAAGAATTTCAGGGATGAACTACCGATACCTTACCCATTCCATCAGCGGATTTATCCAGCAAACCGCCGTGTGCTACGTGCAACGCGGTTACTGGTTCTACCTCATCGGCCACATTCCCAAAGATAAAAACCCGCTTGAGGTCGATCAAAAATTATTGGCTCAATACCAAATAGCAATTTCCAAATTCCAGCGATGCCGCCGAAAAAAAGAGGGAATTGCCAGCCTTCAATACATCCGTTATCGGAATACCTTTCTCCTCCTCGCTACTGAGGGAAACCATCCGATCTTTGCGGAAGAAAAAACCGCACTGCGGGATGTGCGAACCGCTCCGATCCGCGTCTTCGGTTATTCGATTTGCTGGCAAAATGGCAGGGTTTTAGTCCGCTTGGATCATCGCAGTTTTACCAAACTGCAAAAGGAGTTTCTCGAACTCGCGCTCCGTCTAAAACTACATACGCTCGCGGCAAGATTCTGGGCGATCCGTTTCGAGCCTTACCGTCAGGTTTACCACCAAATTAAATCCATCTGGCGCTCCGTCAACCTCAAGCGCAAAACCGCTGGCCTCCCTCTCGTCCCCTACTCCGCCCTGCGCCATAAACGCCGAATTTGCCGCCCCTTTCAGT
>Ga0209507_1001027_pt1 | contig 24322 bp, 38 predicted proteins | sample AD_UKC028_MetaG_FD_184414 | JGI IMG/M metagenome (GOLD analysis project Ga0209507, IMG submission 184414) | Active sludge microbial communities of municipal wastewater-treating anaerobic digesters from USA - AD_UKC028_MetaG (SPAdes) (version 2) | ecosystem: Engineered > Bioreactor > Anaerobic >...
TGCCCGCCGCCCGGGAGCCACCAGAACTTTGCGTCAGTGTCGTCCCAAAACAATCCACCATCATCGGGGTTTATCGGCAGCACACCATTCGCGTTGCCGCTTGGGTCGGCGCCACACGCATTCTGTATTTGCGACCATGTGGATGTTCCAAGGTTGTACCTGAACATCTCCTGAGAGTAGCTATTTACAACATCCCCACCGATCATATATATCGAATTGTTCAGTGGGCAATACGCCAGATTGGTATGCTTGCTGTTCGTTATGTCGAACCCTGCATTGCTGGTAAAGCCAACAAGGACTTTGGAGAGCGTTACTTCAGGAGGAGAGTCTCCAAGCGATGCGCGGTAATAATTTCCGCCGTAAAAGTCGAGCAGGTACAGCGTGTTCTTCCAGTAATGCAGAGGCTCACGCCCAAGCGCAGCCGACATTGCCAGCATGTTCGGCGCGGAACTAATTGAAAGCTCGGTCCAAGAACTCAAGGCGCCAAAATAGCTGACGAAGACCCGGACCGGGGAGCCGAGCACGGCACAGAATAAACGCCGTCCAGCCCTATCAACCTGAATTACATAATCCTGCGTCCCTGTATTGGCAACAGGTAGAGAAACAGCAGCAACCTCCCCGGAGGCGTGGTCATAGGTGAAAATATTGAAATTGGCATTTACATTATTGACCAGCACATAAAGGCTACCCTCCAGCAACTTAATCGGAATCCCGTTGGCTGCATTCCCTTGCGCTGCGGAACCCGTTGCAGCATTCGGCGTGATCGACCTGACATACTGCCAAGCATTCCCGTTTTTATAGGTCAGTTCCGAAACTCTGAACACACCATAAGATTCGGAAATTCCTATAATCCCGCCAAGTTTTGCGCTGTAGTCAGAAATATCAGTGATGGGATTTCCTGTCGTCGGCGCAGAAAACAGCGTGTACTTGTGTGTGCTTTCGTTGTACTTAACGCTTCCGTGCCATTTCGCATCGGATGGACCATAGGCGGTCAGTGACGATACCGGATAGCCACTCCCATCCCAAGAAACAGGATAGGTCGTCGTGAGCAGATACCCCTCTTGGGGGTGCCATACGTTTTTGCAGTAGTTGTGGTAGGTGTAAGGCTCCCACTGGTCCCGCTCGCCAACAGAAAAAGCGGTGGCATAGTCCCGGTACATCGCCGGGGTTCCGCTGGTCGAATAGCCAATATCGCCCGCTGCTGGAACGTGAGGCCGGGCCAACTGTTCTACGGACAACGATGCCCCGAGAGTGATCTTCAGGATGTCGTTACCTGCATACCCGGAATGCAATCCACCGTGGTAATAGAGAACCCCGTGATCCGTTGGGGTCGGTCTTGAATACTCGCGGAATGGAATAATGGCGGCGGTAATCGCCGACCCAGCGTCAGTCAGCGACCTTGAAACGCCAGAGTCATAGCGTGGATTGCCGTCTGTCCCTCTGGTCGGGACGAACGAATAAGGAGAGACGGTAATCTGTGACCACACTCCAGACGGTATAGCAGGCGCCTGAAGATAGACAGAACTGGCAAGATTCGCTTGGCCCACATTCGCCATCACGACTTGGTGCAACGTCGCCCCACTGGAAACCGCAGCAGCACTGGCGATGTTCGCCTGCACCACGCTTGCTCCAATAGCGTACTTGCGGAGAAACTTCCCCCCGATGATGGGGGAATTGATTCTTCCGCTATACGACTTGGCGACCGGCAAGGCCATTAGGTCGGCTGATTGCTGGTGTAGGTCGGATTCGAGTTGAACTGCACCGGATTACCGCTGGTGATGGCCTGATCGCTCGATTCCGTAGTCACATACAGCACCTTGGAGGCGCCGGTCTGGACGAAAGCGACGTGCATACCAGTACCAGGATTCACCGTCTGCGCCGCGTTTCCGCCGCTCTTCCCGGTCAGCGTCGCAGTAAGGACGCGTGCTGCGCCATCAGCACCGGCCAGGGCGAAGTCACCCGTTACCAGCGTTGCCTCGGCAACCTTATTGGCGCCGTTGACCGTGGCGTAGACATTGGAATAGGCCGAGATAAGAATAACCTTGTCGCAATTATCCTTGATGTACTTCGGGCCTTGGTCGAGAACATCTGCGTGTGCATAAACTGTCATTTTGCTGCTCCTTAAAAATTATGTGGTTACTTCGCCAATTACCCGTACTGGGTCGTACTCTTCGTTGCTTGATTTGAACAACCTCAGTCGGACTACATCGCTTGGATCAAGCGTGTTGTGCATTTCGAGTTCGGCAACGCCCTTCTTTATGCTCATCGGGATCGCTGCGGTATCGACGGCCGAAATGCGTAGCGTGGTTTTCTTGAGCGCGTTATCGATGGTTGCAGCAATGATGTTCAATGGCGCAAGGCTGGATTGAGAAGTGGCCCAAACCGTGCCGCCGATCTTGTTCTTGAAGTCAATTGCCGGGGTGTAGTTGCTCAAGTCGCGCGGCGTCTTGAATGAAACAAACCCGCCACTCGTATAAGCCGGCCAAATCTTCCCGCTGTCATCTACTGGATTGACCTTGTTCAGTTCAATCGTATTGGGATCAATCACCAGGCATTCCTGCCGACCAACATCGTTGATCTGCTTCATTCCAATAACACCGTAGACTTCAGCCTGCCAGCCGTCAGGCATGCCATGCCCGGCAACCGTCAATCTCGGGGCGCCCGCAGCAAGTGAAATAGCCGTGATCGGCTTGCGAATGATCGGATCAACGCTCCAATACACGTCAATCTCGTAAGTCTTGCCGCGCTCAATCAGGATTTCTTTAAGCGCCATTACGCAACTCCCTTTTGCTTTTTGTCGTAGCTGCGCATGGCGCCAAGACCAAGAATTCCAAAAAGAATCTGCATGGTCAGATTGGTATCGATAACAGGAAACGCCCCGGCGTAACCAAACCAGACCTGTGCTGCAAAGCGCAGCAGCGGCTCAATGATTGCTGCATAGGAGAAAGCCAGTCCGCATGTCCAGCCAATGAACGGACGCCAACCGGCAATGAATGCGTTCGCGCTCGCCGCCTCGACCTTATTCACATCAACCTGGCCCTGCATCCGGTTGGTTTCAGCGGCATAGGCGTCGAGTTCGGCCTTCATGCGTTCTTCGTCGGACGTGAAAAGATCATCGGCCACTTTGCCGACCGTGCTGATAAGTCCGCCAACAACGGCATCGACTATCGGGTTCATGTTGCCTCTCGCAAGGTACGGTTGATCCAGCCAAGAAGAAATTTCGACTGGCTGCGGTCGCGGGTCACAATGTCTCGATAGCGCGTTATCTTTGCCAGGGCGTAGTAGGCGACAAAGATAGAACTGTCGATGTTATTCAGCGCCACCAACGTCTTGGGTCCAATCACGCCATCTGGCGTCACCCCAACAACAATCTGCGCCAGTTTGATTGCGGTGCGCGGCCCGGCATTGACAGCGAAATCGAACAGGTTTGAAGCAATGGAAGGCGCAGCCACTTCATCGCCATGCACTGCATTCCAGAAATTGACACGGTAGAAGGCGCGCACCAGTTCGCTGGCCGGTATGTCGCCACGGTCAATATCTGACCATCCAGCCCAAGCCGGCCAGTGATTGCGGGCAATTCCGGCATAGGTTTGACCGCCTCGATCACCGGCTACGTTGGTCAGCTTGTAGCCGCCCTCGTTGGCAATCATGCGCTCGTAAGCGGACTGAAAACTGCTCACTTCACCACCTCCAACCAGACGGCGCTTCCGTTGCCTTCGGCAACCTCAAGCATGGCGAGAAGGCGGCTGAGAGCACCTTGTGATGGCAGGACACCATTGCGGCTGAGTACGCTACCCAAAACGCAGTCGCACTCGTAAGAAGCTCCAATCCACCCGAGGCCAATGGCATCTGGAAGAACTTTTCCATGAACATGCGCGTATTGCGTTGCGACCTCATAGCGTCCAGTTGGTAAATCGTTGCGTCCATTTCCGACTCCTGCCAGGCAAAACCGAAGGTTGTCGACGTAGAAAACGCCGTCTTTGATCGATAGGTTCACTCGTCTTCCATCTCAAGTTTCGGAAACGGCATGCGCCTTACCTTTTCCTCGATAAGTCGCAGATGCTTGTGCTTGTAGTACCAGTTGATACAGAAGGTGATGAAGGCGAAGAACAGACCGGATAACACCGCGAAATCATTGGCCGTCAGCCCGAAAAGAATCAAAGAACCGCTGGCCGTGTAGCTTGCTATTGAGGTTTTTGGGTCTGTCATCAGTTAGCCCCTACGTCGTAATACTGTTCCTGCGCCCAATGTTCGTCGAGCGGTCGGCTTTCTCCGAAGTTGCGTACAAACTCGGCTTTGTGTGCCTCTGATTTCTTTGGGTCGTACAGATCAAAATCCTGCACCGCATAACACCGATGCTTCGCCCAATCGAGCAGCATCAGGTGATAGTGTTCGCGGATTTCCGGCTCGTCTTCATCATCTACCATCGGGCCAAGCGGCTTGCGAACAACCGTCATTGATAGCCGGTCAGCAAGTCGCGTTGCCGGCCACAGGCGGATATATCCGGTCTGCCAGTCAGGAACAAAGCGGATTGGCACGCTGGCCTGATCTTCTTCCCAACTCGGTATCATTTCGTCCATTGCCCGAGCAACACACGGCGTCAGCGAGCGTTTGGTCGATGCGAGGCGGGCGCGACGGACGTAAATGATTGATGGATCAAGGTCGGCACCAGCATCCCCGGCGAACAGGTCGATTGATGTAACCGATGAAGTTGAATCCACCAGCAACAAGGCGCGACGCGCCGCTTCGACTTCCGACTCATTGATCCAGCGGTCAAGTTGCTCATCGGTGAAGAAATACTTCTTCACGTCATCCTTGATGTCGGCACGCAGTTGTTTGCGCAATTCGCCCTTGTTCATGCTGCCGCCTGCTCTTTCCAGACAACTGCCTGATATACGTCTGCCGGATCAATCAACCGCTGGCACATGGCCGCGCCGGTTTCCTTGTCTTCCTTGCAGAATTCTCGGGTGTAGTGCAGGCGGTGGCAGGGATAGCAATCAAGACCATTGGGCGCCAGGGCAATGGTGTTTTCCCAATGCTTCGTCAGGTTTTCGTGGGAACTATGCGAGAGCAAGACAACCTTGCGGTTATCCTCGAAGGCCACAGCATTCAAAACGCCGGTTTCGCAGCCGAGAACGACATCAACCTCTTTTGCCAGCGCCAGCGTGTCACGAATGCCAATCTCGCCGGAAAGACACACCACGCGGCTTTCCTTCTCCCATCCCGCTTCAAGGATGACGCAAGCCGCATCGCCAACAAGAAAGATTCGGCAATCCTGATTTTCAAGCAGGATGCGGGCAATCACTACATCCTGTCCGGGATAGAACTTATGACAGGACGATCCAGCCAGCGCCCACATCACGTTCAGACCGGGGCCAAGACGCGCACGGGCGGCCCTTGTCTCTGCTTCGGTCGGGTAGAACTTCGACTCGCTGGCATAGGGAACGCCGGCCAGCATCGATGAGAATTCAAGGTAGTTCTCGTCAAGCATGGCATGACGAACTTCATGCGGCCAGCCATGATTGGCCCGTCCCGGCATGGCAATCAAGGTGCCTTCGACCGACTCGCAGAGATTGACGAATTTATCGAACCGTTGTGAAACCACTTTCCAGAACTCGCTGAGTTCGTGGTTTGGCACTTGGTCATGGTCCTGAATGAACCAGTCGTCAATGTTCGGATCATTCTCGATGACTTCCTTGCCCTTGGGCGTAGTCATCACCGTGACGCGATAGCCTTGGCGCTTCAGCGCAGGAAGGACATTTGCCGCCTGGATCATGTCGCCGAAACCGCCGTAACGCACGACACAAGCGGTTTTCTGCTTGCCTTTCAGCGCCTTGACCATCCAGCTATTGACGTTGCTCTGTCCTTCAATCTTGCGAAAAACCAGCAGTTGCTTATCGTCTTCACGAACGATCAAGTCCCATCCGCCAACCACGTCGCGCATGGCGTCAATGATCTGCTTCGGATCATCCTGAAGATTGAGGACCAGATGCCCGCCGACCTTTACGCAGCGCCACCAGTCAGCAAGCGACTTGATGGCTTCGGCGTACTGGCTGCAATAGACCGCATCAACGCTGCCATCCTCAATGACCAGAGACAGATCAGACGGCGTTTCAACGCGGATGTCGGGCCGCACGCCCTCACGCGGCGTATCGACGCACAGGAAATGCGGATAGGCTTTTCCAGCAATGTCGAGAACAACCCCTCGGGTATATTCAACGACTTCGTACTTGATGGAGTTAGACGGATTCACCCGTTACCCCTTGCAGGTTGGCGGCGAGTTGGTCATCGACGGCAACAGGTTCGGCTTTCTTCGGGCCGCGCTTTTTCGGCGCAACAGGTTCGACTTCAGGCGCTTGGTCATCGACAGCCAGCGCATTGCCGTCAGCATCAAACAAGATTTCATCCTGAACGAATGCGGCGCCGCCATCGTGGCCCCACACTTCACCGTAACCGCGCGAACGGTCGAGTTTCTTTGTCATCATCGATCCTTATTTGTTAGCGAAACGGTCGGACGGCGCATCGCTATCCGCATCGAAACTGCCAAGACTGCCGGTGAAATCCGGATGGCTGGCCGACTCATTGATTTGCTCGTTGATGCCAAAACGGCGGGCCGAGTGGTGGTCGCTTGAGGCATCAATGCTGCCAAGTCGATTGGTCGCTCCGCCCTCATACGAAACGCCGTGCGAATCACCTTCGCAGCCGGTTTCCGTGCCTTTGTCGTCCAGGTTGCCCAACTGCCCGTTACCTACGCGGTTCAGCGCGGCCAATTCAGAATTAACGCCCATGATCGTTCCTTATCGCGTGTTGAAGCCGATAGGGCTAAGAAAGCCCTCGCGCTCGTAAATGCTGCCGTCCTTGGTGTTGCCTTCGTGGTCGGCTTCGATATTCATTTCTTCCGAGATGAACCCATGTTTGATTTCTGCCGAACTGACGCCGGTTTTCTGTGCGCCATAGAGGCCATAGGTGGCCTGTTCATTCGGGGTTTTCTGTGCTTCGGTGAATTCTTTGAGCATGACTTTCTCCGTTAGGTCGGATGCATGGAGTGTTACTCAACCCCTCCTAATCAGAGGTTGCCCATCCAGGTAGCTTGCGGAAGAAACTATGCGTACCGCCTGAACTGATACGCGCACAAAGCCGATGCTTGACCGCCAGTTCTCCAAGTGACTTACCCGAGTACAATGAAATATGTCCGTTGCGTGGCGCGGCATACCACCAGTCGGCCAGATCATTGCCATCGGATAGCATGGTGCTGGCGATCAACACGCCTTCTGGCGCAAGGTATGAGGCCAGATGCCGCATGACACGGTTCGGATCAGGCGCGTGTTCCAGCACCTCGAAGCAGGTAATCAGGTTGAACTGACCGGACGGCGCTTCCAGATGAATGAACGGGTCGTAGGCGGTCGAATCGAATCCAGCCTTGAGCAAGCGTTGCGTCAGTTGCCCGTCGCCGCTTCCATAATCCAGATGACGTATTTGCTTGCGCGCCCATGAATAGGCATAGATGATGTTCTTCGCCTGGCGCTCGGCCCTTATCCCGTCATACTCCGGATCGAACAGATGGTAGTCGGCGTTGTAGATGTTTGCGGCAAACCACCCTGGCGGCTTGGCGCACAGATCAGGCGCCCATGAAAATCCGCAATCCTGGCAAGCATGGTAGGCAATCAGGTCGCCACTGGCTTCGTCGTGGTCGCATGACTTGTTGAACGGAATGTCAGCAACATGGGCGGATTGGCCGCTACAGATGGGGCATGTCATGGCCGAATGATTAGCCAGCCCCTCATGATTTCAGGCGATAAAAAAGGGGCCGAAGCCCCTTTGTCTGCTGAGATACTTGCTTACGCAGCGGAGTCCCACTTAATCACGCGGGCTTGGGATGCCGTGCTATGCACTAGTCCAAAACCGCCCAAATAATACCAGGCGATACCACGCGAGCGGCCATAGTCCTGCGGAATCATCCCGCGCATCTCTTCCGGCACAGCAATACCTTCCGCGACGGTATCGGCGCCGAAGAAGTAGGCCCAGTTCGACTTGCCATTGACGAAGGTTGCCTTCGCAATGTTGGTCTGCTCGATGAAACGGGTGGATTCGTAACGACCGATTTCCCCGTTCATAATCATCTGGAAACCTTCCTGCACATACACCTTCATCGACTCCAGGTCGTTCTTGAAGGTCCGCAGCGTGGTCGGGTGGGCGATGGCAAAGTAATCGTCGCCTTCATACGGAGGAATGTTGCGTTCCTTCATGGTATCGACGATGTTCTTGACGTGCGCCTTGCCCAGTGCCACGTTGTTGGTGCCGGTGACGGTGCCGTTTGTATAGAGCGTGATAGCTGCCGTATCGGTGCCAGCGGTCGGGATGACGCGCAACGGGGTCGCGTTGAACTGGTCGTAAGCGGCTTGATCGAGCGCCTTCTTGGCGTCGTTCTTCAGCACCTTCTGCACGATTTCACGCACCGGATGCTCGGACAGATCGTCCAGCTTGCCGGAGTAAGGGACCGAATTACCGTACTCGGTAATGGTCATCGTACCCTGGACGATGGTGAAGTTGCTTTGCGGGATTGCCGTGCCTTCCGTCAGCACCGTACCCTGCGTGGCGATGTTTTGATACACGTTCCAGTGGAAGGTATCACCCTTGCCCTTGCCTTGAACGGCAGCGTCCTTGATGTCAGCGAACTGACGGAACTTGACCAGCGGTTGCAGCGCCATGCGCAGCACCTTGGACAGATTCGGCGACCACATGTAACCGCCGAGCGAATTGGTGAGCCATACTTGACCAGCCATGATAGAACTCCTTCAGATTATCCGGTTTGTCGAGGCAGCGATTGCCCCAAACGTCTTGCCGCCATTTCCTGAATCACGGAGGAATGGTTGTCTTCTTCCGGACTCAATGCGGGCGTGACGGCGGTGCTGGAGGCAGAACGAACGGGTTCCAGCCTCTCCTTGTTTTCCAGTCGGCTGTTCTTGTTCGGCTTGTCCGAAGTGTTCGAGCGCCCCGCTGGCACCTTGCCAATCGACCTGTAAACCTCTTCTGCCGCGGTCAGCAACGCCTGCGCCCGTGGAACACCTTGGGCAATGGCTTCATTGCTGCGCATGACAGTCAGCATTTCCAGATTGCGATCAGAAACAAGGTCGGGGTAGTCCGTTTGCACCTTGGTAACAGCCTGGTCAAAGACCAACTTTTCCTGGACAGCAAAGGCCAGTTCATCGACCGACATCTGCGGCGATTGCGGGGTAGGCTGGTCACCGCCCCGAGTTTTCGCCATCAGTTTCGTCAATGCTTCCGTTGCTGCTTCTTCATCCCCGCTGTAAATGGCAGACAGGGTTTCTTTCACCTCGTCGCGCACGTCTTTGGACGGCTCGGCGAGTTGTGAAACTTGGGTTTGCGCGGCCAGTTGGGCGGCGCGCTGTTCGGCTTCGCGCAACAGTTGGGCGGCTTCTTCCAGCCGGCGATCTGCTGCGGAGTTCTTCTGATACGAACGGATAAGTTCGTCTTCAGTAATGGATCGTTCTTCGCCATCGACCTTGACCCGAACCACTTTGGCCTCGGGTGCGGCGGGCGTCACAACTTCTTCAGGCTTGTCCTCGACCACTGGCACATCATCTGGATCATCCGCCACCAGCTTGACGCCGGTATCCTCTTCCATGCGACGCAGGTTCGCCAGTTCAATCTGCTCCATCGCAATTTCACGATTCGACTTGATTGCGGCTACGGATTCCGGCGACACGTCCTCATTTTGGATAGCATCGTCATTGGCCTGAACGGTCATGTTTTAAAGCTCCTTGTTGATTGCGGCTTCGGCTGCGTTATGGCCGGCCTGGATGGCATCGGCGAGCCAGTATTGAACTGACTCAGCGACTTGGATGATGTGCTGTTGTGCCCTGATTCCCTTGGGGTTTTCCGGATCGATCCGCTTCAATTCCTCAACTGCCGATTCGATTTCCTCGTCGGCGCGTTTAATCAGGAATTGCCCAATTGGACCCTGCAAAAACGCCTCAACCTGAAAGCTCAGATCGATGCTTTGCTGAATTTCGCGGACTTCCTGTGTTTGTTCGTTCGTCATAGTGGCGAACACTACTGCTACCCCTCCTAATATGAGGATTCAATCATTCAAGATTGCGCAGCTTGTAGAGCGTGCCAAGATAGAGCGCGGCGATTTCATCGATGATGTTTAGCAACGGGCCATGCGCCGGCTTCTCGAACGCGCTGCGGGCGCTGACGATTTCTGTCAGGAAAGACTCCAGCACTGCATCAATCTTTCCCTTGGCTGGCGTGCCATAAGGAATGTTGGTCAATGGTGTGTACATCCCGGCATAGGCTTCGGCGAAACGGTCAGCCAAAGGAATGATGGCTTCGTAGAAATCGCCGAGCGCCACATGACTTGCGTAACTTCCCGGCCCGGTTGCCGCCAGATGGGCGCGGTGCGCCTGTTCGCGGGACATGAACATGATCGAGACTAGGTTAGCGGCTTCTTTCATTGCAACTCCGATTCGATGCCTTGGTTCAATCCGCTGGCAGCACTATCTGCTCTGGCAGGAAACATCGGCGAGGTATTGCCGCTTTCCGGCACATCAGCCGGATACGGCATATCGACCACCGGGAAGTTCGGATCAACGCCGACCGGATTAGGCATTTGATACCCTGCTGCCTGCATCAGCTTGTCAGCAATCGGCGCCACCTGTGGAACGCTTGCCACCACTTCAGCGGCTTGCATGGCGGAATAGCTTGCCTCTACGCCCTTGGCGACCTTCTCGGCATCGATCTTGGCGGTGCGCGCCTCGATTTCCTTGACCTGTGCGGCCAGAAGTTCGGGCGGGAACTTGGCAGCAAGTGCCTGTTGCGCCTCTTGCAGTTGCGTTTGCAGCGAAACTAGTTGCGGGTCTTGCGACTTTTCCTGATTGAAGAAGCGCCCACCATCCTTATGCCCTAAAGCGCCAAAGACTTCCTTGATAACTTCGGTCGGGTCAATGCCGTACTTCTCCAACACCCCATCAGATAGAGCGTTCTTGACACCGTTGATGCCCGTCAGCAGGTTGTTGATCTTCTGCGTTGGGCTGGTCGCATTCATGCCGACATTGACCGATAGCGTTAGATCGGCCATCAGCAATTCATCCGTCACCTGGTCAAATCCGAACTTCTGGAACAACGGCGCCTTGTCAGCCGCCAGCGCAAGAATGGTTTCGTCAGTTTCGTAATGCTGTTCCAGCTTGACCAGTTGATTCAACACTGGCTCAACCCACGTTTCGATGAATGTCTTGAGGCTATACGACTGAACCTTGTTGGCATCTCCAGCGAGAATTTCCATCCCGCCAACGGTTTCATTCAGCTTACGATTGGCCTGAACGGATGACTGGCTCATGTTTCCGGTAATCTCGTCAAAGTCCATGTTCAGCCGGTCCTGCTCGTTGTAGCTCGAACTGGTCACATCCGGCGTATCAATGACCTTCACATCTGCATTGATGTCATTCATCAATGTAACCGCAGACGGTACGTTACGGGTCAGCGAGCGCAGATCAACCTGGCGATTGCGGGCGACGAAATACCGCTTGTTCATCGCAAACTTGACGTTATCAATGCGCTGATTGGCGATTTCGTTGATTTCTGCGGCGGTATCCCGAGCAAGGCGTACCGGACCACTCGGCCAGTTCTTATGCGTTTCGATTACACACTTGCCAATGACGAACGGGCGCTTGCCGTGGGCGTACTGCGTAATCAACGGCTCCGGCTCGGACAGCATGAACTCGGCGCCGAGCGTGTAGTACAGCACATCACTACCAGATTCGTCGTCGGCCATGATGTTCATATGCACCCATACAATCGTGAAATCATTGATGGATGTCACTTGATCGGTGCTGCTTGAACGGTTGTCCTCACGAAGCAATCGGGTCGAGTCGTATTGCTTGGCCGAACTCTTCAGTTGCGAATCACTCAGCGCCAGCCAGTTGCCGGAAACCATCTTCGCCTTTACGTCCTTGACGTACATCGGAATCAGGCGAATCAGGTAAGGCGACGTGCCAACCGGATCGGTCCAGTCAGCCGCAGGATCGAAGCGTAGGTTTTCAATCGGCAACAGGGTAATTCGCGGCTCGTCAATGCGGCGGATCGGGTCATACACCCATTCCTGATGACTGATGACCGTACCCTGCACCATCGCGTCCTGATAGGCGCCAATGGCGATCTGGAACCACGGAATCGACTTGGTGAGGCGGTACTGAAGCAACTCCTGCATGATTTCAGCACTGACCTGCTGCGCTTCGTCAGTCTCGCGCTGCGGGGTAATGCTTACCGTGTCAGAGGTAGAGAAAAACGCCTCGGCAGCAGTTGCTTCATTGGAGCGCACCATCGCTCGCGTCTTCGGGCGATAGAACTTGCTACGCGCCCTGTAGGCGTCTGAAAGATACTTGGAATCAGGGTTGTGCCGGCTCTGGAACTGGCGAATATCGCGCTCAAGCTGCGGCCTGATATTGGCATTGAAGTAGTCAGTGCTGCCACGAAACGCGTCTCGCGCCAATTGCAGCGCCTTGGCCTTGTCGATCATTTGCTTACATCCCCAATCACGCGCCCCTTGATGTCAGTCGGCATTGAGGCAATCGCATCGTCATTGACCCGTCCGCGCATCTGTTTGAATCGCTCTAGGATTTCACCAGCGCCACGCACCGCCCTTGCCAGCAGGTCGGATGCCGAATAAGACTTGTCCAGCTTGAGCAGATAACCATACTCAGCAGACAGCATGAAGTTATGAATCGTCGCCACGCCCTGCTCGCCACGCACACGCACCGCCCACAAATGGCCTGGATACTTCTCGTTGAGCTTTTCGCCGATCATCTTCGACATGGAAAAATCAAGCGCGTCGCTGGCGTTGTGTTGTTCGTCGGCGACGATGATGTTTGAATCGGCTGTCAGCATTCTGGCTCTGTCTCGGTCTGGATCAGGTTGGTTTTTTGGTCATCGGACAAGCACATCCATTCTTCGCGGGCGTAATACTGACGAATGCACTCCGGTAACTGGTAATACGGGTCAGGCTCATGCCTGTTCATACTCTGAAGTAAATTTTCGACCATTTGAAAACTCGTAAGCCCAATCGTTAGGGCGCAAAGGCTCGCCCGTGGAAGCCTGGGCAATGGCAACCTCTTCGCTGAACAGGCGCTCGCTGAAGCTGCAATTCGGCGTATTGATCGGGGTGTTTTCGTCAGCCACGTATCGTCCTCTCGTAAGCCTCAAACATTCGTTGCTGCTTATTGCCTTGGCGCTCTGCTATGACACATGCCTTTTCCATCAACTCGTCAGTCCATTCAACAACATCAAGGAACGGCGCCCACTCCTTGTCGATTTGCACGTCATAAGCATTGGCTTTGCGCTGGTATCCTTCCCAATGCGTTTCAATTTTCATCAGGTCAGCTACCGTCTGCATATACCTCTGGCTCCAATGTGCGCTGGTCGATGATGATCGGTGGAACTGGATCAATGTCATAAATCCGGCTAACGGCATCAATCAAGTCGTCATGCGCACAGAAAGGAAACGTCAAAAACTCTTCAAGGAAATTCTTGTTGAGAGAATAAACGCGCCCCTCTTCATCCTTGCGATGCACTGGCGTGAAGATACGGAACGCTTGGCCGTCTGCCCTGACCTTCGCCTGATTGGTTGTCTCGCCCTTGGTAATGGCCGGCAGGAAGAATCTTCCGTTGCGGAATGCCGGCTCCAGTCGTTGCACACGGTCTGTCTTGCTGCCTGGACCTTCACGCGGCCAAGCTAGTTCAACAATGTCGAACACGTCCTTGTCGCGCTGCATTTCCATGTCGAAGTATTCAAGGTCTGAAGTGCTTCCGTATCTTTCATAGCCGACCTTGACCGCCTGAACGCCGGGCATTGTCATCCAGTATTTGCGCATTGCCTTGATAGTCGTGTATCGCTCACGCAAGCCCATCTTGTGATGGTAGCCATCGACCAACCAGAAATTACCCGAGGCATCCATCGCTACCGCAGGGATGGCGGTCTTGTCGCTGCCCTTCTTCTTGGAACTGGCCGGGTCGCACAAGATGTAGATGTTCAGCGTCGCAGGGCGCACATCCTGGAAGCGCAACCAGTCCTTGCTGAAGATAGCCGCCGTGCCGGCTGCTGGATTCTGTAGCATCTGCGCCGCGAGAACTGCCGTGGTCTGCTTCTTCAGCTTGTCGGCCCATACTTCATCGCTAAGAAACACAGGCTTTCCATCGCGCAATCCATTATCGGTTGCGGCATAGATACGCGGAATGACAGCGCCCATGTCCATCATGGTCTGATAACTGTCGGCAAAGGAATATCGCGTGCCGATATGCCAAGACCTTGCGAGTCCGCCGCCTTCTGGCCGGGCACCAAGGTTATCCGATAGTGACCATGCTTCCGTGGTCTTTTGGACCATTTCCGGACTGGTTACAGACTCCAGCGTAACCACGTCATCATAGACGCGCAGCAGGAAATGGCGCCCGGTCGGCTGACCATCGACCAATCCATGTCCTTCTACCGTAGATTCCTTCGGATTGCTCTTGCGCTTGACGACAATCCCGGCGTCTTCCGACCATCGGGGAGATTCTTTCTTTGGGTCGGCGTACAGAATGTCAGGATAAATCGCCTTCAGATGTTCGTTCGATTCAAGCTCGTACTTGATCTGTCGCAGGAATGCGCGGGCGGTCGGCTTGTTGAACGAGAATATCCCGATGGTTATCTCGGGATTCTTCAGAACCTCCTGGATGATCCCGCAGAAGGTAATAATTGTTGATTTGTAATGCTCGCGTGCCCACAAATCCAAGTAGCCATCAGGGGATTCCTCAACCTCTCTGCACCTTGCGTAAAGCCAATCATCCCAAACGTCACCCCGCTTAAGCAGGGTCGTAAGGAGATAGAACCTGTCATTACGACCAAGCCACGCGGCGCCCTTGTCGCCATGAACCGCAATGATGCGAACCCACCAGTCATGCGCCTCTTCTTTGGTCGGTTCAGACCGAATAAACCCGGCAAGCTCTTCGCTTAGGTCAATCACTCTTTCGCTTCTGCTCGCTTCTTGGCAATCTTTGCCTCTAGCGCAGCGATTGATTCCTGGCTAGCAGTCGTCACAGTGGATTCAACGGTGGCATTAACCGTCTGGTCGATTTCCTGCTTATCGCGCCAAATCGCCTTTTGCCGATTCTTCAGCCAAAAGATTGCCGCGCCGGTATCCGGAGGATAGTGTTCTTCGTAATCAACGATAAGTGGCGTGCCGCCGTCATTGAAAATCTTTACCGCTTTATGGGTGTATCCGGTAGCTCGTTTGAACAATCTGTCAGCCACAAAAGCATCAGCAGCATCCTTTCCTTTGTTTATGGACTCTAAAAAACCTGGTTGCGAAACCTTCCAGACGTTGATTGTTTGCTCACAAACACCCCATATTCTTGCAAGGTCTTTGTCAGTCATCCCAAGCAAAGCCATTTGATAGCCCTGTTCGATATACTCTTTCTTGAACAATGACGGGCGACCTGCTTTTTTCTTTTCAGTGTTATCCGCCATCATTAATCCTCCAATACCCGATGAACAAATCCGATTCCTATTTCTACCTCTTGCGCCCTTGGCATCATCCACTCGGGATAAATGGCTGTTGGCGCTGAGACGTGCCGGTATATCCAGCACGTCCTAGTCCTGAACTTGTTACTCACCCAATTCCATTCACGTTTTTCCACTTCTGCCATTTTCAGCAATGCCCTTGCAACTTTTCTCCAAGGGAAGCCCATTTCACACGCTATTTCTCTTGATGTTGCCCAACTTGGTCCGCGTTCGATCATGTGACAAAGAATGACCGACTGAATGTCTGCGTCTTCTTCCTGTCGGTCATAGTGCGATGGGCGGTCTAAAGTACAGTCGTTGCGGATTATTTTTTGTTGTGGCATCGGATGGTTCTTTCAAAGTCCATCAAGTCAAACAGATGTATTCATTTGTTCTATTGGCCCGTATGGACTTGGCCGATACCTGATTTCAGCAACCAATCCAATTCGATCAAAATAGGCGTTCAGTTTCTTAATCGAAAACATGGAATTGCTATTTAATCGCGGGAATTTAATCCGAAGATGCTTTGCCTGTTCACGCTCTTCAATCAGCCTTTTTGCCGCATCAATGTCAGGCGGAGACTGCCCCATAATGTCTGGGCGCAACCGATTGAAATTAAGATGCGGAAGTGGATATGCCCACTCTGCAATTGCGCCTGGTATCTGATCGGCACGAACCTTTGTTTCATTCGGCCCAAGCCAGAAAATTACTGTTCGGTTCATTAGCTCGCCCATTTACTGAATCGTGATTGCTTCTTCTTCGTTCAGTTCCTCGCCGGCAATCTCGTCCGACTCGGCCAGTGTTTCGACTATCGCCAGCGCAAATGCCAGCGGATAACCTTCGAGCAGATTCTTTTCGAGTGCTACGGCGCAGACCTCATACATGGCTGCAACTTCGTCGTCATTCAGCAGAAGCTTGGTTAGCTGTTCGATTTGCATTCGATATTCCTTTGCAGTGAATCATGCTCAAAGACGGGCAGAGCGTGCGATATGCCAACAATCAATAGCCCCATAGATTTCAGGTATTCGCTATCCGTTGTCCGTTGGCATCCTTCGCACTTGCGGTCGATTGCACGGCGGTCGTATCGGCAGAGTCTGGTTATGTCGTATTGCTGGCAACCGTAGGTCATGCAAAATCTCTGCACTTAATCTTTGTAATGATCCGATGACCATTGCGCGTTTTAAGCTCAGTCTTCGGTCGCGCAACTATTCCCTCAGCCTGAAATTCTCCCCACGTTGAAATAATCCCTGTTTTTGCTGCGGAAATTGCATCGTGTAGCGTCCCCTCGCCGATGATCGGAACAACATCAATACCTAGCTTCTGCGCCACATCCTCAACGTCTGCGCGTTGCAACCACCAATCTCCAACTTTCACATCAAAAAGCACGAAATCTTGGTCAGGTCGATAATTGCCTCCGACCTTCTGAATTTTCGCTCCATATCCTTCACCATATAGGCAGGCATCACATCCAAATACTTCCTGCATCTTTGTCGCCAGCGGCAAGAACCGCTCATTCAGTCGCGTAACCAGTTGCGCCGGAATCTGCGCCGAGTCAGTCTTGCCGCCAAAAGTCACAACGCCATCATTAAGCATCACGCGAATATTTGTTCCATCCACCTTCTCTGTGAAAACCCACGTATTCATTGCTAGAAACTCGAACTCAGGCAAAGTCCATTGACCTTCCAATAGCGTCTTTCCATTTCGTTCCATATCTCGCTTAAACAGCGTTTGAATCTTGTGATATTCATTCATTTCAATCTCCTATGGTGCGTAATACTTTGAAAACAGCTCTTGCTTGAGCGCGTAGCCCATCAGCGGCCAAATCTTCTGCACGGCATTCTGGCGGGCTATCTTGCGGCCTAGTTCGGCGTCGAAGTTATCCGGAGATGCGCAGGCGCTCTCACCTGTGACGGTGAAGCCGTTCTTCATGACGATGACACAGAATGTCAAAAGACCAAGCGGGCTTCTGTGGTCGTGAATTTCTGCAATGGAAACGCCGTCAATTTCATCATCGTCATCAGAACGCTTCCACGCTTCGCCAATGGCTCCTTCGCGTGCCGTGAAGTAGTGTTCGCTGGCGATGTTAGCCTCAATGTCTGCATGAGTTACACGCGGAGCCGTAAGACCCTTTGCCTGGATTTCCTTCTCAATTGTTTCGTCGTTCATTTGCTTCTCCTTTGTTAAAAAATCAAAATCCGGTTGCGTAAAACCTTGCAATCTTTGCGTACCTATCGCGGCATGGTGCGCATGTTTCATCAACTAGGCGAATTGACCATTCACCGCAAGATGAACACTCGCCAGCCGTACCTTTCGGAATCTCAGCAGCTTTCCGCATGGCTTCTTTTACGTGGTCATCAACGACTGATTCGATAAAGTAATCAGCGCGGTCTATTGGATCGTTTGGAATGTCTCGGTCAATTTCCATTGCTGGCCTCGTTTTGTTTTGCGCGTCCGATTTCGGCAGCGGATCGAACTATGGCGCGACGGGTTGCTGCGCAAGAATCGTCACCATAAACCTCTATAACTTCTGTTTGGTTTGCTTCACGCATCATGTCAGTACGGCGTCGTTGCTTGGCAATGACTGAGTGACGCTCAGTTTCGTTGTATATTGGATAAGGCAATGTGCTGATACCAAGCTTCACAGCCAGCCGCAGCGCATCGCCGTCGTCGGTAAGCGGGTTCCAGTTTCCTGGTATTCCATCGACTACGATGTACCCGCCAAATTTTGCATATTCATAACCAGCCGCATTGGCAGCAAGACGCAATAGTTCGCGGTCGGCTTCATCGCCTGGGGAAATGTCGCGGTCAATTTCCATTTTTCTATCCACGCTCATGAGGCGACGACGGCAAATGCATCCAATGAGTCGGATTACAGATCCGACCGCCAGCATTCCATCTTCCTTTTCCTCTTTCCGTATATCCATACACTCCGATTTGGCAAAATGATCCGTTCCAAATCAATAAATATGGACTGTGATTCATGAACCACTTTTCTTTATCAAACGGTTTAACTGGTGCGGTTTCAATCGGTTGCCATTCCATTCTTCATCTCCTTTAGTTTCGCCACGTAATGCGCTTTGATGGCCTTCAGTTCGGCTATCGTGTATTTCTTTGGTGTCTGGTCAGCCTCTAGTGATTCAACGGCTTCTAGTCCGATTCTGGCGATTAGTCCGACGCGATAATCAACGGCATTTCCAGACAAATATCGATTCTCGCGCTTGGCCTGGGCGTGGCAGTTGCGCTCGTCAAAGCGAAGATGAGGTGCACTTCCCCTGCTGCGATAATGACCGGCATCTACGTTGTTACCTGACCAGTCCAACGGCTGACCGCTCGATATGCACGGATGGCCTGCCAGTTGATCCCGAAGTCTTATAAATTGGTTGAATGCTGTTTGCGCCTCTCGCATCCATTCACTTTTCGTCTTCAGCTTCAGGCGTAATATCTTCGTGCTGGCTATCTCTGCAATCCGCTCGGCTTTCTCGCGCTTGGCCTTGGAGCGTTCGGCAAAGAAAACACCAAGCGCAACCTTGCACTCGAATGAGCAAGTGTTTTGACCGCAATATGTTGGTTTGAACATTTGCTTGCAGTGACGGCATTTGCGCGGTTTCTTCGGGATTGCCATTACGCGGCCTGCCATAATGATTTTTGGCCACATAGATGCTCTAACGTATCAATGCGAGGTCTGCTTTTAACATTCCAATTTCCGCCGCCACGCAATCCAATTAGTATCCATCCTGCCCCCCTAAGACTTGCTCCGCCTTCTTCTGGAAGCGTATAGGTAATGAGTCGTGAATATCCAAGCGCCTTTGCAGCCCTCCATGCAGATGAATAAAGCATGGAACACGCATTTCTAGTTCCGTCAGTGCAACAACGATTAACTTCAAGCGTAAATCCATCATCAAGATGACGAGATACAGGACGCCCAACTATTGCAACTCCACGAACGGTTTCATCAGAAACCGCAATCGAAAATTTATGGCCTACAACTGGCCTGTGATGCCTGTGATGAGTTGAAACAAATGCGTTTGCCTCAGAAAGTTCAATTGGCGTAATTTTCACGATGCAATCCTTTCAGCACTATCTGGAAACTCAAGCCGAACATTCTTGCGCAAGAAATCAGCCTGCATCGATTCCAGATACTTTGATAATTGAACCTTCGTCATCAGCGATGTGACTGGAAGCATCCGCATGGCAATCAGCTTTTTCTCGTAAGTCATTCCCTTGATCGTGGCGTCGTATGCCTCGCGGAAATATTCGTCTTCAGCGCGAAGAATCGGAACGCCATGATGCAATTTGCAATAGGATTTCCACCCGAGCACGTCGTCTTCGCGTAACTCTCTGGCCAACTGTTCGTACCAGGCGTGGCTGATTGAATTCTGGTCAATGCTTCTTGCCTTTCCCGTTTTCGTGGTCGCTTTTATGTACCGATGCTGAAGGTACATTTCACGTACTTCGCCGATGAACGATTGGAGAGAGGTGTCGCTATTGATTACGTGCGTAGTCATGCTGCAATTTCCATCTGAGCAGGAGAACCCCACTGACTCGCCATAGCATCCGCAATGCCTTGGAATGTCTTGCTGCGCTCTTTCCATCTGTCAGGCGATGGCGGCATCCGGTGAATGCGCGCTTCGCGGCCTTCGACAATGTTTGTAGGCTGAAGCAGCGGCAAGCCTTTAAGCCATAGACACGTGGCCTTTGTTTCGCCGTGGCCATACTGCCAAGGATGGATTATTTGATCGGGCTTCAGGTACAGACTCGACATGATGCAGACCGGGTTTTCTATTGCGACCATCGGAATATGCGCAGACTGGCGAATCAGCCGCATGAAGAACGACACAGCGGCCTGCTGTCTGCCGTCCAATTTCTTCTCTGCAAAATGGCGCGAACCGCTTACGCTCAGGTGCGTACAAGGTGGATGCCCGATCATCAATTCCCACGGATAGTCGATTACGTCGAACACGTCGCCTTGATAGTGCGGTCCAGGCGAATCGGTCGGCAGCAGGTCGCAACTCATTGCGTCATGCCCGGAGCGAATGAAAGCATCGCGGACAATTCCGGATGATTCGCAAGCAACAAGCACTCTCACTTCGCCACCTTTCCGCTATCCACATCAATCTCGAAAATGTAGTGGCCTCCACGACGTGATTGAACCCACACTAAACTCCAAAGCATCGTGTTTTCTCGCATGGCATTGATTAGCGTTTCATTACCAGACCATCCTGCGGTTGAAACATGGAAACGATGGACCATTTCGCCTTCTTTCCAATCGTGTGGCTCGTCCGCTTCACTCCATCCCCATTCGCGCAGATGCCATATAGATTCAATGAATTTCATCCATCCAGATTTATCTGACCAATGCCAAGCCTTAATTCGTTCGCATGCTAGTTCAGTTGGGTATCCATCATCGTCAAGATCATCGCCGTCTTGATCCATTAGAGCTTTCCACTTGGCGCGATTTTCTTGATCCGCTTTTCTTGCTTCTTCTCTAAAATCCCTATGATTCATTTGGAAACCTTCCCACTATCCACATTGGCCCGCTGTGCCTTGCGGGTTTCGATCTCGCGGCGCCAGGCTTCCCGGCAATCAACTATCAATCGCTCGGCGGCATCGTTTCCGCGATTGGCCTTGACCAGATCAAAGTACGGAGTCGGGTCGCCTTTTGGAAAGAACCGAAAAATCACATCGCGCACTTCATACTTGTGCAGATCAACCGCAGCGGCTTGCTCTGGATTGGCGATACCGGAATCAGCCATAATCGCGGCGCGTTCTTCGCGGGCTTCTTCGTGGCTGGTGAATAGGTCGTTCGGCGTCAAAACGGCACCCCATCACAGTTTTCACGGTGTCCAAATCGCGCACCACACGCATAGCACTTTGCCGGTATCCAGCGCCTCCACAGCCAGTAGCGCAACCATCCAATCGTCCTGTTGTGTCGCGTATCTCCAACCATGTCGCTATAAGGAACGTTCATTCCGCAGTGCATGCACTCCAGTTCATCCGGAGGCGCAGTGTCTTGCGGGTGCGGAGCGCATCCAAACCACCAACATATCTGCCGCACAACAAAACGCTCAAATGCGGACATATCGGAAACGTGTCTTCGTTCAATAGGTTCAGTTCTCATGCTTTTTGCCACCCGAGTCCGTTCCACTTGTGCAGTAATTTGCCTTCCGGTGAAATCACTTCATTCGCAACGTGCTTGTCGAATATCTCGGAAAGCTGACGAAACCTTGACGGGTTTTTGTGCGCATCAAACAAGTAATCCGCAACAATCTGCGACTTCGGACGGCGCCAGCAATGCATCGGATCAACGTGCGTCGTGACGGCCTTGGTCGCCTTCTCCGCCATCTTTCTGTTGCGCTCGATGTCTTCAGCGGTCGGCTGGTAGGAAATCGCGGGCGCTTGCTTCTTCGGCGCAAGGTTGGCAATGGCCTGAAACTCCAACACGTTCGGGCAGTGCGTTGTCGGAAGGTTATTCAGCGCATATCCGATGGCTTCCGGATGATCGCGGAATCCACCCAATCGGGTAGCAAGCGATTCCTTGAAGTTCTCAATTCCAACATCTTTTCCTGATTCGATTTTGGAGAACTTTCCGGTGAATTGCTGGCCGTAAATACCCTGCAATTCGAGGACGATCTTATTCACCCAACTGTCAGGTAGTCTCACGAAATCACCTCGCCGGAAATCAGTTTTTCAGTGAAAGCGAATTCGGATGGATTGCCGAAGATGGCGCGGGTCGTCGCTTCCTGGTTGAGTTGGTGCTGAGTTTTTGCTGGCGATCTTTGGCTATTTCCTGACCGTCCAAACTCAACAGCTTTGTCGCACCATGTTCGCCATGCCGCTTGCCAGTCCTTCATGGTCGAACCTCTTGCCGCGTGCCAGTTGCGGAACGATTCAAGCTCTACGGCAAATGAAATTCGTTTCGAATCGGCATAGGCAACGCCTGTTTCGTCAGGATAGAAGTCTTCAGATAGAACCGTTGAAACCTTGCGCGCCTTTTTTTCCTTAACAACTACGTTAGTAGTTGTATTCAGTGAATCAGGATTCAGTGAATCAGGGCGTTCACTAACAGGTGTACTCTCGTTAGAGTCTTGCGCACTAACGTTATTTATCCCTGATTTAACGTTATTGTTACGTTTTGTTCCTGTTACATACCCGGCTTTGTTTCGTTCATGAACGGTAAATTCTCCGTTTTCATCAGGAAGCAAACTGTCTTTTTCTGTTCCATGTGGCGTCTGGTGCTTCAAGAAATTGACAATCTGAATAACGTTAATTCCTGCTGACTGATAGCGCACAATGAACCCGTTTTCAGCAAGAACAGTAAGCGCATCGTCTGTATTTTCGCTGTCATACGGGAACAGTTCGAGCTTGATGCGCTTTGGCCGATCCTCTAGGCGACCTTCCCTATCGGCAAGAGTCCATAGGCCGACAAAAAGAAGGCGAACGAACAACGATTGCTCTACTAGCAATTCGTTTTTGAACAGTCCTGGCTTAATATTTCTGGCTCTAGCCATATCAAATATCTCGCATACTTTCGCCATTTGTAAATTTGTCAAATCCGCGCTTTCGCTCATTAATATCAATTGACACTACAGCAGCAGAAAATTGACTGATATTGAGTTGATCGCGTAACGAATTCATCTCGTTTATCGAACACGAATTGTTGGCAGCGGCAGCTATCTGTCCGGCGATATAGCAGGCGGGAGCCATATGATCTATCTCGTCAAGTATCCCGGCGCTAGAAATAGGTCCGCATGCAATTGATGCGTACCCTTTAATCAATGCAGTTATTTCACAAACACAATCAACAGGAAGCCTTGCGAGAATGCTCTTTAGGATTGACATATCGTCGTGGGCGCGTTCGTGGCAACAGTCGCACAGCACCTCAAGCTCTGAGTTGTCGTACTCCCATATGCGCCTGCCTTTGAAGTACTGGCGATGATGTACGTGTAGTTGTGACTCGCTGTCAAAACAGCACTGACACGTATATTCAGATGCCTCTAGAGCCTCTAGCCGCTTCTTCTGCCACATCGGGTGCTTGTATTGATCTTTCCATTCCATTACACTTTGCTCCTGATTGATTTCAACCCGTCCGGCCTGCCAGCCATTCAAGGACGGGTTTTTCTTTGCCTGTTGAACGCAGTCGTTCATTACTTAGCCACCTTCTTCGCATGGCAGCAGGAACAACGGTATCCAGCCTTCCAACCGCGAGACTTCCGGCCTTTGATCGACTTCGACTGACCGCAATCCGGGCAGCGGAAAGTTATGAACATTGATCCGCGCATCTTTTCGTGATTGTCCGTAGCTTCTCGGAACGACTCGACGTGGCTTGGTTCGGCTGAGTAGGTCATAGACCATCTTCCATAAACACAAGCCCAAGAAACACCGGCGCACCGATGCAAAGCATTAGATCGCCGGCATAGATGACGACTGATTGCAGGATGGTGACGATTTCACTCATTCTTCACCTCCGGACTCTGCCCAGCGCATGGCTTTGTTCGCCATGAACAACGCTTCGGCGCAAGTCATCTTGCTCGACCGGATGTAGAGATAACCATCTGCGTCGTAAGCAATAATGAGCACATCCTGCATACCGTTTTCTGCGTCACATAAAGCAGAATGGAGCGCCTGAAGAGGCGTCATGCTGGTGTTCGGCGCCGGTGACATGCGGATTATTGGAGTGCTCATGAATTGCTGCCCTTGAATTCTTCGCACACAAACGTCGGCGCCACGTACTCGCCCAACAGATTGCAGCGCACCATCGGGTAGGCCACG
>Ga0209507_1001028_pt1 | contig 24306 bp, 27 predicted proteins | sample AD_UKC028_MetaG_FD_184414 | JGI IMG/M metagenome (GOLD analysis project Ga0209507, IMG submission 184414) | Active sludge microbial communities of municipal wastewater-treating anaerobic digesters from USA - AD_UKC028_MetaG (SPAdes) (version 2) | ecosystem: Engineered > Bioreactor > Anaerobic >...
CCGCCCGGAAGCTGGGTTTCTCGGTGATCGTCTCGGCCCGCGCATTGAAGGTGTGCTGCGCAATCTTGTCGTCCTTCGACCAGGATGGAATCAGCCCCCAGCGAGCCGGCAGCGCCAAACGCTGGCCGTCATGGACACGGATGATGGGTGCCATGTTGGTCGGTCGTACATCCGGATTGCTGTACAGGTCTGGCTCTGCTTCCAACATGAAGTAGAGCATCAGCATTTGAGGTGATTCGTTCAGGTCGTATCGGCCACACATAGCCTCATTCTGCCTTTGTTGCTCCGGGCGTCAACGGCATCGAACCGGCAATGCCGACTGCATACAGTATTGCGCCCACTGAATTGCTGTATAAAATTACAGTATTCAAGGAGCCCTTCATGATCCGTATCGTCTGTCCATTCTGTCACGCCCCGCTGGGTGCCAATGAGCTTGAAATGGCCGCCTTTGATGGCCATGCCTGTCTGGTTTGCCCCGTCTGCGACAACCTACTCGTTACCGAAGACACGTCTGCCAACGCCAGCCTTCCCTACCAGCATGAAGATGTCGTTGATGCTTGAGACCAGGCTGGTGAATACTCCCGGCGTCTTCATCCCGCTACCGGATGCACCGCGACAGGCGCTACCGCTCGATGCCGTCAAGGTCTCTGCCGGCTTCCCGTCCCCAGCCGCCGACTATGAGGACAAGCGACTCGACATCAACGAGTACTTGGTCCGGAATCCGGTCTCGACCTTCTTCTTTCCCGTTGAAGGCGACAGCATGCAGGGTGCGGAGATTTTCGATGGCGACATCCTGGTCGTCGATCGAAGCGTCCGTGCTCGACACGGCCACATCGTGGTGGCGTTCGTGAATGGCGAGCGCCTCGTCAAACGCCTCCATCGCCGCGCCGCTCGGGTGGCTCTGGTCGCAGAGAATCCCTGTTACCCGACACTTGAGATCCAGGAAGGCATGGAGCTGGAGATCTGGGGCGTGGTGGTGGGAAAGTTCAAACGTTTCGTGGCCTGAAATGAAATCGGTTTTCGCCTTGGTCGATTGCAACAATTTCTACGCGTCCTGCGAAAAGCTCTTCGATCCCAAGCTGAAAGACCGCCCGGTTGTCGTGCTGTCGAATAATGACGGCTGTGTCGTGGCGCGTTCTGCCGAGGTCAAGGCGCTGGGTATTCCGATGGGCGTGCCCTGGTTCCAGATCCAGGCCGAGGCACGAAGGTACGGCATCGTGGCCTTCTCGTCGAACTATGCCCTCTACGCCGATATGAGCAATCGGGTGGTCGAGGTCCTGTCGGATTTCTCGCCCAACCTGGAGGTGTATAGCATCGACGAGTCCTTTCTCGACTTGTCCGAGATGAGCCTGCGCGCCGAGAGCCTGGCTGCCTACGGCGTGGAGATTCGCCAACGAGTGGCTGACTGGCTGGGCTTGGCGGTGTGCGTCGGGATTGCCCCGACCAAGACACTGGCCAAGCTGGCGAACCATTGCGCCAAGAAGGGACTTGCCGGGGCGGACGGCGTGTGTGACTTCACGACGCTCAGTCCCGGGGCGCTAAGCCATCTGTTCGCCCGCATTGAGGTTGGCGAGGTCTGGGGTGTGGGGCGCCAGATCAAGGCCCGGCTGGCGGCGATGGCCATCCAGACGGTTCGTCAGCTCAGGGATGCCGATGCGGAGACTATCCGCGCGCGTTTTTCCGTGGTGCTGGAACGCACGGTCTGTGAACTGCGCGGTGAGTCCTGCCTCGACCTGCAGGAGGTGGTGCCCGACAAGCAGCAAATCATGTCGAGCCGGTCGTTTGGCACCCTGGTCTACGAGCGGGCGGATCTCGAAGAAGCGGTGGCCAGCTATATCGCCAAGGCGGCCGAGAAGCTGCGTGCGCAGGATTCCCTGGCCGGGGGGGTGCAGGTCTATATCCGGACCAATGTCTTCAAGCCTGAGGTTCCGCAATACCAGAAGGGGGTCACCGTACCGTTGCCGGAGGCGACCGCCGATACGCGGGTGCTGACGCAGTGGGCCATCAGAATTTTGAGGCGGATCTACCGGCCGGGGTTTGGCTATCACAAGGCCGGCGTGATGCTCCTCGACCTGGTGCCAGCGGCAAAACGTCAGTTGGCCTTGTTCGATAGTCAGGGAGGGTCTGGAGATGCACGGTCCGGAAAACTGATGGCGGTCCTGGATAACATTAATCAGCGCTACGGCCGTCAGACGCTCCGTCTGGCGGCCGAGGGTGTCGAGCGCTCTTGGAAGATGCGGCGGGGTAACCTGTCGCCCGGCTATACGACGAGTTGGGACGGATTGCCGGTGGTGCGTGCTGGTTGAATGCTGCCCCTCTGCGTCATGGAGATCAGCAGTTAAATGGCGGCCAAACTGCGGCTGCCTCATATTCGGCCAATCCGGCCGTTAGCCTAATGCACCGAATTGGGCAGCAACCCGTCGCCTACATGCCGTTCAGTCTTTGACCACGGGTACCCGATCGAAATCCTGGTTCTGGAGTGATTCTCTGCCGTTGGCCAGCAGCAGGAAGCGTTGTTCGTTGTTCGTCAGTGATGTGTGTGCTCATGGCGATCTCCGGTTGCACGTGCGGAATTGCCCGGAACCGTCGTCAGCACGGCGCAGCACAGCAGTCAGGGTGCGAGGCTGGCAACACAACAGGACCCAGCGCTATCGGCGCGTAGCCCTTGACGGCGAGAACGCAGTGATACGGTGAAGGGAACAGTAAGACCGCCCCACTCTCTCGCGGCCCTGCCATTGCCATGCGGAGTGCGCAGGCCTGCGAGGCCGAAGGCCTCAGGGATCAAAGCCGAATGGCCGCGACTCGGCACGAGGCGCGTGGCGCAGCCCGCGAACCCGACGGCGGAATGCCGGGAGGGCATTGGTTTGATTGGCCCCTATTCCACAGGGGTAAGCACCGAACCGCGGCCTGAACTAGGCATCAATTCGACATACAGAGCTTTTCGCCCGACGATGACACCGAGCATAGGCCTCTTGTCCCGACGCTTCGCTGATAAGCGGTTCCATTCCGATCTATCGAGACCAGAAGGATGGGGATAGTCTTCCGGATGGGTGTGCCATTCGCCCAGATAGCGAACGGTTCCCTGACTCGCCGTCCATCGAGACAGAGCGATGGCTTCGTGGCCAAACGGCATCCGCTCGAACAGGTAGCGAAACCGTTTGTCCCATGCCGTAGGAACCGTCGCTTGCTCGATGAGCATATGGGCTCCATGAACCGAACCGAGCAGAAGCCCACCAGCTTCGCAGTCGGCATCACTGGCCTGAACATGCAGACAGAACGTCTCCAGCGTGGCCGTCGAGAAATGCAGCAGCGTTCTTTTGTCGTTGGTCGCCCAGGAACTCATGAATTGCATAGGGGACATTCCCGATCCCGAAGTGGATCGCAATCGGGCGTGGCAAGTTGATGGAAGCGGTCGATCATCCTGGTTTGCAACGCAGGGGAATAGATGCCGTTGACCCAGTCAAGTGTCATCTCAGCGCCCAGGCTGGCAGCGTGCATCGACACCGAAGCGGGGAATGGCACGTACAAGCCCTCGCATCCATGCCCCGCCAAGATGGCAGGAAGAGGATCAATGGTGGAACGGAGTTCGCCTCTTCTATTGCTATGCCACAGACATCGATAGCACGCACCAGATGCGTTCGTCTTCAGGAGCGCACGGACAGCCGTTCCCGGCCCCTCGATCCAGACCGAAAGCATGGGCGTCGGAGGCGGATAGTGGCCGCACAGCCAATGCCCGAGGGATTCTTCCCCGGTGGCATCTATGAGCAGGTCCAGTTCTCCCAATTGGGCTTGCCTGACATCCACGGGGAGGGCACGAATCTCGGCACCTGGCGCCAAGCGGCTGAGCTCTTTCGCCATGGCCTCTGCTTTGTTCGACAGCAGGTCCGGGAATCCCAGGCGATGACGCCCGATGTTTTGCGGAAGAAGACAATCGAAATCCACTAGCGTAAGTTTTCCGCCGCATGTTCCCGCCCCGGCCTTGACCAACATATCCGACAGATATCCGCCGATCGTGCCGCAACCCACAATCGCAATTTTTTTACCTGCCAGCGTTTTTGACTTGGGCATGTTCCGCTGGGCAAGGTATCGATCGTCGATTCTGACCACCGAGATTGGTATGACCTTCAACCCATAGCTCGAATCCCTGCGATCTGCGAACTTGCTCTTCTGGACCGGACGTTGGCGGTCATAGAGAACCACAAAGCCATAGGTAATCAACGGCGATTCGATGACGATCAGGACACCGTTGGCCTTTTTCCTTTCCCCCTCCTTGATGCGCTCATGAATCTTGCGCCTGCATCGAGAGTCAAGGGTGCTTTGCCACGCCAACATATCCCCAACGGTTTCAGGAGGCCAATGGCTGGTCAGAGGGCGGGGTTGAGCACCCGTCTTTACCCGGTAAGTCAGCACCGTTCTATCGGTGACTTGGTAGCCGAGCGACTTCAGCTTCTTAGTTGTTCGATCTTCGTTGTCGGTGATAAACCACAAAGGATTCCCATTGGCCTGCGCGACTATGCAGTTCTGTCGCCCTAAATCCTCACCTTGCATGTCCACGAAACAAAGCCAGCCGTGCCAATAGGCGAAGAACTCTTCCGCGAGATCTTCGACCATCTCCCCCTTTACGATCTGCCCGAACACGAGGGACGCGCGTTGCAGGCACGCCAGCGACTGTCCGACTGGATCGTAGATGTCCAGAACAACCGTGCCCTTGGCGAGATAGCAAAGCCCGCCATCTGCGCCAAGATGAGGAACCGCTGCGGGCAGCGCAGGAGGGATTTCCAGCAGCCGGAAGCGAGGCAAGTCGAAGAACGTGGGGTCGAGCTGGACTTCGCAAGGGCAGCCCTTGTCCGATTTGGGTGGGGTCAACCGCCCATGCAGCTTGAACCAGCCGTCATCCGTCTTGCCAACAAACTCGAAGCCTCGCCGCTTGAAGGCCTCGATCACGTCTGCGACCGCTGCGGCGCTGCTCATCCAGCCTTCGTTCGCCCGACAAGTTCACTCGGTCCGACGGTGGCGGGGGCTGCGGCAATGGTGGCGACGACGGATACCACCTTGACCCGATCCGGCTCGTTCGGAAAGCGAGGGCCGAATTCGCCCTGCATCCAAAGACAAGCCTGTGAAGGGCTGCCGGCATCGGTTGCTCCGCGAAGCACCTTCTCGAATTCTTCGAACGCCTTTGCAGCTTCTTCGACACCGGCTTTACCCAACCGCTCCGTGAGCGACTCGGACTCGTCCACGGGGTTGTTCACCCCGGCACGCAACCGGGCTGGCAGTGCAGCGACGACATCCAGTAAGGCGAGGTCGTCACGACGATCACGCTTTTCAAAGAGCGGGGCTGCGGCTGCCATCAACAGAATGGAGGCTGGCCCACCGCTTGCCCACCTCCAATCGCGGAACGCCTTCAAGTAACGAACCACGCGGCGGAACTGCTCCCCCTTGGCATCCACTTCGCCCAGAAACCACTCTTTCACGGGCCTAGGGTCGGAGGGCATCCAGTTGCATTCACGATGGGCCAGGAGCACCTTGTCGCGAGGCAATGCCGTCCATGCATCCCTCTCCGCTTTAATCACTGCGTCCATCACCGAGTCATAGCCAAATCGCCTCATCGAGGCCTCTGCCAGACTCACGAATTCTTGATCGGGGATCGCGTACAGCGGGATGTCAATGTGGACATACGCTGAAATGACGATGCGGATGCAAGTCGGCTTGTCAGTGACGAGCTTCCACTGCTTTTCCTCAACCAGCGGCTTCAAGGCTTCTTCCGCAGCTGCGAAGAAAACCGTCGTTGCGGTGCTGGGACGCTTCGTCTGCGAGACGAAACTCAACGGCAGATAGCAGCCATCATCGAGATCCGCCTGCTGCGGGCGTTGTGCCGGGGAGTTCAGCGTCTTGTATGCCCACGACCCTTGCGTGAAGAAGCGCGGTTGCGGCACCTCTTCCGTGTATCCGCTCGCTCTCAGCACTCGGGGGATGCCTGTGCGCAAGCAGTCCCGGACATCAGTGCGCGCACTGGCGATCCAGGCGCGCTGCTCAGGCGTCAGATCCAGCTCGTCATGCATGCAGGATTCGTCATCAACGGTGGTGAAGAAGAGCGGACTCAGGTTCAGCATGCGGCCTCCGGGACATTCTTGTTGGGGCCATGATAGAAGATGGGAGCGTCGGCCTGGTGCGCTCGAAACGGTTGGAAAAGAGGATCGCCAAGCGCACGTTGCGCCGCGTGGTTGCCACGATCCTTGAGCGTGTTGGTGGCGCCAATGGAAACCCGATCCAGCGCCTTCACGTCCTTGCTCTGATCCGGCGTCGCCTTGTCATCGATCTGGAAGTAGTTGCTTCCCAACGACTGCCGCAGCATGTAGTCGACCGACGATTCCTGGGCGGAGATCACGAGGTCGAAGAGCCCCCCGTGCCACTTGCCGAACCCGCGGTCAAGGCTGGCGCCGCCGCGAACGGTCGCACCGATCGTCATCGTGCCGATGGAGAGAACCCGAACCAGCGCATCCTGCTTCGGTGCCAGGAACGTATTGACTTCGTGCAATCCGAATAGGCCGGGGGCGTTGCCTACCAACCCCCCATCCGCGAAGACACCGCGGTCGTTGCGTGCCAGAGGAAAGTAGACGGGCGCGGCGGCGGTCGCCAACGCAACATCGACGATCCTCATGCGGTGATCCAACTCAAAGGAAGGATGGTGAGGCGTCTTGAAGAATTGCCCGCGCCCCGTCGAGTAGTTGACTGCCGGCACGAGAACACGATGCTTCAGGTCGCCTATCGTGGTCCCTTGGAAGCGCTCAGTCAGCACTTCTCGCAATCCCGCCGAGTCATGCTTTGCGGTCAGCCAGAATCCCAGAAGCCGCCGTGGAAGGCTGCGGCAACCAAAGATGCGGCTGCCTTCGTCTTCAAACAGTGCTTTGAGTTCGTGGGCCGGAATTTCCGCAGCCAGCCCCATAGCCAGCATCCCTCCCGCCGATGTGCCACAAATCAGATCAAAGTGCGAAGCGATAGGACGGCCCAGCACAATTTCGAGTTCGGCAAGAACTGTCGCTGTGTATAGGCCGCGATAACCGCCCCCTGACAGGGCGAGCACATGGTAGGTAGGGATGCCCGTCATGGCACTTCAGCCCTTCGGCGGGAAGGGGTCGTGGCCGTGGCTATCCTTGTCACGGATACGGCCATCCGGACGATGGATGACGAGTTCGGACTGCTGGTTGCGTGCAATGTCCCTTCCTGCGTCAATCGCCTGTTGCTGCGTGTCGTGCACGGAGGTTGCCCGCTGATTGCCGGCGCCCTTGACGGCCCAACCGTCCTGGTGAGGGACAACATGCTGATTCTTGCCTGCCATGATCGCTCTCCTACAGTGGAATTATCAAAGCCCCAGCTGCTCGACTGGGTTGTCAATGGCCGCCCGCTGTAGCACAATTCGTTGCTCACGCAGACAACAGGAAGGCCAAGCCAAACCAACCTGAAGCAGTTATAAAACCTACGCCTGTTGTCTGGCTAGACAACAATGTATCAGAGCGCGCGCGCCGGTGCAACTGGCATGCGGCGCGTGCCTTTGAACATCAACCCGATGTGGAGGAGCAACAAGGGGCTTGGCCCTTCCTCCCGCAATCGCAAGGACAGTACTCATGCCGCAAACAGGCCTAGGCGTGGCCCTCAAGACACTACGCGAACGCAGAACCCTTTCCCTGCGTGAAATCGGCCAGCTATCGTCAGTTGATCATGCTTATGTCCACCGTCTCGAGACAGGCGAGAAGACAAACCCATCCCAAGACTTGGTTGAGAAGCTGTTGAGAGTTCTCAAGCCGGGAGAAAGAGATACAGCACTTGTGATGTGGCTGGTTGACCATGCAGACGCTGATCCCAGCCTTGTTGAATTCGTGCTACAAGACCCTTCGATCAGTATCGACATTTTTTCGGCTGCGGCCGGTGTGAGGCATCGTGGCAATGCGAGGCCTGACCCCGCCACGTTGATCGCCCGAATCAAAAGGGCCTTCGAGGATGATGACGAGGACGATTGATAATGGACGAAGCGGATGTCAGGCAGAAGGCACGCGCGTTTATTGCGAAAGTCGATGTTTCGAACATCCGGGAAGACCTGTCCCCCTATGTGACTGCGGCAAACGCGAAGGTTAAGAAAGATGAGCTTGGCGAAGGTGAGTCTGGCTATACCATTACCAAGCCGAACGGGAAGCACATCATCACAGTGAGTTCCCTGGAAACTGACGAGCGCCAACGCTTCACCATCTGCCATGAAATAGCTCATATCGTGCTCAGTCTGGAATCGAGTCACGAAGAGGTGCCGTCCTGGTCCTATGCCAAGCGACATCCGAACGAGATCGCCTGTGACACGTTTGCTGCGGAACTGCTGATGCCTTATCAACAGTGGCTCTCCGCTGTTCCCAACGAAGAACCCTCCCTGGAGCTCATCCAACATATGGCCGACTTGTTCGGCACATCGTTCCCTGCCGCAGCATCGAGATTTGCCAGCCTCAGCGACGCACCGTGCGCTTTCGTCACGATGGAGCGCGGTGCTGTGCGGTATGCCGCGCGCTCTACGGTGTTGAGGCAAGCAGGAGCCTGGATATCACCCAGGTCGGTAATCCCAGTCGGCTCCGTGGCTCATCGAATCCGGTCTTCAGGAAATAGTGCTACTGAAACGGGTGAGGTTTCGCAGGACGTTTGGTTCGACAATTGGGAAATGGGGCTTGACCTCTGGGAGCTTTCAAGGCATTACGCGCTTACGGATACCACTATCTCGTTGTTGTGGTTCGACAGTGACGATTTGCCAGAGGTGGAGGTAAGCCGTTTCGGCAAACGTATTCAGGACGACGGAGGGTTGGCTGAACTGACGGGAGAACTGCCATGGCCTGGGCGAAGTAAGCGACGCTGAGGGTGTTTCTCTAGTCGCATACACCGGCATTGAATCCTCCCTCTGCAGCAAGGGCGACAGTAACGACAACGTACTTGCCGAAGCCATCAATGGCATATACGCCCTAGGAAATCTAGGCCGGACCGAGCAGCAGCGGTTCAACGCAATTCTTGCACGAGCGGCGGGTAACTTACTTATTGCTGACCTTGCAGGACTGGACTGCGAACGGCTGCTCAGACTGAGGTGCCGTCGCCGGACCCCGCCTTGTCAAAGGTCCTCTCGGTGATGCACAGCCGTCGATCCGATCCGATATGTCATGCAACGGGGAATGTTTCTAGCGGCCTGTTTCCTAATATCGAAATCCCCCTCTCAAGTCCGCCATTCCCACGAGACATCACAACCTCGGCTGCCTATCCTCCGGTCATGTGCTCGCAAGGGCAATACGCCGCCACAGAACTGGGGAAAGCCGCATGTTAACTGCCATATCAGCGACGCATCAGCATCACCTCTCACCTCCATCGGAGGAGGGTAAAGCTCACCACGTTATCGAGACTCGCCTGTGGCTCGAGGAGCACGACTGGCTTTACCGCCTGCTGCGTAGCGAAGACAACGTTTCGCCGACCTTCCGCTTTCCCGATCTTATCAGCGCCAGCGTCTCGCTGGTCTTCACGCATCAGGACGCCCCGTGTCGCATTTTCCGGTATCTCGGGACCGAACTTGTTCTTCGCTCGCCCGAAACACCGCGCCGCCGCGAATCGATGTGGCGGCACCAGTACCAGTTGCTGTTGGACCTGCAACGTTCTCCCGCTAACCGGCACCCCAACCCCAAGTTCCAACTCGACCAATTGACCACGGCCTGCGTCGCCCTGTGCCGGGCAGAGGATGGCTCGGGCGCAGGCATCTTGCGGCAGGCCCGCCGCAACATGGCCGAACGTTCCCTTCCCGGGGGAGATGCGCCGCCCGGCTGAGGCTTACGACGCCCCCTGACTGGCATGCACCCGCTTCTGACCCGCTCGCTCACCGTCACCCTGCCTGGCTAACGCCAGACCGACCCGAACCCGACCCTGACCGTCCGCGCAGCGCCGACGGCCCAGACCCTCGCTGCCCGCCTACCCGGCGGGTCGTTCCGGTTTCGTTGGAGAGGTGACTCATGCGTCTGCCGCTGTACTTTGCTGGTCTGGCTGCCCTGGCCGTCCTGGCGACCGCGCCCACCTGGGCGTGGGCCTGCTGGGAGGAAGCCGCCCAGCGCTACGGCATCTCGGCCGACCTACTCTATGCCATCGCCCGGGTCGAATCGAATCTGAATCCGAAGGCCGTCAACCGCTCGCACCTCCAGCGCACCGGGTCCTACGACATCGGTCTCATGCAGATCAACAGCGGCCATCTTTTAGCCCTGTCACGCCACGGCATCCGGGAAAAGGATCTCTTCGAGCCCTGCACCAACATTCAGGTCGGCGCCTGGTTGTTGTCTGACCTGTTCTCCCGGCAGGGTGCGACATGGGATACGGTCGGTGCCTACAATGCTGCCTGCTCACAGCTCAATGGCGAAGCCTGCACAAAGGCTCGAGCCCAATACGCCTGGCGGGTATATCGCCAGTTGCCCGCGCAACATAGTAGACAACTCACCGGGGTAACAGAGAGGGGCAAACAGACGCCCCAAAGCGAAACATTCGCCCTGATGTCGGTAAGGGTGGCGCCATGAAAGCCGCCCTTCTGAACTACCGCAGGCTCGTCCTCTTTGGCTGTTGCACCTTCTTGGCTGCATCGTGCAGCCTGTTCCATAACTCGGCGCCACAGGATCACCCAAAGAACACGGGTGACGCTGCCCCCAGGCAACTAGCGCAACTCGATTTTGGCCGCCAAGCCGCTTTCGGACACTGCGTACCGCCAGCCTGCCCGACCCGTACACCGAAGACCCTCGCAACGGATTCCTCAGTTCGGACGATCAACGGCGCAGCACCCTCCTCGTCAGCCCAGTCCATCCCCTCTGAAGCTATCACCCCGCTCCCAACACCCAAGATCGACACTTCGCGGACGATCATTGTCCAGTTCGACCTCGGCAGCGCAAAGCTAAGCCCCGCTGCCCGTTCCAGCCTGAATGGGGCAATGAGCACCCTGCTTTCGGCACGCCAGATCATGATCGTCGGCCGTACGGACAACACCGGGCCGCTGGCCTTCAATGAATCGCTGGCCCTCGCCCGCGCGCTGGCGGTTCGCGACCACCTGCTCAGCACCCACCCGAGGCTGACACCCACACTCAGCGTCAAGGCCCGCGGTGCGTGCTGCTTCATTGCCGCGAACGACACCCTGGCCGGCCGCACGCAGAACCGGCGGGTCGAGTTGGTCTTTGATCTGCGCGACAAGGAACGGCCGTGACATCGCGGCTTCCGCCGGCTGACATTCAAATCCATTACCCGCCGAGCGCATGCGCTCTCACCCACCGGCATGTTTATGTGCCCACCCGCCTTCCTACCCCCTATTCGTCATTCCACTTTTGTTCGGAGGTTCTCATGAACGCTACAGCCCCTGTTTCTTTCCCTCACCTTGCCGCCCGTAAGCCGATGAACCTTACCGTGCTACTGGCGATGATCGTCGTCGGTCTCGGCGCTGCCTTTCCCGGTTACGCCCTGGACCTGGTGGCCTTCACCGGCATCACCGGGCCGCTCACTTCAGCCCTGACCCAGATCGCCGCACTTGGCCCGGGGATCAAGGCCCTGGTCGGCTTCGTCGGCTTCGTCGTCGCCCTCATCTCGCTATCGGCTCTGCGCAATTTCGGCCCGGTCTTGTTCTACATCGGGCTGGCCATCTTTGCCGCCGTGGGCCTGGTGATCGCCGGCGCGATCATGGGCGCGGTGATCTGAAACGCTGGCATCGACCCTAGGAGCCCGATATGCAAGCCGACACCTACATCCCGCGGCGTCTCGATGATCAATGGAAGATCGGCTTCTGGGATGTCGATGTCGCCGCGCCGATCCTGTTCATGTTTTTCGTTGGCTATATGTCCGGCAGCAAGACCTCGTTCGCCGTCTGCATGGCGGCAGGCATCTTCGTCTCGCGCTGGATCTCGCGCATCAAGGCAGATAAGCATCCGGCCTTCGCCATCCACTGGCTGTACTGGCACCTGCCAGCCAGTCCGCTGACCACGATGCGAGCCACGCCGCCATCGCACATCCGCCGCATGGTCGGCTGAGCCAAGGAGAAAAGCCATGGACTTTGAACGACTCAACGGCGACATCAAGGAAATGCGCCGCCGCAACCGCGGGCTCGGTCTGGCCGTCGGTGTCCTGGCCGCCGGCCAGATCCTCGCCCTGATAGTTATCCTCAACCTGCTCGGCACGGTACGCACCATCGTCGTGCCGCCCTCGATCGACAAAACCTTCTGGGTCACCCGCGACAAGGCGAGCAGCGAATATCTCGAGCAGATGGGCAGTTTCATCGCCTGGCTGGTCCTCGACGTGACGCCGGCCTCGATCGACTGGAAGAAGGAAATTCTGCTCGGCTATGTCGAACCGGAACAGTACGGCCCGTTGAAGACCCGACAGGAAGTGGAAGCCGAACGCCTGAAACGGATCAACGCCGCCACCGTCTTCGCGCCCCAGCAACTGGTCCCCAGCGAAGAAGGCCAGAGCGTCGTCATCCGCGGCCGCCTGCGCACCCTGGTCAATGGCTTCGAGACAGCAAACGACCTCAAGGCCTATCGGGTCGAATTCAGCTACGCCGGTGCACGCATGCATCTGAAAAGTTTCAAGGAGGTAGCCAATGTCGGCAACTGATTTCCGCCAGGCCCTATCCCGACCAGTTCCAATGCCTCGGCGCGGATGGACGATGTGCGCTGTTCAGGTCATCGCCTGTCTCGCCACCATGACAGCCGTGCCCGCCCAGGCACTGCAACTGGTCGAGGCCAGCGACGGCGCTTCGGTCGAAGCCATCCTGTCGATCCGCGAACCGACCCGCATCCGCATTGAAGGCGCATCGATCACTGATGTCTTTGGCAATATCCATTCGAGCGAATGCGGCTTGGCGGCGGCGCTTCCCACCGGTCCGGGTATGACACCCGCCGGTACCGGTTCATCGCCGATCAATCCGGCTGGCGAGATCGCCCTAACCTGCGATCGCGACAAGGGCGAAATCTATGTCCGTCCAGTCGGCGACTCCGCCAAACCGATCAATCTCTTCGTCGCATCGGCCAACGCCACCTATACCTTGCTGCTACGCCGTTCGGATACCCCGGCCGACACCATCGTCATCCGCGACAAGACGCCAAAGGCCTTGAAACACGTGCAATCGGCTCCAGCCGGCCCGTCGCCCAACCAGGTACGGGCGATGAAGGCCCTGTTGGTAGCCATGGTTTCGGATCGGGTGCCGCCGGATATCCGGGTCGAAGAGACCCACGGCACACTCCCGTTGTGGAACGAGGCGCGGTTTTCGCGGGTGCGCCAGTACGAGGGGCGAAGTCTGGTCGGCGAGAAATACCTGCTGCAGAACATCAGCGATGCCCCAATGGTGTTGGCCGAACAGGAATTCGACCGCGAACAGGGCAGCATCGTCGGTATCGCCGTCGAGCACCACAACCTTCGCCCCGGCGAGAGCACCAGCGTCTATGTGATCCGCCGCGGAGAAACGCCATGATTACGCCCCGTCAGTGGATGCAAACGCTGCGCGGATTACCACAGCAATTGCTGCAGCACCTGTCCCCGCGACAACGCCAGTACGCCATGCTCGGCGCCCTGCTGGCCGGCGGCGTCGGGCTGCTCTGGTCGATTTTCGCATTCACGGCGAGCAGTCCGCCAGCGAGCAGCGCGCAACCCGCCGCCGGTCCAGCCAGTTCGGTCACCAATATCGGTGTGATGTCACCCGGCGCCCAGGTCAATCCTGTCGACCAGTGGGTCGGCACGGCCGGGCGCAAGCTTGCACAGTACGAGAACGAACGCGAAGAACAGGGACGACTGAACAAGGATCGCCAGACCTTCGAAGCGAAGACCATGCAGCGCTTTGCCGAACTGGAACAGCGTCTCACGTCGACCCAACAGGCAGCCGCTACGCCCCAGCCGCCCACGCCAGTCCCGACTATGCCACCGGCAGCGAGCCTGCCCCCAGCGCCGCCACCGTCCAAGGGCTTGCCCACCGGAGCAATGCCGAGCGGCACGCCAGGCGACCGGCTGGCGCCGAGTCCACTTACTGTGCCAACGCCAGCGATCAGCCGGATTATTGTGGCCGAGCGCTCCCTGCTCGCCAATACAGGCGAGAAAACCGAGCGTGCCACCGGGGCTGGATCGCAAACCACTCGAACCGTCTCCACCTTCCTGCCTGTCAGCTTTACCCGTGGCACATTGCTAGGCGGCCTGGACGCACCGACCGGCGGTCAATCCCAATCCAATCCACACCCGGTCCTGATCCGCCTTTCAGACAACTCGGTCCTGCCCAACCGCTTCCGCGCCGAATACCGGGAGTGCTTCGTGGTGGCCGCCGGCTATGGCGATATCAGTTCCGAGCGGGCCTACCTGCGTACCGAGAGTCTGTCTTGTGTGCGGACTGACGGTGCGACGCTGGAAGTCAAGATCCAGGGCTCGATCTACGGCGAGGATGGCAAGGTCGGCATGCGCGGACGGCTCGTCACCAAGCAGGGCCAGATGCTCGCCAATGCCCTGCTGGCCGGCGTGGTCAGCGGAATCGGCCAAGGCCTGGCGACCTCGTCGACCGAATACAGCACCTCGGCCCTCGGCACGGTCGCCAGCGCCACTGGCACCGAAGCCTACCGCGCCGGCCTCGGTTCCGGTGTCGGCAAGGCCCTCGACCGGCTGGCCCAGTATTACATCAAGCTCGCCGAGAACACTTTCCCGGTCATCGAAGTGGACGCCGGTCGCGAAGTCGATGTGGTGATCACCAAGGGTGTACGCATCGATGTGCCGATGACGACAGGCGACCCCCCTTCCGCCCGCTTCGCCAATTCCCCTGAAACCCGTTATCTGGAGACCTCGGACGATGGCAACTACTAAACCCATGCGCCGGCAAGCACTCGTCGTGGCCTTGAGCACAATCCTCCTCGGCACCTGTCTTGGCGTCAACGCAGCCACGCCCGACGAGAAGCAGTTGCTGACAGCGTTGCAGAAAGCCCATCCGGGAACGCATTTCTCGACCATAGCCCGTACGCCCGTCGCCGGCCTCTACGAAGTCTGGATGAACGGCAACGTGGCCTATGTGTCAGCCAGGCAGCCACGCTACTTTCTCTTCGGCCATCTGTTCGACACCCATAGCCTGAGCGACCTGACCGGTCCGAAATTGGCGCAGGCCAGCAAGGCAAAAAGCCCTGATGAAGCGCGTCTGGAAAAAGTGCCTCTGTCAGCGACACCAATCCGCTTCGAACAGTTACCCCTGAGCGATGCGATCAAGACGGTGCGCGGCACCGGACAGCGCCGGGTGGCGATTTTCAGCGACCCCAACTGCCCTTACTGCAAACAGTTGGAAGCGGAGTTGGCCAGCCTCGACAACGTCACCATCTACACCTTCCTGTTGCCTTTCCTGGGTGAGACCAAACCGATCGCCATCTGGTGTGCGGCGGATCGTGCGGCGGCCTGGCAGCGCCTGATGCTTGATGGCGACGACAGTCTGCTCAACACCGGCGCCGCCTGCGACCACCCGATCGGTCGCAACCTGGCGCTGGCCCGCCAACTCGGCGTGCAAGGCACGCCCACACTGATCTGGGCGGATGGCACCCGTAGCGAAGGGTTCGTTGGACAGACCGTGATCGAATCACGACTCGCCGCGACCGCTTCACAAGTTGCCCCGGAGAAACTGCCATGAAGACGCTCGTCCTGCGAATGGTTGCAGTCTGCCTATTCCTCCCCTTGGCCGCCTGCATGAACATGTCCGGCCTGGGCGGCGACTCGAAGTACGCCTGCAAGGCCCCCGATGGCGTCGCCTGCGACTCGGTGTCGGGCACCTACGCCAACGCCCTACACAACAATCTGCCTAGCCAGCAGGCACAACGATTCGCTCGCCGACAGAAAGAGCTATCCGAAGAAATCCCCACCCCGACGCTTGGACGTACCACCTCCTCGGCAGCAGCCAACGCTTCCGGCATGGCCGTAACGCCCGCCCCCCTGCGAACCCAGGCCCGTATCCTGCGGCTGTGGATCAAACCCTGGGAAGACGCCGACGGCGATCTCTACGATCAGGGCTACGTCTATGTCCAGGTGGACAACGGCCAGTGGCAGATCGACCACTTGCAACGCCAGATCCGTGATCTCTATGCGCCGCTGAAGCCCCCGCCCAAGCCGGACACTGAGGCAGCAAACGAACCCGGCGCCAATACACCGTCGCCCCTACCGATGTTGCAACGCCCGCCGCTGTCCGGGGCCGGCGCCAACCCTGCGCATTGAGGTCCATATGAACACCGCCCACGGCGATCCCCATTTCACCCGCCCGCGCGACCACGCCCATGCGCCGCGCTTTCCCTTTGGCGAGCCGGCGGACACACCGGCTGAACAGTTCGCCAACTGGCTGCCCTACTCTGGCTATCTCGCCGCCGAGAAGATTTTCGTGAACCGCGACAGCATGGGCGTCATGCTCGAATTGATGCCGCAGTCGGGCGCCGACGAGCGGATGGCGGAAGTGCTGATTTCGCTCTACGCCAATTGCCCGCCCGGCACCGGTATCCAGTTCCATCTGTTCGCCTCGCCGCAGGTGCGCAGCCAGTTGCGCCAGTACGCCAATCTGCGGGTCGAGGATGAGGATCAGGCCGAGCAGGCCCAACAATGGGGCCGCCCGGCCCGCAACGGCAATCTGTTCCGCAAACTGGCCAGGCAGCGCGTCGAGCACCTGCTGCAGGGGGCACAGAAGTCGCTGACCGCCGGTTTCCACTACACGATCCGGGATTTTCGGCTGATGCTGAGCGTCGCCTTTCCGGGCGACCCGGAAGACCTCAACAAACGCGACGAACTGCTCGCCCTGCGCGACTCGATGTCGTCCAGCCTGCGCTCAGCCTCGCTGCCCAATCGCGTTTGTGATGCCGCCGACCTGATCAACTGGTGTGCGCTGTTCACCAATCCCGACCGCATCTCCCAGACCGATGCGCCGGACCTTAACTACGATGATGGTCGAGAACTGCGCGACCAGATCGTCGACTTCGACACCATCCAGGACCCGCATCCGAGTGGCCTGACCTTGTGGAAGGAAGCCAGTCCCGATGTATTGGAGGCGCGCTTCTACTCGATCAAGAGTTTCCCCGAGCGCTTTGCCCTGTGGCAGATGGGTTCGCTGATCGGCGACCTGATGCAGCCGGCCTTGCAGTACAGCGCACCGTTTCTGCTCACCCTGGGCGTCCAGATTCTCGACCCCAACCTCACCAAGTCGGTGGTCACTGCCAACCATGTGCGAGCGACACAAAACGCCAAATCGAAGATGGCCGACGTCATGCCGGACGTCAACAAGAAGCTGCAGGACTGGACGGCCGCCGCCGATGCCATCGATACCGGCGGCAACCTGGTCAGTCTATACCACCAACTGGCGATATTCACGGCACCCAACAAATCGGTCGCGGCCCACGAAGCCGCCAACGCGATCTGGCGTGGCCGCGGCTTCCAGCTCAATGCCGATGCCTACATGCACCGCCAGGCACTACTCGCCAGCCTGCCGATGACGCTGACCGAGAAGTTCCACAAGGACTTGGTCAAAATGCGCCGGGTCACGCGCAAGACGATAGCCAACGCCATCCACATGGCGCCGCTGATTGCCGAGTGGCGCGGCACGCGCACCCCGGCCCTAGTGTTTGGGGGACGGCGGGGGCAGTTGATGACCCTTGACATCTTCGACAACGATCTCGGCAACTACAACTTCGCCATCATCGGTGCCCCCGGCTCGGGCAAGTCGGTACTGATGAACGAAATGGCCTGGTCCTACCGCGCCATCGGCGCCAAGGTCTGGATGCTCGATCTTGGTCGCAGCTTCGAGAAGCTGTGCCGCAAGGCCAAGGGCACCTATATCGAGTTCCGGCCCGACGTGAATATCTGCCTGGATCCGTTCACCCACATCGTCGACATTAATGAAGACATCGACATGCTGGTACCCGGCATTTCCAAGATGTGCTCGATGCAGCACACCCTGGAAGAGGTTCAGTACAAGGCCATCTCGGCCATGGTCCTCAAGCTCTGGCGCGAATACGGCAACGAACTGCGCATCACCGGGCTACGCGATGCTTTCAAGAGCGGGAGCATCGAAGAACTAGGCATCGTTGGCGACCAGCGCATCAAGGACCTCGCCATCATGCTCAATCCCTATTCGCGTGGCGGGCAATACGAACGCTTCTTCGAAGGCCAGAACAACATCGACTTTTCCAATGACTTCATCGTCATCGAGAACGAGGAACTGAAACGCAGGCCCGACCTGCATGCGGTGGTCAATATCCTGCTGCTGCATCGAATCACAGGCGAGATGTACCTCACCCGCAACCGGCGCAAGGTGCTCTTCGTCGACGAGTTGAAGCAGCAACTCGGCGATATCGGCGCCGACGATCCGGTCAAGGCCGCCGTCATCGAGGAAGCGGCCCGGCGTGCCCGCAAGTATGGCGGTGCGCTCGGCACGGCGACCCAGAGTGCCGACGACTTCTACGGCTCGACCCAGATGGAAGCGGCCTTCAACTGCTCGGACTGGGTCTTCCTGCTGCGTCAGAAGCCGGAGTCCATCGAAATGCTCGACCGCAAGGGCCGGCTGACCATGGACGAACCCAAGAAGCGCCTGCTCAATTCCCTGCGCACCGAGGCCGGCGTCTTCTCCGAGTTGTACATCTCGTCGCCGGTCGGCGAAGGCGTCGCTCGCAACATCCTCGATCCGGCCACCCACCTGTTGTTCTCCAACAAGTTGGAAGACAACGCCCCGATCGACGAATTGCGCGCCCAGGGCCTGTCCATCGATGAGGCGATCAGCGAGTTGCTGCGGCATCGGGGGCATACGGTATGAAACCGAACACCTCCCAGTTATTGCGGCAGGGCTTGCTGACGCTCCTCGTGGTGAGCGCAGCCCTGACCGCCTACGACCGTCTTGTCCTGCGCCCCGCGCTAGTGATTGGCGTGGTCGACGTGGCCGAGGTGTACCGCGCCAAGGAAGCCGAATTCACCCAGATTCTGACCAAAGCCAGTTCCGAGGAAGACCGGCAAAAGGCCCTGTTCATGGCGCGAAGCTTTGCTCAGCGCCTGCCGCTCGCCCTTGAGGAACTACCACGCGAATGCAACTGCCTGGTCGTCCTCAAGGCGGCCGTGGCCGGAGCGACCCCGAATACCGTCGATCTGACGGCCGCACTGCGCAGAAAGGTGACTGCACCATGAACAGCGATCCTCTTCAACTGGCGGTTGCTCATCCTGCCGCGAGACCCAACCACAGACGGCGCATCCTCGATAGTGTTGGCAACTTCCTCCGCCATGCCCGCCAGCGCTGGTACCTCTACCTGCCGATCATCGCCATCTGGAGCCTGGCCTATGTCCGCCTCTTCATCGATGCGACACCGCGAGTGCCGGTCCTTTTCAACTGGACACCGAGCCTGCCTTATCGCATTGCCTGGCTGCAGCACGGCCCGCACCAACTGCAGCGGGGCGACTTCATCGTTTTCTCCTTTGCCGGCGAGGCGCAGCGCCGTTATCCGGGGCTGCACGGCCAGCCCTTTTTCAAGATCGTGCGCGGTTTGCCGGGTGATACCGTAACCATCACTGGCCGGCAGGTCGCCATCAACGGTGAAGACGTCGGTGCGGCCAAGACAAAGGCCTATGACCGCCGGCCACTCGCACCAATTGCGCCGACCGTCATCCCGCCTCGCTACTACTACGTGCAGGGCACCAGCCCCGACTCCTTCGACTCGCGCTACCAGGAAAGCGGCCTGGTCCGGGAGGAACAAGTGATCGGCGTCGTGGTACCGCTGCTCTGAGACGACAGCCATGCTCCGCCCTCTTCTTACCATCGCCCTTTTCGGTCTTCTGGCATCTTCCAGCGCATGGGCCCAGAGGCCTTTGGCCGGCGCACCATTGCCAGGCTATCAAGTCAGTACCCCTGTAACGCAAGGCACTCAGCCCACTGACAATGTGCCACTGGCTGACTATCTGGCCTTGCTACGGAAAATTGCCCCTGCCGCCGAGGCCGGCGCCCGAGATTACCTCACCGCTTTCGAGCGGCGCTGCGGCCGCCCAATAACAGCGGCCGAATTGCGCCGGGCAATGGCCGACGGTGACGGCGATCCGGCACTGATGGGACTAATCCGGGCGAACCACCTGGGCGACACCGCCGGGCGCGAACAACTCGCCGGACAAATCCGCTGCCAAGGCAAGGCGACGCGATGAAACGCCTGATCGCCATCCCGCCACTGCTCTTCGCCCTGTTTGTGGCACCGGGCGCGCGAGCCATTGACCTGGGCGTCATCGGGCCGACCTATGAGATCAGCGAACCGCATCTGCTGCAAATGATCGAGCAACGATTGCGCGACAAGGAACGCAGCGGCGAACTCAAGCGTTTGGAAGAGCAGGCCCGGGAACGCGGCATCGCCACCGTGCGAAACCCACAGCCGGTCGCCGGCCTGCACGCGACAGAGACGGCCAGGACCTTCTATTTCGACCCGAGCTTCACGCTCGACCGCAACATCCTCGCCCCCCGGGGCGAGTTGCTGTTTGCCGCCGGCACCCGCAAGAACCCGCTGGAGGTGGTCTCGCTATCCCGGCATCTGCTCTTTTTCGATGGGCGCGACCCACGTCAGGTCGGCCGTGCCCGGCAGTTGATCGCCTTCTACCAAGGACGCGTCAAACCGATTCTGGTCGGCGGCTCCTACCTCGACCTGATGAAGTCATGGCGTGTGCCGGTCTACTTCGATCAACAAGGCCTGCTCACCCGTCGCCTAGGCATCATCCAGGTTCCTGCCTTGGTATCACAGGAAGGGATGCGCCTGCGCATCGACGAACTGGAGGTCGCGCCATGAGCCAACGCTGCTTCATGAACAGTCTCCCTTTCCTTCTGGCGCTGCTCCTCGGCCTCTCCACCCCACCGGCCTTGGCCGCCGGTACCGCCACCTGCACCGGCAAGTTTCCGAATCCGATCACCGATATCTGCTGGTCCTGCATCCTGCCGATTAGCATTGGCAGTGCACGCATCGCCAACTTCGGCGACCAGGAGGATACCGACAATCCGGCCAATCCCGTCTGCAGTTGTCTGGTCAATCCGATCGTCGGTCTGTCCATCGGCTTCTGGGAGCCGGCACGACATGTCGAAGTGGTGCGCAAACCCTTCTGCCTCGTCTCGCTCGGCGGTGTCGACCTCGATCCGGGCATCCCGGCCCCCGAGGCTGCCCGCTTTACCCGCCCGGAAGGCGATGGCGATGGTGGCGGTTTCTATCAGGCGCATTATTACCTGAACCCGGTGATGTACTGGCTGGAAGTGGTGACCGACTTTCCCTGCCTGGAGAAGAGCTCCTTCGATCTGGCCTACATGACCGAAGTTGATCCCTTGTGGGCCGATGACGAACTCACCCTGATCCTCAATCCCGATGCCGTGCTGTTTGCCAATCCGGTCGCCATTGCCGCATGCGCCGCCGATTGCGTCGCAGCCTCGGTCGGCTTCGGCATACGCGAGATGTTCTGGTGCGCCGGTTGTCAGGGCGGCGTGTATCCGCTCAATGGGCACGTCCCATACCACCTCGGTGGCGTCCGTACGGCCGCGCTGATGGCCCAGAGCTTGAGCGCCAAGATGCACCGCGAGTTGGTGGCCTGGGGTTGGCATGGCAAAGACGGGCTGTGCGGGCCGTACTTCGAACCGGTGATGGACAAGACCGCCTACAAAACCCAACTCACCTATCCCATTCCCAACACCGACAAGGAAGGCGGCCGCTGCTGCCAGCCCTTCGGACGGACCACCGTGCTCTGGGGCGCCGGCAAGGAATACCCGGTACGCGGCGAGGACTTCGCCTTCATGTTGTTTCGCAAAAGGAATTGCTGTGTCGGCTACTAACTCCCATCGAATTCTTGCCTCCCTGCTCCTCGGGCTCAGCGCCTCGCTCGTTGCCAGTAGCCCGGCCCAGGCCCAGATTTCGTCGGTCGTCACGGAGGCGGACATCGAACGAGCCCGGCGTGAGACCCCCACCGTCACCGAGCAAGACGTCGAGTTGGCGCGGCAGAAGTACGCCCTGCCGGGCGACGCCGGGCACCGATCCGCGCCGCTGAACAGCCCCAACCTCGAGGCACTACCCAAGCCGGCGACGGCCATACCATTCGACCTGGAGGCGCTGGCTCGCGGCTATGCTGCTCAGAGCGATGCACTGACTCAGGCGCAGGGGCTCGTTACGGGTCCAGGGCTTTTCATCTTCGTCAGCCTGACCATGCCCCGCGCCACGTTGCAACGCCTGGTTGACCAGGCGGCGCGGGCCAAGGCCGCTATCGTCATCCGCGGCTTTGCCAACGGTTCGCTACGCACCACCGTTACCCAGGTCCAGGGCTTGATCGGCAAACAGCAGGTGGCAATCCAGATCGATCCGCTGGCCTTCGACCGCTTCGCCATCACCCAGGTACCCAGCTTTGTCTTGGTGCGCGATGGCACACGTCCAATAGCCTGTGCCAGCGGCAGTTGCGCACCCGTCGACAGTTTCCTGCGCTCAACCGGTGACGTCAGCCTGGATTACGCGCTGGAGCACATGCAGCGCTCAGCCCCCGGCTTCAGCCCAGCCGCCGAACTCTTCCTGAAACGCATCAGAGGATAGGGGATCGCCATGCGCCGCCTGATCATCTGGATCACGCTGTTCTGCTTCATCACGACGCAGAGCGCCGCCATCGCCGGGCCACATGAAGAGGGCACAGCCGCCGGCCAGGCGGCCAATCCGGTCATTCGCGGCACAGTTAACATGCCCAGTGCCTCGAGCGCCGTGCCGGAGTACACCAGCACGCCCCCCGAAACGGCGTATTACGGCCAACCCAACCTGTCGGGTGCAGCCAATACCCGCCTGAGCACCTGCGCAGCCAGCGCCAACGATCCGGTCTGCCAGGCCCAGGACGGGGCGCTGACCTCGGCCAACACACCCCGCCCGGCGATCTCTGCCTACGATCCTGCGGTCTCCGCCGCCCGCGACATCGCCCGCAATCCGTCGAGTGCCTTGGGCAGCCTGGCAGACTATTACTCGGGCTGCACCACCGCCGAGGTCAGCACTGCGGCGGGCACCACGACCAAGGTCTGCAACCGCTACAGCGGGGTCGGCAACTACACGACGCGGCGCGATCTGACGGTTGAAATAGATCTCCAGCCCAGTTGCGTTGAAGGTACCTGGGTCGCCCACGGCCAGGTCAACCGCAACGGTGCCGACTACATGGCGGCGGAAGCACAATGCCAACTGCGCAGCGATGGGCTGCAACGTTTTCGTTTCTATGCGGCGGGTGGACAAGGGGCCTGCATCGGCTGGCAGACCGTCGACCTCCCGACCGCTCCGGCCACCCAGACTACCTATGTAACCAACCTATCCCCTCATTGGGGGGGCCATTGCTGGAGCCCGTTCACGGTCAACATGATGCCGGGTTCAGGCTGTACGACCGGGATGTGCAATTACACATTTCAGTTCAGCGGCTTTGGCGGGTTCGTGAAGTGGAACTTGCCCTTGTCGTTCGTCCAACCGGCCATGGTGCAACACGAGACCGATGTCTGGGTCGACAAGAGTGCCGTGCTCAATGCGGGCGGGCGCTGCGCCATCACCACTGCCGACACCTGCGTCGACGGCCCGGCGACAAAAGCCATCGAAGGCCGCCCCGTGAGCCGTGCCTGCTGGTCCTATGAGCGCACCGTGACCTGTACCTCGGGTGCCCCGGTCGACGAGTGTGCACCGCTGGCCAGCAGCGGCTGCACGCCAGCCAGCAGCAGCTGCAAACAGATGAATGTCGGCAGCGGGCTGTGCGAGATCACGCAGGACACTTATACCTGCCCGGTCACCGCGCAGACCACAACCACCGCCTCGAACTGCCCGGCCAACGTCTATTGCCTGGGTGCGAACTGCTTCAATACCAGTTACACCAACGATGCCGACTTTGCCCGTTCGATGTCACTGATGGAAGCCGGACGTGAAGCCGGCGTTTATCTCGACACCACAAAAATGCAGGTCTTCAAAGGGGAAGGCAACCGCTGTCGCGATCGCCTGCTGAAGAACTGTTGCAGTTCCGATTCGGCAGGCGCCGGCATGACCAATCAGAGCATGTTCGGAACCGGTTCGAGTTTGGTCTACGACGTGTTGATGAATTCCCAGAACCGCGAGTTTCTCTATCAAGGGATGCAGGCCTTGCTACTGGGTGGCGGTTTCAGCGGCAGCTTCACCACCTATGGCATCACCGTCGCGGTCAACGGTACGGCTCTGCCGGCCAGCTCGGCCGTGCTCTATTCCGGTGAAAGCCTGGTCGTCGCCTTCGACCCCTGGTCGCTGGTTATCGCGATCGTCATCTACA
>Ga0209507_1001031_pt1 | contig 24258 bp, 22 predicted proteins | sample AD_UKC028_MetaG_FD_184414 | JGI IMG/M metagenome (GOLD analysis project Ga0209507, IMG submission 184414) | Active sludge microbial communities of municipal wastewater-treating anaerobic digesters from USA - AD_UKC028_MetaG (SPAdes) (version 2) | ecosystem: Engineered > Bioreactor > Anaerobic >...
TCATGGCACGCGGTGAAAAGAAGCAGCCGGTAAGCAATTTCGCCGACGCCATGAAGTGGCTGCTCGCCGATGTCGAACGCGGCATCAGCAAGCAACGCTACAAAGGCCTGGGCGAAATGAACCCGGATCAGCTGTGGGAAACAACCATGGATCCGAAAGTCCGCCGCCTGCTGCGCGTGCAGATCGACGACGCGATTGCCGCCGACGAGATTTTCACGACGCTGATGGGCGAGTTAGTGGAGCCGAGAAGGGCGTTCATTGAATCGAATGCGTTGAATGCGCGGATTGATATTTGATTGCCATGTCCAGGGCTGTCGGGTGACACAGAAAGTGAAAACTGTGCCAAGTTAGTGAAAAACTGCTGACATAGATAGTGAAAAGGCTCCGAAAGGAGCCTTTTTGTTTCTATGGACCGAATTTCGGCCAAAGCAGACTGCTGGACGAAACGAGCGGATTGTCCGTTATGAGCTTCCGACAAGACACACGAAATCACAAAACGCTATACATCCCGATCCAAGAGTACATGTTGAAATGGTACCCTTCGCGTTATTTTGTTAGGCAGAGCAATGCTCGTGTAGATCTAAGAATCAGAGGGTTCTAACTACCATGGGCGCCATAGGGCCGGCGATTGCAATGCCAATTGAGTCCTAACATCCAAGAACGCAGATATGAGCGCCAATTTTCAACAACTTGCCAACTTCATCTGGTCTGTCGCAGACCTACTGCGTGGACCCTATCGGCCCCCACAATACGAACGAGTGATGCTACCGCTCACCGTTCTACGCCGTTTCGATGCTGTGCTGGCGCCCACTAAGGAAGCCGTTCTAAGCAAATACGCAGAACTGGATGCCCGCAACAAACGCTTGCGTGAAGAAAAGAAAGAGCCCATCAACGTCGATCCAGTTCTCAACAACCTGGCCAAGGATGAAAATGGCCGCTCCCTGGGGTTCCATAACCACAGCCAGCTTGACTTCTACAAGCTTAAAGGTGACCCGGACAACATTGGTCGGCACCTCGCCGATTACATCGCCGGCTTTTCCGAGAACATTCGCAAAATCTTCGAGCGCTTCGAGTTCGACAAGGAGATCGAAAAGCTCGAAGAATCCAACCGCCTGTACCAAGTCGTCGCTCAGTTCGCCGAGATTGACCTCCACCCCAGGCGGGTAGACAACATCACCATGGGGTTGGTGTTCGAAGACCTGATCCGCCGCTTCAACGAAGCCGCCAACGAGACGGCGGGTGACCACTTCACCCCGCGCGAAGTCATCCAGCTCATGGTCAACCTGTTGCTGGAGCCCGACACCAGCGTGTTGACCCAAGCTGGCGTCATCGTCACCATCTGCGACCCCGCCTGCGGCACTGGCGGTATGCTAGCCGAGGCGCAAAACTGGATTCGTGCCCACAACGAACAGGCCATCGTCAAAGTGTTCGGGCAGGACTACAACCCGCGTTCCTATGCCGTGGCAGCTTCCGATCTGCTGATCAAGGGACACAAGGATAGCCAGGTAGTGCTGGGCAATACCCTCACTGACGACCCTTACCCCGACAACAACTTCGATTACCTGCTGGCAAACCCGCCTTTTGGCGTGGACTGGAAGGCCGAGAAAAAAATCATCGACCGCTGGCCCAACTTCCGGGGTTATAGCGGCAAGTTGCCGCGCATCAATGATGGTGCCTTATTGTTCCTGCTCTACATGATGAGCAAGTTTCAGGACTACCAGGCGGGCAATCGCGACAAACCCGGCTCGCGCACCGCCGTCGTCTTCAATGGCTCACCGCTCTTCACCGGAGGTGCCGGCAGCGGCGAGAGCGAAATCCGTCGCTGGATAATCGAGCGCGACCAGCTTGAGGCCATCATCGCATTGCCCGAACAAATGTTTTATAACACGGGCATTGGCACCTTCATCTGGGTGGTTACCAACCGCAAGGCCGAGCACCGTGAAGGCAAGATCCAGTTGATCGATGCTCGCGAGCGCTGGACGCCCATGAAGCGGAGCTTGGGTGACAAGCGCCGCTATCTCGACCAGGCCGCCATCGATACCGTTACCCGCGAACATGGCGCGCCGGAAAACAGCGCCACTAGCCGCGTGTTCGACAACACGGATTTCGGCTATCGCCGCATCGCAGTACTGCGCCCCTTGCGCCTGCGCTTCCAGATAACACCCGAGGTCAAGGACCGGTTCCTCAATACCTGCCCCGAGTTGTACGACGCCGTGCAGGCCGTTGAAGATGTGCTTGGCATCGAACCCTGGCTGGACTGGAATGCGGCCTGGGCCAGGGTGCAGAAGGTCGTCAAGACCCTACCGGACGATATTGACGGCTGGACGCCTGGCGCAAAAGGCACTGCGCAGAAGAAAATCTTTCGCGATTGCTTCACCACCGTGGACGTCGAGGCAGAACCCGTCATCGCCAAGCACTACAAGGGCGATGTGCTTGGCGATGCCCAACTGTTCCCCGGCCAGGTCCTGCCCGCTGACCTGAAAACCCGTGAGCTGTACGCGCTGCTGGGTCTGTACAGCGATGGGAAGGGCGGTTTCACCGAGTACGAAGCAGACCCGGCATTGAAGGATACCGAGAACGTCCCGTTGAAGGAGGACATCGCTAGCTATTTCCTGCGCGAAGTGCGGCCCTATGTGGCCGATGCCTGGATCGATCGCGAAACGCTGGATGAACAAGACGGCCGCATTGGCAAGGTGGGGTACGAGATCAACTTCAACCGGGTGTTCTTCCAGTACCAGCCACCACGGCCACTAAAGGAGATTGATGCAGAACTGGCTGAGGTCGAGCACCGCATCATGAGCTTGCTCCGGGAGGTGACGGAGTGACGATCTCGACCGCGCACACCCATCCTGATGCATGGCGACCAGCACGCTTGAAGTTCGCTGCGCCTCTGCGCAATGAACGCATGTCTGCCAATTCCGATCATGCCGACTACCTTGGTCTCGAAAACATCGAGTCGTGGACGGGCAGGATCATCGAGGCCGAGTCGAAGTTGGATGACGCGACCGATGACGGGAGCGCAGGTCTTTCAAATGTATTTAGAGAAGGTGACGTGCTGTTCGGCAAGCTACGCCCGTACTTGGCAAAGGCATGCCACGCTCCGCGTGACGGCATCTGCTCGACCGAGCTGCTCGTCATGCGGCCCGCTGAATACCTCCATCCCAGATTCCTGCTCTATTCGCTGCTGACCCCAGATTTTGTGGGAGCCGTTGACGCGTCAACCTTCGGCGCAAAGATGCCTCGCGCCAGTTGGGACTTCATCGGAGCTCTGGACATTCGTATCCCGCCGATAGACGCGCAGTCGCTTATCGCCAACTACCTCGACCGAGAAACCGTCCGCATCGATGGGCTGATTGCCGATAAGGAACGCATGCTTGCGCTGCTGGAGGAAAAGCGCGCAGCGCTGATCAGCCGCGTCGTTACCCATGGTCTCAATACCGATTTGCCGATGAAACCTTCCGGCCTAGAGTGGCTCGGTGAGATTCCGACGCATTGGCAAATCGAGCGCGCCAAAAACCTCTTCACGGTACGGGACGAGCGATCCGACGATGGCAGTGAAGAACTGCTGACGGTGTCGCACATCACCGGCGTTACATCCCGTTCGGAAAAAGATGTCTACATGTTTGAGGCCGATGACAAGGCTGGCTACAAGCGCTGCCTGCCGGGCGACCTGGCGATTAACACGCTGTGGGCATGGATGGGCGCCATGGGCATCAGCCCGTTGGGGGGCATCGTTAGCCCGGACTATCATGTCTACACGTCGAAGGGGCAACTGCTGCCGCAGTACATCGACTTGCTGTGCCGATCAAGGCCTTTCGTGGCCGAGGTCAATCGCTGGTCCAAGGGGGTATGGTCATCGCGTTTGCGCCTGTACCCAGAAAATTTCTTCGAGATGCGTTTGCCGATTCCTCCGCATGATGAACAGCGCGCTATCGTCAAAGCCATTCAGGCCGATCAGCGAAAGGCCAACAGCCTGCGCGAAGCCCTCCAGCAGTCGATTACCTTGGCCAAGGAGCGTCGCGCAGCATTGATCACTGCTGCTGTGACCGGAAAGATTCCGCTGGAGGGGATGGTTGCATGAAGCTGAACAAGCTGACCTTGGCCAACTTTCGGGGGTTCGAGCAGATCGACATTGACTTCGCCGAAGACGTTACGGTAATCGCTGGGGTCAATGGTGTGGGTAAGTCGGGGGTGCTCAAAGCGTTGACGACAGCGCTTTCGCTAGCGTTACCGAAGTTCACTACCTCAAAAGAAGCCACCATTAGCTTCAGCGAGACCGATGTGCAAACAGACAAGCCGGGATTGACTGCGTCAGTGGCGCTGAACCTGGAAACGGCTGCACTTATTGTGGACATCGCTCGCGCTGCCCCCCTTGAATCCGAGAGAGCAGAAGAACTTCTCAAGCGCCGCGATGACCTGCGCTTCGCAACACGTGAGACGAAGAAAGGCTCCAAGGAAGAATTGGCAATAAATGACGAGATCCGTCATATTGAAATTCTGCTTGGGGACATATCTGACGTTGGGACGGTTCGTTTCCTGCCCAAAGACGCGACAGCCGATCCTAACGAGTTAACTAAGGCTCTCAAAGGCGGAACACATCATCCTTTAGTCGTGTTCTATTCAACATCTCGCTTTCTGTCCCGGCTACCACCTGGGTCACCGAGGGCGAAGGAGTTTGACTCTTCCTCAGCTTATGAGAAGTCGCTCAATCAGCTTGAGGTGTCGTTGAACGATTTTGCCAACTGGTACCGGGTCGTGGCAGCTGGCGTGCAGACAAATGCCAAAGAGCGGCTGTTTCAGCAGCTTGAGAGAGCCGTTCAGACTTTCCTGCCAGAGGTTGCTAGCTTGGCCCTGCATGAAACTCGCCCACCTCGTTTTAGTGTTATCAAAGGCAACAAGAAGTTCTTTCTCGAACAGCTTTCTGACGGCGAGCGTGGCTTGCTGGCGCTGGTCTTTGACCTGACAAGGCGTCTGTCCATTGCCAACCCGGATAGCGATGACCCCATTGCTGAAGGCGTGGCGTTGGTGCTGATTGATGAGATTGAATTGCACCTGCACCCGAAATGGCAACGTGACGTACTCAAACGCCTGCGAGCAACTTTCCGTTGCTGCCAGTTTGTTGTGACCACGCACTCGCCATTGGTGCTTGGAGAAGTGGAGGCCCGCAGTGTGCGCTTCTTGGAATTCCGCGATGGCAAGGTCAGTGTCACTGTGCCATCCGAGGCCTATGGCATGGACGCCAATCGCATTCTTCTGGAGTTCATGGACGCGCCGGTACGTAACCGGCAAGTCGATGACGAAATCAAGAATCTCTTTACCTTGATCGACAACGAACGTTTTGACGAGGCGCGCAAAGCTATCGCACAACTCGAGAACAAACTCGGCGCCGACGAACCCGAACTGACACGTGCCAGCTCGCTTATCCGATTTCTGGAAGGCAGCGAATAAATGCGGACGATCCAGAAGGGCGCAGAGCCTGCTTGTTTGACAAAGCATCGCCAGCAACCGCACGCTGACTACGACAACTACACTGGCAAAGATGCTTTGCGGCTGGCGCTGGTCGCGGAACAGCGTGGTCTATGCTGTTACTGCCAGTCCCGTATCCGTCCCACGGCGGATGGCATGAAGATTGAGCATTGGCAAAGCCAGACTGGATTCCCTGCCCGTCAGCTTGACTACAGCAATCTACTTGGCGCTTGCCTCGGCGGCCATGGCCGAGCGGAGAAGGATCAACATTGCGATACCCGTAAAGGCAATTCGGCGCTGTGCTTCAGCGTGTGTGATCCGGCTCACCCGGTAGAGCGACAGATCAAGTTTCTGGGTGATGGCCGGATCGCATCTGACGACGCGACGGTAGACCGCTCTTTGAATGACATCCTCAACCTCAATTGGTCGCGCTTGGTTAACAATCGAAAAGCAGTTCTCGATGCCTTCAAGCAGCGTTTGGGAAAAGGAAACTTGAACGCCAGCCAAGAGTTGAAGAAATGGGATGGTTCCCAGGCGGGAGAGATTCCAGAATTCGCACAAGTGATGGTGTACTGGCTTGAGAAGAAAATGGCGAGGGCTGCAACATGAAATCCACCAGCGAGGCGGCCTTCGAAACAGCGATTGAAGCTGTGCTTCTGGCAAACGGGTACAGCACAGTCGATGGCAAAGGCTTTGACCGCGAGCGCGCCATCTTCTCGGCGGAAGCTTTGGCCTTCATTCAGGCAACCCAAACCAAAATTTGGGAAAAGCTCGAAGCATTGCACGGCTCGCAAACCGGTGAGAGGGTACTGGAGTCTCTGTGTAAATGGCTGGATACCCACGGCGCACTGGCCACGCTTCGTCACGGCTTCAAGTGCTTTGGCAAGACGCTGCGGGTGGCCTTCTTCCGTCCAGCCCACGGCCTCAACCCAGAGTTGGAAGCACGATATCAGGCAAATCGACTGGGGCTAACCCGACAGTTGCATTTCAGCCCGAAGAGCGAGAAATCGTTGGACGTGGTGCTGTCGGTCAACGGCATCCCCGTCGTGACGTTAGAGCTGAAGAACCCAATGTCGGGCCAGACGGTCGCCAATGCGATCCACCAGTACCGGCACGATCGCGATCAGTGCGAGCCCATCTTCGAATTCACCAAGCGCACCTTGGTGCACTTTGCGGTAGACACCGAAGAAGCGCACATGGCAACTCGCCTTGCGGGCGCGTCAACATATTTCCTGCCATTTAACAGGGGAGCAGATGGTGGCGCAGGCAATCCACCCGATCCGGCGGGCCGTAACTACAAAACGGCTTATCTCTGGGAGGATGCTCTCCAGCGGGACTGCCTCCTTGACCTCTTGGCGCGATTCCTTCACATCGATGTACAAGAGAAGGTGTCGGACGATGGCAAGAAGGTGCGCAAGGAAAGCCTGATCTTCCCGCGCTACCACCAGTTGCAGGCAGTGCGCCAGATGGTGTCGGTAGCAGCCAGCGAAGGTGTGGGGCACAACTATTTGGTGGAACATTCCGCGGGTAGCGGCAAGAGCAACACGATTGCTTGGCTGGCGCATCGCCTGTCCAGCTTACATAACGAGCGTGATGAGCGCCTGTTCGACAGCGTGGTGGTAATCACCGACCGCGTGGTGCTGGATCGCCAGTTGCAGAACACTATCTACCAGTTCGATCACCGGCAGGGCGTAGTGCAGAAGATCGACGAGGACTCGCGCCAATTGGCGGCGGCGCTGGAAGCTGGTGTGCCGATCATCATCACCACGCTGCAGAAATTTCCGTTTGTATCGGGGCAATTGGCCAGGTTGAGCGATGAACGCGGCGAAGGTGGCAAGAGCCATCTACCCACGCGCAAGTACGCGGTCATCATCGATGAAGCCCACAGCTCTCAGTCAGGCGAGACGGCGACGGAACTTAAGGGGGTGCTTGGCGGTGCCGAACTGCGCAAGAAAGCTCAGGAAATGGCCGAGGAGGAAGGCACAGTGGAACTGGAACGCTTATTCCGTTCCATGGCCAAGCGCGGCCATCAACCGAATATGAGCTTCTTCGCCTTCACGGCAACGCCCAAGCATAAAACGCTGGTGATCTTCGGTCGCAATGGCGAACCATTCCACCGCTACACGATGCGGCAAGCCATTGAGGAAGGTTTCATCGAAGATGTCCTGAAGAGCTATGTCACCTACAAGACCTACTACAAGCTGATTAAGAAGGCCGAAGACGACCCCAACGTCGAGCGCAAGAAGGCCGCCAAGGCGTTGGCGCGGTTTATGCGCCTGCACCCACACAACATCGGCCAGAAAACCGAGGTGATGGTGGAGCACTTCCAGCAGTTCACGCGCCACAAAATTGGTGGGCACGCAAAGGCCATGGTTGTCACCGGTTCGCGCTTGGAGGCGGTGCGCTACAAGCAGGAGTTTGACCGCTACATCCAGGAGAAAGGCTACCCCATCAAGAGCCTCGTGGCTTTTTCGGGTACGGTCGAAGACAACCAGATTCCGGAGAAGAACTACACCGAGGTCGAGATGAACGATGGTCTCAAGGAAAAGGAATTGCCCGAAACCTTTGCCAAGCCCGACTTCCGTGTGCTGTTGGTCGCCGAGAAATACCAGACCGGCTTTGACCAGCCGCTTCTGCACACGATGTACGTGGACAAACGGCTGGCCGGCATCCAGGCTGTGCAAACCCTGTCGCGCCTGAACCGCACTCATCCTCTCAAAGACGAAACATTTGTACTTGATTTCGTTAACGAGCCCGGTGAAATCCAGGAGGCATTCCGCCAATACTACGAGGGCTCGGTGATGGGCGAACAGGTTGATCCTGACAAGCTCTACGAGGTCAAAGCCGAACTGGATGCTTCAGGGATCTACCGCCAAACAGAGGTTGATGAGTTTTCACGCATCTTCTTTGCCCCCAAGCGCCGTCAAAGCCCAGGCGATCACAAAGCCATGAATGCCCTTTTGGATCAGGCGGTGGCGCGTTTCAGACAGCTCCAGGACAGCGAGGAAGAAGAGGCTGAACTTTGGCGTGGCAAGTTGCAGGCCTTCCGAAACCTGTACAGTTTTCTGAGTCAGGTGATTCCTTATCAGGACAGCGATCTTGAGAAGCTATTCACCTACCTACGACATCTCGCCTTGAAGCTGCCCAAGCGCAGAAGCGGCCCGGGCTACCTGTTCGATGAAGAAGTCGAACTCGATTACTACCGCCTTCAAAAGATAAGCGAAGGGTCGATCAGCCTGAACGAAGGGTATGCCAAACCGTTGGACGGCCCACGTGAGGTGGGCTCTGGCATGGTGCGTGAGGAGCACGTGTCGTTGTCTCGCCTGATCGACATCATCAACCAACGCTTTGGTGGGGAGTTGAATGAGGCGGACCAACTATTCTTCGATCAACTTGCCGAAGCAGCAAGCCAAAACGAATCACTTCAAAAGGCTGCTCAAGTTAATTCGCTTGATAAGTTCCAGTTGGTTTTTCAACAGGTTATCGAATCGATATTTATTGAGCGCATGGAGCTGAACGAAGAACTATTCACGGATTACATGGCCAAGCCAGATCTGCAGCAGCTTATTGCAAAATGGCTCGGTAGCCAGGTGTATGAGCGTTTCAGAACTCAGCGGAGCTCCAGCGATGAGTGACATAAAGCTATTCCGATACAACGTGGCTGGTGCAGTGGAGCTTGCAGGTAAGTCTGTCGCAATTGAAAAAGCACTGCAAACCCTGATCGAGTCGCAGATGGAGGCCTTCCTCGGTGTGCGCTTTCTGGCTACCGAATACAGCACTGGTAACAAGCATCGAGGTCGTGTCGATTCTCTAGGTCTGGACGAGAACGGTTGCCCGGTGATTGTGGAGTACAAGCGCCATAGCAACGAAAACGTCATCAACCAGGGATTGTTCTACTTGGATTGGTTGCTGGATCACAAGGCTGATTTCCGCCTGCTAGTCATGGACAAGCTGGGTAAGGACGAAGCCGACAAGATCGAGTGGAGTGGTACGCGTCTCCTTTGTATCGCTGCCGATTTCACCCGTTACGATGAACATGCGGTGGCGCAGATTAACCGTAACATAGAGCTGATCCGCTACAAGCTGTTCGGGGATGATCTGTTGCTGTTCGAACTGGTCAATGGTGCCAGCGCGGCAAGTACCGCTGTGGCGTGCGCTGCGGAGGATATTCCCGCGGAAATAAAGCCCGTCAAGACGCCGGCAGCCTCGACCCTGGCGATGAAAACCCATGCCGACCAGATTGCAACCGCCTCGCCTGAATTGCTGGCCTTGTTCGAGCAAACGCGCAGCTTCATCCTCGCCCAGGGCGATGACATCATCGAAAAGCCGCTGAAGCTCTATGTCGCGTTCCGCCGCCTGAAGAATTTCGTCTGCATGTCGCTGATCTCCAAGCAAGACCCCCATGTTTTCCTGACGCTGAAGCTTGATCCTGCATCAGTCGAACTTGAAAAGGGATTTACTCGGGATGTGACCAACATTGGCCATTGGGGGACAGGCGACCTCGAAGTGGTGCTACGTAAGCCAGCGGATTTTGAAAAAGCAAAGTCGCTTATCGAGCGCGCCTACCAAGAAAACTGAGGGCGCAAACTTACCAATTTTGCAGTCGCAAAGTGTCTAACAATGCACCAGCAAAGTTATATAACTTGCTGATGTATAACAATAATTTTAAAAATCATTGATTGATTCCGGACTTTTTTGGCTCTATGCTTGAGTCAATTTATCGATTTCCGTACAAAATCAATGAGCCCGTTTTCTCGTTACCTGGTTGATCTGCGCAGGCGCCTTGGCGTTCGCCAGGGCGAGCTCGCCGAAATTCTCCACTTCGATCAGAGCTATCTTTCTGCGCTGGAGACCGGCCAAAAAGGCCCACCCACCCCTGAATTCGTAGAACGGTTAGCCAAGGCTCTTGAGCTTCCCGAAGAAGAACAGCGAGTGCTGTTTGCTGCGGCTGAAGCGTCCGAACGCAAATTGACGATATCCACGAAGGCGGACGAAGAGGTCTACCTGTTGCTCCGAGACCTTCGGGACAAGTTGCCACAGCTTTCCGCCGCTCAGGTTCGTGTCATGCGCGAATTGCTGCGTTTCCACGATCCGGAGCCTTCCCCTTGCTCGATTAGATCGAGAATTCAGTCAAAACAGGAGGCCAGAATGTAAAAACGGGACAAACCTCTCGGCTTGCCCCGCTTGGTAAGCATCTCGCGATACCTACGACTAGACATCCTCAGTATCGCTAGACAACTAGCCAGCGTCAAGCCAAATCCAACTCTCGAATCTGTTTTCAACGGCGGTTATTACCGGCCGGGGGCAACTTTTTGCCTTAAATCAGGAATATCCAAAACCTATAGCGGCGATGGAGGGGGAAGGCTTGCCTTCATTTCCTAGCCGCAGGAGATGACGTAATGGCTAGCAATCTTTGGCAGGGGACTTGGCAGGGCAGATCGCCAGCAGGCGATCAACACCGCCGGTCCAGAGAAGTCGTACGACCCACTGGCGGAATCATGCGCGGCAAGTTTCCCAGCCGTAAGAACGGCCGGATGGTTCACCACGAGGGGATGTTGGAACTCGATGCGATCTACCTGTTTGAGGCTTCGCCGCAAATAGTCCGGTATCGCGAACAACCTTCAACGATTCGATACCCAGACGGGGAAAAGCTGCGGCGTTACACGCCTGACTTTGAATTGCTACTTATCACTGGCGAACTCGTTCTGGTGGAGATCAAGCCTATGCGCAGCCTTGAAGACGACGAGGTCAGGCACAAGCTTGATTGTGTGGCTGCCTATTTGAAACGTTGCAGCCAGACCTTCGTTGTTTTGACTGACGACATCATTCGCCACGAGCCAAACCTATCGAATCTCAGATGGGTTTATCACCGGGCGGCCAGGGTTCCGCCTTCTGCTGATGCGGGGCGTATTGCAGCACAGCGCCATCGACAGCAATTTCCTTTGCCGATTGGAACGGCAGTTGCCTTGTTTGCCGCGTACGGCACTGACCCATACAGCTTGCTTCTCGCAGGGTGGCTCAGATGCGCGCTTAGCCAGCCGATTTCTTCTGATACCCAAGTGATTCTCGCAACGGAGACCGATGATGGTTGGTTTTGGATTTCGCACAAATACGGTTTTTGAGTGGAAAGGCGCTCAATTCCGTATTGAGCGCCTCCAGCCCAACGGCACGGTATTACTGGAGCGCCAGGATAACGGCGAGCTATCCATCGTTACGCGAGAAGCCCTGCTGGGCGCTTATGTAAGCGGTGATATTTCATTGGGTCGTGATGATCAGGAGTTTTCAAATTCAGTAGTACCTGCCTATCGGCGGCCGCTAGAAGATTTGTCTGAGGCGGCGAGAGCTGAGGCGAGGCGCCGTCAGCACTATCTTTGCTTCATTTTAGATCGAGGCAAACCTGTATTTACGCAGGCTTACATGGCGCCCTTAATCAAACAGGCCGGCGAAATCATTGGCGATAAAAAGCTACCCAGCGTTATCTCTGTTTACCGCTGGGCTCGTCGATATCGCACTAGCGGTGATTCGCGGTCGCTGGTTCCTCGTCATGATTTACGTGGGTCGAAGAAAGCTCGGCAAGAGGATCGGCTGCTGCAATTCGTTGCTGAATCGATTGAGGAAGCGTTCGTGGCCTCTCCATTGGCAACTGTTCCCACGATTTACACGCGAATTTTGGCAAAGATCGACGAAGAGAACCGGCGCACATTGGGTGACAAGCAACTAAAAGCGCCTTCATTGCGAACTGTCTATCGAATGCTTGCCAAGGCCGACGTCTATGAAATGGTCCGGCTTCGAGAGGGGAAGGCTGCGGCCGACAAGCGGCACCTGATCGTGAAGATGGGTATTCGCACCAGCAATATTCTGGAGCGAGTAGAAATCGACCATACGCCGCTGGATTATTTCTTGATTGATGAGCGAACGTGGCTTCCGCTGGGCCGACCGACACTGACCGTTGTAATCGATCATTTCAGTCGAATGCTTTTGGGCTACTTCCTGAGTTTTGGTGATCCCTCAGCTGCGGCGGTAATTGGTGCTCTTCGGCATGCAATTTTGCCTAAATCGCCGACCGCCGAAGTGATTCCTGAATTGACCGTGGAGCATAGGTGGTCGTGCTATGGGACCCCGGACCTGATTGCCGTGGATAACGGGCTGGAGTTTCACGGAAAAGATCTTGAAAACGTAGCTTTTGATCTTGGAATTCAGATTCTGTACTGCCCGAAGCATCAGCCGCGCTTCAAGGGTGTGGTCGAGCGATATCAAAAGACGATTAACTACTCCTTTTCCAGCCAAATGCCGGGTGCAAGCTTTGCGCGCCTGCACCTACGGGGTGATTACGACCCTCAAAAGCATGCATTGATGACGCTTGCTGAGTTCAAGCATCTGTTCGAAAAATGGGTGGTGGATGTTTACGCGCAGACCTTACATCGCGGTATTGGAGTGACACCCTGGGCGAAGTGGCAGGAAGGGTTGCAACGTCGTGAGCCCGAATTGCCAGGGAGTTTAAGTGCATTCAAGCGGCGAATTGGGTTGTCGGAGGAGCGCTCCTTGCGTCAGGAAGGCATTCTCCTCCTGGGCATTCGCTACAACAGCAATGCGCTCGCTCCGATTCTCCGCAGGTATGGTGAAGGCGTTCGGGTCCGCGTTCTTTATGACCCAGAGGATTTAGGCGAGATCCAAGTCTGGGGGCCGGATGATCGTGATCCTGTCAGCGTCTTGGCGCTTGATCTCGATTATGCAAAGGGTTTGAGCGCTAAGCAAAACGAAATGATTCGCTCGCTCTTAAGGGAACAGGGAGCCGCTTCAGAGAATAAGCCGGCCCTTCAACGAGCACGAAACGACCTCATACAGGCTGTAGAAAAGCTGATGGTCAGTCGGAAGCAGCGGGACCGGCGCAAGAGTGGGGCTATTCGTGGGATGAGTAGCAATCACCCTGATCGAGATTTGAAACAGATTTCACCAATAGAGGCGCCGCCCATCAAAAAGGTCAGATCTATTCCCGTCAGCGATGCTGAGCGTTCATCGTTGCCGCTGCCTTTACCGGCCTTCCAACTTCAGTCGCGTAAAGGGGGTGATCATGAATAATCTGACGCTATTCGATACGTTGATCACATTCAACGAGCAGTACATTGAATTTCCCCCCTTTGTCGCTGCAGCAAAGGAGATTGAAGACAATTTAGCGTTGTATCGGGCTACCGGAATTGCTCGCAACCTACTGGTTTTTGGTGAAAGTGGTAGCGGGAAAAGCACATTGTGCAAATGGATCGTCAAAAAGTACCCAAGATTTTCGTTGCCAGACCGGGATGTAATTCCTGTCTTGAATATATCAATCCTGTCGAGTGCAACGATTGGTGGCTTTGCCGAAGAAATGCTTTTGGCGCTTGGTGATCCAGGTTATTCATCCGGATCAATAGCGGCGAAGACCCGACGTCTCGTTCATTTGTGCAAGGCTTGCAAAGTCGAATTGATACTGTTGGATGAGGCTGCTCATGGACAGGATCGCGGACAAGCGGCAACTCACTACATGCTCGCTGACTGGATCAAATCGGTTGTTGACCAGATTGAAGTGCCAACGGTTTTCCTTGGTTTGCCACGTTTAGATCAACTATTTCGGGTCAATGAACAGCTGAGGCGGCGATTTTTGCGGCGAATTCATCTTGCCTTGGGAAACAGTGATACCCACACCATCTATGAAGAATGTCTTCAATTGTTCATTTCGCTTGGAGCTTCTCTACCTCTACCGTTGAGCTGTGGTGATTTTGGTTGGGATGATTTTAGTGTTCGGCTGCGCTATGCGTGTGATGGCCGTGTCTCATATCTAAAAGAGCTTCTTTTCGCCGTTTTGTTGGAGGTGCATGGAACAGATGCACGAGAAATCGGGCCTCAGGCGTTCGAGTCAGCGTTTACCAATGGAATTTGGAGTCCAGGGATTGGCGCCCTGAATCCTTTTAATCCTGCATTCCAGTTTAGGCGCCTTGATCGCGGGGGAGAACCATTTGAGCCTGGGAATCTAGGGCTAAGGCGAACGATTGGCCGGGTAGCATGTTGATACCGCTGACGGCCTTTCCGGTCCGTCCTCGGATGGAGAAGAGCGAAAGTTTATGTGGCTACCTGCGCCGCTGCTATTGGGAAAACGGCCACGAACTTCCGACTAAGCTCAGTGAGGCGCTGGGCGAGTTGTATCGAGGGGCCAATCCAAATGAAGCCTTCGGGACGATTTCAGATGCGATACCGTTCTTGGGACCGGAATGTCTAGCCAAGTGGGTCACACATCGCTTAGATGCGATCTCACCTGAGGGAAAAAGGCATAAATGGCTCCGGTTTCGCTACAATCCTGTTCGCTACTGTCCATCTTGCCTGAAGGAGGATGGGATTCATCGCGAGCCGTGGACATGGCCATTGGTATCAGCTTGCGCGCACCATCAATGTAAGTTGCTGGAGCGCTGTCATGCCTGTGGCCAATCATCGGCATGGGGGGTAATCAAGCCTGGTTGGATCTGTATCTGCGGAGCTCCGCTTGCAGGGGGGCCCGTCTTACCGGCTCGGCCCTGGGCGGTACGGCTGGCGGGCTTGTTTGATGATGCTCTGAGTTCCAGCGAGACCTTTGAGTCGTTTCAGAAGATTCAAGCGATCTACGATTTTCTGGGGTGGGCTTACGTCTTGCGCCGTCAACTGAGCCGAAGGCGGTCATCAGCAATTGGTTTGGCACGCTTTACCCAGCCCAATGCTCGGGTTCATATGGTTCCGGATGCTTGGGAAGAGAGCCTATTCATGGCTGGCGGTAGTTTGGGACAAAAGCGGCTGCAAGCATTGCTGAAGTGGAGTTTTCGGGAGACGTCGCGCTCACTTTCGTTGCTGCAATCCGATGGGCCATTACTGTTGGCACTCAAGGCGCTCGCCAAATTACCGAGGAACCAGCACACAGCGCCGCTGCTGGATGAAGCTGATGCGCTTCGACGGCAACTCTGCGCGGGTATTGAGTCGTGTCCGGACGTGTATTTCCATCCCGATTTGAATAAGCGAGATCGGCAAATTCGCCTTGTTGCTTTTGCGCGCTGGTGGCATGAGTTGGCAACTCGAATTTCTCAGCTTGCAACAAAGGATCGCCTGACTTTACAGAGTGACCCAGCGTTTCAGTGCTGCCAATCAGATCTCGTCATTCAAATATTGAGCTGGATCTTTGAGGCTGCATTCGCAGGACAAGGTGTTGAGCGCTACTCCGTGTTGATTGCTCGCTGGCATGTTCCGGAGAGACTGCAGCAAAAGATCGAGCCAGGTCGGGTGCTTAACGAAGTTGGAAATTACTTGGCCGGGCTGCGCACTTCCGAATTGATGTTCGTTTTGGATCTAGTGCGTCAGAGCGAGAGAGCAATGGCATGTTAGCGACAGCAGATCTGCGCGAATCAGATAGTAAGGGGGAAACCCCTCTGCGTTTGCTGGTTCGGCCTCATCCCCTTCGGCATGAAGCAGCAATCGGCTATTTGATCAGGGTGGCCCGAGCCAATGGTTTTTTGACGCCGCGCCAGCTCTGGCTAGCCACTTTCAATAGCCAGGGGGCAATGACTTTCGATGAACTGGTAGATTGGATGGGCATCCCCGTCGAATCCCGAAAAGCCCTTCTCGGGCCCGTTCCTCATTACTGGAAGTCTACGCCTACGCTGCTTCCTGGGCTTTGCATCAACGATTACAACCACCATTTCATACGCTGGTGTCCGCGATGCCTTGCGGATACTCCGCATTTACGCAGCTGCTGGGGTTTAAAGCTGCAATGTGTGTGTATAGAGCATCGCTTGCTATTGGCTGACCAATGTCCACATTGTGGAGCTCGGCAGCGTATTGAGCGAAACAATCTGTGCCGATGCATGTGTGGCGCAAGGTTGGATGGTTGCGATCAAATAACGGCACCACCGAATCTATGCCAACTTAACGAGAACCTGGCCGGTGGCTCGGCCGCTAAGCCGCCATTTCCGGCGCTGGCAGCTACAGAATGGCATCGCCTGGTTCGCTTTCTGGGGCAATTCACAACCGAGTCTCAACCCGAACGGCCAGGCCAGATCTCTGGCTTACATCACCTCGATGTGGCGTCATCGATCATGAGTAATGCCGCAGAACTGTTGGCGGATTGGCCGAACAACTTCAATGTGCTTCTTGCGGCAATCCAGGGTCAAGAGTTGTCCACGCAGAGCCTTCGTCGCTTGTTTGGACGTCTCTACCGTGTGTTGTATCGCGATTTGCGTGCACCGGGGTTCGAGTTTCTGCGAGATGCCTTTGAGACTTATCTCCACGAGCACTGGTGGGGATTTGTTTGTAAGCGGAATCGTTCATTTAACCCGGAAACCATCACGAACCATCCTCGTATAACGCTCGATTCCGCAGCACATCAGGCCGGAACGAGCCCGGCCGTGGTTCGGCATCTGGTCCAGGCAGAGTTGATTCCTGGTATCGAGGGTGCGCTGCCTTCCGGCCGGCGAGTTCGATCTGTCCATCAAGATGACATCGAGAGCATTGCGGCCCTCGCCGAAGGGGCCATGAGCCTTACCGAAGCGGCAGAATTGCTGGCGCTGCCTGAGCGGCGGATTCGCGAAATGGTGGCAGGGGAGTTGCTGACCCCTCTCGTTTCCCGGAAAACTATGAAGGCGGCTGCCTGGCTTTTCTCCAGAGAACAGTTATCGAAGCTATCCCAACTGCCGGCACTCGATCATGGCAAGGAGAAGTTGGTTTCCTTCAATCAAATTCTTAGGTCGTGGCGCCTTCGCAAAGGCGAGTTTGTTGCGCTCGTTCAGGCTGTTTTGAATGGAATTTTGCCGAATTTATCAGCAAGTGCAGGCCCAATAGGCCGGGTCTTCTTGGAATTGCCTCAAGTTCGTGCGTGGCTGATGGCTCATCGACTGGCCGGTGATGGTTGGCTTTCGGTCGATCAAGCAGCACAAACGCTTGGCGTGAAGCAGCAAGTGGCCTATGGGCTGGTCGCTAGAGGTCTGCTGAAGACGACTCCGTGCTCTAGCAATGCTCGTGCTGTAAGTATGGGAGATATCCGGGCATTTAAGGAAAACTACGTTTCATTGGTAGAGCTGGCTCGGCAACGGGGGCATTCGCCCAAATGGGTGCTGCGTGAGATCTGGGCCAATCCCGTGTGCGGGCCGTCGGTAGATGGGACGAGGCAGTATTTTTTCCGCAGAGCGGATCTCAGTATTGAATAACCTTATGAATGACGATAATGAGGAGCACGACATGTCGACAAGAACACTTCCCTTAACCGATTTAGCGCTGTTTAAGGAAAAGGTATTGGACCTCGACCCTGAGGCTTCGCTGCCCCGAAACTTATCCGATCACTGGTTAGAGTTTCTTGCCCGTGATTTGGAAGAGTCTGTCGGGGAGGGTGAACATGTCGGAGATGGTTCGGCGGACTACGCCAAAGCGCCGTTGGCACTGATATTCCGGTGGCTGTGGGTTAAGAATGCCGGAAAAACTATTCAGCTATCGGACGAGACCCTGCATCAGTATTTTGAGTACCTTCGGATCGAGATCAACCTAGAGATTGCAGGCAGAGTCACAGGGAAACGGCTCGAGGCTGCCACATTCGAGTCGATTTTGACGAATCGAATGGTTGTTTGGCCAAAGTATTGTTGATCTAACTCTTGCCAGCTAACCCGGACAATACCCGTAAAAAATCATCGTCTAGAAAAAGTGCGCTATTCATTGAGCGCAATGCTAAATGGATTGATACTTCGTTGACTGTTTCATTTTTCGTAAATTAACCAAGGTTCTATGTATTTAGATATCGTTACAAGCATCGACGAAAAACGTGCGGGTCGCTTTCTTTCGATTCGGGAGAAGTCGAACGGCAACACTGAGATCGACGGCCCGCCGAAGGGATGTGCTGGCATTTATTTCTTTTACACCTCTTACAGTATCGACGAGCTCGTATCGGTGCCTACGCTTCTAGGGCGCGCGGTACCGATTGCAAAACTAGCCAAGGCACATCGACGTCTTCCCAACGTATGCAACTTGGAGCACGAAGGATTTCGCCTCGTGTACAACGGTATTGGTGGCTTCAACGGAGGCACTTACGACCTACGAACCCGCATATTGCAGGAAATCAGTTGTACTGATGGAAGAACTGGATCACTTTGTATTAGGCAGAGCACAGTAAATGATCTGTCAAAGTGGAGGTACTCTTACATTACGCTTCACTGTACCGGGCAAAAATCAGCGTCAGATTTTGGATCTGATTGGTCTTATGAAGAACATGCCAACGATTTAGAACGCTGCTGGAGGCTGGTAAACGGGTGGCCTCTCTTGTGCAGAACATGAAGCCCAACAGTTTGTCCTGGGTTCAGTCAGAAACTTGCGCTGTCTGCCTATAAGGAAATCCAATGAAGCTCATCTCAACAAACGCTGCCCTCAAATCTAACTTAATACGGCTCAGCAAGAAGTATCCGAACATCAGCTTTGGCACGGCATGGGCCTCGGCCGGAACCGAAGTCTTTAACGAACTTGTTCAGGCCAAGGCAAATATCCGCTGTGCTGTAATCGGCACGCACTTTTACCAAACCGACCCTGATGTGCTGGATGAGTTTGTCGGCTCTCTCACCGTGAAGTTCGTGCTTCAGCCTCAAGGGGTATTCCATCCAAAAGTGTTCGCGTTCTGGGATGACTCGAGTTGGGAAGTCTTAATTGGCAGTGCCAACCTTACCGCTGGAGCGATTACCAAGAACACAGAGTTGTCTACCTTGATCTCCGATAAAGACGGGTTTCCTGAGCTGCTGAACGATACCTTGAGCATCATCAATGGCTATACGACAGATGCGAGAACTATCAGCCAGGTAGAAGCCGACAACTACCGCCAAATATGGAATCTCAAGGCTCGTGCACGAGAAAAGTTGGAAGGTAATTTTGGTGGGGTAGCACCAACCAAGCCCGAGGTGGATTCACCTGTGATGTCCATGGATTGGAGGACTTTTTACAATCAGATTCAGGAAGACCAAACGCACGGCTTTGAAGAGCGCCTTGCTATGCTGAATGCCATTGGCAAGGCCTTTGCCAGTGCTCCGCACTTCAACGATATCTCGTTTGAAGAACGCCTTGGCATCGCTGGGCTTAGGAGCAAGGTCATCAAGCACTCAGAGTGGTTCGGATCAATGGTGGGAGCGGGCAAGTTCTACAAGCTCATGAACAAGTCAGAGCCCGCCTTTTCAATTGCTCTTGATGCCATCCCTTCTCGTGGAGCCGTGACGAAGTCCGAGTACGACACCTTTATCAGTGAGTATCTCAAAGCCTTCCCTAACGGTAGAGATGGATTGGGTACTGCAACCCGCCTGCTGTCGATGAAGCGGCCCGACACCTTTCTCTGTGTGGATGGTGCGAACCTCAAGAAGCTGGCGAAGGATGTCGGCATGGTGCGTCCCGATAAGCTGGACTATGAACGCTACTGGACCGAGGTTGTAGAGCGGCTTCAAGAATCCCCATGGTGGAACTCTCCAATGCCAAAAAATGAGAAGGAAGCCAGAGCCTGGAAGGCTAGAGCGGCAATGCTGGATGCGCTGTTCTACGAGAAAACCAAATAGAGAGGATTAAGATACAGCTCCCCAAGGTTCGTTTTCGCTCCTCGGACAATCTGCATAGGAATCTTTTAATGCAGAAATTTCAGGTCCCGGAAGAAACCACAAATTCCCCGGTCACTTTCCGAAGTGACCGGGGCAAAGCTATCAGGCTTTAATTAGCCTTTCGGCGGGAACGGATCGTTGCCATGACTATCTCGTTCTCGAATTTGTCCATTCGGGCGATGAATGAAGAATTCGGTACCTTGATTTTGTGAAATTTGGCGGCCGTGTTCGATGGCTTCCGCCTGCGTGTTGAAAATGCCGCTTACGCGTTCAGAACCGCTACGGCGCACAGCCCAATTGTCGCCATGAGGAACTACGTGGTGAGATTTTTTGCTCATGATTTTTCCTAAACTATAAATTCGGATGACTTGCTGGGTAGATAACGTCGCTACTTGAACCAACGGTCATACAACATGCTGTGGCAGCGGGCTGCGATGCAACCGAAAAACCAAACCTGGAGGCCAAACGCCAGTAAAAATAGGCCTAGAGTTGTTCCAGTGGCATCGACATAACCTAGGCGATTTACTGCCTTGAGGTACTCAGGGAGCACCTCTTTAAGCATCAAGGTCCAGTAGCCAGCGACAAGGAAAGATGGCCCACCCAAAAGGATCAACGCTTTGTCGCTCAAATCCTGAAGCTGATATTTCGGTCTGGATTTCCATTTGGAGGCAAGTTTGCTGACAATTTTCATTGTGCTTAGCCTCAAAAATCCAATTTGCCACGACAGTTTTGCCGAATGCATCGGAGATAGGTGCCGTATCGACCTGTCCTAAACTCCATCATCATTCCGCAGCGGGGACAGCACGGTTCTTCACCAATGCTCCATCGCCAAAGTCGATATCCGTTGGCGACGCACCACGCAGTACCAAACAGGAACAACGCGAGTGGAACGAATCCAGCATTTTCCTGAATGGCCGCTCCGAGAGGAGCGAATATGGGGGATGCAGTAAACTTCTGAGGTAGCCAATAGGCCAAGGTTATATATAGAAATAGGCTGCCAAAGATGGCGAGAACAGGCCTGGCAAACAGGCGAAGCATTAAGTAGTTCATCTCAAATTCCCAGAGAGCACAAAGATCCGCATGACATCAGGGGTTTTATGCCTGGCATGACAGTTCTATTGCAGCGTCAAAGTTCAATACCCTGAAGGGCGTATGTGCAGCGTAGGCTAGAGGGGCTGTTGAGCCCCTCTAGCTACTCCCAGCTTAATAGCTAGGACAAGAACGCCAGTGTTGGCAGACATGCTCGCGCCGGCCGAAGCGGACGCGAACATACTGACGAACCTTGACGATCTTCGGGCGCAGGTTCATGTTGAACATGGCGACACCTCCATCGAAAGGTGCCTCGATGACAGAACTTGGGACTTGATAGTCGTGGATTATTACTAGATAATCGCACGCTGCACACTAACAAAGTATTCCAAGAGAATTCCAGAGGCATTTGGAATTCTTTTTCCCTAACGCTTATCGATGAGTTGGCGCTCTCGTTAAGCGTTTTCTTTTTTAGAGCAATCCTTCCTTCCGCAAATTCTCGATTCTGTTGGTTGCCGCTCTCGAGCTCACTCCGCATTCCGATTGAATCAAGATAGGTTTCGCTCCAAGTTCTTTGATGACTTCGACAGGCATCAGGATCTCGGCTGCTAGGTTGTTCGCCTGCCATTCGCTGTCCTCCCACCATTCGTGGTTTCCCAAAATCTCGCCCCGATGCAACGTAATTGCGTGGTTGAGTACTATGTGGCTGAACTCATGAACCACGGTGTAGCGGGCAAAGGCATCGTCCTCTGATAGTCCGTCGTATACATCCGAGCGTATAACCAGCAGTCCCTTCTCAGGGATCGTGAAGGCCGCTGTTTCCGTCAATTCGCGTTCGTCAACGATATGCAGTTGGTAATCTGCCCGGAACAAGAGGTTTTCCAGGAGGTGGCTAGTATCAAGAAATGAGCCCCCCTTCTTGAAGCATCCTTCCTTCTGGAGCAGCGCCAGGCAGTCGGATGCGACTACCCGGAGCTGCTTCCTGTTTCGAGGGGCCACCTTGTAACCACGCGGTTTGCGCTGGCCCTCAAAGTCATTGTTAGTTATCACCATCTCGGCTTTCTCCTTTGAGCCATCGGAGAACGTCCGGTGGCACGCCGTTACCATCACTGAGTCGTCGAGCAAAGGCAGCTACGAGTCCTCGTTCGTCCGCACCGAGGTTAGAAACCGGTACGATCTTCATGGACTGAGCGGCGGCTGCTCTCAGCTCACCAAGTTGTTCCTGCGAAATCTTGTCTTGCAAAAATTGGCTGACATCCTCGATCAGTTTGTTGTTTAGTGCTTTTTCGCCGAGTTCTACTGAGCTTAAGTACGCAGAACTTACCGATACAGCGTTTGCCATCTCCTTCAGGGTTAGTCCAAGTTCAAGTCTTATCTTTCGAACACACAAGCCAAACGGCGTAAGTTTCATCATGACCTCCGGGGACCAGTAGATTTAACGTAAAGAGTATTTATGGAGGTGTTTTCCGCTCCCTACTACCTATGATACGCAACTTCTGTCGGCTGTCAACCAATTGGTTGATTTATCGTCTGCATTGGTTACGAATGCGCGCTGTTTGTTGATTTTTGTCTTTGGTGATTGTTGTCAAAGCTAGCCTGTGGAAATCTCAATATTGCAAAGCTACTACATATAGTATGTTCAATGGAATCGGCTACTAAATAGCGGAAAAATAGTCTTCTCTGCCTGTGGATAATACAATTAACGCTTATCAATCATATTGTTACATGTTTGTAGCAGAGTGAATTTCGATGAATTTCTGGGTTATCCACAATTTTATGCAGCGACAACGGGCCAAATATGGCCTGTTATCGGTTAGCATAATGTTGTTGCCTCACCACAAAGGGATGTGTTGCACAGTTTCGACTACCTGTCTGATGCAGATATCTGTGCGGTGCTGGGTGTCCGCTTGAAAACGGAGCGCCTCAGGAAGGGGCTGACGCAAGAAGAAATGTCAGCCTCCAGTGGTGTTCCTGTTAGGACTTACAAACGTCTAGAAGCAAATGGACGTGGAAGTCTTGAAACACTTGTTGCTGTTTTGAGGGTGCTCGAACGCTTACAAATACTAGAAGCGGTCATGCCTAGGCCAAGTCTTCCCCCGCAAAACACATTGATTGGCCGATTTGAGAGAATACGAAAACGGGTTAGGCACCGACAATGAGCAATTAGGTTGATTGTTTGCGATGACGGTATCTAAGAATTTTCACTTTCCATATCACAAATTCCGGATTTTTTCAGTTTCGGTGGCACCGATGAAATTGGTGCATGACAGAACAAATGAAAAACTCATCTTCTGTTGGTGCAGCAGTTTTCACTTTCTGTGTCATCCGACAAGGGCTGCTTGCGTATTTGCGTTATCGATTCAAGATGCAGAAAATTTGCTAAAGCACTTCAAGTCGCTTAATACCCAGCCTCCGCCTCCAGAAACCGAAGTTCTGAAACGCGCAGGTCTCATCATGGCGATGACAGCTTGGGAGACCTATGTTGAGGATCGGGTTCAGGAAGCATCTGAAAAGCGGCTATCCGGACTCCAAGACAGCTCAATCGCTACATTTGTCAGTGGCCGACTTAGCGAAGAAATCAAGCGTCTGCACAATCCGACATCGGATAAGACTATCCAGTTGTTCAAGGATTATGCAGGCGTCGATTTAAGTAACAAATGGGTTTGGAATAACTTTGAACCAAAGCTGGTTCGTGAGCGCCTGAATCACTACATCAAGTTGAGAGGCGATGTAGTTCACCGATCTCGCTCAATTGGTAACGATACCTCGGTTGCGCATCCGGTGAAGAAGGAAGATCTTGAACGGGCGATCAGCTTTCTAAAGGAACTGGTTAAGGCAACTGAATGCGCATTGGATTGACCGGATACCTATTCTGTGCGAACCATCATCCAGCGCGTAACCGAGGCATCTGTTGCGGTCGACGGTCAAAATGTGGCGAAAATCGAAACCGGGTTGTTGGTGTTGGCCGGTTTTGAGGACTGCGATACCCAAGCCGATCTTGACCGGATGGCGAGCAAGATCGTTCGCATGCGCATCTTTGCCGATGCGGACGGCGTGATGAACCGCAGTGTGCAGGAGGCCGGCGGGGAGATTCTGGCGGTTTCGCAGTTCACGCTTTATGCGTCGGTGAAGAAGGGCAACCGGCCGTCGTGGAGCCGGGCGG
>Ga0209507_1001037_pt1 | contig 24139 bp, 28 predicted proteins | sample AD_UKC028_MetaG_FD_184414 | JGI IMG/M metagenome (GOLD analysis project Ga0209507, IMG submission 184414) | Active sludge microbial communities of municipal wastewater-treating anaerobic digesters from USA - AD_UKC028_MetaG (SPAdes) (version 2) | ecosystem: Engineered > Bioreactor > Anaerobic >...
CTTCGGCAGAAATCCCGTCTCGGCCAGGCTCAGTTGCTTCATCGGTTTCATCGTTTAGATACGCTGCATGACAGTGGCGCTATTGTCTCAAATCAGGCTGCATGACAGTCACTTATGCAGAGTTTCCCTAGCCGCCGATCTCGCTGCGCATCGGCTGACGCCGAGTGCGATGGAAGTCGCCCGCACGGCCATTGGTCTGGCTGAGGGCGGCAAGGCGGTCTGCGTCGTCACGCTCGACAAGCCACTCGGTGATTTTCTGGCAACACGCAAGATCCGCTCGCTGCCCCCTGCGGCTTTTCTCGAAGAAGGGAAGTCGGAAACTGCGGATGCCGCCCTGCTGACCTCGGCCAAATCCTACACCGCCGGGCGCAATCGCTACCTGGTAATCAATGCGACGGTCGGCGCACTCGGCGCGCTGGGGGCCGGCATCGTCTATTTCAACGCCGGCTACCTGCTGAGCACCATCTCGGTCTGGGGAACGGCCGTCATGCTGCCGCTGCTGGGCGTGCTGTTGTTCTGGTACCGTCAGCGCTACCGCCTGTCCTACGGCGTGTTCGAGTTCCTGGTCGGCGTCATGATGGCCTACTTCGTTTTCCTGCCATCGTTCGACTTGAAGACGCTGGACGTCATCCAGGGTTTGCAGATTCTTGGTGGCCTTTATGTCATGGTGCGCGGGCTCGACAACGTCGGCCAGGGCATCGAGGAAGGGACAAGGCTGGAAATCCTCTGGAATCGCCTCTTCGAGGAAGATTAGGCCTGGATCGGCGCGACGAGCCGAAAAAAAGCCCACCGGAGCGGTCCGGCGGACTTTTTGGCGACGCGGGGTTCAGTGCGGAAAATACATCTTCGCCTTGTCCAGCTTGTAGGTCCACGGCAAACCGGCATTCTTCCAGCCGTTGACCGTGCGCTGACCGGCCTTGGGGCCGTCCTTCGCGGTATCGCCCTCGACCCCTTCGGTGATGCTGTAGACGCGGGTGAAGCCGGCCATCTGCAAACGATCCTGCGCCTTCGAGCTGCGATCACCGGAGCGGCAGATCAGGATGATCGGCGCGTCCTTGCCGAGGCTCATTTCCTTCATGCGGCGCTCGATTTCCGGGACGAAATCCTGGTTCGGCTCGAGCTTGTACATGAAGCGCTTGTCGTCCCAGTCGCTCATGATTTCCGGATGTTCGACGAAAGGCACGAGGGCGTCGGCGTCGCTCGGCCAGCCGACGTACATGGCCTCGGCGCGGGTGCGAACGTCGAAGAAGGCGACACCCCTGGGGTCTTTCCTCTTCATGTCCCAGGCCTGCTGCGGCGTCAGGTAGAGCGCGACCTTGCTGCGCTTGATCTCCGGCAACTTGTCCCAGTCGGTACTGCCCGGCGCCCAGTCGGCAGCCATCGCCAGCGAAGAAGCCGCCAGCAAGCCGACGGCCAGACAGTGCCTGAATACGGCATGCCGGCCCATCATGCCATCCCCGGATTGTTGTCGACGCCCTTGAGCTTCGGCAGGTTGAGGCTGACCGGCTTGACCGTCTTGAGGTCGCGCAGATAGGTGGCGACGACGTCCCAGATCGGCTCGCCGGCATTCTTCGCCTCTTCCGAGACCGGCGCCCAGCCGGCGACCTTGTAGGTTTTTGCCGGGTCGATCGGCTGCCCCTTGAGCATCATGTTCTGGATGCGCGCGCCCATCTTGGCGGTCGGGTCGCAGGTGTATTGCAGGCCACCGACGCGCACCATGTCGCCGCCCTGCTGGTAGTACGGGTCGGGGTTGAAGAGGTTGTCGCAGACATCTTCGAGTACCGTCTTGATCATCTCGCCGCTCATGTTGGTGACCGTCGTCCACGGATAGGTGATGGCGGTCTGGTCGAGCACGTGTTCCATAAGGATCGGTTGCCCGGGGAGCAGCGAGGTGCCCCAGCGGAAGCCGGGCGAGAAGGCGATTTCGGCGTCCTTGACCTTCATCAACGCGTCGAGAATGACCTGGTCGAAGGTGCCGTTGAAGTTGCCGCGACGGAACAGCGTGCCTTCGGTGACCGCCAGCTTTTCGTTGAGCTTGGACAGGTAGGGCGCGCGCGCCTTGTCGATCAGCGCCTGCATGTCCTTGTCGGCCGGTAGCAGGTTGGCGAAGACCGGCAGCAGCTTGTAGCGGAAGTCGGCAATCTTGCCGTTCTTTACGTCGAAGTCGAGGACACCGAGGAACTTGCCGTTCGAGCCGGCGTTGGTCACTAGCGTCTGGCCGCCGGGGTTTTTGACGACGATCGGCGCCGGGACGCCATCGTGGGTGTGGCCGCCGAGGATGGCGTCGATGCCTTTGACGCGCGAAGCCATCTTGAGGTCCACGTCCATGCCGTTGTGCGAAAGGACGACGACGACCTGCGCACCGGCGGCGCGGGCTTCGTCGACGGTCTTCTGCATGTTCTCTTCCTGGATGCCGAAGCTCCAGTTCGGCGTTTGCCAGCGCGGGTTGGCAATCGGCGTGTAGGGGAAGGCCTGGCCGATGATGGCCACCGGCACGCCGTTCATCTTCTTCATGACGAAGGGTTTGAAGACGGCATCGCCGAAGTCGGTGGTCTTGACGTTCTGGGCGACGATGTCGATCTGGCCGGCGAAATCCTTTTCCTCGATTTCCTTGACCCGCGCCTCACCATAAGTCGATTCCCAGTGCAGGGTCATGACATTGACACCGAGCGCCTTGCAGGCGTCGACCATGTCCTGCGCGTTGCTCCACAGCGCCGTGCCGGAACCCTGCCAGGTATCGCCACCGTCGAGCAGCAGCGCACCGGGGCGGTTGGCCTTCATGCGCTTGACCAGCGTCGCCAGGTGGGCGAAGCCGCCGACCTTGCCGTAGGTTTCGGCAGCCTTCTCGAAATTGAGGAAGGTGAAGGCGTGCGCGTCGAGGGTGTTCGGTTTGATGCCGAAACGCTTGAGGAAGGCGTCACCGACGAGGTGCGGCACCTGACCGAACTGATCGCCGAAGCCCAGATTGACGTTCGGCTCGCGGAAATAGATCGGCAGCAGCTGGGCATGACAGTCGGTGATATGCAGCAGGCTGACGTTGCCGAATTTGGGCAGATCGTACATCTTGGCCGCGCCCTTCTCAGCCATCGCCAATTCGCTGTGCAGCGACATGCCACCGGCCGCCGCCACGGCCAGCACCTGAAGAAACTCCCGACGATTCATGCTCATTTTCTATCCTTGAAAAAATGCCCGGCCAGTTCCCCGGCCGGGCCAATCACGCAAGTCCTAGTCTTTGTTTACCGGCGATTCCGGATCCATGAGGAAGGCCACGACATGGGTGATCTCTTCCGGCGTCAGCCAGCTGTGCAAGCCGAAGCGCGGCATGTTGGTGCAGGCCGAGAAGGCGTTGGAGTTGTAGATCTTGTCGTAGGCGTACTTGACGATCTCGTCCGAATTGCCGCGAATCTTGCCGAAGTGGTGCAGGCTGGGGCCGATCGTTCCATAGGCCACTTCCTTCGCCGCCAGCTGATGACAGGCGTAGCAGTTACCGCCACGCGGAGTCATTGGCTTGTCGGGCTGGATGAAGCCGATATGCCCGCCGCGGCCATGCGCCGCGATCTTCTCGCCCTCTTTCCAGTCACCGAGCAGCTTGCCATCCACCGGATAGCGAATGGTCGCCTTCTGCGCCAATTCGATTTTCTGGCGAACGGCTACCGGCGGATTGTCCTTGTACTGGCTGCACAGCTTCATGGTCTCGTCCTGCTCGATGCGCTGCGACCAGTACTTGGGCGAATCTACGCGGAACGAATCCCGGAACACTTTTTCCGCCTCAGCCGAAACCGGGTTCTTGCTCAGGCTCTTGCCGGAGGCCGTCTTCTCTTCAGCCCAGGCGAACTGGGTCAGAGCGACGCAGAGGAAAGTAATTGCGATTTTCTTGTTCATGTCCATTCCCTCAACGCTTGATACCCGGGGTTTCCATCACGGTGCCCGTGGCGTTCTTCTGCAGATAAACCTGCAAGGCTACGATGGAATCCGAAAGGTAGTTGGGTTCAGGAAAGCGGGCCTGGCGCATGCAGTCGATCAGGCGACGCTCCATGGTCCACACCGCGCCTTGCGACACCCGGTAGGACGGCCAGGTCTTCATCGCCGTCCCGGCGCCTTCCTTGGTCGTCAGGTTGCCAAGGTCCTGCAGGCGGATGCGTTTGTCGTTCTGGCCGTGGCAAATGGCGCAGGAGAAATCCTGCGGCCCGGAGCGACGGTAGAAGATGTATTCGCCAATCTGATACATCTTCTTTTCCTCCGGATGCGTCGCCGGCACGTTGATCGGCTTGCCGTTCGACTTGGCGCCGATGAAGGTGACCAGCGCCTCGATGTCGGATTCGGTGCCCGGCTTCGAGAACCAGTTCTTGGTCGCCTGCTCCTTGGTGAAGCCCTGCAGGGTCATCATGCAATGTACGAGGCGGGACTCGACGTCCATCACCTTGCCGGTGTCCTTGAAGTAGCGTGGCAACTGGGCATAGGCGCCGTCCAGTTTGCCGGGGCCGAGGCCGAAGTCGCATTGTTCGAGCGAGGCGTTCTTCGGACCGCGCTTTTCGGCCCACAGGCCTTCGCCCTTCACTTCGAGCAGGTCGGCCGGGTTGCCGTCGGCCAGTGCCTCGCGGTATTTCGCCAATTCGTCGGCGACCTTGCTGTCCTGTGCTGCCGTGCTGCCGGCAAAAGCCGCAACGACAGCCGCACCGACCAGCGTTCTGATCAAACGTTGGATCATCTCAAACTCCTCCGGGGAAAACGGGGCGACGGCGACGGTCTGCACCGCCTTGCCGCCGTATTTCATGCATCAGGCAATGGCGGCTTCGTCGGTGCGGGTTTCGCCCTTGCTGTCCTTCCACGACACGACGATCTTGTCGCCCTTGGCGCCGCCCTTGAAGCGGAAGGCCAGGTAGGGGTTCTTCGATACCGCGGTGCCGAACTCGGCGCCGAGCACGAGGCGGTCGTTGTGCTTGGCCGTCAGTTCGGTAATGAACCAGGCCGGCACGATGGCGCCGGACGCGTCCTTGCGCTGGCCGGTTTCCATTTCGTGGCTGATCAGGACCTTCACTTCGGTCACGCCATCCTTGTTGCTGGCGCGGATTTTCATCGGGTTTGCTGCCATGTAAATCTCCTTGAATTCTTTGAAAGTCGTGACCGTTTAGCCGCCGCAGCCGCCGAGGGTGACCTTGATTTCTTTCGTAGCCATGAAGAACTTGCCGTCCGACTTGACCAGCGCGTACACGTTGGAGGTCTGGCCCATCTTGACGCGCGTCTGGACGTTGGCTTCGGTGCCTTCCGGCAGCGTGAAGGTGGCGGCCAGCGCATTCGGGTTCTTCTCGATCAGGATGGCGACCATCGTCACATTGGGCAGCGTCGAGCTGACACCGACCGGCACCACGGCGCCGTTTTCGGCGATATCCGGGCCGGTGACCTGGACATCCTTGCTGTCGACCGGCGAACCGACGCCCATCGCCTTCAGGGTATCGGCCATGCTCTTGGCGTCGAAGGCGGCCTTGTTCCATTCGGCCAGCGCCATGCCCGGCTTGATGATGCCGGCAGCGGCGAGAACGGTCAGGAGGGCGGCTCCCGAGCCGGATTTCAGTACATTACGGCGTTGATTGTTCATAACTTCTCCTCTCAAAAATTGCTTACTTGGCACCGGACATGATCCACTGCACCAGTGTCTTGATGTCTTCATCCTTCAAATGTGCGTTCGGCGGCATCGGCACGGAACCCCAGACGCCCTGCCCGCCTGCCTTGACCTTGGCGACGAGGCGAACCTCGGCGTCGGGCTGATCCTTGTAGCGGGCCTGAACCTCGTTGTAGCCGGGACCGACGATCTTGTTGTTGACGCCATGACAGGCCATGCATCCGTTCTTGGTCGCCAGTTCCATGGCCGGCGAAACCGCCGCGGCCGCGGGTGCGGCAGCTGCTGCACCGAGCGTCCTGGTACCGCGCACCGGGCCGAAGGAGCGGTTCTGGTCGTACAACTCGCCATGCGCCGTGCGGGCATAGTCCGGCAAGGTCGAGCCGATCTGGACTTCGCTCTTGCAGTTCTTCATGCACGCCTTGTTGCTGGTATCCGGCTTGCCGCCGTTGCCGATACCGCCCTTGGCGGCCGAGGCGCCCGGCCACATGCCGTGGTCGGTCGTCATGCCGAGGCGGTTGGGCAGCATTTTCTGGACATCGGCGATGTTCTTGTCGGACAGCACGAAGTCGGCCGGCACCATTTCCGACAGGTTCAGCATGTAGGCGAGGATGGCGTAGACCTCGTCCGGCTTCAGCGACTTCGGCGCCGTCCACGGCATGGCGCGCTGGATGTAGTCGAACACCGTCGAGATCGTCGCCACCTTGGTAAAGGTCGTGCGCTGCGGCAGTTCGCCGGAGGACAGGCCCTTGACGCGGCCGGTCTTCATGTCGTCCTTGGTGGTGCCGCCGACCAGCGGCGTGAACACCTCGTTCGACTCGCCGAAGGTGCCGTGACAGGACGCGCACTTTTCTTCGAACAACTCCTGGCCGCGATCGACCGAACCCGATCCCTTGGGCAAGCCCTTGAAGTCGGGGCGTACATCAATGTCCCAGGCCTTGACTTCGGCCGGGGTCGCCTGACGCCCGATGCCCTTGTAGTTGTCGACAGCGACGGTTGCGGTCGACGCCGAAAAAAGGGCCAAAACGAGAATGGTCTTAGAGAACCTGAACATTGCTGACCTCCCCGCTTTCGATGACTTTCCAGGATTGAATTGCGTTGTTGTGATAAATCGACTTGGTGCCGCGCACCTTGCGCAGCTGGCCGTAGGTCGGCTGGACAAAGCCGGTTTCGTCAATGGCGCGCGACTGCAGGATGGCTGGTTTGCCGTCCCACACCCAGTTGATGTTGAAGCGGGTCAGCGCCTTGTTCTGCACCGGGCCTTCGATACGCGCGCTCTGCCAGTTGATGCCGCCGTCGAAGGAGACATCGACCTGCTTGATGCGGCCGCGGCCGGACCAGGCGAGGCCGGAGACGTTGTAGAAACCCTTGTCGAGCAGCGTCTGGCCACCCGACGGCGTGGTGATCACCGACTTGGCTTCCTGGATCGAGCTGTACTGGCGATGCAGGCCGTTGGGCAGGAGGTCGATGTAATGCACCGCCTCGTCCTTGGTGGCGTAGGGCTTGTCGCCGACTTCGATGCGGCGCAGCCACTTGACCCATGACACGCCCTGCACACCGGGCACCACCAGGCGCAGCGGGTAGCCGTTTTCCGGACGCAGCATTTCGCCGTTCTGGCCGTAGGCGACCATCACTTCGCCGGATTCGACCATTTCCATCGGAATGGTCCGGGTCATCGACGAGCCGTCGGCGCCCTCGGCCAGCACATAACGCGCCTTCTTGTAATCGACGCCGCAATCTTCCAGCAGGGTCTTCAGCGGCACACCGGTGAATTCGGAACACGACAGCATGCCGTGCGTGTATTGCACGGTCGGCACCGCGACGTTGCCCCATTCGAGGCCGGTATTGGCGCCGCACTCGATGAAGTGGATGCGCGACACCGGCGGCAGGCGCATCAGCTCGTCCATGGTGTACACCTTGGGCTTCTTGAGCAGCGAGTCGTCGGAGCCATTCACCATCAGACGATGGCGACTCGGATCGATGTCATGCCAACCCTGGTGATGGCGTTCGAAATGCAGGCCGGATGGCGTGATGATGCCGAACATGCCCTGCAGCGGCGCAAACGAAACCGAAGCCCCGCCGACGCGCGCCAAACCCGGCGACTCGCGGCGGATCAACTGGCTCTCGAACTTCGACGGCGAACCGTAGGGACGCATCGCCACCGGATTACCCAGCGTCGTCGTCCATTCCGGGTTCTGCAGGATGTTCGGATCGCCTTCGCTGGCGCGTGCCGCCAGCGGCGCCGCCAGTGCGGCCCCGGCGGCGAGGAAGCTCTTCCTCAGGAAATCACGCCGCCCTGCGCCAACGGCCTTGATCTGCTCTTCCGACAAAAAATTCTCCGGCGCGGGCCGCAAACGCCCCGGTTGCTTGACGCTATCCACCATCGAGATGACTCCCCTCTGACTTATTTAACCGATTTACCGCAAAGTCCTGCCGACAACCCCCATCTCCTCGCCCAGATCACGGCTCGCCACCGTGATGCTGACCGTCCGGCAGATATCGACGAAATTCGGATCGATGACGCGATAGAACACCGAGCTACCCTCCCGCCGCCGGTCGACCACCCCGGCCCTGTAGAGAATGTTCAGATGCCTGGAAATGTTGGCCTGCGTGAGGCCAACGGTTTCCACGACTTCGTGCACCGGGCGCTCCTCCCCGCACAGGCAGGAGAGAATGCGCAAACGTGTCGGATCGGCAAGCAATCCAAAGTAATGCGCCACCCTTTTGAACACCTCGGCTGTCTCGTCCATCGCGTCTTTTGATCTGTATTAACAAATAATGTATAACTGCGTACTTATATAGTCAACTACTTATATTGTTGCGCTGCAGCATGCAATTTCGACGAAAGGCCTATAACCTTTGCCCTACGCCGATAAGCACAAAGCACAAGAATTCGGCTATATGGCGTGCCAACATCACACTGAGGAGATGTCCCGATGAAACTGCTTCCCACTGTCGCAGCGCTCAGCCTGCTTGCTGCAACCGGCGCCGCGCAGGCGGCCGATCCCAATCTGGCCCGCAACCTTGCAGCGACCTGCGCCAACTGCCACGGCACCAACGGCAATGCGCTCAAAGGTTCCGGCATGGATGCCCTGGCCGGCACGGAAAAGGCCAAGATCCTGCAAAAACTGGCCGATTTCAAGAGCGGCGACAAACCCGCCTCGATCATGCATCAGATATCCAAGGGCTATACCGACGAGCAACTTGATCTGATCGCCGGCTATTTCGCTGCGCAAAAGTAAGGGGACAACACCATGATGCTCATGAAAAGACGTGATTTCCTGAAGGCAGGCGCCGCAGCCGGTGCGATGGCTTCCCTCTACGGCTGCGCCGGCGGCGGCAAGGCCAGCGGCCATGTGGTCGTGGTCGGCGGCGGCTACGGCGGCGCGACGATCGCCAAGTACCTGCGCATGTGGAGCGAAGGCGGCGTCCAGGTAACGCTGATCGAACGCAACCCGACCTTCATCTCGTGCCCGATCTCCAACCTGGTCATCGGCGGCACCAAGACCATGGAAGACATCACCGTCAGCTACGACGGCCTCAAGAACAAATGGGGCGTCCGCGTCATCCAGGACGAGGTGGTTGCGGTCGACGCCGCAAAACGCTCGATTTCCCTGAAGGCTGGCGGCGCCATGACCTACGACCGCCTTGTGCTGTCGCCCGGCGTCGATTTCATGTGGGACCAGATTCCCGGCCTCAACAACGCCGACGCCCAGGAGAAGATCCTGCACGCCTGGAAGGCCGGCCCGCAGACCGTCGCCCTGCGCCAGCAGCTGGAAGCGATGAAGGACGGCGGCACCTACGCCATCGCCATCCCCAAGGCGCCCTACCGCTGCCCGCCCGGACCCTACGAGCGTGCCTGCCTGGTGGCCGATTACTTCAAAAAGAACAAGCCGAAATCCAAGGTCGTCATCCTCGATGCCAACGAGGATGTGGTGTCCAAGAAGGGGCTGTTCATGAAGGCCTGGGAGGATCTCTACAAGGGCACCCTCGAGTACCGCAACAACAGCGAGGTCAAGGATGTCGACGTCAAGACCAACACCGCCGTACTTGAATTCGACAAGTTCAAGGCCGATGTGCTGAACGTCATCCCGCCGCACCGCGCCGGCGACATTGCCGCCAAGTCCGGGCTCAAGCTGATCAACAACCGCTGGGTAGACATCAACTGGCTGTCGATGGAGGTCAACGGCACGCCGGGCGTGCACGTTCTCGGTGACGCCATCTTCCCGGCGCCGACCATGCCGAAGTCCGGCCACATGGCCAACCAGCACGGCAAACTGGCCGCCGCCGCCATCCTCAACCAGCTTTCGGGCATGGAGCCGAGCCCGACGCCGGTGGTCATGAACACCTGCTACAGCTTCGTCGATGCCAAGCAGGCGATCCACGTCGCCTCGGTGCATCAGTACGACGCGGCGACCAAGGTCGTGCAACCGGTCAAGGGCGCCGGCGGCGTCTCCGCCGCGCGCAGCGAACTGGAAGGCAAGGTCGCGCTCGGCTGGGCAAAGAACATCTGGGCCGACATGCTGGCCTGATTTTCTCCCGCGCCAATGACAAAAGGCCGCGACTGCGGCCTTTTGTCTTATGTGCTGCGCAACTCAGTTGAGCGTCGCGATGTACTCGGCGACGGCGTGGCGCTCCAGTTCGCTCAGCTTGGACGCGACGGTATGCATGACCGCGTTGTCGTTGTTCCGCTCACGGGAGTTGAACTGCTTGAGCTGATCCTCGATGTAGCGCGGATGCTGGCCGGCGAGGCGCGGCAGTTGCGGCGAGCCGAGTCCCTTCGGCCCGTGGCAGCTGGCGCAGCTGGGCAGACCGGTGAACTGGTTGCCGCGGTCGAAGGTGTATTTGCCGACCGCAAGCAGCTCGGCATCCTTGACCGGCCGTGCTCCGACTTTCTTGCCTTCGAAGAAGGCGCCCAGCGCCTTCATCTCGGCCGGCGTCAGTTCTTCGGCCTGCGGTTTCATGGTGTCGCTCTTGCGCTTGCCGGCCTTGAAGTCGGCGAGCTGCTTGGCGATGTATTCCGAATGCTGACCGGCCAGGCGCGGGAACACCGGGCTGGCCGATTCGCCTTCCATGCCGTGACAAAGAAAGCAGCGCCCGGAAACGATTTCTTCGGCGCGCGCCTGGTCGGCCTTGGCGTCCGCCCGTACCGACAGGCTCGAAAACGCAGCGAGGACAGCGGCGCCCATCAAAACGATATGCTTGTAACCCAATTTGATTCTCCCCACGAACTGAAACAATATCCGTAAATGATTAAATATTAATTCGCTTACGCCGTGCTTTCAATGAGACAAAAATCCCGGTGCCGGAAGTATGAGCAAAAAAAGTAGACGCCGCCCGGCGATGGCGCGAAGATTAGCATTTAACCGTTTCAGGAGATGCTAATGAAACGCCGCCACTTTCTCCGCACCGCCGCCGGCTTTTTTGCCCTGACCGCCGCCGAGTTCGCCCCGTGGCAAGCCATGAGCGCCTTTGCCCGGGAGGTCGAGGATTTCGTGCGCGGCCCGGCAGTCAAGGATCACCCGCTGCGGCAAATCTCCAAACACGTCTGGATCATCTTCTCGCCGGACGGTTTCCCGACCCCGGAAAACCAGGGAATGATGTGCAATATCACCTTCGTCAATACCGCGAAGGGTTTGGTTGTCGTCGATTCCGGCGCCTCGGTGCAGATCGGCGAAATGGCCATCCGGCAGGCGAAGAAGGCCTTCGGCAAACCGGTCATCGCGATCATCAACACCCATTACCACGGCGATCACTGGCTCGGCAACGACGCTTTCGCAGCCGCCTTCAATGGCCTGCCGATGTACGCGCACCCGGGGACGATCAAGGACATCAAGGGCGTCCAGGGCAACATGTGGCGCACCCTGATGGAGCAATGGACCAACCAGGCCACCCTCGGCACCCGCGTCGTGCCGCCGACGCAGCCGCTGGAACACGGCAGCGAATTGAAGTTCGGCGACGTCACGCTGCGCATGCACCATTACGGCACGGCGCACACGCCTTCCGACATCTGTGTCGAAGTCGTCGAAGACAAACTGACCTGCGTCGGCGACGTCGCCATGGACCGGCGCATCGCCAACATGGACGACGGCTCCTACCTCGGCACCTTCAAGACCTACGACGCGCTGGAAAAAAACGCCAACAGCGCGATCTGGCTGCCCGGCCACGGCGAGCCCGGCCCCAACGTGCTCAAATGGAACCGCGAACTCTTCGAAGGCATCTACCGGACCTGCGAACAGGCAGTCAAGGATGGCCTGCCGATGGAAGAGGCCAAGACGCTGGTGCTGAAAGACCCGCGCGTCGCCAGCCGGTCCAGGGATACAAAGGGTTTCGAGACGAACATCGGCAAGTACGTCAGCCTCGCCTACCTTGAAGCCGAAGCGGCAGGGTTCTGATACCCGCCGGCCAAACCAGCACATTTCATCACTTGATCGCTTGTCAGGAGACACCATGCACCTGCCCTTCATTGCCCTGATCGCCTTGCTGCCCCTTGCCGCCCACGCAGAAGAACCGTGGGGTAAGGTCGATCTGCAGGGCGCCAAGGCACTGCACGACAAGGCCTGCACCAGCTGCCACACCCGCATGTACGGCGGCGACGGCAGCAAGATGTACACCCGCGACGGCCGCATGCTTTCCAACAAGCTGGAACTGCTGCAGCGGGTCGCTGCGTGCAACGCCCAGGTCAGTTCCGGCTGGTTCCCGGAAGAGGAAGGCGCGGTAGCGGCCTGGCTCAACCAGCATTACTACCATTTCGACAAGTGAGATGAACTCGCCATTTCAAGCCGTCCGCCACGGCCTGCTCGCCGGCCTGCTGGCCTTGTCCGCCACCAGCGGACTGGCGGCAGGCACCGACCTGCCGGCAGCGCAGGACCTGCGTGCCGACGCCGACAGGGCCGCGCGCGCAGGCGGCCCGCTGATCGTCGTGTTCAGCCGCAAGGACTGCAAATACTGCGAAACGGTCAAGCGCGACTACCTGAAGCCGCTGGCCAATAACCCGCGCTACCGCGACCGGGTCGTCATCCGCCAGATCAACCAGGACAGCGATGCGGCGCTCGTCGATTTCCGCGGCGAAGCGACGACCCACGCCCGCTTCGCCGGCAGCGAGAAAATCAAGCTGGTGCCGGTCGTCGCCTTCTATGGCCCGCAGGGCAAACGCCTGGCCGAGCCGATCATCGGCGCGCGGCTGCCGGATTTCTATCCCAGCTATCTGGAAGAATCCGTCGAGACATCCTCGCAGGCGCTGAAAGCCCGCTGACAACCTTGAAAACCGGCCTGTTTTGGCCGTCGACCGCAACCGTCAGCGTAATACCAATATTAGGGCCAGTGGCAGGAAAATCAGCGCCGCCAGGTTGCCGATCAGCACGATCGACGCCACCCGTTCCGGCTCCTGCTTGTAGCGTTCGGCGAAGAGGAAATTGAGTACCGCCGGCGGCAAGGCGCCGAACACCAGCAGCATCGCCGCCTCGCGCCCCTGCAGGCCAAGCAGCTGGATGACGCCGGCGGCGATCAGCATGCCGGCCAGCGGCCGCAGCAGCGCACTGCCGGTCGCCACCTTCCATTCACGGAACGACACTTCGGTCATGCGCACGCCGAGCGAGAAGAGCAGCAGCGGCACCGAGACGTCGCCGAGCATCTTGATGGCGATGACCAACGGCTGCCAGATCGGAATCTTCAGCATCGCCACCGCCAGCCCGGCGATCGCGGCGGCCACCACCGGCACGCGCCACAGCGTCAGCAGACGGGCGTGCGGGTCGAGCAGGCGGGCGCCGAAGGTGAAATGCAGCGTGTTCTCGACCATGAACAGGATCACCGCCGCCGGCAGCGCCTCTTCGCCCCAGGCCAGCACGGCGAGTGGCAGGCCGATGTTGCCGGAGTTGTTGAACATCATCGGCGGCGCCAGCGTCTTCGGCTGGCTGCCGATCAGCCTGGCGATCGGCCAGGCGAGCAGGCCGCAGGTCGCCAGCACCAGAAAGCCGCCCAGGGCCAGCGGCGCGTAGGCGGCGAGGTCGAAAGACTTGCCGGCCATCGCCGCGAAGACCAGCGCCGGCACGAAGACATCCATGTTCAGCCGGTTGGCGACCGCCATTTCCGGCTTGTGATGGCGGGCGTAGAAATAGCCGGCGGCGACGATCCCGAAAATCGGGAAGAGAATGGCGACGAGCCGGAAGGTCAGGCTCTCGCCGCTCACAGCACGTAGCGTGACAGGTCTTCGTCGGCCGCCAGTTCACCCAGGCGTTGATTGACATAGGCGGCGTCGATATTGATTTTCTGCTGCCCGGCCTTGCCGGCATCGAAGGAGATCTCCTCGAGCAGCTTTTCCATCACCGTATGCAGGCGACGGGCGCCGATGTTCTCGGTCTTCTCGTTCACCTGGAAGGCGATCTCGGCCAGCCGCTTGATGCCCTCGTCGGCGAATTCAATTTGCACGCCCTCGGTCTCCAGCAGCGCCTGGTATTGCCGGGTCAGGCAGGCGTCGGTCTGGGTCAGGATGCGCTCGAAATCGGCGACCGACAGCGAATCCAGCTCGACGCGAATCGGGAAGCGGCCCTGCAATTCGGGAATCAGGTCGGACGGCTTCGAGAGGTGGAAGGCGCCGGAGGCGATGAACAGGATATGGTCGGTCTTGATCATGCCGTACTTGGTCGACACGGTGGTGCCCTCGACCAGCGGCAGCAGGTCGCGCTGGACGCCCTGGCGCGAGACGTCGGCACCCTGCATTTCCGAACGGCTGGCGATCTTGTCCAGTTCGTCGAGGAAGACGATGCCGTTCTGCTCGACGGCCTTGACCGCCTCCAGCTTGACGTCTTCGTCGTTGACCAGTTTCGCGGCTTCCTCGTCAGTCAGCAGCTTGAGCGCTTCCTTGATCTTCAGCTTGCGCGACTTCTTGCGCCCCTGCCCCATGTTCTGGAACATGCCCTGGATCTGCTGGGTCAGTTCCTCCATGCCCGGCGGCGCGAAGATTTCGGCCTGCATGTTCGGCGCTGCCACCTCGACATCGATTTCCTTGTCGTCCAGTTCGCCTTCGCGCAGCTTCTTGCGGAATTTCTGGCGGGTCGTGTTATCGGTTGCGGTCGACTCGCTATTTTCGGCAAAAAAGCCGGGGCTGCGCGCCGGCGGCAACAGCACGTCGAGGACGCGCTCCTCGGCGGCATCCTCAGCACGGGCGCGCATCTGCTTCATCGCCCGTTCGCGGTGCGACTTGATGGCCATTTCGACCAGATCGCGGATGATCGTTTCGACGTCGCGCCCGACATAGCCGACTTCGGTAAACTTGGTCGCCTCGATCTTGATGAAGGGCGCATCGGCCAGCCGCGCCAGACGGCGCGCGATCTCGGTCTTGCCAACGCCGGTCGGGCCGATCATCAGGATGTTCTTGGGCGTGATTTCCTGGCGCAACGGGTCGGCCACCTGGGCCCGCCGCCAGCGGTTGCGCAGGGCGATGGCGACCGCTTTCTTGGCGTTTTTCTGGCCGACGATGTGCTTGTCCAGTTCGGACACGATTTCCTGCGGAGTCATCGAACTTCCAGCACTCATTCCAGGGCCTCGATCGTGAAATTGCGGTTGGTGTAGATGCAGATGTCGCCGGCGATTTCCAGCGACTTGGTGACGATGTCGCGCGGCGCCAGTTCGGTGTTTTCCAGCAGCGCGCGCGCCGCGCTCTGGGCGTAGGAGCCGCCCGAGCCGATGGCGACGATCCCCTGTTCCGGTTCCAGCACATCGCCGTTGCCGGTGATGATCAGCGACACCTCCTTGTCGGCAACCGACAGCATCGCTTCCAGCCGGCGCAGGGCACGGTCGGAACGCCAGTCCTTGGCCAGTTCGACCGCCGAGCGCAGCAGGTTGCCCTGGTGCTTGTCCAGTTTGGCCTCGAAGCGCTCGAACAGCGTGAAGGCATCGGCCGTGCCGCCGGCAAAACCGGCCAGGATGCGGCCCTGATACAGCCGGCGTACCTTCTTCGCGGTCGCCTTGATGACGATATTGCCCAGCGTGACCTGACCGTCGCCGCCCATGGCGACCGAACTGCCGCGGCGCACCGACAGGATCGTCGTGCCGTGATATTGCTCCATGTTTTTCCTGACTCTTAAGACTTGGGAACGATGATGCGTGCGAACTTGTTGAGCCCGACGACGGCCATAAGTTCCGCGATCAGGTGATTGGGGCTGCGGATGACGACTTCCCGCCCGCTGTCCTTGACCGGCACCAGCCGGTTGACCAGTTGCCCGGCCGACACGAAATCGAGCCGGCGAACCGCCGAAAAATCGAGAACGACATGGTCTTCGACGTTGAGGACGCCGGCCAGGTCATCGAAGCGGCTGTTCTTGATCTCGCCGCTCAGGTAATGCGCCCGGTCCGCGGACTGGGCCGGCCTGGTGCCGGCCGGCAGCTTGGGCAACGGCACGGTTTCCCAGGACGGTGGCGAGCGCTCGAAGGTCACCGCGAAATCGATGGCGCACAGCTCGAATTCATCCTGCGTCCCGTAGCGTTGCAGCAGCTCCAGAACCAGCAGCCAGGTCCGGGTATTTTGCGCCTCGCCGACGGTCAGGCGGGAGCGCAGGCGGGGAATTATGCCTTCGATCTGTTCGAGGACAATCACCGCCCCCTGGCGCCGGGCGCTCATCAACAGTTCGGCAAGGCGGCCGGCGATCTCGTCGTCGCAACCGAGCAAGCGACTGCAATCGACGCGTAGCGGGCGCTTGGTCTTCAGCGCATCGGCCAGCGGCGCCAGCGCCGCCACGTCTTCCGACGTCATCACGCCCTGCAGGGTACAAAGCGCAACCCCCGGTGCCGCCGATACCGGCGCCACCGGCATCTCCTGACGCCAGGTCGGCGGCGACATTTCGCAGGTCTGCACGAACTCGCCGCTGAGCCTCTCGAACGCGGCGCGATCGCCCGTCAACTGCAGAAAATCGAACAACATAAGCCACAGGCGCAACCCTTCGGTGCCCGGATAGGCGCCCAGAAGGGACTCGAGCAAGGGACGGACGACCGCATCCTGGCCGTTGGCGTAGAGAACCGCGACCTGCTCGACATCGGACTGGATCGAATCGGCCCCATGATCGACGTTGATCGCCATGACGTCCGACTCGGTATATTCGCGCTCGAAATCGGACATCGCACGCTCGAGCTCAGCCTTGGTCTTCGGTGCCACCGGCTTTTCGGGCGCTTTCGGCACGCCGGATGCAGACTGGCCGGAGGGCGTAAACTCGAGGTCGGGCAGCGGCTCGGGCGCTTTTTTCGTCTCTTCCTCGGCTGCCGGCTGCCCCGATTTCAAGGGGGCGGGCGCGACCGGCGCCTTCGGGCGCACGACCTCGCGCTCCGGCATTTTCTCAAGCTTTTTCTTGAAGAACGAAAAGACCATGCTGACTCCGAATGAAGAACCATTCTTTTAGCACGCTCCCCGACGTCATGCAATGACCAGACCGAGCACAATCAGCAGCAGGGCCAGCACCGGCCCGAATGGCTGATCCAGCCAGAGCGCCAGCATGAAGGCAGCCGTGTAGCCGGCGACACCGAGCAGCGTCGCCAGCAGCAAGCCGCGGCGCCAGCCGGGGGCACGCCGGAAGACGATCCACGCCGGCACGAAGATCAGCGCAAAACCGCCCATGACACCCATCGTCATCGTCGCCAACGCGAGCGTCAGCGCGGCGACCAGGTCGAAGCCGAGCATCACCGGCCAGGCGCGCAGGTGGCGCGCCTGAAAGTAATCGGGATAGACGCGCGCCAGCAGCAGGTGGCGCGACAGCACGAGCAGCATCGCCCCGGCGAACACGGCCCACGGTGCCACCAGCGCCAGTTGCGCGCCACCGGAAAAATACAGCTGGCCATCGAACAGGGCATGCCCCAGGCGTTCGGCCAGTGGCTGGTTGGCGGCGAGCAGGACAGCGACCGCCCAGCCGGCCAGCAGCAACAGGGCGAAGGCCGCGCCGCCGGCCAGCCGCCGGGCAAAGACTCGCTTGCTTGCCCCGGCCAGGGCGGCCGCCGCCATGCCGCCAAACGCGGGCGACAGGCCGCCGACCAGCGCCAGCAAGGCGCCGGCGGCGGCGACGTGCGCATAGGCCAGCGCCGCCAGCCACTCGTCGCGCAGGCGCAGGAAGCAGCCGAGCACCGGCAGGATCAGCGCCAGACAAAGCCCGGTCAGGAAGGGCAACAGGAAGAGGTCAGACCACATCGGGCACCTCGCGCAGGACGATGACCTGATCGCAGACCTGCGCCACGAAATCGTGATCGTGGCTGACCAGCACCACCCCGCCGCCGGATGCCACACGCTCGCGCAGCGCGGTGACGAGGTGGGCGACGCCGGCCGCGTCGAGATTGTTGGTCGGCTCGTCGAGCAGGACGAGGTCGGCCGGCGCCTGCAGAATAGCCCACAGCGCGAGGTAATGCCGCTGTCCGCCGGACAGGCGGTCGAGCCGCAGATCGAGGCGCCCGCCCAACCACGGCGGCAGGCCGTCCGCCGGCGCGGCGGTAAGCTCCAGCAGTTCGCGCCCGGTCAGCGGCACGCCAGCGACCGGAGGCACATCCTGGGTTTGCAGCGCCAGCCGCAGGCCGGGGCGCATTTCCAAGAGCCCGGAAAAAACCCGGGCCCTGCCCGCCAGCGCCGACAGAATGGTGGTCTTGCCGACCCCGTTGGGTCCGGTCAACCCGAGAATCCGGCCATTTTCCAGGACGAAATCGAGCGGCGCCGTGGCCGGCCCCTGCCAGCCGGCCACCAGCGCCCGGGCGCGCAGCAGCGGCGCGCTCAATTCAGGCCTTTCAGCAGCCGCCGGATGGTGTCGTCGAAGAGGCCGTACAGGTCGCCGGCCTCGGGCGACCCGCCCACGGTAAACGGCAGCATCACCGCCGGAATCCCCGCCTTGCCGGCAATCCACATACTCGGACCATCGCTCTGGTAGGCGGTACGCAGCACCATTCTGGCCGGCGCGCTCTGCTGGCGTGCGAGCAGGCCGGAGAGATGGCCGCTGCCTGGTTCGACGCCCGGTTTCGGCTCCAGCGTGCCCGTTTCCTTCAGGCCCAGCCAGCGAGCCAGGTACAAAAAGGAGGCGTGATGCACCAGCACCGGCACCCCGCGCAGCGGCGCCGCATCTTTCTCCCAGCGCGCGATTGCCGCCTGCCATTTGCTGGCAAATGCTTGGTAGCCGGCACGGTAAGCCGCCGCGTTGGGCGGATCGAGTTCGCCGAGACGGGTAGCCAGCGCATCGCCGATCTTCAGCAGATTGCGCGGGTCGAGCTGGATGTGCGGATTGCCGGCGGCATGCACGTCGCCCTGCGTCCGGTCGAGCGCCACCGGCACGTCGAGCAAAGTAACGTAGCGCGCGGCCTCGAAATAGCCGGGCTGGCCGCGCTGGATGCCGGCGTTGCCGGAGTCGCGCACGACCAGCGGCAGCCAGCCGGCCTCAAGATCGGCGCCGGTCGCCACCACCAGCTGGGTGCGCCGGGCCTGCGCCAGCAGCGACGGCCGCGCCTCAATGCGGTGCGGGTCCTGCAGTGCCGTCGTGGCGACGAACACGCTCACCTTGTCGCCACCGATCTCGCGCACCAGCGCCCCCCATTCCGGCACCGTGGCGAACACCGGCAGCGCGGCCGCTGCCGGAAACCCCATCGCCACCAGCAACAGCATCGTCATCAGTCTGATCATTGCCGCTCTCCTCAGAACTTGTGCACGCCATGAGCGCCGAGGCTCATGATGTACTGGACTATCCACTGATTATCGGTGATTCCCGCCATCGACTTGTCCTGGGCATATTGCAGGCGGACCCGCGAAAACTCGCTCCAGCTGTAATCGACCATCGCCGTCGCCCGCTTCGGCCGGTAGTCCTCGAGCGTCAGATTGACCGCATTGGCGCCGAGATTCTGGCGCCCGCTGTCGAGCTGGTCGTAACGCAGGCCGGCTCGCCATTCGGGCGTGAACTGGAAGACGCCCTGCGCGTACCAGCCGCTCTGACGCGTGTCGTAATCGCCGGTCACCGGCGTCGCGCAGGCATTGCCGACGCCCGCGTTGTCGGTGCAGGTTAGATCGCCCTTGTCCTGGCGCACGAAGTATTCGCTCTGGAACTTGAAGTTCTGATACTTCGGGTTGCCGTTGGGCGCCCATTTCCAGACGAAGTCGGCGATCCAGGTCGCCGTGTCGCCATTGAACAGCCCCTGTGCCTGCAAGCCGTTGATGTCGACGAAATCGGCCTCGCGGTCGCCGGACGAGGTTTTCAGGTAGGAAAGACCGGTGCGCCAGCTGTTGGCGACGCCGAGGTCGTCGCCGACGTGAACGTAGGCGGCCCAGGCGCCGGCACCGTTCTTGTTGCTGTCGGTGCCCGGGAAATTGGCGCCGCGCCCGACCTCGGCGCCGAATTCGAGGAATACCGGCGTCGGCGCCAGCCATTTGAACTGCAGGCCGTCTTCGCGGAAGCTCGCCTCCTGGCCGAACAGCGCGTTGTACATCAAGGGCGCGTTGGCGAAATCCCACTGATGCGTGTGCTGTTCGTTCAGGTAACCGATACCCGAGCGGTAACGCCCGCCCCTGAGGCCGACGCCATGGCCGATGGCCAGCGACTGGAACCACGCTTCTTCGACTTCAACCTCGTTATCCTGCACGGCAAGAATCGCCTGGCCGCGCCAGTAGGGGTCGATACCGGCAGCGAAAACCAGCTCGGTATGGTCGAGGGAAAAGCCGCGGGTGCTAACGCCACTGCCCTGCCCGCCGGGCCAGAAGCCGGTGATGGTGCGGTCGGGAACATCCTTCATCTGCGCGTACTGGCCCTGCAGGATCAGCGATATCTCGGTGTTGAAGGCGCTGGCGGAGGTGGCCGGGGCGGCGGGAGCAGAAGTTTCCGCCACCACCGGTCGGGCTTCGGCTTGCGGCGCCGGCTTGGCTTTCACGTCAGCCTCGGCTTGAGCAAGACGTTGTTCGAGCGCGGCAATGCGCTGCTCGTAGGATCTCTTCATTTCGTCGATCTGGCTGCGGATGGCGGCGAGATCGGCATCGCTGGCGGCCTGCGCGCCGCACGAGGCGGCGAGCAGCGCAGCCACGACGAATGGCTTGTGCAACATGAAATTCTCCTGAAAACGCAATGGACGCGACCGCTTGCTCGACTGCTGCGGTCAACGGCTAAAAAGAGGGCGTTTTCAGGCGATGGGCGGGCCGCGCTGCGGGGCTGCAGGCGGCGGGAAGGCGCTGCGATCGTGGGTGTGCAACGCCTCGGTAACAAGCAGGGTGGCGATGACCGGCGGCAAGACCGCCAGCGACGGCAGGGCGACGCCAAGATCGTGCGCCGCCAGGCACAGCTCGCAGGTGTGCGCCGGCAGCCCGCCCTCATTGTCCGCCGCATGCCCGACGGCATGCGCCCCCGCCGCCAACTGGGCGAAGAAGAGAACGGCAACGAGAAGGAGATGGCGCAACGGATTCACGGACTGAGTTTAATCGACCTGGACGAGCAAGCCTTTGAGATATTCGCCTTCCGGGAAGTTCAAGGCAATCGGATGATCGGCCGCCCCGGCCAAGCGGCGCACGATGCGCGCCTCACGGCCGGCGTCATGCGCGGCACCGGCGACGATCTTCTGGAACAGCTCCAGCCCGATGCCACCGGAACACGAATAGGTCATCAGCAGGCCGCCCGGCTTGAGCAGCCGGCAGCCAAGCACGTTGATGTCCTTGTAGGCGCGCGCCGCGCGCTCGGCATGGGCGGCCGAGGGGGCGAACTTGGGCGGATCGAGGACGATCAGATCGAACAGCCGGCCGTCCTTGCGGAAATCGCGCAACGCCTGGAAAACGTCGGCCTCGCGCCACTCGGCGCGCTGGGCCGGCAGTTGCGGATTCAACGCCAGGTTGGCCTGCGCCTGCGCCAGCGCCGGACCGGAGGAATCGATCGACAGCACGCTCGCCGCGCCGCCGGCCAGCGCCTGTAGCGAAAAGCCGCCGGTGTAGCAGAAGCAGTTGAGGACATCCTTGCCGGCCGCCAGCTGGCCGAGCAGGGCACGGTTGTCGCGCTGGTCGAGGTAAAAACCGGTCTTATGGCCGCCGACGATGTCGACCGCCAGCTTGACGCCGTTTTCCTTGATCGCCAGCACCGTCGCCGGCGCTGCGCCGTGCAGCCAGCCGGTGGTCGGCTCCAAGCCTTCGAGGCCGCGCACATCGGAGTCGGAACGCTCGTAGATGCGCGCGCAGCCGGTCGCCTTGAGCAGCCCGGCGACGATGGCCTTGCGCCACTTGTCGGCGCCGGCCGAGGTCAGTTGCACGACCACGGTGTCGCCATACTGGTCGGCAATGACGCCGGGCAAGCCATCCGATTCGGCGTGAATCAGGCGCAGGCCCTGCTGCCCGCGCAAATCCGGGAGCGCCTGACGGCGTTCAACAGCAGCAGCGATGCGGCGCTTGAAGAAGGCATCGTCGACCGATTCGTCGGCATCGAAGGTCCAGAAGCGGGCACGGATCTGCGATTGCGGGCTGTACGCCGCGCGCCCCAGCGGACGCAGGTTGTCGGCCAGCACCTCGACCGTATCGCCCGGCCGCGCGCGGCCCTCCAGACGCCCGACCGAGCCGGCGAACAGCCAAGGATGATGTTGCTTGAACGCGGAGCGTTCCTTGCCCGGCAGAAGAATCAGCTGCGCCATGGTTTTCTCGACCTCAAATGCAAGAAGCCCCGGTTACCTTGCGGCAACCGGGGCCCGATGATACTGAACAGGCTTAAGCGCCCAGCGCCTTGCGATTGCGCGAATGGCATTCAGCGGCATAGATGACCTTGAACATGGTCTTGCCGGTGCCCTTGAACAGGCGCTTGCTGGACTTGGAAATGCTGCGGCGTTCCAGGGAAGAACGGCGGGTGCGATTGATAGCCATGACTAACTCCTTGATTCCGGCGAATTTTCAAACCGCTAATCATAGAGGCTGGCAGCACCGACGTCAATTGAAGTCTGATTTTCGGTCATTTTCGGCGGTCGACCGCAACCGGCTATCTTTTCGCCCGCGGATGGGCGCTGTCGTAAACCTTCGCCAGGTGCTGGAAATCGAGGTGGGTATAGACCTGCGTCGAGGCGATGCTGGCATGGCCGAGCATCTCCTGCACTGCGCGCAGATCGCCCGACGACTGCAGGACATGCGAGGCGAAGGAATGGCGCAGCATGTGCGGATGGACGTGGCGCGGCAGCCCGCCACGCAGCGCCTGCCGGCCGAGGCGGTCCTGGATCGAACGATGGCTCAGGCGCGCACCGCGCCGGCTGACGAAGAGCGCCGGTTCGTCGGTAGCGGCGAGCTGCGCGCGCAAGATGCGCCACGCCGCCAGTGCCTCGCGAGCCTTGGTGCCGACCGGGACGATGCGCGCCTTGCTGCGCTTGCCGAGCACCCTTACCTCGCCTTCGAGCAACGCGCTTTCGAACGCATCGACATCGAGGGCGGCGAGTTCGGCAAGGCGCAAACCGGACGAATACAGGAGTTCGAACATCGCCGCATCGCGCGCCGCCAGAACCGGGTCGTCATCACCCTCGGGGGCCAGCAGCACCGCTGCCTCGTCGACTGAAAGCGCCTTGGGCAGCAGCCTGGGCGATTTCGGCGGGCGCACCCCGTCGCAGGGATTGGCGGCCACCAGGTTGCGTTGCCCGAGCCAGCCAAAGTAGCCGCGCCAGGCCGACAGCATGCGGCCGAGCGAGCGCCCGGACAAACCCTGGGCATGGAGTTGGGCGACAAAGCGGCGGATCTGGTGTACCTGCAATGCCGCCAGGCCGACATCGCCGGCCAGCGCCAGCAGTCGCGTCAGGTCGCGCCGGTAATTGCTGATGGTGTGCGGGGACTGCCGACGCTGTTCGGCCAGTTCGGCCAGATAGTCATCGACAGTCGCCGCGGCGTTCACTGGACTGGCTTGGCGACGCGCATCAGGGCGGCGGAGAGCATTTCGCCCATGCGTTCGAGATAGAGCACGCCCATCTCGCCATAGAAACGCTGCGCATCCTCGCTGCCGAGCGCCAGCATGCCGATCGTCGTGCCGCCATCGCAGAGGGCGATCAGCGCCTGCGAACGGATGTGCGCCGCGTGTTCGCCGAACCAGGCGGCGGTGCCGAAGCCGGAAGTCGAACCGCAGTAGGGGTGGTCCAGGGTTTCGGCAAAAACCTGCAGTTCCGGCGCCACGGTGGCGAATTCCGGCAGTTCGTCGACACCAGCGGGTTTCTGCCACAGACGCAGGGCCACATGCGGCACCGAAAAATCATCACGCAGATGAAAACGCAGCAGGTGGATCACCGCCGGAAAGGTTTCCACCGCGATCAGCCCTACGGCAAGGCGGTGCACCTTTTCGCTGATCGCGTCGTTTTCCTCGCCGAAGGCGATGAGTTCGGCCAGTTTGCTCTCGGTCTGCCGGTTTTTCTCGCGCAGGGTCAGCATCTGCCGCTCGGCCAGTGAAACCGCGCGCCCGCCATGCGGGTGCGGGACATAAATCTGCGCCAGCAGATCGGCATACTGCTCGAAAAATCCGGGGTTGGTCTTCAGGTATTCGGCGACATCTTCGGCGAAGGGGGCGCTCATAGTTCGATTTCTCCAGTGAA
>Ga0209507_1001038_pt1 | contig 24107 bp, 16 predicted proteins | sample AD_UKC028_MetaG_FD_184414 | JGI IMG/M metagenome (GOLD analysis project Ga0209507, IMG submission 184414) | Active sludge microbial communities of municipal wastewater-treating anaerobic digesters from USA - AD_UKC028_MetaG (SPAdes) (version 2) | ecosystem: Engineered > Bioreactor > Anaerobic >...
TCGAGCGTCTCCAGAAGCGGGCCGCCGAACTGCCGATTGGGGCCACCTTCCTGTTCGATACCGTCATCGTCGACGAAGGCCAGGACATTTCGGAGAAGTGGCGCGACTTCATCTTCCGCCACGCCCGCTCTGATGCGCGCCTGTTGTGGCTGGAAGATCCGCTGCAAAACCTCTACATGCGCCCACCAACACCCCTGCCCGGCTGGGTGACGCTGCACGCGAAGAGCAATTACCGCAGCCCGAGGCCGATCGTCGAACTGCTGCGCCGCCTGCTGCCCGGCGACCTCGACATCGAGGCCGCCTCGCCGATCGCCGCCGACGAAATCGAAATCCTCGACTATGCCGATACCGCCGGCATGTTCGCCCGCGTCAAGGAAGCCATCCGGCTCTGCTACTCGGCCGGCTTCAAGAAGCACGACCTCGCCATCGTCAGTTATCACGGCCGCGAACAGTCGCATCTGATGACCCTCGACAAGCTCGGCCCGACCAGTCTGCGTCACTTCACCGGTGACTACGACCTTTTCGGACAGCCGGTCTATACCGAGGGCGACGTACTGGTCGAGTCGGTTTACCGCTTCAAGGGACAGGCCGCGCCGGCGGTGGTCCTGACCGAAATCGATTTCGAGGTGCTCGATGACAAGGCGGTACGCAAGCTCTTTGTCGGGGCCACGCGCAGCTCAATGAAGCTGATCCTTGTCATTCATCAGCAGTCGGCCGCGCGACTGCTTGAACGCATGGGTTGATTCATCGCCAGGCGGCTCATTCTGTGAGCCTGACAGTGCTTATGCTGATCTCACTCGCCGGCAATGGTGCCGGAGGAACAGGAGATCACATGCCCAATAACAACATTCCCCAGATCCTCATTCAGCCGCTCAAGCCGGCACTCATCGCCGGGGTCGCCCAGAAGCTGCCGGTTCTGATCCGTGTCCAGGCACCCGATGCAGTGGAAACCGTCGAGAAAAAGGCGCGCAAGCCCTACCACCTCGCACTGCTCATCGACCGTTCCGGTTCGATGTCCGGGCCACCGCTGGCCGAAGCCGTGCGCTGTGCGAAGCACATCACCGATCAACTGGCGCCGACCGATACCGCGTCGCTGGTCGTTTTCGATGACCGCGTACAGACCCTCGTCCCGGCCCGCCCGGTCGGTGACCGCAAGGCGCTGCACATGGCGCTGTCCCGGGTGCATAGCGGCGGTTCGACCAATTTGCACGGTGGCTGGCAGGCCGGTGCCGACGGGCTGTTGCCGGCGGCTAACGAGGCGGCGCTGGCACGCGTCATCCTGCTTTCGGATGGCAACGCCAATGTCGGCGAGATCACGGACACAGCCGGCATCGCGGCACTTTGTGCTCAGGTGGCGGAACGCGGCGTCACCACCTCGACCTATGGTCTCGGACGAGATTTCAACGAAGACCTGATGGTCGAAATGGCCAAGCGTGGGGGTGGCAACCATTACTACGGCGATACCGCGGCCGATCTCTTCGAACCGTTCGCCGAAGAATTCGATTTCATCTCGTCGCTCTGCGCAAGGCACGTTCGCCTGTCGCTGGCGGGCGCCTCCGGGGTCACCATCCGTCTGCTCAATGACTACCCGGTCGAGGGCGATGCCGGCATCCCGGTGACCCGCCTGCCCGACATCGCATTCGGGGCGGAAGCCTGGGCGCTGGTGGAACTGGAGATTCCGGCCGGGCTTGCAGTCGAGGGGTCGGGACAACTGCTGCAGGCGGCCGTAACCGCTTCGACACCGGAAAGCGAACCGCTGGCCTTTGCCGATGCGACCCTGACGCTGCCGGTCATGCCGGTGGCTGCCTGGGAAGCTCTGCTAAACGATCCGCTGGTGGTGGCCCGTCAGGCCGAGTTGGCAGCCGGCAAGTTGCTTGAACGGGCCCGTGCCGCAGCCGAGCATGGCGACTGGAACACAGTCGAGCGCCTGCTGGCTGAGGCCCGCCAACGCTTTGCCGACCAACTTTGGGTGATCGAGGTACTGGAGAGCATGGCCGAACTGGCCCGTTCGATGGATACCGCCCGCTTCCGTAAGGAGGCGCTCTACTCGTCCCGCAAGATGAGTTCGCGGATTTCGGCGAAGGACGAAGACATCTCGATGTCGCTCGCTGAGGACGCGGTGAAGGCCAGCTTCCTGCGCCGCAAGACGGCTCAAGGGAAAGCTCAGTTCGACAAGCCGGACGATCTGCAGAAATAGTGGGTGGTTTTGTGGTCGACCACAGCAGTGTTTTCAGTGCTCCGGTCGGCTGCGTTACCACCGCATTCAAGGATTGATCAAATTAATCAACCAATGCCTTCAAAAGCGCATCTCGGGCATCCTGATAGAACTCGATGTCGAGTTTTGTCGCCATGTCGTCAGACAAGTCGAAAAGCTGCCGCCGACACGCTACCGGCAGGAGCAGCGATTTAGCGCCCTTCTCAACTGCGATTTCGGCGAGGGAAACCGCATTATAGATTGGCTCGATGGTTCCACCCACGGTAACTTCTCCGACAACGATCAACCCGCCCCGGACTGACTTTCGCAGTAGCGCACTGGAAAGGGCAATGAGACAGGCAATTCCCGTCTTGGCACCTGACTTGGCCGCATCAAACCCGCGAATCTGTACCGAGAACTCATGTGACCTTGGATCGCGGTCACCAACCAATTGCATCGCACGCGCGTAGAGATTCTGCTCCGCACATCTGATCGATTCCTTGAAGGCAGCTGGGACAGGGTTATTCAACACCTTGACGCCACTGCCAGGCCCCTCATTCGCTTCAAGCCGAAACAGACCTGGATTCTCATCTACCCCGCCCGGACTCAGCGTCCAAATCTGCCCGCATTCCAATGGCTCATCGCCGATACCGGCTTGACTCTGAAGCTCCGGGGTCGAAACGAACTTTTCGACACCTTCGGCACCGAGCGTGTAGCTAAAGTGCGTGTTGCGAAATTCCGCAGCGCCGATCCGCTTCTGTTGCTCTTTGACGCGCCGACGTACTTCGAGCGCCAACCTTACTGCCCATTCCAGATCGGCATCACTGACTTCCGTGGAGGAATCGGGATACATCAGCTTGAGCAACCCGCTGATGGTCTTGTTAACTCCATTGATGTCGCGCCCTGACAGGGCGCCACCGAGGAATACGCGCCCTTGAAGATTTGAGAGTCTACTTTGGCTACGCAGTTGGGTGAAGCATTCCGAAAGAAAGTCGCTTACTAATCCGAAGTGCTCGGTGAAGAGCGTCGGGTTCATTTTCGGGACATCCCAGCCCGGCAAAAAAGCGTGGATACGATCCATAAAAGCCGTGTCGTCCCGCATTTCAGGTGGCAATGGCCCGAACAAATGGCCGATCCGTTGTTGATGTTCAACATCGACATCGAAGTTGCCAACCAACACGATGGAGCCGTCAGCGCGAATGCTTTCCTTGCCGCGCGAGAACTCTCCCGACTCCATGTAGCCCTTCATAATGTTCACACCGTCCTTCTGATCGAAGGAAACTCCGGACACCTCGTCAAAGCACACCACGTCGTATTGGCAAACCAGTCCGCGCTGACCATTTGCGTTATTCACGAACATTCTTGCCACGGTTGCTTTGCCACCTGAAATCAGATGTGCGTAAGGCGAAACTTGTTGGAACAGATGTGACTTGCCGGTGCCCCGTGGTCCTAGTTCAACTAGGTTATAGTTTCGCTCGACAAATGGGACCATCCGCAGGAATAGCGCATCCTTCGCTCGCTCGGATAGGCCAGCCGGCTCGAAACCAACGCTACGCAGCAAGACATTTCGCCACTCGTCGGTCGACAATATTCTACGTCCAGTTGACAGCGACTCCAGCACATCACGCTTAGATAATTGGATCGCTCTTAGTGATTCAACACCGAACGGCCGCCCCCCTTTTTCTTGAGCGATCGAAGCATCGTAGGCCAACGTGACTTCAGCGTAGAACCCGCCCGTTAGCATCCGCTCATGCTCCTTGGTCAGTTCTGGCGAGATGCGAACATCGTTCAAGCGGAGACTGGGAAGCGATGCAACGTAGGAGTCGCTTTTGGCGTCCAGGCGTGCAGTGATGATATCGATTATCTTTACTGATCCGGATTCGCGCGCTCTGGCTTTGAATAACTCTTCCTCACCTGCCTTAACCGTGCGTGATGACAGCTGCCGTTGAACAATTTCCAGCCCCTCCTGGATCTCGGCCTCATCCGTCGTGGCACAGTAGCGACCGAGAAGGAACTCGACGACGTAGGTCGGCACCGGAAATTGTCGGCTGAAAGTTCGAACCAAATCCTTCCGCACCGTATAGCCAGGAAACGCCCCAGCAACCTTTATATCGAGTTGATCCATTTCCATTTCGCGCCCCATCCTAATATTTATTCGCCAATTGTCGTGTTGGCTTTTTGGATAACTTTTCCGTTTGCGTCCAGAATAACAATCACCGCCGCACTCCCTTCTAACTTCGAGTCATCGTCTGGCACAACCAGCGATGCCTTGCCATCGTTCAATGGTTTCGCTGTCGCCAATAACGAAGAGCCGGCAGCCGCTGCCTTCGTGCGAATGTCGACCGAAAGGCCCGGTACCGAAGGGGCAACCTCGACCTGGCAACGCATGCCACGCCATGAGATGTTCGCGATTTCTACAGCAATGGAATTGGCAGAATCGCCATCGATTTCGATATCGATCACGGGAACAAGGCACTCCTGAAGGCTCAGCCCTCCGTGCGCATACTCGCTACCAGCAATGAAACTGCTGATGCCTGGCGCAAAAGCAATCTGCACCTGCTTGCACCAGTCCCAGCCAAAGGTCAGCGCCGAACTTGTTGACGTTTCCTTGAGTACTGCACAACGCCCCCATCGTGTTTCTGCCTGCGATTTCGCCAGTTCGACCTTGGGTAAGCCTCCGGGCACAAGCAACCATCCATGGTCGGTCACAATGCGGAAGTGGCGCCACCCGGAATCCGCCAAGTCCTGGATGCGCTCGGCTACCTGCGCGATCTGATTCGGCAGATCGCGTGCTAGACGCAATTGGTGCTCATGACCGAAATGGTCAAGGTCGCCGCACTCTGTCCAAGCACGACCCAATGGATCGCCGGTTTCGTTCGGGGCAATGAACTGTACCCCTTCTTCCTCAAGCAATTTTCTAAAGTTATGGGTGCTGAGCGGCTTGCCGCTATCGGCAACGCTCGGTTGAAACTCAAGGTCTGTCGACTGACCAGCAATCTTGCTAGCTACCGGCGACACCCAGGCTTTGCCTGATGAAGTCACCGACGGAAGTGACGTCCATTGGGTGCTAACCGAAACGGTGCCAAGCGTTTTCAGTCGCTTACTCAACTCAAGAGCAACGTCGTAACGCAAGCCGTCGACAAAGACTGTGCAGAGGTGTTTGCCAGGACGTGCGCTTGTCGGCATTGCTGGGCTCAAAACCCCTTGGTTGCGCACCGCGTATTGCAATCTTGCTGCCGCCTGTTCAAGCCAAGGTACATAACACGCCTTCAGTGCTTCAGAAACCACATCGGTATCCGCCTTGGTATTAACGGCGGAGAGCGCGCGCATTGCTGCCGAATCGATTTGCCACAATCCGCCAGTGTAGGTGGCAGCAATCGCATCGGGCGTTTCCCCTGATGGCAACTGCACGGAGCGCTCGGCAATCAGCGCCAATTGGCCTACTGCCGACGCTAGAGGTGCATGTCCCATCCGAGCCCAAAGCGAATCCCGCCGAATGGTATGGCGCTGCCCCAGTTCCAGAATAGTCTTGCGAGCCTCGGTCGTGCTTAACGGTTCGAGCTTCGCTAATGCGTCGCGAAGCTGGTTCTCCTCATTGAGATTCCATTTCGGGTATGACGAAAAATCGTCGAACAGCCCTAATGCCGGTGGCGGCGTAATACGCTCCAGCAGCTCAAATACTTTTGGAAAACTAGTCCATGAATCCTGGTACAACTGCCAAACGGTGGTCCATCCGCCACTGCCGCCTGCCAGCTTCTCGGCTGCTGTTAGTTCTCCATCCTTATCAGGATGAAACCCATAGTCTTTGCGGCATCGTTCGACAAAAACATCCCAACGAGACACATCCCAAGCTTCCCTTTGCCCAATGGGATCATTCATCCACGCCAGTAAATCGCGTGTTGGATTCGGTGCAAGTAGCCCGTCAAACCAGGTCGCGTCAAGATGACGAGAAGACAGGCCATCCACTTTCTGCTGGAGGAGAATCTTGCTCTGCGCAACACGCAACAGCGATTTTTGAGTGGCTTGATCCTGTGCCACATCAAGTCCGAGACCGCCGCTTTTCGACGTCAGGAAAGCATTGACCGTCCAATCTTTAGCGTTGAGCTGGCTCCAAAAAGCACCACGGTATTGCAGTTCAGCTAGAGGCTGAAGCTCGCGAGGGCAAATTTCAATCGCGCGAAGATCGCTGCGGCTAACGCCTGGCAAATAGATAACCGGCACTAGCCCTGCTGGGATGAGATGTTCGGGAATCTGATTGGCCAGTACACATTTCAACCAAACCGCAGGCCCCTGAAAGTCTGCCGGCGCAAAGGAGCCCAGTGAAAAAATTTTCAGCTTTTCCGAACGCAGCATGGGCACCATCGATTCCCACTGTCGATCAGCGTCAGTCCAAAGGACAACCGCTGGGGCGACCTGGACACCACGGTTGAAGTGAGCTGCTTTGCGAAGCCCTTCCGAAACTTTTTCCAACAATGTCGTCATGCGTTTGCATCCTTGGCAGATTTCTTTTCCGCCAGCGTCAGATGGTGATCGTTCACGCGCTCACCTGAAAACACGCTATACCAGTGCGTATTCTCTGGCTCATTGCCGCGATCTCGATCCCAAGTAATGTTTAGTTTCGGGCGCTTGTTGAGGCGTAAAACTTCAGCCTGCATAAACGGACGGCAATTCACTCGCACGCCGTCGTTGAGGTCTGGGTTCCAGCCTATTGGTTGTCGGTCCAATGCTTTCCAGCGAACAAAGATATCGTAAGGAGCTTCGCCATTTAGTACCCATTCAAGGCGAACCTTAAGATTTTTTGCCGCAGAAAGACGAAGCTGCGCACCATCAATGCCATCTTGAACTCCCTGTTCCTGCGTACGGATCCAGTCACCTAGGTAGGTGTGAATCAGGCGTTCCAGATTTTTATTATCGAGGTTGTGATAATTCACCAGGGCCGAGAACCCGTCCTTCAGTCCATCCCAAACATGCCAAATCGGTGGTCGATGCTGGAATAGTCGAGCGTGTTGCTCAAAAAACTTGTCGCGTAACCACACCTCGATAGTTTTACCCTGGCAGTCTGCAGCCGCCAGCAAGGCGTCGAGCACACTCGATTTCCAACTTCCTTGTTCAACCGTTTCCCAAGCATCGATCAACAGACCAAGAAGCCGCTCATGACCTGCCCGCTCGCCACGAATGGGCGGCAAGCAGACGATACCGTCATCGTCCACGTGAGGATTCAAGGCATCACAACGAGCAATCCACTCACTTGCTACATCTGAAATCTCTATGCCATCGTTAATTTCGGCTGGCCAGCGATAACCTAGCAAGCGCATAACAGCCACTTGTAATGGGTTAGTTGATGCCTTTGGATGACCATGAAACACCCACTGAGTCGGCTCATCCGAATACAGCCTTGGCAATCCAGTGGGATACTTTTTGGCGGCTTCAGCCACCCAACGATCCGCATCGAAGGGCACACGGGTCAATGCAGTATTGGCTACGCAAATACGGCGGTCTACCTCATGCACAGCATTGGTATATTCGTCCGTAGCGCAATAAGCCATGATCGCTGGCAACAATGCGTCGTCATTTGGAATGATCGCTGCACAGGTCTGGTTGAAGAAGTTGCCCACATAACGACTACTTTCCAACTGTCGCATCCGGCTAACCATGACGCCAGCCTTACCCCAAGCAGCCTGCCCACGGATATAGGCTAAGCCGCTGTTCGTCAGGTCACCCGAACCGCCTTGCCAGTAGAAAATTGAACTAAACCCAGTTAGCCGATCCGAATCCTCCGGTGCTTCCTGCATCAACTCCCAGTCTCCGCCTATTGCAGGCAGTTCCCAAAAGTAACGGCAATAACGAGGATAGTCACTGGTCTGCAAGCCCACATAAGGCGAAGCAAAATCCGACAGCTGCGGGAATTCACCTCCCGTCGTCTGGGCAATCAGATAATCGCGAGTGGCGCGAACATCAGCGTAAGGCAAGGTCACTGCTATCGCCGATTCCAGAGCGACAATTTTCTCGTCAGCAGTCCGATGACTGGCCACATCAAGCAAGCTAATCAAAGCGTCATCCGGCGCTCTATCGTTGGAAAACACCACCAATGACGGGAAAGCACCAGCCGCGTCGACACTGCGGAAAGCCCCTTCACCCAGATTAGCAACCAGATGAAGGTGTCCTTTTTCCAGAAGCTTCGACCGGTAGGCTCCATAACTGCCAGCGAATAACCAGGACTGCTGAATGACCATGCCAACTCTGCCGCTTGGTTTGGTCAGCTTAAGGCTCTGCTCAAGAAAGGCGGCACCAAGATCGTGCCTTGCCTCGTAGTAGTGCGTTTCAATGAATGCACGTAATTCATCGCACATCCGACCGCGCCCGAGGAAGGGAGGATTAGTCACCACACAATCGTAATGCTGCGACAGCAGACGCAAGGCTTCGGCAAAGCCCTTTGCCGCAACGAGACGCTCAGCATCGTCGTCTGTAGCATCGCTACCGGACGAGTCGGATTGGAAAGCGCCAAGTTCTAAGGTAGCCCCAGAAACGCCAGAAAGCACCAGGCTACCGAACAACGATGCCTGCTGGAATCGTGCCCCGAGTTCAGCTCCTACACCAGCCCCACCGACGTCGAGTGGAGCCCGGCCACAACAGGCCAAGTTAAAGCCCGGTAAAGGCCGGAAACCAAGCGGGTGACCACTTTCATCGGGATAGGTCCAGGCTGCCAAAGCCAGCGCGAAGGCAGCGATCTCAACACAACGGGGATCTAATTCCAGCCCGTAAAGATTTTGCCTCAGTACCGCCTCGACCGCAGCATTTATAGAAAGGCTTTCGTGTTGTTGCCGCAGCGGCACAAGTCGGTAAAAGCTTGAAACGAGAATATGCCCCGAACCACAGCAGGGGTCGAGTAAGCGAAAATCCTTGAAACTCCTGGAATGACGAGCCAAGGTCTGGTCGAGCAAAAACTCCACCATGTAGTCCTCGGTAAACAACTGCGTCACAGGTGGAAGTTCATCGGCACCCACCTTGGCTTGTGATGCATTCACCTCTTCTTTTCGCTTAGCCTGCCAATACTGATAAACCCAGCCAAGACCATCACGAGCCAGAAAAATCTCTGTCGGCAAAGCGGCGAGGATACGTTCCAAGCCCACCTGATGCTCTGGCGCCAGCGAGAGTGCGAGCACAGGTGAATCAATTGGGAACAATTGCGGCAACATTTTCGATGCGAGACTACCCGCCAACGCCCAAGCACTGCCAACACCGAGGCCAAGCGATTTGTCTGCCGCCATCTCGTGACATTCAGCCAGAGTAACGGCTGCATGCTCATCCCACATTAACAAACCATGCTCGGCCAAGTAACGGGCAAACAGCATCCGGTGCCAGTGCTCATAAGCGACCTCACGAACAAGTCGCTGTACAGCCTGGGTGCCATTAGGCTGCCGTCCATCACCTATTGATCGCCCATGGGCGCGCAAGCGACGTCGCAAAACTCGCTGTTGATCGGATAAATGTACCGGCGCTTCGGCGTCGCCAACCCCCATATGCGTGAGCGCAGCAATCGCGCCAGATTCTGCTAGATCACGCGCAGTGCGTGACGCTGACTCCAACCGAGAGCGTAATTCCGCCGATAAGGGTTGCAGATGATTAGCCATGCGACCTCCGCTTTTCGTCGAGAGACAAATGATGGTCGTTTATGCGTTCTCCCTGGAAAAACTTGAACCACGGCGAGGTTTCCACATCTTTCCCACGATCCTTATCCCAAGTGATGTTGAGTTTGGGTTTCTTGTTATGGCGAAGCACCTCGGCAGCCATAAAAGGCCGGATATTTAGACGTACGCCATCATTGAGATCGGGGTTCCAGCCAATGGGCTGTTCGGACAGCGGCTTCCAACGCACAAAGATGTCGTAGGGCTTCTCGCCTTCGAGGATAAGCTCCAAGCGGCGCTTCAGGTCTTGGGCTGCGGCTAGGCGAGTCTGTGCTCCGTCGACACCATCGCGTATGCCAGCCTCTTGCTGGCGAATCCAGTCGCCCAGGTAGGTGTGAATGAGTCGTTCCAGGTTCTTGGCGTCGAGTTGGTGGTAGTTCACCAGCGCGGCAAAACCGTCCTTGAGGCCGTCCCACACGTGCCAGATGAAGGGACGGTGGTGGAAGCGCTTGGAATGCTGCTCGAAGAACTTGTCGCGCAGCCAGACGTCCAGGCCCTTACCGGTGCAGTCAGCATCGGCCAGCAGCTTGTCGAGCACGGCGGGCTTCCAGCTGCCGGGCTGCACGGTCTCCCAGGCGGCAATCAGCAGCTTGAGCAGACGATCGTGCGCTGCGGGCTCTCCCCGCACCGAGGGCAGGCAAACGATGCCGTCGTCGTCCGCCATGGTCGCCAGCGCATCACAGCGAGCTGTCCACATGCGGGCCTGGTCAGAAAGCTCAATCCGTGCGTCAGTCTCAGCCGGCCACTTGAAGCCAAGTAGCCGGGCGACTGTCACTTGCAGCGGGTCTGTTCCGTCTATCGGATGACCATGAAAAAGCCATTGACTCGGGTCATTGGAATGCGGTTCCGGAAATGAGTTGACGCCCTGCCAATCAGATAGATTGACGTTTACCTTTGTCGCGGTGGCATTGGTAAGGCTAAGCTTTTGGTCCAAAGCGCGGATTCTGCTTTTGTATTCGACTGAGCAACAATATGACCAAAGGGCCTCAATATCTGAGATATTCTTTGGAACAATAGTTATGAGGTTGTTGTCGAATTTTTCCCCGAAGTATGGCGTCGCGCGAAGCCCAATCCGAGTGAGAGCGACCCCCTTCCGGCCCCAGTTCAGTTGCCCACTCTCATGCATGTCATGAAGTCGGTCTCGGTTCTCTGAAGCGAATTTTGAAAGTCTGCCTTTCCCATGCTGCCATCGAATCACCTGCTCGCGACCCAGTGGAAGGCCCTCGCCCGAGAATCCATCAACGTAAAAGTCCCAATCAGGGGATAAGCTAACCTCCCAAAAGCCAAAAATGAACGAGTTCCGGTCGCCGGTAATTAGCCCTTGATAAGCATCGGCAGAAGCTGAAAGTAGCCCCCCCACTCCGACCAGAGACTCTAGTGCGACTCTTGCATCAGGATGTTTCAATTGTGCTGACTGGCTAACACGAATAATGCTCGAGGTACGCATTGCTGCGCTCTTTGCACTTGAACCAACGGCCGGCGAAACATCAATCCCGGATATCGTGTTGCCGCTATTGACGAAATTAGCATCAAGCGTCAGAAGTATTACGTTAACCACCTCGCCTGATATGGTCTCAAATGCCCCTGAGCCAAGTTTTGCGAGAAGCTTCCACTGGTGATTCACGAGGAGAAGTTCGCGCTGTTTCCGATAGCTTGAAAGGAAAAGCCAATTTTGTGGCATAACGACCTGAACGGTACCGACGCCGGCCTCAGCTGCAAGCTCGGCACACCTCTCAAGAAATACTGTCGCCAAATCAGACTTCGCTTCGGGATAATGCCTCTCACAGTAGTCCATTAAAACCTGGTGCTGCTTTCCTCTGCCCAGGTACGGCACATTGGTCACCACTAGGTGGTAACGGCTATCCAGCAGCCTGGCGACGTCCAGTAGGCCCTTGGCTGTAAGTGCAAGGTCCCAGGCGTCATCCTGCAACTCGCCGGCATGCCCCCATAACGCAGCAGGGCGCTCGGTGGCAAGCGCACGCCCCAACAAGTCGCGCAGGGTGCCGAAACAGGACGTGGCCAGGTCATTTTTAAGGCTGCGCGCCGGATCCAGCAGACTCCCTAGCAGTGGCGCCTGCGCGAAGCTGGCGTGCAGCAGGCGCAGTTCCTGCCGCAGGAAGACAGCGTTGGGCACGTCGTCGGGCACCAGGGCCATCCAATCCTCGGGTTTGGCCGCCACCTTCAGGCCGCAGCACGCTACCTGCGGAGCAGGCATATCGGTGCGCACTCCCAGCGGGTCACCATTCTCGTCCAGGAAGCGCCAGGCCGCCAGGGCCAGAGCAAAGACGGCGATTTCCACGCAGCGGGCATCCAGTTCCAGGCCGTGCAAATTTTGGCCTAGAACGGAGTCGACCGCAGCACTGGCACTCAGGCCGTCGGCGGCCATACGCATGGGCACCAGCATCAGGAAGGCCGCCACGAGGAAGTGACCCGATCCGCAACAGGGGTCGAGCAGCTTGAAGTCTTGCAGCTTGTCCGGCCAACCTTCGAACTTGCCAGCGGCGGGCGTGCCATCCTCCAGCGTGCGCAGGTAGGTCAGCGGCACTGGGCAAGTCTTACCAGGGTGGCGTGTCACCCACCACGCACCCACGGAGTTGTGGAGCAGGAAGTCCACCATGTAGGGCTCAGTGAAGAGTTGGGTGACGGCGGGCAGCTCGTCGGCTCCAATCTTCACTTCCGAAGCGTTGACCTCGTCTTTGCGCTTGGCCTGCCAGAACTGGTAGACCCAGCCTAGGCTGTCACTGGCTTGGAAGGTCTGGGTGGGCAATGCCTTCAATAAATTTTCCAAGTCACGTTGTTCGTTGGGAGAAAAACGCAACTCGAATACCGGTGAATTTGGCTTAAAGACTTGCGGCAACATGCGAGCTGCCAGCTTGCCAGCCAGTTCCCAGCCACTTCTAGTACCCAGATTGGTACTCGAGTCTTGTGCCAGTTCTTCACATTCAGCCAGCGTGACGGGAGCACCAGGTTCCCAGAGCAACAGATTATTTTCGGCCAAAAACCGGGCAAACAGCATGCGGTGCCAGTGCTCATAGGCAACCTCCCATTTCAAATGGGTCAGATCCTGGCTTTCGTCGCTGTTCTTAACATCGCCGAGACAACGGCCATGGGCACGCAAGCGGCGACGCAACGACTTTCCATCATCATCAAGGTGTTCGGGTAACTTGCCATCACCGACACCCATCTGATGCAGGGCGGCTAGCGCCGCCTTTTCGGCCACGTCTCGTGCAGCCCTAACGGTGCTTTCAAGTTGGCCTCTGAGGGCCTTGGGAAGGGTGTTCTGCATTGATGCGTCCTAGATCCAGAGCGACATGGCATCCCAATTGGCAGGAAAGCCCATTTCAGTCGGTGAAATATTCGGGTAGTTGTTGAGGTGTTGCTTGAGTCGCGTAGGCCATTCTGGCTGGGGCTGCATGGACTTAAGTAGCACTTGAATTACGGCTGCGTAGCAGTAGAAACTTTGGTTCTGCGCAAAATGCAGCTTTTCGCGGTTAAGGGTCTTGGGGCGAAAAACAAATTTTCGCCGGCAGACCATGCCGTGATGTGCGCAGACATTACGAAAATAGGTCAGGCAGTGAAGCCAGGATTCCAGAACATCAACACCAAGGTTAAATGTACTGGCAATGGGCGTCTTGCCTACCTTCAGATGTTGATAGAGACGAGACCATTTACCAAATGAAAGGCACTCACTGGCAACCCAACTCGGCGGGAGTGTGGGGTCTGTATATTTTCGGAAGTAATGTTTAGCGAACTCGTCTTTCGAGCGGCGTGTTTCTGTGTCGACTTCGGCAAGGAACCTTGCACGATCAAAGTGAATAACGTTGCCGACTCCCTTTACGATGTCTCCAAGAATGGTCTTCTTAGGGTCCATATACCAAAACGGATCGTTCTGGCTTTCGCTCAAGGTGTTGCTGATCACAGTGCGAATCGCAACTTCAATACATTCCAATTCGCGCATGACCATCACGCGTAACTCACGATCGAACTGATAGAGCGCCAGGACCTGTTCGAGTGTCGTGCCGGGATTAAATTGACGTCCATTCGCGGTTTGAACCATGAATGGGAGGGCATAACCCTTTAGCCTAAACAGGCCAATGAAACACAGCGCAGCCTGGGCGGCAGTCTGATCTTGAATGATCAGTCCCTTGGCTTCCCAATGGGCAATCTGCTGCGTGATAGAGAGTGCCGGCTTCTGATACTTCATTCCGACACCCTAGAAAAGACAAACCCGCCGTTGGAGCACTGTGCAAGACCACGAACCAGTCGTGGAAAAGCCTGAAGTGTGGCGGGTGTTGTTAGATACATTATCGGCGAAGTCGGTTTTCAGGTCAATCTGGCGTCGTCTGTCGATTAGCCGGGGATAACCGGGCCATTCGCGAGTTGCTTGAGCAAAGCCGCCTCTGCCTCGGCGAGCCACGCTTTCACCTCATCTGCGCTATTCAGGGTTCTGCTTGGCAGATTGACGCGTTTTACGGTGGGCATCAACAGGCGAGCCGCTTCGAGGCGAACGCTGTCGAAGCGGGTTTTCAGGGCCTGCATCCGCTCGATCCAACGTTGCAAATTGCACGTATCGAGAGCGTCTTGCAGTTGGTCGGCTGTTGAGATGTTAGGTGACTCAGGTGGATCAATGTGGTGGTCGCTAATCAGACGGGCTTGTTGCTTAGCATCGAGCTTTTGCCAATTGGCATCTGCCTTGAGCATTGTGGTTTGCTGATCATATTCATCCTTGTAGCGGGTCAGCTTGGTGCTGAGTGCCTGGCGCAATAATTCCGCAGTGCGGTCAAGAATGGGGCGAACAGGGTCAGGCGTCGCCAACAAGCTCCGCTGGCTCCGGATTGCCTCAATTTCTGCACATAGGTCTTCGTATGGACCGAGCTCCTTGGCATGCTCGATCAGGCTGGCTAGTTGATTCCAAACAGGAAGGCGATTCTGTATGGCCTTAGCAGTCTCTTCCCAAGATTTTGCATGCTGGGCAAGCGAATCAACGTTGGTAAAGAGCTCCAGTAATAATGCGTTACCTGTCAGTTCGTCCAACTTGGTGATGAGTTCTTGTTTCGGAGCTTGCGGCTGAGGGGCTGGGCCTCCGGCCCCTTCAGCAAGGGACTTGAGTTTTGCAATCAGGAAGGGAATCCGCACAAGCTCTTCATTAGGCTGACAAGGCACTGAAAGCGTACTAAACAGGCCACGAATCTTGATTTTCTGTACCGGCGTAATGGTGACTGATTCGAGGCTGAAGCTGGCCTGGGTCAGCTTATTCCGCTCCAAATTCTTGGCATCAACTGATTTTGAGGTCGCATCTGTCGCGCGCAAATGACCTGTGGCGAGAAGTGCGTAGAGCGCGCCATCTATAGCGTCGCGAGGCCACCCGAATGGAGGTTTCTCAAAGTTGTCACGAATGTCGCTGCCTTTTTTGCCAGAACCGATGTATCCCATAATCTTCTGACAAACGGGGTGCCGATCAGCTTCATGAGCATGGCCAACGAATTTCAGGGCTTCCACACTCCCTTTTCGCGCTTCTTCCACAACCTTGCCCCAGGCTTCGTGGTCGGCAGTGTCATAGCTATTGAAGAGTCGAACAACGGATGCTTTGGCAGCACGATTCAAACGGTCCGCCAGATCAGCTCCTTCCGTGACTTCCTGGCCTCCGGCCTGGAACACGCGCACTCCGCCGAAAAGTTTGTTGATAAGGTCATCGATTTCCTTCTCGGCATTGCGCTGACGGCTTTCCATTGAACGCTGCGCGTCTCGTCCCTCTTCAGTATTCGGCGTGCCTTTACGATTGAGGGTGTTCTTGGCAGCCTCAAAAGTCACGATGGCATTGCCAAGCGCATCACTGTGTTCCTTGGGCAAGAAGACAAAGATTGTTGGGTTCTCTGCACCTCTCGCTTTTGCGTCGGCAATGACGGATTTTTCTTCAGTTTGCCAGCCGTTTTGAATCCAGACGTAGAGAGCCTTGTCGTTGTCTTTGGGCAAAGTTTCGTCGAAGCAGCCACTGGGGACTCGAATCTCGCTGGCCTTGCCCTGCACCACCCGCACTTTCGCCAATGCTCCACGGAAGCGAGTCTTGAAGAGTTCAGAACGCTGCAACTCGACACGCTGATGGGCCGCACTAAGTTCTGCCTCTTGCGACCGGAACTCGTCATACCAGGCGCTGCTCTCACGCGTTTGTAGGCGATATTCAGTGCCGCCACTACCATCAAGCGCCATTACCAAGCGGTCTTTGTGCTGCAATTCATCAAGCAAGGACGGCAGCGCTTTTCGGAGATCGGACGAACCTGCCTTGAGATCAGTGACCAACAGATCAGCCAGTACATCCTCAGTCGCCTTCAAGCCGATGTCGATCGCCGTCTCGGACGGCAACTTGTTGATCAGGAAAATCAACTTGAGAACTTTGCCTTTGAGCTGAGTACTATCATCGCCAGCAGCAAACTTCTGAACGTTCTCGAATACTTCTCGTGGCAGTTGAGCTGTAGCGACCAGGTTGGCGGCGATCTGGTCATACAAGAAATCGCCAGCGATGACATGGCCGATTGGCTGGTCAGCAGTTGCCATAACCGCTTCGTGAACCACTCGCAACTGGCTGCGAAGTTGAGAAACGGTGCCAGTTGTGTCGATGGTGCGCAGCACTTTTTCCCAAAAACGCCGGCGCACCGGCAGAATGGGATAGTCAGCAGTCATTACCGCTTCATCATCGGTAACGTGTTCAAGTTTCGTGCCCCGCAAATGACGGGAAATCTCACCCAAATTCTCGCGCCACGTTCGGTCGACTTCGGGTTGAGCCGTTGGCTTCTTTGCCAAGATGATTTTTCGGGTGACATTCTCAACGTCCCAGTCACCCAACATAACGGGCACAGGGAAACGAGCCATCAGGCGCTGAAGATTGGCGGTGCCAGACAAGGCAGATTGGCCAGTACCAACAAACAGCAGTTGCCCCTTGAAGTGCTTACAAAGCGTCTCAGTCACCTCCTGGACCATGTACGCCTTTTGCGTATCAGTGCCGATGTATTGCTGGACTTCGTCGAGGACAATTAAGGTCAGAGGGAACTTGCCGCTGGCGGAAAGAGCCTCTGTGATTGCAGCGATCATCTGGTCATTGGTGATGTCGACTGCTTGCGGGTACTGTGCCCTCACCAAGGCTCTGGCTGCCGGCTCTGATTCAGCAAAATCCGGATACGCTTTAAGTAATGCCTTAGCGACAAACGGCGAAACGTACAGATGGGGAAGTTCCTGGGCCAAGCTGCGGCCAGCAGCTTTCAGCTCGGATTCAACAACAGCAAGTAATCCCTCTCGCTTGAGCCACATAACAAATTGCGCTTGTGGGTATTGCTCGGGCAAACCTGCAGACTTGAATACGATGCCTAGCAGTGCCAGTCGAACGTTATCCCCTGCACCTGAACCCAGCTTGCCGGCAGCGGCATGCAGGCCGCCATGCCGCTTTGAAACATTCGTCAATTCTTTGAGTGCATCTGAGACTTGCGATGGCAGCTTCGCCAAACCGCGCGCAGTAGCTCCACCAGAAAAAGCAAAGTCAGTCCAAAGATGCCGAAGCATTTTCGCCAGGTGCGACTTACCACTACCGTAGAACCCGGAAATCCACATCCCCGGTTGCTCAGTGCCACCACTCAAATTCCGCAGAAAGGTATCAAGGATGGTTTCCGTCCCCTTTTGGTACTGACCATCGCAAACGAAGGTTTCCAGTTCGTAGCGGAGAATTTGCTGGGCAGCATCCGAATGATCTTCGGAAACTTCGGCGACGCCATTGTTGACCAGGCGATTTTGTTCGGGTTCTTTGACGTACAGATCACGATTCAGCATTAAGTTGATTCCCTGAATTTTTATTCTTTGGCAATGAGTGGCACAGCAAGATAGTTCCAACCATCCCGTGCATCCAATAATCGATAGGCATGATTTTCTGCGTGGTATTCGCCAGGGAAAAACACTAGCAAACGGCCTTCAATAGCGTCTTTGATTCCTTCAACCAAGGACGATACGCGAGCAAGTCCGAACAACGAGCCAACACCGATGAGCGCAACGACCGTGTTGTCATCTGAGGACGACTGGATTTGCGCTTTTACCTTCACGACTAGGTCTTTGATGAACTCGCTAATCTCTCCCATGGCATAGCCATCGAGATCCGCTGGGCATTCGAAGTAAGCGTCACGGTATTCCTGTGCTGCCATCCATTCGGGGAAGGCATCGGTGACATCGATGAGTTGCCATTTGTGCGCCGCCAGGTGAGTCGCTTGCTCAAACTCACCTACGTGAGCGCGTAGGCGCAGTTCATCGCCTTTGTCATACACAGCAAAGATTACTTTTTGAATTGCGGCAAGGCCAGCTTGCCACGGCACCGTTAAGTGCTCGCGGTATGAGTTCACCAGTTTTGCGACTTTACTCATGCAGCCACTTCTCCTCTTCTGGCAAAAGGAAGCCAGGGAAACGCACCTCTTTCACGCCTCCTGCATTCATAAATACGATTTGCCCACGGTTAGCCGCAGCGTTTGCTTGCGCAACAAGCTCGTCAGGTGAGCCTGGCAGCAAATTCATCCATGCCGAGCCGAATAATCTCTGCCCAGTTAACCCCTCTAAATAGCCCAAGAACAAGGCAAAGGAGACATTCGTGGGAGTAATGCATGGCACCACGCGTGTCTTTTGTGCCCTTCCGGCCAAGAAGCCTGCCTGAGTCCAGGTGCCATTGATATTTTGCGCAAAAGACTTCAGCGAGGCAGGGCTGAAGCGGTCAGGATCGTCTTTTGCCAGCAAAACTTCTAGTTCCTCGCGCTTAACGGCTTCACCGAATTGCTTGGCAAGGATCAAATCCTGTGAAGAGCGTAGTAGAGGATCACGGGCCAGCGAGAGCATTAGTGCCAGCACGGGGCGAGCTTGTTCGTCCTGGCCCCAGAGCTGGCGGAACACCCTAAATAGCGGAATACCCGGGTCAAATCCATAGAGTTCGGTCAAATGCCGGAAAGTCAGTTCACGTGCCTTTTTGGTTGGCTTTCCAAGGACGTTGAGCTCAACGACTTCTTTCATATAATCAACATGCACTGCTTTGGCTGGAACGCGCTCAAGTAATGAAGACACTTCCACAAACATCATTGTGCGTGATGAATGAGGCCCGTTTCGCCCGTATCGGTAACCGAATTTTAAGAGTTGTTGCTGACTAATCATTCCGTTCCTGCCGACTGCTTTTTAGCCGCTCTGGCGAGCAGTCTAGTTGAGTGATTTAGGGGCGCTGGGTACCGTGTGCCTACCCGTAGCCGAGAATCAAGCCTTCAATCTCCGGTGCTCGAATTCAGCAAAGAGACAAAAAGACTTTTTCATTTCAGGAGAAATCCAAAGCGGGATAGTTCCGATTTTTAGTAGGGACGGGTTATGCACCTATTTATCATTTCTTTACATTGTAACGACCGGTAGTTCTCGCTGGAACCAAGTCGACAGATAAATTGCACTCTGAAAATGCAGCGTCTCTGAGTAGGGCATTCCTAGCCCCTGTCATCGGTAGCTTGGTCATGCCATGATAGACGGCGAGGGGCTCATGAGAAGAGCTCAGCCATAACGAAACGCGACTAGGAGATTCCGATGAGCGGCATGGAACGCATCTACCAGATAGACCAGATTCTTGGCGTTCGCCACTCGGTCACCCGCAAGGAATTGCAAGAACGCCTCGGCGTTTCGTGGGCCACACTCAAGCGCGACCTGGCCTACATGAGGGACCGCCTGAACGCCCCCCTCATCTTCGACCGCAATCTGGGTGGCTACCGCTTCGAAAAAACTGGTCAGCGAATCGGTCCGCAATATGAACTGCCCGGACTGTGGTTCTCCGCCGAGGAAATCCATGCCCTGCTGACCATGCAGCATCTCCTCTCGAATCTCGATACTGGTGGCCTACTCGGTCCGCAGATCCAGCCCCTGCTCGCCCGCCTCACCGGACTACTCGGGACCGCCGACAATCCGGTCGAAGAAGTGCAGCGCCGTATCCGCATTCAGACAGTGGGCGCTCGTGTATTCCACCTTGACCATTTCCAGGCCGTCGGTTCCGCACTATTGCGCAGAAAACGTCTCGTCATCCGCTACCATGCCCGGGGCACAGACGAAGTGACTGAACGGGAAGTTTCGCCCCAGCGCCTCAACCACTATCGGGACAACTGGTATCTGGATGCCTGGTGCCATCTCCGCGACGGCCTGCGCGCCTTCTCGCTCGACGCCATCGAACATGCCGAAATTCTCGACAAGCGGGCCAGGGATGTCTCAGACAAGCGGCTCGACGAAGTGCTGGGCTCAGGCTATGGGGTGTTTTCCGGGGACCAGATCTCCTGGGCAGTCCTGCGCTTTACATCGGAGCGAGCACGCTGGGTCGCGTCTGAACGCTGGCATAGAAATCAGACCGGGAAATTTCTTGAGGACGGCCGCTACGAGCTGCATGTTCCCTATGCCGACGACCGGGAGTTGATCATGGACATCATGAAATATGGTAGCGACTGCGAGGTGATAGAACCGGTCACGCTCAGGGCACGGGTTGTGGCAGAGTTTGAATCAGGGCTAGCGCGATACCACCAATAGCCTTAACCAGATTCATTAGGCTCATCTTTTGAGCCAAATTGCGAGCAACATGAGCTCATCGGGAACAACTCGGGAGCCAGCTCATGATGCAGCGTATTCAATCCATCTTTAATCGCCTCGCTGGTTTCGCTAATTTCGAAGCCGAGCGACTGGCTCAGGCGCATGCGATTTTTGCCAAAGCTGATCGCCAGTTCGGAGAACTCGAAACGCCAGCTTACCTGCGGCGCCGAGTCCGTGTCACCACGGTTCGCTGATAAGCCACCCCGATTCGAAGGAACTAGGAGATCATCACCTATGCGCCTAGCGATTGCTCTGTTGATTTCGAGTTTGGTCAGTGTAAGTACCGTAGCTGAGACAAGTGTGACCTATGTCGGACTAGGAAGATACGCTTGCTCCGGATCCACGAAAGATTGCGTTGCCATTGACCAGAATAACCAGCGAGAGTCCGAATTACGCGCGCTGCAACTGCAAATTGATCAGGCAAGAACACAGGGAGCCATTGATCGGCAAAGGCGTGAAGAAAAAGAACGCCTCCAAGAAAATTCCCGATGGTCAAACTAACGCCAATCTTTAGCCCCTGCCAGAGGCAGCAGGGGCTACCCAATCACTCAAGCAAGCATCCGCACCCCCTGCGCCATCCGATCAGCCACCGACAGCATGATGGCCTCCGTCGACTTCATGGCCCTGTGACCACACTCGTCCTGTGCTGCCACAAGAGCATGAAGCAATGCCAGATACTGTGCATCCGGAACGATCACGCGAATCCGGGCAACCGCCAGCCACTCCAGGATGGTGTGCCGATGCCCCACCCAGAGACCACGGTCGGACAGGACATAGCCCCCACCTTCCGGCGAAAGCCGAAAATCATCTGCCTTCCCGGCATCGTGTAACAGGGCGGCGGCAATAACCACCGATTGCGAAACATCAGGAAGTCCTTGGGCGAGGTTGGCAACCCGTTCGGCCGTGTCAACTGCATGGCGGAAGTTGCTACACGAGTAATCCGCCGGTGAAGCTGGTCCCGTTACGAAGCGATAGAAGCGTCCCGCATCCCACAACACGGCGCTGACCAAATGTTGAAACGGGCGCGACATCTGATCCCAGAGCGTCGTAGCACGCTGGACAAGATCACGATCGCAAACCCAACTCGCTGGCACCATCGCAAAGGGATTGATGGATGGCACAGGTTTATCGAGGATATCGAGTCGCGTAATGGGCAGGCAATTGCTGTCGTCCAACGCCTTGCGTTTCTCGCCACGGATCACGACATAGCAGGCCCGCTTGAGCCGGAAATCAACCTGAGTCGAATTCCAGCTCACCTTGCTGCTTTCCTCACCGTGACAAAGCATTGCTTCGTTATAAATCCCACACCCAGACTTACCCGGCAGACGGACCAGGCTGACCAGCCGGAAACGCGAATTAATTGGCTGCCCAGCCAACGGGTGAACAAGACTGGATGCAACGTTTGCTTGAGTTAACATGATCAATTCCCTTCCTTGGTCGCTTGGGTAGTTGCCGATTGCGGGTTGCCGATGACAGCGGTCAGAAGCCGCTCGAAGGCCGAGCCGTCGCGCCTGGTCAGATTCGGCACATAGCGCGAATAGACCCGGAATAGCATCTCGGTGGTGGTGTGCCCCAGTTGACGGGCAATCCACTCCGGGTTCTCCCCTGCTCCCAGCCAGAGCGTGGCAGCTGTGTGTCGGCACTGATAAGGACGACGGACTTTCAGGCCGAGATGGCGCAGCAAGGGCTTCCAGACCCGGGTGTTGACGTTCTTGTAATCGAGCGACTGCCCTGCGCGATTGCAAAACACGAAGTCGGAAAGCTGCCGGGTGCCTTTCTCTTGCGCCTTCAAGGCGTCAAAGACCAGTTGCGACATCTGGATCTCGCGTTGCGAGGAATCGGTCTTGGTGTAGGTTTCCTCGCCATCGACGACCGTTTCCCGAATCAGGATCAGACGCCGCTCGAAGTCGACATACTTCCACTTGAGCCCATGGACTTCGCCGGTACGCATACCGGTGAAGAAACGGACGGTAAAGTAGTTCTTGTAGTCTGCACGGACGGTGTCGATGATCGTCTTGACCTCTTCAAGGGAGAAGGGCTCGACATCGGTACGCTTGACCCGGAGTTGTTTGATGTTCTGAAACGGCGTGCGAAAATCAAAGCGGTCGGCGGCTTCGCAAAGGATTTGCCGCAGCGGATTCAATATCTTGTTGATCCGTGGGTTGGACAGTGTTTGTTTCTTGCCCCGCGCCTGAGCTTTGGCGAGATCTGCGCGGAAGGCAAGGATGTCTGCCTTGGTGATACTGCCGACCGCCTTTTCCCCGAATTGGGGAATCAGACGCTTGTCGATGTCATCGCGCACATTCTTCTTGTGCGAGGTGCGCCATTCGATCAATTTCTCGTCAAACCAGGTATTGGCGAACTCCTTAAAGAGGGGGGTAGGTTTGACTGCCCCGGCTCCCAAGTCTGCAACTGCCTGCGCGATCCGGGTTGCCTCGGCCGCGGGTGCTTCCTGGTCAAACTTTGCGGCGTTCTTGCTATTGGGGAAGAACTGGCGGTAGCTGAAGGTGCCGAGACTGATCTCTTCTTCGATCTTGCCCAGCACCTTACCGAGACGCTTGCGGTTGGCCGGGGTATCGGGGAGGGCGGTCTGTTCCCGGCAACGCTGACCTTGAAAATAGAAATCAATGATCAGTGTCCCCGTCTCTTTACGTAGCTGAATGCTAGCCATGGCATACCCCCCCGTTTGCCATGGGAATAGCGAAGGACTTCGCCTCCGCGCACCCCATATCCTCTTCAATCTTTTCCCAAATGAAAAGAATCTTACGGCCGCCAAAGGGGCGGATGTAATGGACACCCTCCAGCAGGACGCTGTCTTTCAGGCGTTCGCGAATGGTGCGGGAGTCATACTTGATCCGAGAGGAAAGCTCGTCAGTAGTCAGGTAGGTTTGGGACATATCTCAACGCTCCTTAATTCAATTAGTGGAACATTGGTGCGTCTATTCGCATCAATGTACGCATAGTTTAACACTTCAGGCATGCAGATGCAAGTCTGTTTTTTCTTCTGTTAAACTAGACGAACAATGATTCGCTATCGAATACAGGAACTACTCGCTGACAAGCAGTTCAAGGAAGGGCGTCGCGTTACGCTACTTGAGCTCGCAGAGGCAACCGGCATTAGTCGCGTGACCCTTTCAAAAATGGTCAACCAGCGAGGTTATGGCACGCTTACTGATCACCTCGACAAACTTTGTAAGTTCTTTGGGTGCCGATTGGAACAACTTGCTGAATACGTGCCTGACGTCCCGCCATCAGACGTAACGCCAGACAACAGTTGAAACAAATCTCGCAGTCACGAAGGGCAATCGTCGTTATTTGCCTTTTCCGAACCAGCCCAAAGAGCGACTAGTCACAGATTAGTCACGTCTCAGTCACAGAATAGTCACGGCAGAATTCGAGATGAAATACGCGACTACTGCCCTGTTGCGGAGCACCATTCTTTAATCGAAAAGCACTGCTGGCAACGACTGTATTTTTTGGCGCCAGAATCAATGCCAAATAATTATTCGTCGATCGGCAGTATCTTTGAACGCTAGGGAAATAGGGCGTTTGGCGCGGCTGGCGGGATTCGAACCCACGACCCCTGGCTTCGGAGGCCAGTACTCTAT
>Ga0209507_1001043_pt1 | contig 24004 bp, 23 predicted proteins | sample AD_UKC028_MetaG_FD_184414 | JGI IMG/M metagenome (GOLD analysis project Ga0209507, IMG submission 184414) | Active sludge microbial communities of municipal wastewater-treating anaerobic digesters from USA - AD_UKC028_MetaG (SPAdes) (version 2) | ecosystem: Engineered > Bioreactor > Anaerobic >...
GAAACCGCAAAAGCCTATCTAGCAAGTGGCGAATATGCGTGGAACAGCGGAATGTTCGTCCTCAAAGCCAGTACCTGGCTTAAGGCGCTAAGCTGTTTTCGTTCCGATATTGCTGATGCCTGCCGGCAGGCATGGGCAGAGAAGCGGCTCGATCTGCCGTTCGTCCGGCCGGATCACGAAACATTTTTTTCCATCCAGGGCGACTCGGTCGACTACGCTGTGATGGAAAAATGTCCGGACTCGCCTTTTGCAATCAAAATGCTTCCACTCGATGCCGGCTGGAGTGATCTTGGTGCCTGGGATGCCGTTTGGCAGGTTGGTGACCGAGATACGGCTGAAAATGTTGCGACTGGCGATACGCTACTCGTAGATACTACGAATACGCTTGTTCATGCGACCAGTCGCTTGGTTGGTACGGTTGGGGTTGATAACCTTGTCATCATAGAAACACCGGATGCGGTACTGGTGGCTGACAAGAACTGTACTCAGAACGTTAAAAAAATCGTTGCAGAATTGAACGCCAGGCAGCGCGACGAACATCTCCTGAACCGCAAGGTTTTCCGCCCCTGGGGTTGGTACGATAGCATCGACGAGGAAGCGCGTTTCAAAGTCAAGCGGATTCAGGTCAAGCCCGGCGCCAGCCTCAGTTTGCAAAAACACCATCATCGTGCCGAGCATTGGATTGTCGTGAAAGGAACGGCACGGATTACTTGCGGGGAAAACACGTTTTTGCTAACGGAAAACCAATCCACCTATATACCCCTTGGGGAAGTGCATCGTCTTGCCAATCCCGGAAATATCCCGCTAGAAATAATCGAGGTACAGTCAGGAAGTTATTTGGGTGAAGACGATATCGTGCGTCTTGAGGATACCTACGGACGGGGTTCATAAACTCCTGTGTATCGGTTTCGTATGTTCTATGGCTGGGAGCAGGTCGGTATCGTGGTCTCGGCAATCCGGATTGCCTGCTCTTGGAGGAATGGCAGCACACGGTTTTAGCTGTATCCCTCTATGACCAAGGTATGGCTGGATGACGATTGGTGCGATGCGGTATAATCAAACGTTATCTTATGGGGGTTAAGGTATGGTTCTCGTCACGGGTGGAGCAGGCTTTATCGGTAGCAATTTCGTTCTCGACTGGCTGGTTGGATCTGACGAGCCGATCATCAACCTCGACGCGCTGACCTATGCCGGCAATCTTGAGAACCTTGCCGCCCTGAGCGGCGACACCCGCCACCGCTTCGTCAAGGGCGACATCGGTAACTTCGATTTGGTCGCCCAACTGCTCGCCGAGCACCAGCCACGAGCAATCATCAATTTTGCCGCCGAATCGCATGTTGATCGCAGTATCCACGGCCCGGAAGACTTTATCCAGACCAACATCGTCGGTACCTTCCGTCTGCTCGAAGCTGTCCGCGCCTACTGGAACGGCCTTGTCGGCGAAGCGAAAAACAACTTCCGCTTCCTTCACGTTTCCACCGACGAAGTCTATGGCTCGCTGGCCAAGACCGATCCGCCCTTCGCCGAAACCAACCGCTACGAACCCAACAGCCCGTACTCCGCCAGCAAGGCCGCCAGCGACCACCTCGTGCGCGCTTACCACCACACCTACGGCTTGCCGGTGTTGACCACCAACTGCTCCAACAACTACGGCCCTTACCACTTCCCGGAAAAGCTCATCCCGCTCTGTATCCACAATGCCTTGGCTGGCAAGCCGCTGCCCATCTATGGTGACGGCCAGCAGATACGCGACTGGCTCTATGTGAAAGACCACTGCAGCGCCATCCGCCGCGTCCTTGAAGCGGGCAAGGTGGGCGAGGTCTACAACGTCGGCGGCTGGAACGAGAAGCCCAACCTCGACGTTGTTAACACCCTGTGCGCTATCCTTGATGAACTCAGCCCCAGAGCCGATGGCAAACCGTACAAGGATCAGATTACCTACGTCCAGGATCGCCCCGGCCATGACCGCCGCTATGCCATCGATGCTGGTAAGCTTGAGCGCGAACTCGGCTGGAAACCGGCCGAAACCTTCGAGACCGGCATCCGCAAGACGGTACAGTGGTACCTAGAGAACCAGGCTTGGGTGCAGAACGTCACCAGCGGCACCTACAAGCAATGGGTCGGAATGCAATATGGAGGCATCAAATGACCACCCGTAAAGGCCTCATACTAGCCGGCGGTGCTGGCACCCGGCTGCACCCGGCTACCTTGTCGGTATCCAAGCAATTGCTGCCGATCTACGACAAGCCGATGATCTACTACCCGCTGACTACGCTCATGTTGGCCGGTATCCGCGACATCCTGATCATCTCCACCCCGCAGGACACCCCGCGCTTCGAACAACTGCTCGGCGACGGCAGCCAGTGGGGTATCAACCTGCAATACGCTGTCCAGCCGAGTCCGGATGGCCTTGCACAGGCCTTTATCATCGGCGCGAACTTCATCGGCAACGACAACTCTGCCTTGGTGCTTGGGGATAACATTTTCTACGGTCATGATTTCCATCACATACTCGGCAGCGCAGACGCGCGTAAGGAAGGCGCTACCGTCTTCGCCTACCACGTGCACGACCCTGAGCGCTACGGTGTAGCCGAATTCGACCAAGCCGGCAAGGTTCTCAGCCTAGAAGAAAAGCCCAAGGCCCCTAAGTCAAACTATGCCGTCACCGGCCTGTATTTCTACGATAACGCTGTCGTCGACCTCGCACGCGATCTCAAGCCATCACCACGCGGTGAACTGGAAATCACAGACCTCAACCGCCTTTACCTTGAGGTTGGTCGACTTGATGTTGAAATCATGGGCCGTGGCTACGCGTGGCTGGATACTGGTACTCACGACAGTCTGCTCGAAGCCGGCCAGTTCATCGCCACTATCGAGAAGCGTCAGGGGCTCAAGGTTGCGTGTCCGGAGGAAATTGCATTCCGCCTTGGGTGGATTACGCCGAATCAGCTTGAGGTTCTGGCAAGGCCTCTAGCGAAGAATGGTTATGGTCAATACCTTCTAAGTCTACTATCTTCAGGTAAGGTGCTTGAATGAAGTTTGCACCAACCGCCATTCCAGACGTCATTGTTTTTGAGCCGACTATCTTTGCTGATAAACGAGGGTTCTTCTTCGAGAGTTTCAATCTCCGGGCTTTTGAATTAGCCACTGGTCTTCGACCTGATTTTGTTCAGGATAATCATTCAAAATCCACAAGAAACATTCTGCGTGGCCTTCACTATCAAATTCGTCGCACTCAAGGAAAATTGGTTCGCGTAATTCAAGGGGAAGTATTTGATGTCGCAGTAGATCTTCGAAAAAGGTCTAAAACTTTCGGGTGTTGGGTAGGCGTTCGGCTTAGTGCCGAGAACAAAAAGCAACTTTGGATACCGGAAGGCTTTGCCCATGGATTCTCGGTTATGAGTGAATCGGCTGAGTGCATTTACAAGACGACGGATTACTATTCCCACGAGTATGAGCGCTGTATTGCATGGAATGATCCGAAACTGAATATTGACTGGCAGATTGATTGCGCGCCTCTAGTATCTCCCAAGGACGCACAGGGGGTATTGTTCGAGAACGCCGAGGTATTTGCATGACGAGTGCACACCATGGTCGAATCGCAGAATTGCTTTCCAGTCGTGCTGTATTGTGGCAGTTGGTTCGGCAACAACTCATCCTGCGATATAGGCGTACCGCGTTAGGGTATCTTTGGACGTTGGTGAATCCGCTCCTGATGATGTCTGTAATGGCTTTCGTATTTTCTTCACTATTCAAAGCGGATCTGAAGGAATTTGCTATATTCCTTTTCGCCGGCATGATTCCTTGGGGAATGTTTAATTCAGTATCAACTCAGTCGGCTGGGGCTTTCATTAATAACGAAGGATTGATTAAAAAAATTTATCTTCCGAAGATAATATTCCCGTTAAGCATAGCAACTGCATTGCTGATTGACAGTATTCTTTCTTTTGTAGCGCTGCTTTTGATAATAATCGCAATAGGCGGAGCAGTTTCATGGGTTCTGTTCTTCCTGCCAGTGGCATTCCTCCTGTTGTTTATGTTTTCTACGGGGGTTGGGTTGATTACCTCTGTTTTAACTGTATTTTTCCGTGATTTGCAGTATGTAATAATTATCGCGATGCAAGGTTTGTTTTTCCTGACTCCGATATTGTATAAGCATGATGCATTGTCTGGAAGTGTTGCAATGCTCGTGGGTCTAAACCCGGTTGTTCCATTTATTGAACTTTTTCGTGCTCCGCTTTATCGTGGGGTAGTGCCGGGGCTCAGTTCCATTGCAATTGCCACGCTAATTTCATTAGTTACGATATGCTTGGGGCTTGCATATTTTTATAAACAAGAAAAGAAAATTGTATATAGGCTCTGATTCGTAATGTCAGGAATAATAGTCAGTGGTCTTTCGATCAAGTTCCGTGTTTATCACGATAGGTCACCATCGCTAAAGGATTCCTTCGCAAGTATATTTAAGCGAAGGGGGAAATCCTCGTTTTCCGACTTCCTGGCGGTTAATGATGTGTCTTTTGAAATTAAATCCGGTGATCGTGTCGGGATCGTTGGTCACAACGGGGCTGGTAAGAGCACGTTACTCAAAGCATTGTGCCGGGTTTACGAGAGTGACGAGGGGTTGATACGCGTCGATGGGCGCCTTGCACCGTTATTGGAGATCGGGGCGGGGTTTCACCCGGAGTTCACTGGGCGGGAAAATATCTACTTAAATGGCGCCATCCTCGGTTATACGCAGAATCAATTGTTCGATATCGAGCCTGAGGTCATCGCATTTGCTGAACTGGAAGAGTTCATTGATACGCCAGTAAAGTATTACTCAACGGGTATGTACATGCGTTTGGCGTTCTCTCTCGCGACGGCGATGCATCCAGATATCCTTGTGCTGGACGAAATTTTTGCCGGGGGTGATGCTGCATTCATGGAGAGAGCCACAAAAAGAATGTACGAGATGATAGACAAAGCCAATATTATGATAATGGTGTCCCATGATCATAATCTTGTTCGATCATTGTGTAATCGCGTGTTATGGCTAGATCATGGAAAATTGATTGCTGATGGAGATCCAGAGCAAGTGATCAATTCATATCTGCGTGGTGCATGATGGCGGGGGGGGCGCTAGTTCAAGGAGTCCTGCTGTTGCCACTTTCGTCAGATAGTTTGAGTTTAGTTCTCGCTGACTCGTCACCATCCGGTGATTCGGATCAAAGGTCAATTTCCAATTATCTTCATTGGAGCGGGTGCGTGAGATGACGGTGCATGAAATCGCACCGCGGGTTGTTGGTTCTTCAAGCGAAAGTTTTTTATCGCGCATTCGGCGCTCTTTCGTTGGTCGGTTATACCTCGGGTATCTCAAACGCTATTCAGTAATTCGTGGTGCGGCGATTTGGCTATGGGTCAATGGTTATCCAATATTCCAAAGATATATCGTACCGCCTGTGTTTTTTTTAAGATTGTTATTTGACAGTGAGAGGCGCGATCGTTTGCGTTGGCGTGCACTAGTCAGTCAGTCTGACTATGTAGTCAGGAACGCAGGGCAATCCTTCCGGCTTGCCGCCGAAACGAAAGTCGATACACCGATTCCGCTGGCCTTTCCGGCGGAGGATCGAGGCTATCTCGTATCGCCACATGAGCGCTATGTATTCCCGGAGATATTTGTTGCCGAAGTTGCCGATGCGATGGTCTATGGCGGGAGCAACCTGGTGCTCGCTGGCGATGTTGTGCTGCGCCATGATCTTTACGACTTTTCTCGCGATTCAACCTCCGAGGAGTTGCACGGGCGTACGCTGATTGATCCGAAAAAGGGGCGAGTCAGATGGTTTTTGCACGATGAAGCCCCGGAACTGCTATCGAGTGCAGCGGTGTTTACTGACGCTACTGCGCCGAATTACGCACACTGGCTGACAGAAATCCTGCCGCGAATAGCGATGTTCTGTGCAGACGAGAGGTTTGCGCAGGTGCCGCTCATTGTGGATGCCGGCTTACATCGCAATCTGATGGAATCCCTGTTGTTGGTTTCTGGTGGAGAACGGGAAGTTATTTGTCTCCCGATTGGGAGAGCGATTGCGGTGGAGCGGTTGTACGTCACCTCTGCTTGCGGGTATGTGCCTTTCGGGCGGCGAAATACAAAGTTGTCCGGGCACTCTCATGGCGTATTCAGCCCGGTCGCACTGGAGAGGGTTCGTGCCAAGCTGATCGAGGCAGCGCAGCAATCTGGTGGCGTTGAACTGCCGGAGAAAATCTATCTCCGCAGGACGTCAGGCACGCGCAAGGTCACTAACGTTGCCGAAATTGAAAAGCTGCTTGTGTCTCACGGCTTCGCCATTGTCGAACCGGAAAAGCTAAGTTTCGTGGAGCAAGTCAGCTTGTTCTCCAATGCCAAGGTGGTTGTTGGCTCATCCGGAGCGGCAATGGCCAACATTGTATTCTGTCGGCCCGGAACGGAAATCAACATATTGATTTCCGTCTTTGCGGATACGAGCTACTGGTATTGGCAGAATATCGCTTGCGCAACAGGAAACGAAGTGCAGTATGTTCTCGGGAGAAGCGAGAGAAGCGATAAGCTAGGCATACATGCTGATTTTAAGATCGATCCAACTAATTTAATAGCGAAGGAGCGAGGGCGGTGACCATGAATATTCATCCAACATCCTATGTCGAGACCGGTGCATCAATCGGTAATAATGTCGAAATTGGCCCATTTAGCATTATTCACAGTAATGTCATATTGCATGATAACTGCAAGGTCGGTGCCTATTGTGAACTTGGTGTGAAAACACCATTAAGCAATGGGACGCCACTCGTGATTGGATCTGACTCAACTATCCGTTCTCATTCGGTTTTTTATGAATCGTCGGTTTTTGGCGAACGCCTTGTTACAGGTCACCGGGTTACTGTTAGAGAGCACACCGTTGCAGGAAAGAACCTTCAAATTGGAACACTATGTGATATTCAGGGCGACTGTAATATAGGCGATTACGTTAGATTTCACTCTAATGTTCATATTGGAAAGATGAGCGCTGTTGGTAATTTTGTCTGGATATTTCCTTACGTAGTGCTCACTAATGACCCAACTCCGCCCAGCGAAATTCTTTCTGGTGTTACGTTGGAAGATTACGCAATCGTCGCCACAATGGCAGTAATCCTACCTGGTGTGCGGGTTGGTACTCATTCTCTAGTAGCCGCACACGCTTGTGTTGGAAAGGACGTACCCCCCTATTCGATATCTGGTGGCGTACCGGCAAAAATTTTGGGTAGCACGTCCGCAATCAAGCGCAAGGATTTTCCAAACGAAAGTGCCTATCCATGGCCTAGGCATTTCCATAGGGGCTATCCAGAATCGATCATCGAGAATTGGGAGAGCGAGTTCCAAGAAGTGAGAGTGCCCGGGGTGAACAATGCTGAGTGATTGCAGATCAGTTGATTTACCCCGGATCAACGATCCGCGGGGTAACCTTACTTTCGTGGAAGGTGGACGGCATATTCCATTTGATATCCGCCGGGTCTATTATTTATATGATGTTCCCGGAGGCGCCGAGCGCGGGGGGCATGCTCACAAAGCCTTGCACCAACTGATCATTGCGATGTCCGGTTCCTTCGACATTCATCTTGACGACGGGCACTCGAAGAAGACGGTGCATATGAACCGTAGTTACTATGGTCTCTATGTCTGCCCGATGATCTGGCGGGAGATTGATAACTTTTCTTCTGGTGCGGTCTGCATGGTGCTGGCTTCGGACTACTACGACGAACGCGACTACTACCGTGAATACGCTGAATTTATCAGTGACGCTAATAAGGTATCCCAATGAAAGCTGTTCCTTTTCTTGATTTAGGCAGGCTTCATCAACCTATCCGTACGCAACTCGACGCAGCCTATCGGCGAGTCATGGATTCGGGCTGGTTCATCATGGGGCCTGAGCTGGCAGCGTTCGAGTCCGAATTTGCCGCCTACAGTGAGGTCAAGCACTGCATTGGTGTTGGTAACGGCTTGGACGCACTCCATCTGTTACTGCGAGCCTACGGTATCGGGCCGGGTGATGAGGTTATTGTTCCCTCCAATACTTTCATTGCCACCTGGCTGGCTGTGAGCCAATGTGGTGCCACACCGGTGCCTGTCGAGCCAGACGTCAAAACCCACAATATTGATCCTACACTCATCGCGGCGGCAATCACGCCCCGTACTCGCGCCATCATGCCCGTTCACTTGTATGGGCAGCCTGCGGATATGGATCCAATCAACAAACTTGCGTTGCAACACGGGTTGATCGTGATCGAGGATGCCGCCCAGGCGCAGGGCGCAAGATACAAGGGGCGACGTGCGGGTTCGCTGGGTCATGCAGCCGGCACTAGCTTCTACCCGGGCAAAAACCTCGGGGCGCTGGGTGATGGTGGCGCTGTGCTAACCAACGACAATGTGATCGCAGATAAAGTTCGTCGGTTGCGCAACTACGGCTCCAGCGTAAAGTACCAGCATGAATTGGCTGGCTACAACACTCGTCTGGATGAGCTTCAGGCCGCATTCTTGAGAGAGAAGCTGAGGGTGCTGGATGAATGGAATACTAAGCGCAGAGAAATTGCAGCCACCTATGCGTCGCTACTGGATGGCTGTGGTTGTGTTTTGCCGTTCATTCCCGAGTATGCAGAACCGGTTTGGCATCTCTATGTGATAAGGAGCAAACAGCGGGAAGCGCTCAAGGCCCATTTGGATAAAAATGCTGTCTCGACCGTGATTCATTACCCGATTCCCCCGCACCACCAGGCTTGCTATCCCGATTATGGAAATAATGCTCTGCCTGTTGCGGAAATGTTGGCGGGAGAGGTGCTTAGTTTGCCGATGTCTCCCGATCTTCGAGAGGACGAGGTTCTGGAGGTTTGCAAAGTGTTGAAAGGTTTTAGTTGAAATGCCTGAATTGTTTCCAGTTGTGTGCGCTCAGACATGCTGCAGGGAATTCTTAGCTGTTTCTGAAATTCGTTAAGCAGCATTCGTCCGAAGCGCTTCTCCCGGACGATCATCAACGCTAGCGCAACTTCGCCTGCTCGTTGAGGAAGGGTAGAGGTAGCTGGGTGCGAATTGTTCTTGCAGAAACCTTTCCAGCGCGACGCAGGAGTTGTTGTATATAGTTTGCAACAGGCGGGGAGATTGGCGGTTGTAGCAGATGTTGCTGTGCAAACCATTAAATGTTTTCCTGCCAGTTGGGCGCTCCAATTTATCACTGGTGTGGCGTTGAAGGGCGTGGGGCGACATGGATAAGCATGTCAATATCTGCGACAGATAATCGCGATATCTCCAACGGATCGGTAGACATTTCGTTAGTTAATCGAGACGGTTGCTGCGTCAGACGGCATAACCGCCAGCGGCATCTGAATATGCGGCACGTTATTAGATAGCCGCCGGAAAATGGTGGCTGTTCAGAGAGTCCTTAGAGAGTCTTTATGAATTGATGGGGTAATAACAATGAAAGCTGTAATTTTGGCCGGAGGTCTTGGCACTCGAATTTCCGAAGAAACTCACCTCAAGCCCAAGCCCATGATTGAGATTGGTGGTAAGCCGATTCTTTGGCACATCATGAAAATATATTCGCAGCACGGAATAAATGACTTTATTATCTGCTGCGGTTACAAGGGTTATGTTATAAAGGAATATTTCGCCAACTATTTCCTGCACATGTCGGACGTAACATTCGATATGGCACAAAACCGGATGGATGTGCATCAGCGCTATGCGGAGCCATGGAAGGTTACGCTGGTGGATACTGGTGACGAAACCATGACTGGTGGTCGCTTGAAGCGTGTTTCACCTTATCTTCAAGGTGAAGAAGACTTCTGCTTCACGTATGGTGATGGTGTATGCGATATCGATATCACTCAGCTTTTGGCGTTCCATCGCGCGCAGAAGACACTTGCAACTCTGACGGCGACGTATCCCCCGGGACGCTTTGGAGCTCTTGACTTTGACGGACACAAGATTCTGAGTTTCAAGGAGAAGCCAAAGGGTGATGGGGCCATGATCAACGGCGGATTTTTCGTGCTCTCGCCAAAGGTGATTGACCTGATTGCCGATGATGCAACGGTCTGGGAACGAGAAACGCTTGAATCGCTGGCTGCGCAGGGGCAACTCTCCGCGTTCCAGCATACCGGCTTCTGGCAACCGATGGATACCTTGCGTGACAAGACTCACCTCGAAGAACTATGGGCTAGTGGAAAGGCGCCGTGGAAGGTTTGGCAATGAATCCTGGCTTTTGGCGAGGTAAGCGAATCTTTCTCACCGGGCACACTGGCTTCAAGGGAAGTTGGATGTCGCTTTGGCTCCAATCCTTGGGCGCAGAGTTGACAGGTTTTGCCTTGCCGCCACCGACAAGCCCTAGTTTGTTCGACGAAGGGTGCGTTGCTAAGGGAATGACTTCGGTGATAGGCGATATTCGAGATCTCACGGCTTTGCAAGGAGCTTTGCGTGCAGCTAGGCCGGAGATCGTTATCCATATGGCGGCGCAACCCCTGGTTCGTTATTCCTACCGTAACCCGGTGGAGACTTATACCACCAATGTGATGGGAACGGTTCATCTCCTTGAGGCAGTGAAGAGCACGCATGGTGTCAGGGCCGTCGTCAATATCACCACCGATAAGTGTTATGAGAACCGTGAGTGGGTATGGGGCTATCGTGAGAACGACCCGATGGGTGGCTATGACCCCTACAGCAACAGCAAGGGCTGTGCAGAATTAGTCAGCGCCGCTTATCGTTCGACGTTCTTCAACGTCAAGGACTACGACCAGCATGGTGTTGCCTTGGCTACAGTGCGCGCCGGCAATGTGATTGGCGGCGGAGATTGGGCCGAAGACCGTCTGCTACCGGATATAATTGGAAACCTTGAACAAGGTAGAGCGGTATCCATTCGTAATCCGCTTGCGATTCGGCCCTGGCAGCATGTCATGGAGCCGCTGCGAGGCTATCTGACGTTGGCCGAACATTTGTACGAATTTGGCCCACCGTTTGCTGAAGGCTGGAATTTTGGCCCGAACGATGAAGATGCCAAGCCGGTGAGTTGGATCGTAGAAAAGATGGCGGCTCTTTGGGGAAATGGGGCGCGATGGCAGGTGGATGCTGGAGACCATCCTCATGAGGCGCATTACTTGAAACTGGATATTTCCAAGGCCAGGAGTCGCCTTGATTGGCATCCTGCCTTGCGTCTAGATATGGCCCTAAACCTGATCGTCGATTGGGTCAAGCGGCGCCAAGCCGGCGCTGATGTTCGACAGTTGACACTGGCACAAATTGAAGACTATCAACGATTGACTGAAAGCTGATTCGGATCATGCAAAACACCAAGACTCAAGAAATCCGCTTACGAATTGCCACGCTGGTTGATGAATATGCGGCAATTGCGCTCGCACCTCAGCCGTTCCTGCCTGGTGCCAGCGTTGTTCCTCCGTCTGGAAAGGTGATTGGCGCAGAAGAGCTAAAAAATATGATCGAGGCGTCATTGGATGGTTGGCTGACGACGGGACACTACAACGACGAGTTTGAACGGCGACTGGCCGAGTTTATTGGCGTGGATTATCTGATCACGGTCAACTCTGGTTCTTCTGCAAATTTGGTGGCCTTTTCCACGTTGACTTCGTCCAAACTGGGCGAGAGGGCGATCAAGCCAGGCGATGAAGTGATTGGCGTTGCTGCTGGATTCCCGACCACGGTCAATCCTATTCTCCAGTTTGGTGCAATACCTGTTTTCGTTGACGTTGAGTTAGGAACCTACAACATTGATGCCAGCAAGATCGAGGCAGCGATCAGCCCGAAGACCAAAGCCATCATGCTGGCCCACACGCTGGGCAACCCATACAATCTGAATCTAATTACGGCGCTGTGCAAAAAATATAATCTCTGGTTGGTGGAAGATTGTTGTGATGCCTTGGGCTCAACCTACAACGGTCAAAAGGTGGGTACGTTTGGCGACATCGGTACCGTTAGTTTCTACCCGGCGCACCACATCACAATGGGTGAGGGTGGCGCGGTGTTTACCAACAACGGTCAATTGAAGCAAATTGCAGAGAGCTTCCGCGATTGGGGCCGTGACTGCTATTGCGCGCCGGGCAAGGACAATACCTGCGGTCGCCGCTTCTGCCAGACGCTTGGCAACCTGCCGGAAGGCTACGATCACAAATACACCTATAGCGAACTGGGCTACAACCTCAAGATTACTGACATGCAGGCTGCTTGCGGCTTGGCGCAATTGGACAAAGCACTGCATTTTGTCCAGAAGCGCAAGGATAACTTCGCTTTCTTGAAGAATCGTCTCGCCAGTTGTGAAGAGTTCTTGATTTTGCCGGAAGCTACGCCTAACTCCGATCCTTCATGGTTTGGATTCCCGATTACATTGAGGGAGAGCTCACCGGTCAATCGCGTTCAATTGCTTCAATATCTTGATCAGAACAAGGTTGGCACTCGCCTGCTCTTTGCAGGCAACCTGACCCGACAGCCCTATATGATCGGGCGCAATTTCCGAGTGAGTGGCGAACTCGTCAACACCGATGTGGTGATGAACAATACGTTCTGGATTGGTGTGCAGCCGGCGTTGACCGAGGAAATGATGGAGTTCTCAGCTGGCAAGATTGAGGCATTCCTTGGTGTCGATTTCTAGGCGCTGATGAAATGAACTCCACATTGGATCGAGCTGACCTCGATCACATGCTTGCTCGCGGGGCTGGCGATTGGTTAGCTTTGCAAGGGGCACGTTTGTTTATTACAGGCGGCACAGGATTTGTTGGCAAGTGGCTCCTTGAGTCGCTGATTCATGCCAATAGGGAGCTGAGTCTTGGAGCAAAGGCGGTTGTGTTGTCTAGAACCCCCGAACGATTTGCTCAGGAATCACCTTGGCTAGCTGCTGACCCGTCAGTTTCCTTGGTCGGTGGCGATATTCGTGACTTCGTATTTCCAAAGGGTTTTTTCACGCATGCAGTTCATGCCGCTACTGATGTCGTCGCTTCCAACTCATTGTTAGACACTTTCGATGTTACGGTCAGCGGTACGCGTCGAGTACTCGATTTTTGTGTCGAGCGTGGGGTTTCAAATCTCCTTTTGGTGAGTTCGGGGGCGGTCTACGGAAGGCAGCCTCTTACGGTCGACCACGTTTCTGAAGATTTTTTCGGGGCGCCGCTGACGACAGACCCAAAATCAGCCTATGGCATTGGGAAGCGTACATCGGAGTGGCTGGCGACCACCTATGCTTGTGAAAAGGGATTGTCGTGCAAGATTGCCCGCTGCTTTGCCTTTGTCGGTCCTTATCTTGCACTCGACAAGCACTTTGCAGTTGGCAACTTCTTACGGGATGTGCTTGCCGGGAAATCGATACATGTCGGAGGGGATGGTGCGCCGCTACGTTCTTACCTCCATGCCGCCGATTTGGCGGTTTGGTTGTGGACAATCCTGTTGCGTGGGCAATTAGCCCGACCATACAACGTCGGATCTGATCAAGCGTTGTCAATTAGTGACCTTGCAAACGCGGTTGCTCGCGTGGCGGGCATGCCAAACACTGAAATCAACGTGGCCCGTTCGCAGGTAGCGGGGCAGATAGCTGAACGCTATATTCCAGATATTGCACGTGCCAGAAGTGAACTTGGGCTGGAAATCTGGCTTCCGTTAGAGGAGGGGCTTCAACGCACAGTCGATTGGTATCGGAGGCAATTGAGAGATTGAGATTCATCATGGACGCGGTGGGGCTTAAAAAAGAATGGACAGCAGGTCGTTACGGTGATTTTGTTTGAAAGTCCGTTGCCGGCGCTCAGACGATCGTTTCCCGTTCTGGGCGGGGTGTATTGGCGAAATGGGAAATGTCGGATCAAATGCTGAACTCTAACGGCCGACGGTCAGAAGTCGTTTTATTTTTTATTCCTTATATTGCCAGCGAGGATTGACGAGGCGGTCAACGAATTCCTGAGGATTGAGACTGATGAGCAAGCTCAAATTTGATTGTCGGCAACTGCGCAAAACTGTGTTAGATATGGCGTATGCCGGCGATACGGTGCACGTTGGCTGCGCCTTTTCAATCATCGAAATGATGGCTGTTTTGCACCGTGAGTTTCTGCGGTTTCCAGACAACTCACCTAATGCAGAGTCTCGCGACTATTTGGTGCTCAGCAAGGGACATGGAGTTATGGCACATTACGCCTGCATGCACGCACGGGGGTGGCTGACCGACTCTGATGTCCAACGCTACTTTGCAGATGGCACTGAAATGAAGGGCCTGTCAGATTCGCGCATTTCTGGCTTAGAGGTTACCTCTGGCTCACTCGGACACGGTTTCTCTGTCGGAGTTGGAATGGCTACGGGGGCTAAGTTGAAAGGCACCGATCAGCGTACGGTCGTCATCGTAGGCGATGGGGAAATTAATGAGGGCCCCATTTGGGAGGGCGCTTTGTTCGCTGCACATCATGATCTGAAAAACTTTACTGTAATTGTTGATGCAAACGGCTTTCAAGCTATGGGTAGTACTGAGGATGTTCTGAAGCTTGGCAGCATCAAAACCAAATTTGAGAGCTTTGGTTTTGATGCGGTGGATGTGGATGGTCACGATGAGCATGCTCTTGAAGCCGCGTTCTCCGAGGCATGGAACAGCTACAGTCCTAAGCCCAAGGCAATAATTGCCAAGACGGTGAAAGGCAAAGGTGTCTCGTTTATGGAGCACAATAATATCTGGCACTACACGCGACTCAATGCGGAAACTTATGCATCGGCAGTCGCTGAGGTGACAGGGTGTGCGAAATGAGAAGTGCTTTTTCTGAAGCACTAGTACGGCTGGCTAAAGCGGATTCTCGAATTCTGCTGCTGACTGGCGATCATGGTTACGCCCTATTTGATACATTTCGGAAAGAGTGTTCCGGTCAGTACATCAATGCGGGGATTGCAGAGCAGAATATGGTTGGAATGGCTGCAGGCCTTGCCCGCGTAGGCTTTCGTCCGTTTGTCTATGGCTTGAGTGCATTTGTGCCCGTGCGGGTACTGGAGCAAATTAAGTTAGATATCGCCCATGATGACTTGCCAGTGGTGCTTATGGGTGATGGTGCTGGCTTTGTATATAGTCACTTGGGAACAAGCCATCAGTCTACGGAAGACATCGCCTGTACTCGAGTAATTCCGAACATGATGGTGTTGTCACCGGCTGACCGTTTTGAGCAAACGCTGTGCATGGATTGGGCCTATCAGGCCAATACTCCTACCTACCTGCGCATGGGTAAATCGGATCTTGGTGACGTGCACCCCGCGATTCCTGTAGCTAAACCAGGAGACTTGATTTGTATAAAACGTGGAGTGCCTCATGGAGTGGTTTTTTTGGCCACTGGGTCTATGGTAACCACTGCTCTTAAATTGGGCCTCAAGGACTACCCGGAAGCCACAATCTACAGTGTGCCAACTATCAAGCCTATCAATGAATCTCAAGTGATTGACGTCCTCAATGACAGTGCTTGTATCGTCACACTTGAAGAGCATAACAAGCTGGGGGGGTTGGGGTCTCTGGTTAGCGAGATCGCTGGTGAGCATCAACCAAAGCCCATTCTGCGTGTAGGCGTTGACGACCGTTTCTCAGAGATGTGCGGTACCTATCAGTACCTTTTAAAAGAACATGGTCTCGATGTTTTGGCGGTGAAAGCCAAGATTGATGTATTTTTGAAATGTTTGGTATTGCGGTCACAGGGATAAATTTATTGATGGTGCTATTGATTGCATGAAAAAAATTAAGGGAATCGAAATTAAAAGTCAATTTATTTATTATGCCTGCAGCCAGGAATTATTATGGTATTCCGCAGGAGTTAGTCGTGGCGAAGTCAAGGTGTGATGTTGATTACCCCAGAGTCTACCGAGAATTCTGATGCGGCAATTAGCCGGATATTATTTTTGGCACAGTCAACATTTAAAATGCATGCACGTTTATTTAGGTTTCTTGCCATTGGTGTGCTGAACACCGCGTTTGGCTATGGGGTTTTCGCTTTTCTGATCTGGTATGGTTTGCACTACAGCCTTGCAGCTGCGATTTCTACGGTACTGGGGGTGCTATTCAATTTCAAGACGACGGGAGCGCTGGTATTCAGGTCCCATGATAATTCAAAAATTATTCGCTTCGTTCTTGCATATATGGTGGTTTATTGCGCCAACGTGGTGGCTTTGACAGCGCTCGTCCATATTGAGCTTGGTGCCTATCTTGCGGGCCTCATCCTGGTTCTGCCTCTGGCGCTTCTCGCCTACTTTCTGAACAGTCGGTTCGTATTCAAATAACATGTGCAAACTAATCAGTATCGTTACTCCTTGCTATAACGAAGAAGACAACGTCGACGAACTGTGTCGTCGAGTCTCAGAGGTCATGAAGACTTTGCCTTACCGCTATGAGCACATCTGCATCGACAATCACTCGTCCGATCGGACTGTCGAAAAATTGAAGACCATTGCAGAGCGAGACAAGAATGTAAAAATTATCGTGAATGCGCGTAACTTCGGTCATATTCGTTCGCCCTACTATGCCTTGTTGCAGGCCAACGGAGATGCCGCAGTGCTGATTGCCTCGGATTTGCAAGACCCTCCCGAAATGATTCGCGATTTTATCGAAAAATGGGAGGCGGGGTACAAGACGGTAATGGCGGTGAAGCCGGAAAGTGAAGAGTCGGCGTTGATGTTCCGGATTCGTAAGCTTTATTACAAGACCATAACGCGGATTTCGGAGGTGCCACTGGTTAGAAATGCTACAGGAGCCGGCCTTTTTGACCGTGTGGTTCTGGATGTGTTGCGTAAACTGGATGACCCCTATCCATATTTTAGAGGCTTGGTCTGCGAAATCGGTTTTCCGATTGCCACTGTTTCATTTAAGCAGCCACGACGTGCGCGGGGGGTAACCAAAAACAATTTTTATACCCTTTACGATATCGCGATGCTTGGCATCACGAACCATTCCAAGGTACCGCTTCGCCTAATGACAATGGCTGGTTTCGCTTTGGCAGGAGTAAGCTTGGTTTTGGCGTTCGTTTTTTTTGTTGCAAAACTTGTATTTTGGGATTCATTTTCGTTGGGTATGGCACCAGTCCTCATTGGGCTCTTCTTTTTTGGCGCGCTACAGATGTTCTTTATAGGGTTGCTTGGAGAGTATATTGGTTCGATACATACCCAGGTCAGGAATATGCCGCTTGTCGTTGAATTAGAGCGGATAAATTTCGACTGAATGTAGATGTCATGGAACGGTTTCGGGTTAGTCAAAGGGTTTGAATGGGTTTTATGTGGGGTGTAAGGCAATGAGACTAATGAAATTTCAGTCATTGTGGATTGGTGGTATATATTTTTTAATCTTATTGATTGTTGCTTTAAGCATACGCGATATTCCGCAGCAGCCGGATGCGACCAATGCTACACTTTACAACATGTATAAAACATTAAAAATTCAAGACCCATCTAGTTTTGCCACGGCTGCAATCGATGTTTATGAAACAGGGTGGATTAGACCCGAGAATAGATGGATTTTTAATTTGTGGCCACCGGGTTTTATTATATTAGAGGCTTTTTTAGTTAAGTTGCTTGGCGCCGATGCGCCTATTATATTGATATTGCAAATCTGTACAGCCTTGTTGTTTTCTGTTGCGTTCTTGTGTTTTTATGACTTTTTGAGCAAATTTGTGCCCAAGAAATTTTCTTTTTTTTTACCCTTTGTAATCATCGTTTTTCCAACGTTTAGATTTTTCTTGCTACAGCCAATTGGTGTAATATTGGGGGAGTCGTTTTCAATTGGTTTTTTTCTCTTGGCTATTTTTATGGCGTTTCGCTCAGTCGAGTGTAGGTTAATGCGATTTGCGGTTATTTCTGGGATTTTTATCGCACTCTCTGCGTATTTTCGCTCACAGTTTGAGATTGTTGTGATTGCGCTAACGATTTTTGGGGGGGGCATTTGGGTTGGGCTGAGAATCCTAAAAAATCGCATGGATCCTTGCGTGACGAAATTTGTGTTGAAAACTATTGGAGTGATTCTGGTAATTGTTCACATAGCAATGTTCCCGTGGAGGGTATATAACTGGGCCGATCAAGGAAGCCTAGGTTGGGTTCAGACCTCAGTCCTCACCGCACGCAATTCGGTATTAACTTCCGAGCATCTGTTGAGTGTAGGCGGTGAGTTCGTTGTAAAGGGAGCGGGAAATCTGACTTGTCGAATTGATGGCGCTACATGCGGTAATACAGAAAATGCGAGGGAGTTATTTATTAATACGTTCCTTAACTACCCGCTGAAATGGTACTCGCTTAAGTTTGAAGCGATAGGTGAGTTTTGGTTTTCTTCGCTGAACACTTGGCTTGAAGATAATCCACAGACAACATATTTTAGTGATTTGTCGGATTGGTTTTTTCTGGTCGCGTTGGTTGTTTTATTTGTGCTACTTTTTTCGCGTAAAGTTAAATCAAATGAAGTTTGGCTGGTTCTAGTTTGGTTTAATTTGTCTTTGTTTTCTGCGTATGTATTGATATTTTCACTGGCTCATTTTGAGTACCGTTATTTCTATTTCCCCAAGCTTTTGATCGTAATTATGACTATCGTTTTGGCTGCTCTGAGGTTTGGGGAGATGGCGGGTGTTAATGAGCCTGTTCTGGAAAAAAATCGAAAAGCGCATGAGTATGGAAGCTCTGGATATTAATCTGGTTATTAAATAAAGTTCTAAGGAAATATTCGAGTCGGGGGTTGAAATTTTCCTTTAAAATAGTCGCTTTGATTGTGTAAAATTTCGAGAAGGTTGATTTAGTTGCGTGGTTTTGCTTTTTCCGTTTACTCGCAAATTGCTCGCGCCAATATATTGCTTGAGCAAGGAGAAATTGATTGTGCGTTAGGCATTGCTCACGATTTTGTTGAGCGAATTGTTACCGAACCATTGTGCACCTCTCAGGTGTTTGGATCGAGCCTGCTTGACGATCTATGCTTTCGGATTGGATGCGCAAATCTCGAAACAATAAGTAGTTCACATTCTGTTACTCCGCCGTCAACAAATGGGCGTTCGCGTATTGCATATGTAGTGAGCCGTCTACAGAGTTCGGGTGGGCATCTTCGCTTGATACTCGACTTCATTAGATTGCAGCCTGAGAAAGATCACATAATTTATGCGACGGGAGTTGCTGGTTCCTCGGATGAGAGATTCCTCGCAGAGGCATTAGCTCGTTGCGGGAATGCTTGCTTCGTGGCAGCTCCGCGAGGAGATTTTGGTGCCCGGCTGACTTGGCTACAGAATGCGTTGCGTGCTTGTCGGCCAGAGCATGCGTATCTGTTCAACCATCATCAGGACAGCGTTGCAGTAGCTGCATTGGTTCCAGAGTTGGGGGTGCCCGGTAGCTTTTGCCATCATGGCGATCATCACCTTTGTCTCGGTGTTTATCTGAAACACTTGACCCATATCGACTTTCATCCGATGGGGTATCACTATTGCCGTGATGAACTGGGAGTCGACAATCGCTACCTTCCGCTGACTTTTGGAGATAATGGGTACGTTCCGGTTCGGAGCACCTTTGCGTCGGGTGGATCTTTGACGACTGCTACGGTCGCGCGCTCGAACAAGGTGGAAATTCCTTACTATGTAAGTTATTTGGAGTTGGTTCCCCAGGTATTGAAGGTGACAGGCGGGCGGCATCTGCATATTGGAAAGCTGACCCCTTGGGCGATCCGACGTATGAGTAGCAGAATGCGCGAATTAGGTATCTCTCAAGATCGATTGATTTATGTTGACTGGACGGCAAGTGTCTGGAAATCGCTCCAAGAACACGAAGTTGATGTTTATCTCGCATCATTCCCGTATGGCGCAGGATTGACACTCATCGAAGCCATGGGTGCTGGAATTCCCGTCATCATGCACCACCATATGTATTCTCGAGTTCTAAGCGGATTGGAGTTGGCTTACCCAGAGGCATTCCACTGGGCTGATCCGAACGCACTTCTGGAACACCTTGGCGCCGTGGAGCCCAAAGAACTATGGGAAGAAGGGCAGATCGCACGGCATTGGTACGAAACCTATCATCGCCCGGAAATTTTGCGGGCTTACCTGCGAGATTCTGCAAGTTTCAACTTGCCTGTACCCCCGCTAGCCACTGATTTCGAGCCGCGCCTCGATGAGTGGGCTGCGTGGGTGGAAACACAACTCAGTTTTCCACGGTTGGCTTATCGGTCTGCCTACCGCTTGGGGCGACGGATTCGCTCGTGGTTAAGCTAGAGGTGCATCCTCATGAAATGTACATGATGGTGGGTGAGGAAATTTCCCGCAACCCGGTTTCGGTGTGTGTCTCCATTGTCAGTCATGGGCATGGTGCGATGGTGGGGAGGCTGGTAAATGCATTGCTGTATTGTCCCGAGGTGGGGCAAATAATCTTGACGCTGAATGTGCCTGAGAGTTTGGCTGTTCCTGAGGATGCACGAATTACGGTGGTTCAGAACGCGATCAGAAAAGGCTTCGGCGCCAATCACAATGCGGCGTTCAAGATGTGTCAGGAGGGTTTTTTTTGTGTTTTGAATCCGGACATCGAGTTTTTGGCTGATCCGTTTCCGCTTCTGATTGAAGCGCTTGAATCCGGTAAAGCGGCTGTTTCAGCTCCACTGGTAGTTTCGCCAACGGGCTCTGTTGAAGATAGCATCCGGTATTTTCCGCGTCCATCAAGATTATTGCTGAAATTGCTTTTTGGGGACGAGGGCCGATACGCGACAGAGCCTGGTCAAGAAAATTTTTCTCCCGAGTGGTGCGCGGGCATGTTCTTGCTCTTTCGTAGCCACGATTTTGGGTGCCTCGGGGGGTTCGACGAGGGCTATTTTCTGTATTACGAGGATGTGGATATTTGTGTTCGCGTCTGGCAACAAGGGATGCGGGTTGTTGTCTGCCCGAAGATTAGTGTAGTGCATGATGCGCGGCGCGATAGTCGGCGTAGCTTGAAACATTTGCGCTGGCATTTGGCAAGCATGTTACGTTTTTTCTCGCAACATTGGGGAAGCTTGCCCAGCGTGCCGGATTCTAGGAAAAATTGAGTGATTGCGGTGACAGGTTGCACCGGCTTTATCGGCTCGCGCCTTGGTATTGCGTTGAATGACTCTGGTGCGGCGTGGGTCGGTATTTCCAAGCGCCAGGCGGCGTTTCCGGTCAGGTTGATTTCGGATTTTGACGATTTTTCGGCGTTGACCGCAACAGTCGAAGGTGTTGATACCATTTTTCATTGTGCCGGTTATGCGCATGCTTTTTCGTCACTTTCCGGAAGTGATGCGGCGTTGCACTGGCAAGTCAATTTTGAGGGAACGCGCAACCTGATTGAGGCGGCAGGCGTGGCTGGGGTCAAGCGCTTTGTTTTTCTGTCCAGCGTAAAGGCTATGGCCGAGCCGGGTTCGTCCTGTGCGGATGAGGATCTCTCAGGCAACCCTGAGACGGCTTATGGGCAGGCCAAGCGTGCAGCGGAGCATGCTGTTCTTGAGGCTGGTGCGCGTTGTGGTATGCACGTCGTCAACCTGCGCCTTGCGATGGTTTATGGCTCGGGCGGCCGGGGCAATCTGGAGCGAATGGGGCGGCTGGTGCGACGTGGCTTGTTTCCGCCTTTGCCTGAAACAGGCAATTATCGGTCGCTGGTGCACGTAGACGATGTTGTGGCGGCGATGCGGCTGGTGGCCGATGATGATCGGGCATCCGGGAGGACATATATTGTGGCTGCGCCAGAGGCGCCGTCCGGTCGCCAACTTTATGATGCATTGCGGGATGCGCTCGGGCTTGCATCTTGTTCATGGAGTATTCCTGAAAATGTCTTGCGCATGGCAGCTCGAATCGGCGATGGCCTGGAAGCATTGACGCACCGCCGATTGCCGCTGGATAGCGAAGCGCTTGAGCGTTTACTGGGTTCGGCCTGGTATTCGCCGGCGCGCATTGAGCGGGAACTGGGCTGGCGGGCACGAGTGTCGCTGGCGGATGGATTGCGGGAGATGTTCGGGGATGGGGCAAAGCGGGTTTGATTTTTTGTCATCAAGGGTTACTATACAAAAACTTTTTTATATAGTAACCGCTCGGTAAGTCATGTTGCGTTGCTCGAATCTTTCGCTTTCCGCCCAGACTGCTTACGCAGAGTTGTTCAGCCAGACGCAGGCATTTGAACTCGACAATGCTCTGGGTGGGTTGGTGGGTGCGTTTCACAAGCGCAAGCTGAAAGGGCGGGAGTATTGGTATTTTGCGTATCGGGACATGGATCAGAAGCTGCGTATGGTTTACGTTGGCCCAGACAATGAGCGTATTCGCCTGCTGGTAGAGCGTTTTGGGGAGGCGAGACAGGGACGGCCGCTGGTTTCGCCGGCACGCATGGCGATCGCTGCTGGCGGCGCGCCCGTTGCTCCTAAGCATTTCCGGATTATCAAGCGTTTGGCTGAATATGGGTTTTTCCGGGCTGGTGGCATGTTGATCGGGACGCATGCCTTTCTTGCTATGGGAAATATGTTCGGCGTTCGCTGGCATGATGGCGCGGCGACGCTGGATGTCGATTTCGCCCATGCCGGACAAAATGTTTCGCTGGCGCTGCCGGCCAGCATCCGGATCGACGTGCACGGTGCCCTGGAGTCGCTAGAAATGGGCTTGTTGCCCATATCCCAATTCAACGGTCGGGCCGGGGCGCAGTACCGCAATCCGAAGGATCAGGAACTGCGGCTGGATTTTTTGACGAGCATGACCCGGAATGGCCAGCCGGCATCCATGCCGAATCTCAATTTGACGCTGGAGCCGCTAAAGTTCATGGAGTTTTCGCTGGAGCATCCGGTTCAGGGATGCGTTTTCTCCAGCTTGGGGGCAGGTATTGTTAATCTGCCATTGCCAGAGCGCTACGCCGTGCACAAGCTCATTGTTTATGGCGAGCGACCGGTCAGTGAGCGCGCCAAGGCGACCAAGGATTTGTTGCAGTCGGCAAGTCTTGCGAGTTATTTTTTGGCCAACGGTCAGGCCGATCTTTTCAACGAGGCTTGGCGCGATGCGCTGGGTCGGGGCAAGGGCTGGCGCACACGGGCGGAGCAGGGTAGGGATGCCTTGCTCCGGGTTGCGCCGGAACTGGCAGATGCTTCCCTCTGGCAGGATGAATGATTATCCAATGAAACGCATTTTTGACCTTTTTTTGGCGTTGACCGTAACAGGGGTATTGGCGCTGCCGATAGTCCTCGTGGCGGCGGCTGTCCGGTTGACCTCGCCGGGGCCGGCGCTTTACTGGTCGGATCGCGTCGGGCGCCATAACCGCATTTTCCGGATGCCGAAGTTTCGTAGTATGCGCATCGGCACGCCGGCCGTGGCTACTCATTTGCTGGCTGACCCGAAGGTGTATTTGACGCCCATCGGCTCGTTTCTGCGCAAGTCGAGTCTGGACGAATTGCCTCAGCTGTGGAGCATTCTCGTCGGCGACATGAGCTTTGTAGGGCCGCGCCCGGCCTTGTTCAATCAGGACGATCTGGTGGCCTTGCGCACGGAACAGGGTGTCGATCAATTGATGCCGGGGCTGACCGGCTGGGCGCAGGTGAATGGGCGCGATGAACTGCCGATTCCCGAGAAGGTCAAACTCGATGCCGAGTACCTGAAGCGTCGCTCGTTCATGTTCGATATTTACATTCTCTGGCTCACTGCGGTGAAGGTGGTGCGGCGGGATGGCGTTTCGCATTGAGGAAGCGTTGTTCAGTCCGATACGAACCGGTGCGCGATTCAGCTTTTTCGGGATTCCGGCTTTCATCATCTGCTTTCAGGTTTCCGTAAAATGACCTTGGCGGCCTGGTGAGCAGTTAAAATACGGTTCGCGAAAAATTCAGGGTTGTTTTTGCCCAAGCCAGTTTGTCGAAAGCCGTTCTCTCCACCCTCGTGTTTCTGTTTGACCTTTCTGCCCTGGTTTTCGCTTGGGCGGGTGGTTTTCTGCTGCGTTTCAATTTCGATGTGCCGGACAATTTCGCGCGGGCATTGTGGTGGGGGCTGGTGTTGCTGCTGCCGGCGCATGCCGTTGCCTGCCGCCTGGCCGGGCTGT
>Ga0209507_1001050_pt1 | contig 23841 bp, 16 predicted proteins | sample AD_UKC028_MetaG_FD_184414 | JGI IMG/M metagenome (GOLD analysis project Ga0209507, IMG submission 184414) | Active sludge microbial communities of municipal wastewater-treating anaerobic digesters from USA - AD_UKC028_MetaG (SPAdes) (version 2) | ecosystem: Engineered > Bioreactor > Anaerobic >...
TATTACCACCGCTATGCGGTGCTGCGTCTGGTGGGTCAGGATCTCTCGCTGATGCTGGATGCCGAGCCGGTTCGTCCCGGCGAGGATGAACTCGCGGCATCGCGTCGGCTGGACGCCTGACCCTTATCTCGACTTTTGCCCTTTCGGGAGAGGGGGATCCACGGATTCCACTGTAAAACTGGGCAAGCTGGGGTTTTGAAACACCCGCTGTTTGGCAGAGGTTTCCAGAACCCCGCCCCAATCTTCTGGAAACCTCAGGAAGTCGGCGAAAACCCGACGCCCCAAAAGCGCGGAAGTCGAGATTAGACGGAGGCAATTGCACAAGATGCTCCAGATTGACCCGCTTTCCGCTGCCGCAGAGTATGGCTGGAAGGCGACGCCGGTTTGACGAAAAAAGTTGAGCAGGGATCTGGACATCCCCGCGTCTTCAGGTATACTGAATTCGGTCAGCCCGCTTGTTCACGTCGTGGGCTGTGATCAATCCAAGCGGGGCAAGGAGATCGGCCATGCGAAGGTACTACCTGTCCGTTCTACTGATTCTGATGGGATTGTCTTTCGTTGTGACGCTGAGTTCATGTAACGACCTGGGGAACCTGCCTCCCGCGACGTACTCTACCGATCTGGGCATGAACTACGTGATCGTGCTGGCTCCGACAAGATTCACGATGGGCAGCCCCGAAGGCGAGAGAGGACGCTCTGGAAACGAACTCCAACATGAGGTCGAGCTGACACGCCCATTCTACATTCAGACCACCGAAGTGACGCAGTCGCAATTCCAGGAGGTCATGGGAAGCAATCCCAGTTTCTACCAGGACTGCGGCACCGACTGCCCTGCTGAGAACGTGACATGGTACCAGGCGGTGGAGTTCTGTAACCAGCTTTCGGATCGAGAAGGTCTGCCCCACGCCTACACGATCGCAGGTACGGAGGTGACCTGGAACCAGTCGGCGAATGGCTATCGACTGCCCACCGAGGCGGAATGGGAGTATGTGGCAAGGAACGCAACAACCGACTCAGCTCTGCCTACCGGAAACCTGCTCGCCGAGGAAGTTGATTCTTGCGTCATGGATACCAACCTGGACCCGATCGCCTGGTACTGTGGCAACTCTTCCGGCATCACGCACCGAGTGGCACAGAAGACTGACACTTATCCCGGTGTCTTCGACATGCACGGCAACGTCTGGGAATGGTGCTGGGACTGGTACGGACAGTACACCGCCGACACAGCCGTGGATCCCACCGGACCGGATACCGGCACGAGGAAGGTCCTGCGAGGTGGCAGTGCTTATGAATCGCCGCGAGGTTGCCGATCAGCCAATCGAACCAACAAGGACCCCGACACCGGTGGCCTGGTGGGGTTCCGAACCGTCCGGAATGTCGTGGGCGAATAACGATCTTCACTCATCGTGACCTCGTGAGCGATCCGACAAGTCGCCGGGAAGCGCGCTTGACCGGCGATGTTCCTCAGGATGTCAGCTTCACGATCAATGGGCTGGTAGTCAAGGCTTTTCTTGATACCTATGCGATTGCGCATGAGGCTTCCACAGATAGCCAGCCAATAGAAAAACGCGTCGTTGCCGCGCGTGGTATAGCGTTCACCGTTCATGTAGATAGCTGCCCGGTAAATCGGACGGGACCCGTGGAAGGGAGCTTACGCGGTCTTGTCTTCGGGATTGTCGGGCGTTTCAGTAGGACACGCTTTGCCTGTGCATGCCGGGCATCCACCCAGGAGCAGAAATCCAAGCAGCCCACCGATCAATGCGCCACCCAGCCAGGTGCTGGTCAGAGGACATGTCCCGCCTGGACAGAAGAACTGGTAATGACCAAGAATGCCACCAACCAGCAAACCAATGGTCAATCCAAGTACTCGTCGCATGGACATCTCCCTGGCGCTCGCCGCCGAAGGATTATAGCCCAGGATTCTTGGTCACGCCTCCCCCAAATCCTTACTGGATTAAGGATTTCGACTTACCCAGAATCGCCTCTATCGAGTACATTAAGGGGCAAAGGAGGCCTCCTCATGCCTACCTACCATTTGCACCTGCATGGACTTCGACGAGAGAATGGAGATGTTCGAGATCGTGTGGGAGTGTGTTTCTAGTGAGAAGCTCATTCGTAAGGAGATTCTCCATGGTCAAGCAAGTTCTCGTGGCTACGATTGGTCTGCTTGTGGGTTCAGTGGTCCTCGCTGCCGAGCCTGAGAAGTGGACGATGATCTCGCCTTCCGACCTGAAGGCCGAGTCGAAAACCGCCCTGGACAAGTGGGTGAACAACTTCGCCAACCTGGGCAACTATGAGGTGTGGTCGGCCACGAGTCGGGAGCTGTACGGCAAGCCGTACGTCGGGCAGTCAGTGCTCCGCATGGAGGCCAGCCGCGCCGGCCGATTCCTGTTTGCCTGGACCGCGCCATGGGAGACCTCGGATACCCGCTTCACCTTGTTCGACGGCAAAGTCCTGTATCGCGGAACGGTCAAGTTCGGCGAGACGATGACGGTGACCAAGGGAATCCGGCGGCGAGTGCCGACGGTCAACGGCCAGGCTGGCATGAGTGCCGATGGCCTGGATATGTGGGATTCGTTGGTCAACCACCTTGGCGCCGATGATGTTCGGCAGCTGACCATTCTCGGCGCCGGTATGCCGGCCATCCGGCCGGATACGCTCTGTGCCGCGATTGAGCCGAAGGTGGTCATGGATCGTGCCCACCTCAGCGGTCGGCTGTTCCAGGTGAACGGCGACACCGCGACGATCAGCATCTGTTACCACCAGCTCAAGCCCGAGATCGAGGCGGCGGTCAACCATAACCTGGCCGGCGGGGACAGCGCCAAGGTCGTGATCGGGCCGGACGGCAGGAAGCGGACGGTCGAAAAGACCGTTTTGCTGTCAGACCCGAATGTGACGACCACGGAGACGGTCCTGCCTGATGGCAGAATCGATATCACGTTCAAGCAGAATGGGCCGGCGGCGACCAATCCGCTCGACACCGCCACCGGACTCCTGCGCGATCCGGCCAACTACGTTTTGACCCAAGGGAGGAAGTTGGTCACGATGACCCTGGACGCCAAGACTGGCTTGCCCACCATGTGGGAACCGGCTGGAACCGGAATACGTTTCAACGTCGCCGGGTTCAAGTCCGTGGCCGGCACCGATTCGGTTTTGCCGGCAAAGGTCATTCTGTCGAGCCCGGTATCCAAGGGTTCTGACGTGCGACGAGACGGGACCGTGGTGACCCTCACTGGGGTGCGGGCCAAGGTCGAGTTCGACAAGGACTCGTTCGACCCCGCCAAGCTGACCCTTGAGAGTCTTTCCCCGAAGACCAAGTGACCGATCCGCTTCCTCGAACCAGCCCCGAGGTCACTGGGTCTTGGGGCTGGTCGGGGGTGGATGGTATTGTCTATTTGTGTCGACAAGTGTTTGTAGTGGAGCAAGATCATGAATCGAACGAATCGTACAAACCGCCCATGTTGGCTCCGACCCCGTCGAGACCCCAGTCATCTGTAGCCGAAGAAAACCCAAATGAAGAAAACCAGTGCGCGCCCGGAGGGAAGAAAACCCAGTCGAAGAAGACCAGGAAGAAGAAGACCCGCTGAAGAAAACGACATCTTCACGCCGGCCAGATCACTGTACTTTCAGGACGGCCATGACAACATCTCGTGGACTTGGCATAACCGAGATGTCGGTGGGCAGTTGATCGAGGAGAATGCCTGGATCTGGCCGGATGTGTCGGCAGAGATCCTGGCGAGCATCTCGCCCGAAGGGCAGGGGCATTACTGGACCTGCTTGAAGCCACGGGCTCGTTTTGAGCGAGCTATTGCCTTTGGCGAACACCCCGAGGTGTACCGGAAGGCCGGGAATCTGGATGCGATCCCTGAAAGAGTTCTACAGCAGGGCGCGTATGCTGGGGTTACTGATGTGGTGCGTCTTGCGTGTTCGGTGGTTTGAACGAAAGGAAAACGTCTTGAAACGAAAGTATACTATGATGAAAAAGGTCCTAGTTGGCATGATTCTCGGTCTGTTTCCGGCTGCCGCCTTCGGGCTGGCGACAGCATCGGCCCCTGCTGATGTGGCCGCCAAGCCGGAATCGCGGATGGCGGTGAAGAAGATCCGAGACAACTTCGCAGCTCTTGGCAACGTCGAAGTGTGGTCCACGGCTACCTGGGTTCAGAATGGGGCGACCGCGCCGTCGGTGTTTCGGCGAGAATGGAAACCCGCCGGCAGATTCTTGCTTGCTTCCCATGCTCCCGCAGAGGCCAAAGTCATCGAGTTCGCCTCGTTCGATGGTATTGAGTTCAAGAGGGGCCAACTCAACCTGGTCGGGGATGCCTGGAATCTGAAAGTTGAATATTCCAAGCAGCTCGCTTTGCTCGACCAGGACAAGAAGCCGATCTTCGGCAGCTCGCTGTTGGAGCTTTACAACTCCATTGCCGGAGGTGCCTTCGGGAACCTGAGTCTCGCGCGTCGGAATGTCTTGACCATGGCTTTCCCGATCAGGCCGGATGCCATGTGGTGCACGAAGGACCACGGGCACTTCTTCGACAAGAGGGGGCCGGCGGGCGAGTATCACGTGAATGGCAACGGGTTTCTGGAGGTGACCGGCAAGAGTGGCGACGACAGCGTTGCTGTCCTGCGGAACGTGACTATGCAGGTCAGAGATGATCTCGTTCAAGAGATCGCGGCGAAAGCCATCAACCCGGCCGCCACCTACATCCGCACGGAGGAAAAGATAGTCGACGGCAAGAAACAGGTCAGGATGGGATACAACATTCCGTTTAACGATTACGTGGGAGAGGACGGTAAGACCCATCACGGAATCATGCCGCGAGATCAGGCGGAGAAGCGCTTCGGCTCGGCCAAGGCGATGATGCAAGCCGACAGCACCTACACCATGTGGCTCGGCCGGTTCAGTCACAAGATGGTATTGGACGCCAAGACCGGACTGCCTAAGTCGTACGAGCGAATTGAGCAAGACGGGAAGGACCGCCCCGGCCCGCAGAAGTTCCACTCTGAGTACACGGAGGTGGTCAAAGGCGGCTACCTCCCGTCGTTCGTGCGGATGGAAGATCCAAACCCGGACACCCGGGAGTATCGGGACATCTTGCATGTTGTTCTGGACAAGGCCCGAGCCAACGTGACTTTCTCTGACGACGACTTTAACCCGGCCAAGCTGACGCTGGCCAGCCTCTCGCCGCCGAAGTAGCCGCGAGATCCGCGCCGCGAGCAGGGCGGTCATGCGGGTTCGACTCCCGCACGCGGATGTTTTGGGGGACGACACGTGAGTCAGTACCGATTTCCCGCCGGCGTGCAGCTATTGACCACCGACCAGGTGGCCAGACGCCTGAGCTACACCACCCAGACGGTGCGCGCGCTCATCAAGCGCGGCCGACTGCGGGCCTGGCGGCTTTGCGGGCCAACCTCGAACTGGAGGATTGACGCCGCCTCGGTCGACGAGCTGCTTGGCGTGACCGTGCAGACTCCGCCCCGCGAGCAGCGTCTGCCGGACGAGGTGCGCAACAGGCTGGCTCGGAAGGCGGCGGCGAGGAGCATGGCTGAACAAGACGGATCAGAACAAGCGGCTGCTGTGATGCGGAAGCTCGACGCAGATTGGGAGCGGCGGAAAGCGGCGGTTCTGCGATCGCTGACGGAGTCGCCGTTGGATCGCTGGCTGAGAAGGCGGAGGTGAGGGGCGGGGGCCGTTCCTCGAGAACGGTTCGCCGCCATCCTGAAGCGTATCCAGCGACTCCGGAGTGCCGAGGACGGCATGCACCCATCACAAGAGACAGGGGCGACGCGGGTCTACCGCTGCCGCAAGGGTGCCCTCGGGACGGTGAAATGGCCCGAGAACAGGAAGGCGCAGCAGGGGCACTGTGTAATCGCCAAACACAGCCCGGCGGCGCAGTCGAGTAGGGTCATGGGAGAAATCTCGGATTGGAGCTTCATGTGGGGAACCGGCCTCTTGACGTTCCTCGAACCACTCGGTATAGTCTGTTCATCTATTCCTCATCGCATCAAAGGAGGGCACCGTGCGCACTTGGGCTCTTCTCTCCACGATCTTCATTGGACTTCTGATCGCTCACGCCGCGTTAGGCCAGCCCGTGGCCTTGCAGAATGCCTACTGGCGCTTCGAGAACGGCGTTCCCGGTGCGTCCGTTCCGGCACCGACGTCCAATGGCAACAATCCGGACGACGTGTTGGACTTCATCAACGGCAACCACATGCGCACCTGGTTCCCTGCCTCGGCTCCGGTTTATGCCGTTGACGTGCCGCTCACGGTTATTCCCCAGACTGGCGAGCCGAACGCAGTGGCCATGCATTTCACGCCCAACCAGGACGTCTACACCGCCGGAAAACCGATCAACAACCCGATCGTGACCGCGTTTACACTGGAGGCGGCCTTTAGGCCGGAGGCGCTTGACCGCTGGCAGGGCATCGTGTGCAAGGACGGACAGCCCACCGCGGCTCCCGAGACCACGCTGGTACTCAAAATCCGCGATGGGGGCTCGACCGATCCGCTGTTGAACAAGCTGCAGATCGAGTTGTTCGACCGCGGCGGAACGCGGCGCAGCGTGGAGAGCATCGCTCCGCTTGAGACAGACCATTGGTACTACGCGGCCGTTGTTGGCACCGAGACCGAGGTCTCGCTCTACCTTGATCGTAACGACGGCCAGGGTTACGTGCTGCAAGGCACGGCGCCCGTGGGCGGGGGCGGCCCCCTTTGGCAAGGGCCGGGCGGCGCGGGCGACGACCGGGCCTGGTGCATCGGCCGTGGGATGTACGCCAATGGTCCGACGGACTGGTTCACCGGCGTCATTGATGAGGTCCGCCTGACCGACCGGGCGCTGACCGTCGCCGAGTTCCTCTTCACTGACGTCGGCCGACTGGGTGACTTTGACCGCAACGGCCGCGTCAATTTCGATGACTTCGTCGCCTTCCAGAATTGCGTCACCGGGCCCGAGATCAGCTACCGCAGCCGCCTGCCGGCGAACTGCACGCTGACGCCCAGCCCGACGACCGGCCTGCTGCCGGCAGATTTCGACAAGGACGAGGATGTGGATCAGGACGACTTCGGCGTGTTTCAGGTGAATTACACCGGCTGAGTTCCGGCACAACGCCGTGCCCCGACTACGGAGCGATTCCCGGGGGCCCGAATTGGCCGCCTTGACGACGTCTGTGTGCGAGGAGTGTTCCAGGTTCCTTTAACCCTCAGTTCTCGACGAGGAGGAAAAGCATGAGGACAACACGAGTCTTCCTGACGTCCGGTCTGGTTCTGATCCTGACCGCCGCAGCCGTAGCCCAGTTGGAGAACGCGTATTGGCGATTCGAGGAGGGGCCGGCCGGTCAGCCGCTGCCGACTCCCGGACCTGACGGCAGCAACCCGGAGAGCATCCTCGATTCCATCAACGCGAACCACATGACTACCTGGGCAGGATTCACCGCTCCCAAGTGGACGAACCTGGTGTCTACGGCCGTTGTACCCCAGACCGGCGCTCCTAACACGCTGGCCCTCGATTTCACTCCCAATCAGGACATCTATACTCGGGCCAAGCCCATTGACTCGCAGGATGTCACCGCCTTTACGCTTGAGGCGGCGTTCATGCCACGCACCGTCGATCGATGGGAGGTCATCGTGGGCAAAGACGGGAAGCCATCGGCGGGCCCGGAGCAGACGCTGGCGTTGAAGGTACGCAACGACACGAAGGAACTCCACATCGAGCTGTTCGATGCGGCCAATGTGATTCACGGCGTCCGCAGCAAGGCTCCGCTGGTCGCCGGGCAGTGGTACTATGCAGCCGTGGTCAACGATGGAACGAACCTGTCACTGTATCTGGACCGGAACGACGGCCAAGGTTACGTGCTTCAGGGGATGGACCCGACTCCGCTGAGCGGCGCTTTGTCCGCAATGGATGGAACGTGGACCATCGGCCGCGGGATGTACGATTGGAATGTGACCGACTGGTTCGACGGCATGATCGACGAGGTTCGGCTGACAAACCGGGCGCTGTTGCCGTCGGAGTTCTTGTTCGTACCCGAGCCCGCCACCCTGTCCCTCGCGGGGATTGGCTTGGTGGCGCTGTGTCGACGGCGGCCCTTGCGCTGAGCGGCCGTGCGGAGACAGGAATGCTGCTCAGGAAGCCGGAAACGCCCAATCCGATCGGGCGCAGGGGTTGCCTATCACCCCGCATCGCGGCGAAGAAAGCGGGCGATGCAGGCCAAGTCTGGGTTGCATGCGTTCGATGGCGCGCGGCCACAGCGGTCCTATTACTCCTCGTGCTGTCTGCTCAAGTCCCCGTTACGGCCCAGACCTACTCCAACCCTCTCGACACTCCCGCCTTTCCGCCGGCGGGCGATGGCTGCTGCGGCCCTGCTGACCCGTGCGCGATCGAGGCAGAGGGGACGTACTACGTCTACCCTACCGGCGAGGGGTGGGGCTACAAGGTCATGGCCTCGGATGACCTCGTGCACTGGACTGGAGAGGCGATTGCCTTTGTCGTCCCGCAGAACAGTCCGTGGAAGAGCGGCTCGGCCTGGGCTCCGGAGGTTGAGCGGATCAACGGCACATACTATCTGTACTACACGGCTGGCAACGGCGGACTCGATCGGCAGCACATCGGCGTGGCCGAAGCCGCGAGCCCGTGGGGCCCGTTCACCGATCGTTCGGTTGCTGCACCGCTGATCGCCCAGACCGCCATTGACGCCGAGTGTTTCCAGGACGGGGGGCAGCTCTACCTCTATCACGTCCGCTGGGAGGGCGGACGCCTCAGCACATGGGTCCAGCGGCTGTCCGACCCGCTCACGCTCGCGCCGGAGCCATCCCAACTGTGCATCTCCGGCACGGGTTGGGAAGCCACGGTCAACGAGGGCCCCGGCGTCCTCAAGCGGAATGGCAAGTACTACCTGTTCTATTCGGGCAACTATGCCCATACGGCCGACTACGCCGTGGGCGTGGCGGTTGCCGATCACCCCCTTGGGCCGTGGACCAAACAGCCGAACCCCTACAACCCGGTCTTCAGACGCGACGACGCCATCGCGCTGTATGGCCCGGGCCATGGGCACCACGTCGTTGGGCCGGATGCTCTGGCCGACTGGTACGTCTATCACCAGAAGATCGATCCCACCGATACGTTCAACGGAGGGCTCAACTACCGGCGGCATCTGGGGCTGGATCGCGTCGTGCCGGTCGCTCGCGATGGTTCGTACCGGTTGCGTATCACCTCCTCGGGTGGCACGACCGGCCCGACGCTCGCCCCGCGACGCGCAACGCTGTTCTGCAATTTCAATGAGCCACCGCTGCCGCTAGGAATGACGGCGCGGGCGGGTGTCTGGAACATCACCGAGGGGCGGCTGCTCGCGCCGGTCGAGGGCAAGCTGCAGGTCGATCGCCCGCTGTCGCCGGAGAACCTGCAGGATTTCGTGTGCGAATGGTGGCTTCAGGCCGAGCCTGGCTTCTCGACCAGCGGTGATTCTGCGGTGACTTTCAGCTTCGGGCGGGATACAGGTTCGCAGAGCCTGGGTTTCAGGCTCCGCCCCCCCGTAGCCGGCTTGGAGTTCGGACAGGCGGATATCCTGGCGGAGGACTGGGTCACGCTAGCCTCCTTCTCACTGCCGGCTGAGGATTCACTCGCGTTCTCGCGGCGGATCACCATCACTCACCAAGGCAGCAGGTGGCGGCTGCTGATCGATCGCGAGTTGGCCGGGGAAGTGGACCAACCTGCTTCACTTGGCTCAGCTTCATGGGTGGCGACATCGGCGCTTCCTTGCAGGCTCGACGGCTACCGCTACACGGCCGCGTTTGACGATGCCTTCGAATGCAGTGGCTGCACCTCGGACCGGTGGACGTTCCTCGGCGGGCAGTGGGAATGCGTTGCCCCGACAGCCAGCGATGACGGCTGCCTGCGCCAGGCGGACCTATCGCCCGGCATGAAGCTCGCGCTCTGCAACACGATCTCCAGCGCCTATTTCGACCTCGAGGCAGACTTCCTCCTGCTGAAGCAGAATAGCGGCAACGGCCGCTTTCCCAAGCACGGGCTGGTGCACAGCTACGCTGACGCCGGCAACTACGCCATGGTCTTTATCGACGAGCAGTACGACGTCGTGGCGACCAACGCAATGATTGGCGGCGTGCTGCAGCAGTGGATCAATGCCGGCACGCCGCTGCCGGTAACGTACTCCTCGGGCGGATACCACCATCTGGCCGCCGCTGTTGATGTGACCAGTGGCGAGTTTGTCTACAGTCTGAACGGGCAGGAGATGATCCGCCGGACGTACCCGGCGCTGTCGGCCGGCGGGCAGACGGGGTTGGTGGCCGAACTCAGCGATGTGCAGATCGACAACTTTCGAGTCAGCCACGCGCTGCCGATGGCGCGAATCGCTCTCGACCAGACGACCATCCAACAGCACGTGCACATCGGCACCGATCCGCCTCCCGACACGGTGCTGATCAGCAACAGCGGGCAGGGTCTGCTGACGTACCAGTTTTCGGAGGACACGGATTGGCTGACGGTGGAACCCACCGCCGGCGAGTCCGCAAGTGAGGCCGACGCGATCCAGCTCGTTTACGACCTCTCGCGCCTACAGGCCGGCACTTATGTTGCTGACGTAGCCGTCGTGGCGATGTCCGCCGAGAACAGTCCGCAGCACCTCCATGTGGAGCTGACGATCGGTACTGTTCAGCCGGACTTCGATGGCGACGGCGACGTGGACCAGTCAGACTTCGGCAAGCTGCAGGCCTGCTTCACGGAGAATGTGACCCCCTCGGTCGTACCCGGCGGTTGCGAGGCTGCGGATCTGAACGGCGACAAGCGCGTCACGGGAGCGGATCTGGCGCTCTTCCTCGGTTGCTTCGAAGGCCCGGGTGTCATACCGGCGGCCAACTGCTCGCCGTGAGCCCCTTACCGGCAATCTCGCGGCGAAGTTCTCAAATAAGAGAATCATGCCGTCGTGGATCCGGGGAAAGGACTGTAAGGGATTTCTCCCACGAAGAGATGATGTACGGGACTGGCGACAAGGACTTGACCAAGGACCCCAGGGGGCTCGAGTGCGAGGCCGAGATGGATCTGGGATTCCTCGGCACCGTTCGGGTGCGGGGGCGTACCGAGGACGGCATGCACCGATCATAAGAAACGGAGTTGACGCGGGTCTGCTGCTGCCGCAAGGGCGCCCTCGGGACGGTAAAATGGCCCGAGAACAGCAAGGCGCAACAGGGGGCATTGTATAATCGCCCAACACAGCCCGGCAGCGTAGTCGGGTGAAGTTATTGGGGAAATCTCGCGTATTACGAGGAGCCGATTCCATGATGACCCTGCCTCCGCGCCGGGCGGTCCTGGTCGCCGCGGTCCTGCTGTCGGTGGCGGGCGGGCTGGCCGCCGAGCCGTTCGACTACTTCCAGAACTCCTGGAACGTCGTCGGCCTGAGGGACTACAAAAACGGCACGCGGATCACGCCCGAGAACCAGCTCGTGCTCTCGGGTGGCCGGAACCTCCGCGTCCGCTTCGGGCGATCGCTCACGTCGCTGAGCCGCGGGCAAACGAAAACGCTGGTCGCGGGCTGGCTGCCGGTGATCCTGTTGACGGCCGAGGACGAGGCCGTGCGATACGAGTTCACCGTCTGGGCCTCGCCGCTGCCGACGGCCAGCGATTGGAGGGCGGCCTTCGATGGCCCGACCGAAGGCGAGAATTTCCTGAACTGGATCCGGGTCAAGATGACCAACGCCGGGACGACCTCGGCCCAGGCCCGGCTGCGGTTCGACGTGGCCGGCTCCGATCGCCCGGCGCCCGGGCCGTTTGAGCAAACGCTCGAACCCGGGGCCAGCGCCCAGCATGTCGTGCGGATCCCATTCTCCTCATCGGAGCCGGAGCCGGCGTTCGCGAGCGAGAACGCCGACCTCTGGCTGAATCGTACGGTCGCGTACTGGCGCGATCTCATGGCGAAGGCCGCCCACGTCGAGGTGCCGTGCGAGAAGGCGACACAGGCTCTTCTCGCCGCTCATGTCTGCCAGCTCATCGCGGCTGACTACGGTGAGCTGCACGGCGGCGAGGGCTTCTACGACGAGTTCTACATCCGTGACGCCGGTTACCAGATCCAGGAGCTGGAGGAGGCCGGACTCTGGGACGAGGTCCGCAGGGCGATGAAGAGCTACTTGGCCGCCCAGCGGGAGGACGGCCGGTTCGAGACGCAAAAGGGGCAGCTCGACGCGAACGGCCAGGCGGTGTGGGTCCTCTGGCAGTACTACAAGATAAGCGGCGACAAGGAATGGCTCGCGAGGGTCTACCCACAGATGCAGCGGGCCGTCGAATGGGCGATGAAGGCCCGCCGCCAGGAGCCGGCCGATTCGCCGTTCGCCGGCCTGCTCCCGCCCGCTGTCGCCGACGGCGAGTTCCTCTGGGACGGCAAGTATCACATCGTCGGCTACGACCTATGGAACCTGCGGGCGATGCTCTGCACGGCCGATGCCGCTCACGTCCTGGGAAAGAATGACGAGGCCGCGAGGCTCGCGGCGGAATCGAAGCTCTACCGCGCGGCCGTCGACGCCGCGTGCAAGCGGACCGGCAAGGACTACTTTCCCCCGAGCTGGGAAGGGGCCGGCACGCACTGGGGAAACACGGAAACGCTCTGGCCGACCGAGCTGTTCCGGCCGGATGATCCGCGCATTGCGGCGACGCTGCACCACGCCCGCGTGATCCACGGCGGCGGTTTCGCTGAGGGAACGATTCGCTGGCTCGGCCACGCCGACGCCATCCACCCGTACATGTCGGCGTACACGACCATGGCCACCCTCGCCCTCGGCGACGATCGGCGTGTGGTCGAGGATTTCTACTGGTATCTGCTCCACTCCAGCGCCTCGCACGCCTTCCCCGAGGGTATCTTCTACAAGCGGCGTTTCGCCTGGGGCGACACGATCCCCCACGTCACCGGCGCCTCGAACTACGCGCTGCTCCTGCGCCACATGCTCGTTCACGAGCGGGGGGAAGAGCTTCACCTGCTCCCGGCGGTGCCCGATTGGTGGCTCGCCGAGGGCAAGGAGATCCGCGTCGACCGCGCCCCGACGCATTTTGGCGTGCTCAGCCTGCGCGTACGGAGCAAGGCGGACGGCCTGGAGCTCGAGCTCGACCCGCCGACGCGGCAGGCGCCCAGCCGCATACTGCTGCACGTACCCGACTCCCGGCGCCCCCGCAACACTCCGGCGGCGGTCCAGGTGGCGACCCGGCCGGATCAGCCTGAACGCTGGGACTTCCCGACCGTCCTGGGTCTGTACGAGAAGACGGCGCCGCCCCTGGCCCGGCGGACGCCCGGCCTGATCGATCTCCCGCTGGATCGACCGCTCCGGCCGGAGGATTGCCGAATGCTGGATGTTGGTGCGGTGGCCAACACCGATCCGTTCGCGGCGCCCTTCGGCGTGCAGAAACCAGGCAAGTTCCTATTCACCGGCATGCCCGTCGGGGCGCAGACCGTTGGCGGCGTCCCGTTCCAGATCGTCGATCCGGCGACGAACGGGAGGCGGGGTTTTGTTGTCCTGCACTCGGACAAGGCCCCGGCCGACCGGCAATGGCCCCGCGAGGTGGAGCTTCACGTTCGCGCTAAGGGCAGCGCGCTCTACTTCCTGGGAAATGTCCACGGATGGGCGCCGTCCGATGCCGGCGCGGGCCCGTCGGGCGCCGTTGCCGAGTACGTCATCCACTACGCGGACGGCCGCATACAGACCGTGCCGCTCATCACAGGCCGGACGATCGAGGAATGGACGGCGGCGCCGACAGCCGCGGACGTCTTCTGCGGAATGAAGGGCGATCCCTGGCACCTCAACATGCTGGGCGTCGCGCTACGGCCGGTCGAGGTGACGAAGGTCGTATTCCGCGATCTCGAGACGCCGGCTGCCCCCATGCTGGTCGCGGTTACGCTCGCGCGATGAGAACGACTGCCAGCGGACGGGAGAGACAAACCATGACATCCGTCAGAACGCTGCTGCCTCAGTTCGCGCAGTTCTGGTTTGCTGGCTCGCCCGCTCCGCTGTAGCACCGCTGGAAGAGGCCGAAGTCCTGCTGATCCACGAAGCCATCGTGGTTGAAGTCCCGGTTCTCGCAACCCGGAGCCAGGGGGATGGTGGGGCCGGAGACACAAGCGAGGAAAAGGCTGAAGTCATCAGTGTCCACATCGCGGTCACCGTCGAGATCGCCCGGAATCGCAGGCATGAACTCATAGGCCCCCAAGTCAATGATCGGAGGAACCCCAACCCCGCTGTCGGGTGTGGCCGGGGCATCAATCCGTCGCGGCAGGCCCAGCAGATCAACTGCTGACAGGGACACCCAGGAGTTGTTGTTGCCCGCATCGATGCATGGCGAGTCTTCGGACAGACGATAATCGTTGTCCTGCCAGGTATCGGGATCCCCGTCCGTACCCCCAGGAGCTGCGAAACGAGGATCGAGATCTATGTTGCCATCTCCTGCCCAACCTCCCTCGATGTCGCTGTACACTACGGTAGGCTCAACCCCATAGCGGTTGTGAACCTGGGAGGGACTGTTGCCCCACACGATGCAGTTCTCGACCACAGCGGGACTTGATTCCAGGGAAACGCCCCCACCCCAACCTTCCAGCGACGAGTTGCCCGTCAAGGTGCAGTTCAGAAGGACCGGGGCTCCGCCGTAGGCATAGAACCCGCCTCCGCCCGGAGCCGAGTTCGCAGTGAACAGGCAGTTGGTGATGGTTGGCGCGGCACTCTCGCAATGAATCGCGCCGCCAGCGCCCGAAGACACGTTGGCGGCGAAGACACATCGATCGATGGGCGGAGCGACATTTGCCCCCATGCCGATGGCCCCGCCTTTGACTGCGGAGTTGTCTGCGAACTGACAATGGATGATCGATGGTTCACTATTGTCGCAGAAGACCGCGCCGCCTTGGGGGGCCGTGTTTACCCTGAATCTGCAATCGGCTAAAAGAGGATAGCTTGCCGTGAGGTTTATTGCCCCACCTTTTCCATCCCAGTTTGTTCCTCCGTGGTCAGCGATGTGGTCGGTGAGCACGCAATTCCGGATCGTCGGGTTGCTCTCGTCGCACTTGATTGCCCCTCCACTCGTGGGGGCGATGGCAGCATGGGCTCGACCGTTACACAGGGTCAGGCCTTGTACGCACGTCAAACGGGAATACGCATACCGGATCCGGAAGGCACGGCCGAGTTGCTTCGGGTCAATGATCGTGGAGAGGACCACCGCAGGATCATGGGGATCCTCGGACTGAACCGTGACCGGCCGAGCCCCGGTAGCCAAGCCAGCGGCGAAGTCCAGGTTGTAGTTACCGGTTCCAGAGTAGACTCCCGGCCGGATCACGACGCTCTCAAACGGCCCGGCAGCGGTAATCCCGGCCTGGATGGTCCGCTTGGGGCCGTGAGTGCCTCCGCTCCAAATTGGAGCCCGACCATCAAGAAGATCGTCTCCGCTGGCTCCGTCAACGTAGATGTTGGGCCGGATGGGGTCGGTGCCTCGTGCGGTCTCGTCGCCATCACGCCAAGCGTCTTCGTCCGAGTCTTCATTTCGAGGATTGCTGCCTGCCGAGTACTCACCGGCATTGTCAAGGTCATCGCTGTCGGAGTCGTCATGGGGAGCAGCAGCCGTGGCCGAATCGAAGCACCTTCGTTCCCAGAAATCAGGCAGCTGGTCAGCATCACTATCCATGTATTCGTCTGCGCCAATATCCACGCCGACGCCGCTTGGACGTTCTTCGCCATCCCGATCAGAGGATGGCGCACCGATTCCTGTGCCTGCATCGATGCAAGGCGAACCCTGGCGAAGATGTCCGTCTGCCGTCAGCTTCGGGTCCACGTCGATGTTGTTGGAGTGGAACCACCATTGCCCCGTTCCGCCTTCGATGTCGCAGTAGTCGACGGTGGGAGTGGCATTGGTCACCGCAATCTGATGTGTGTCGCGCGTGGTAGCCCTATTCCCCCAGAGAATGCAATTGCGGATAACTGGGATCCCCTCCGAGGAGGATACGCTGATCGCTCCGCCTGTTCTCGCGCCGTTGGCCACGAACGAACAATTGACAATCGTCGGCGTGCCCGAGGTGCAATGGACGGCTCCCCCTTCTCCCGCGACGGTGTTCCCGATGAACACGCAATTGCGGATTGTGGCCTCCGAGTTCATACACGCGACCGCACCACCACCGAAAGAGCCGATATTGGCTTCAAACACGCAGAGCTCGATGGTTGCATGTCCGTAAAGCACAGTGATTCCGCCTGCATGAGCATTCGGATAGGAGTAACCGCGGCGAAAGGTAAGGCCCCGAATGTTGATCTCGGAGGTCTGCGGGTAGATCGACCGAAAGAGAGCCTTTCGCCACTGGCCGTCTAACACCGTAGCGGCTACGATATGGGAATCGTCGGGCGTTTCGGATCGGACCGTGATGCTGGATGGGCCGAGATTGAGCTCCGTGTTGCCGGCCCCGGAGTAGATACCGGGAGCGAGGACTACTTCGTCCCCTGTCGAAGCGGCGTTGACGGCCGCCTGGACCGTGCGCTTCGGTCCAGCGGGAGCCGTGCATGCCGAACTCCGGCCGCTCCACGAATCATCGCCGCAGGTCGCATTGACGAAGAAGGTGGTTGCCCGGGCTGCGGGAGCACTCGCCAGACAAACGATGACGCCGCACGTTGCAGGATGAAGGAGCGCCCTCTTCATGCTTCCACCTCCTGATGGTGAGCGCCTGGAATCTGAAATACGGCCGTTGGCTTCAGGACGTGTTCATTTCCATACTCCAGTATACCCGACTAAAACGACGTTGAGAACCTCCCATCACGGCTGGATTCCAGTTTCCGAATTCTGCCCCGGCTTGAGCGGCGCTGAAATGCCTCGAAACGACTGCACGGCATCGTCCCTCCTGCCGTGATCGGCTTCCAGTGCCTCAACCGTGGAATGGCGCTACAAAGACAAGGACCGCACCTGGAAATCGTCCGGCAACTTCAGTCGTAACGAGATACCCATGGCGGTGTACTGCCTGTTCATGGCGTTCGCTGCGATGGTGGAAGAGAAGGACGGGGAGGAGGGAGAGTGAACTCGCATCGACTCCCCTCGCGATGCGGGGGCCTCCTTTCTCTCTGCGGGAGTGAGTTGGGGAGCCGGGAAGCGCTATTGTGAGAGAGATCGACCCCTCTCAGTTCGCGCAGTTCGGATCGGCCGGCACGTTCGAGCCGCTCCAACACCGCTGGAAGATGCCGAAGTCCGATTGGTCGACGTCCCAATCGCCGTCAAAATCGCTGGAGCGACAACCGGCATCCCAAACGGGCACGGCCGGGCCGGATAGGCAAACCTGGAACATGCTGAGGTCGTCCAGATCCACGTCACCGTCCGCGTCCAGATCGGCGCGGGCAGACACGAAGCGCTCATACGCACCCATGTCCACGATCGGAGGCGTCCCGGCGCCGGTGTCGGCGACCTCGGGGATATCTACGAAGCGAGCTCGACCGTCGAGGTCAGCAGTGAGCCCGGCGGGCGCAGCCGAATTGTTACCGGCATCGATGCAGGGGGAGTCGGCCGACAGGCGCAATCGGTCGTCGGCCGTGCCGCCGATGCCGTCAGGCTCGTTGGCGTCGATGAATAGCGGGTCGGCATCGATGTTGCCGTTGCCCGGCCAACCGCCCCGAACGTCGCTGTAGGTTGTCGTGATTGTCGAGCCGTCGTCCGCGGTGATGCCGTCTTCACTGTCCCACAAGATGCAGTTGCGTATGGTGGTGGGACCCGGAAACGCCCGATTTTCAGAGCTGCATGCCAGCGTGTCACCCTCAGCCGCCGAGTTCCCCGCAAACGTACAGTTGGTGAGGTTCACCTGGCATTGCCCCGTGCTCCAGCCGTAGTTGCGCATACCGCCGCCCCGCCCGGCTGCTGAATTCCCGGCGAACAAACAGCCTGCGAACGCCGGGCTGGCTCCATCGTTGAAGACGCCTCCGCCGCCGTACCAAGGTTCTTCGAGCCATGCCGAATTGCCGACGATCGCGCAGTTCATCAGCAGGGGGGCGCTCGTGCTGTTGTTGTACAAAGCCCCGCCACAGCCGCTGGAGTTCGCGTCGAACCGGCAGCCGGTCAGCCGGGGGCTGCTCTTGTACTCGTTGCAGATTGCTCCGCCTTGGCCGGCCGTATTGCCGGCGAAAGAACAGGCGACCAAGGTCGGACTGCCCCAGATCCGCATCCCGCCCCCCCAGTCGGCGTCATTTCCGATGAACGAGCATTCGTGGAGGGTGGGTGCGCCGCGGTCGCAGTGGACTCCGCCGCCGGACTGGGATGAATTGCCGTGGAAGCGGCAACGGGTGAGCATCGGGCAATTGGCAGATTCAATGTTCATCGCTCCGCCGACGTTGTGTGACCAGTTGCCTATGAAGGTGCAGTCTGTCAAGGTCGAACAACTGGTACCGGCTTCGGAGACTGCGCCGCCGCGGTGCGATCTGTTCTCGATGAAGAGGCACCGGGTCAGTGTCGCGCTGCTGTCCCGGTTTTCGATCGCGCCGCCATAGTGTTCGCTGTCGTAGCCATCCGCCGTGTTAGCCCTGAAGACGCAGTCGATCAGCGTAGGACGACTGCCGATGTTGCACATGCCGCCGCCGCCGCTGAAGGTGTTTTCGCCATAGACGCTGTTCTCCTCGAAAGTGCAGTTGACCAGGTACGGGTTGCTGTTGAGGTTGAGCATGCCGCCGCCCTGGGTGGGGCGATATGACCGGGTCGAGTTTCGGCGGAACGTGCAGTCTCGAATGGTTGGACTGGCCGATTCGCTGAACATGCCGGCGCCTGAGTTGCGGCGACTGATGCCTACCGGTTCGTCGTAGCCGAAGAGACTGGCATGGCCGTCGCTGATGATGACGCCGTCAAGAACCGCGGTGCGATACGCGCCGCTGCAGGTCACGACGTTGTACGCGTTGTCCAAACGTGTCTGATCGAAGGGATCGGGCTCGGGTTCGTCGTTGCCGTGCAAATCCCCGCTGAGCACCACGACGTTGGCATCCGGGTTGCGCGCCTCGAACAGGCGCTCGCCGCCGAGGAATCCACCACAGATCGCCACGCCGCTGCGGAGCTGAAACGTCGCGCTGCGGGGATCATCGAGGTCGGTTCGCTCGGACGGCCGGTAGGTTCCTGCCGCGACCCAGATTTCGGAAGAGCCGCCGCCGGTCGCGGCCGCGGCCTCGATCGCCGCCTCCAGATCCGTGAAGGCGTCGGTCCAACTGAGCCCGGTGTTGGCGCCACTGGCCGCCGCATTGACATAGAAAATGGTCCCTGCCCGTGTCGTCGTTGGTGACGACGCCACAAGCAAAGCGAAGGGAGCGATAGCATAGCAGGGTGCAAACGCCATGGCCGCGTCTCCTCCCGGCTACGCCGCCGGGCGGTGTTCCGCCATTATACCAGCACCCCCCCCGTTCTACGCACTCTGTTTTCGAGCTTTTTCCGATCTTACGGGCTGAAACGGTTCCCTCCTTGCGTGCCAAAGGGGCTTTTGGGCCCCGTTCTTCATGATGGGCGCATGGCATCTCCTTGAAGTATCACGACGGGGGCCACAGGTTGAGCGGATTGTCGAGTCATCCCGAGAGCACCAAACCGTTCTCGGTACGCCGGAGTCACTGGATACGCTCCAGGATGGCGGCGAACAGTTGGCACGGAATCCCCGGAACACGCCGAAGTCGGTCTGGTCGACGTCGAGGTCACGGCTGGCGTCGGCGTCCAGTCCTCAGTCCCGAGGCCTAGCCGCCTTGGCTGGGGGAGGAACAAGATGACATCGATCAGGACGCTGCTGCTCGAACTCGTTGACGAGCACGGCGCCAACCATATCCGGGAGCTGCACATCGAGGTTCTGCGGGACAAGCCGGGAACGCCGGAGCACACGATTCGGGTGCGGCTGTCGGAAGCAGTGGCTGATGGGCTGCTTGACCGGCTCGGGGACGGCTTCTACGACGTGTACGCTGAGGACGAGGGCATGACATCCGTGGTGTCGTACCCGAACCGGTGCGGCCTGTGGGGCAACTCGCGGTACCGCGGTAACTGCGACGGCCGGCTGTTCAAGAATCTCGTGCTCAGATATGGTGCCCGGAAGGTCGCCGATCCCATGGCGGGTCCGGGTACCACGAGGGATGTCATCGCGGGCCTGAACCAGTACAAGCGGGCAGGCATTGAGTTTTGGGGCGGCGATTTGCGGGAGGGCTTCGACCTGACCAAACAGGAGCTGCCCGGCAGGTTCGATTTCCTGTGGCTGCATCCCCCGTACTGGAACATCGTGCGGTACAGCGATGCGCCTGGAGACCTGAGCAACGTCGAGGATTACGCGGAGTTCAGGGAGCTACTCATGCTCTGTCTGAAGCGGTGTTATGACGCGCTGTAACCGGGTGGCAGGCTCGCCGTCCTTATCGGCGATGTTCGCCGGCAAGGCCGGTACACGGCCATCATCAGGGACATCCTGAACTTCCCGCACGGCGAGATTCGCAGCGTCATCATTAAGGTCCAGCACAACTGCACGAGCGACCGGAAGCAGTACGGCAAGCTCGAGGATGTGCCGATTCGCCACGAATACTGCGTGGTGTTCAGGAAGACGCGTGAGCAAGGAGGTCACAAAGGCGGAAACCCGCCCGACCGAATGTCGCCTCTCCGTAGAGCAGCCGCACAGTGCCCAGCTACTTCACGAACTGGAAAGCGTATAGCTTACAGTCCCGCATCACAAACCGAATCCGGATGGGCTTACCCGCCAGCTCCTCAAGGTCGGCCTTGCCACCCCAGGTAACTGGCATGCACAGCGAATTACCGGAAAGCGGCAGCGCATCCTCAAGCGTGTAGCCGCTGACCGGCTGGCCGTGCTTGTCCAGCAATTCAAGGCGGCACTGCCACCCGCACCGGCATCGACGTTGAGTTCCAGCCGGCGACCATCGAAGATGATCAGCGGAGTGATGATCTCGCCGCCCCCGTAGTCGGCATCCGCAGACACGAAGCCGTCGAGTCGCAAGACCGCCCGGTCAATCCCGCACAAATACCGCGATGCCGCGGGATCGATGAAGTTATCGTGATCGCGGTTCTCGCCGAAATAGTAGATCCAGAGTTCTCGGTCCATGTGAATCGGATTCGGCAGCGCCCAGGTTCGCTTGGCGGAGAAGGTTCCCGCCAGACCGAGGCCGATGAATGGCTTTCTGTCCCCGACCCACTGAAAGTGGATCCCGTCACGGCTGACGGCCAGCCGGACATCCAATGTAGCCGGGGCCAGAACCTCGAATTCGGACTTGTGATCCGAATAGCCCCCGTACCGCTGCTCCAGTGGCCTGCGTTGCCAGTGCCAGAAGGCCTGGGCGAGCATGATGTACACACCGTCAGGCGAATCCTCCGGATACTTGAATACGGCTGCCCCATAGTAATCCACTGGCGGCTGGGGCGTCGGGGACTCGTAGATCGACCGGTCGATCTCGTCCGCCTGCATCACGAAGACCTCGTTTCGCCAATCCAACAGGTCCGCAGACTCGAGCCGGCGGATGACCCGGTATCGTCGGGGCGTATGCGCAAGGGGGTTCCTGCGGGTATAGAGGACGTATCTCTGGATCCGTTCATCCCAGAAGGCAACGCTCTGGGTATCCATCTCGCCGATGGTCGGCCTGCACAGCAGCGTCCAACGGTAGCCATCCGGTGAGGCACAGATATGGAATTCGGCGGGGCTGGCAGGTGGGTAGAACTTCGCCTGCGTCTTGTAGCGTTGCGACGGCGGTGCTTGGGGGTCGATCCAGACGGCCACGCCGCCGGTGCGGCCATGCTTGCTCAGTTCGGTCAGATCCTCGTCCTGGAGAAGGAGGCTGGAATCGGGCGTGGTGAAGCGGATGCCATCAGTGGATTCGGCATAGGCAAATCGTTCGATGATTGGGCCGCGGGCTTTGAGTCTGACTGGCAGGAGGGCTTTACCCGCGCCCCAGATGCGGATCTTGTCGCCGTCTTTGAGGACCGAGGAGTAAGAAGTGGCCGATGCGCCTTGGTCGCCTTCCCACGGAATGTAGCTGGCCAGAACGGGTTCATTCATCTTGACGGCCGGGTTCATGGTGAGTTGCACGCCCCGGCTGGAGGCGATGAACCGCTCGTCCACAAAGAGCTGTTTGCGTGAACCGACATCAATCGGCGTAGAGGAATCCTGGGCATTGCACCACAGGCATTTAGCCAGGGTCGCCACGATCGCCAGGCAGATGCATGGCCACTGTTGAAGTCTCATGGTCATTTCCTTCATGACTCCATGTGCGACGGCGGCATCTGCGGACTGTTGGACCTTCCGGTCGCGGGTGGAACATCCGGGCTTCGTATTCCCATGGGGTGCAATCATCGTCCGTCGCAACCTCCTGTTGTCCCGAGCGGTGCCGGCACAGCTGCAGCATACGTCGCGCGAGGAGAGCCGGCAACAGCCTGCGGAACGCGCGGCGCGAGAGAGGCAATCCCTCAGTAGGAGGCATCAGATTCGTGGTGATCAGCCTCTTCCCAGCCCTGAGAAGAGGCTTGGTCACGACAGATGACGCGCCTCGGAGATGAAGAAAATGGCACCACTGAAGAAGTATAGCGCAGGCAGCGTGTCCAGCGCGATCTGGGAAAACGAGGGCACGACAGCGGATGGACGCAAGGTCGGGGTTTTGCGGGCAACCGTGGAACGGCGCTACAAGGACAAGGACGGCACCTGGAAATCGTCGGGGAGTTTCAGCAGGAACGAGATACCGCTTGCGGTCTACTGCCTGCTCAGAGCGTTCGCTGCGATGGTGGAAGAGAAGGACGGGGAGGAGGTGGAGTGAACTCACGTGTCGCCGCATGGCATCGGCTCCCCGGGGTCGGGGGGCTTCTTTTCTTCCCTCCAGCATGGCGCCGTGAGATGCACAGGCCGCCGGTGAGGCCTTCCGGCAATCAGCCTGGCTGAGGAATGTCGGGCGGTGTAGCGGGTCGCCCTCTTTTCGAGCGACCCGCCACGAGAGGTCTGCTCGGAAGGTGCATGATGACAGAGGAAAACGCGGTCAGCTCATCGACCGGAGACCGACAAGTATTTGAACTCCTGCGGCTTTCTGGTGCGAGGTGAGAACATGACAAGAACAGAATGTGACGAAAACGGCCGGCTCCCCCTCGGGTCTGAGCTCCGACACAGGTACGGCACCAAGTCCTATATCGTCGAGATGCCGGAGAAGCTCGTTCTGCTGCCTGTGCCTGACGATCCAGTGAAGGATCTGCGAGAGATCGGGCGCCGCCTGAAAGGCAAGACCATCCGGGAGCTAAGGCAAGCCATCGAACAGCAGGCCATGGAAGAGGTGGGAGCTTGATCTATGTTGATACCGACTTCTTCCTGGCGATCATCAAGGAGTCGGACTGGCTGAAAACCTCCGCTGAAAGGCTCTTGCACGAGCACGCCGGGGAGATTTGGACATCCTCCGCTGTGCTGATTGAGTTGCTGATCCTCGCTGAGAAACTGCATCTTGATCCGGAGAAAACGCTGGTTGATGCATTTGAAATCGCTCATATCCGGGGTGGCGGGGAGCCCTGCACTTTCCTTGCCGCCGCTGTCTATATGAAGGAAGGAGGCGTTCGGGTCTTTGATGTCTTGCACGCTGCTTTCTGTAGTCGAGACAGCCAGATCATCAGCTCAGATAAGGTCTTCAACAGGCTGGGCTTGAGGCGGATCCCGCTTGAGCAGGAACCGGGACATTCCGATGAGGAAGCCGTTGGCGAGGGGGGGAAATAGCTCACGCTGCGGGCGCCGCGATCGATTGCCGCCGGCTGTCGCCGGGCGGGCAAACGGAGCCGGGGCTGGGCGGGTGAAATGGAGCCACCTTGAGGGGTACGTGATTCGCGGTAAAGGCTTCCTTGGCCCATGGTGGGCGGGAGGCTGGAATGGCGAATC
>Ga0209507_1001056_pt1 | contig 23766 bp, 26 predicted proteins | sample AD_UKC028_MetaG_FD_184414 | JGI IMG/M metagenome (GOLD analysis project Ga0209507, IMG submission 184414) | Active sludge microbial communities of municipal wastewater-treating anaerobic digesters from USA - AD_UKC028_MetaG (SPAdes) (version 2) | ecosystem: Engineered > Bioreactor > Anaerobic >...
TGCGCGCGCATGTGGCCTTCCAGGTCTATTTCGAGGCTGTGCCCATCGAGACGTTCAGAGTCCTGTTCGTGGTTTACCTGGTGCTAATGGAACTGATCTGTCTCGGTCCCCTGCTGATTTTTGCGCCGCTGCTGGCCCGGACGCGGCGGGCGGGGCTGCGCCAGTACAGCATCCTGGCCGACACTTACAACCGCGCCTTCGAGCAGAAATGGGTGACGGGCCAGACCCCACCGGACGAACCCCTCTTGGGGAGCGGCGACATCCAGTCGCTGGCCGACCTGGGCAACAGCTTCGGGATGATCCGGGAGATGAAGCCTTTCCCCTTCAGCCAGCAACAGATTCTTCAGATCGCGGTGATCGCGTCCCTCCCCGGACTGCCCCTGATTTTCCTGGTGATGCCCGTGGGGGAGTTGCTGAGGCTGCTGGCCGGGGCGTTGCTCTAAACGCATTCTTCCGAGGCTTGGCCTCGAATTCATCTGGCGCTCTAACTAATCTGTAATACGGAGAAAACATAATGAAAGTCATTATCGTGGGTGGCGTGGCCGGCGGGGCGTCGTGCGCGGCGCGCCTGCGCAGGCTGGACGAAAACGCGGAAATTCTCATGGTGGAACGCGGGCCGTATGTGTCCTACGCCAACTGCGGACTGCCTTATCACGTCGGGGGCGTGATCGAGAAGGAATCCAGCCTGTTGGTCGCCAACGCAGAGTTGTTCCGCACGCAATTCGCCATTGATGTCCGCACCCAGTGCGAGGCCATCGAGATTGCGCCGCAGGAGAAACAGGTCAAGCTGCGGAATGTGCAGACCGGCGAGGTCACGACCCACGCCTACGACAAGCTGGTGCTGTCGCCCGGAGCGGCGTCGGTGCGCCCGCCGCTGCCCGGCATCGACCTGCCCGGTATCTTCCATGTGCGGACGGTGCCGGACGCCAGGGCGATCAATGAGTGGATTGAGAAAGGCAACCCCTTTCTCGCCGGCATGTACCGCTATTCGGGCTTCCAGGCCGTCAAACCCAAGATCCGGGCGATGGTGATCGGCGGCGGGTTCATCGGCCTGGAGATGGTCGAAAATCTGGTCCATCGTGGTTTTGAAGTCACCCTGGTGGAGATGCTCGATCAGGTCCTGCCCCCGGTCGATCAAGAACATGCCCGCGTGGTGGAGGCCCACCTGAAGAAGCATGGGGTCCGCCTGGCGCTCAGCGACGGGGTGGCGGGGTTCAAACCGGCGGCCGACGGCGCCATCGAGGTCGCAACGAAATCCGGGAAGACCTATCCGGCTAACCTGGTGATCCTCGCCCTCGGCGTGCGCCCGGATACCACGCTGGCGAAAAGGGCCGGCCTGGCGATCGGCGAACGCGGGGGCATCCGCGTGGATGACCAAATGCGCACCAGCGATCCGGATATCCTCGCCGTCGGTGACGCCGTCGAAGTGAAGGATTTCGTGACCGGCGAATGGAGCCTCATCGCGCTCGCCGGGCCGGCCAACCGGCAGGGCCGGATCGCCGCCGACGTCATCGCCGGGCGCAACGCCCGGTTCCGGGGCACGCAAGGCACCTCCATCGTCGGACTCTTTGGCGCGGCCATTGCGTGGACCGGCGTCAGCGAAAAAACGCTGAACCGGCTGGGCGAGACCGATTACGAAAAGATTTACCTCTACCCGAATGCCCACGCGGGCTATTACCCGGGCGCCAAGCCGATCGCGATGAAGGTCCTGTTCCGGAAATCCGACGGGCGGCTGCTGGGCGCGCAGGCGCTCGGCGAGGATGGCGTGGACAAGCGGATCAGCGCTTTTGCGGCCCTGCTCCAAATGGGGGCGACCATCTACGACCTGGAGGAAGCCGAGCTGTGCTACGCGCCCCCGTTCGGCAGCGCCAAGGATCCGGTGAATTTTGCCGGGATGGTGGCCGCCGACGTACTCCGGGGCGATATGCCGCTCAGTCATTGGAAGTCCGCCAGGACCGGATTCCTCCTGGACGTGCGCGAACCGCTGGAACTCGCGGTGGAGCAGGTGCCGGAAGCGCTCAACATCCCGCTGGGACAGCTCCGCGCGCGACTCGACGAACTCCCCCGCGACCGCGACATCCACGTCATTTGCCGTTCCGGCCAGCGCGCCTACTACGCGACGCGGGTCCTGTTGCAGAACGGATTCAACGCGAAAGATGTATCAGGAGGGATGCTTTCGCTGGCGCACAATTACCTACTCGACACGGACCAGACAGAGGAATAGGCCTTTTTTCGACCACCGGAACGCCGCGTCCTCGACGCGGTGGCGGGTTCCGACACTCGACCGGCAGCACGGCGTCCGTGGGTGGCGGCAGGAACATCATGGCCTGAAAATGGCCGGTAGTTTTATTGGACAACCCTTGGTTCGGCAACAGGACAGATAACCCATGAATGATCCCCGCCACTACTTTGTGATCGACACCCTGAGGAACGGAACGACGGTGACGATTCGCGCGATCCGCCCTGAAGATAAAACGGTAGTGTTCCAGACATGGATTTTGATGAAGAAGCCGATGCCGGACGCAGCGCTGAAGTGGCCTTTATCGTGGAAGAGGACTACCAGGGTCTTGGCGTGGCCAGCCGGATCTTTCGGCATCTCCTCCAGATCGGGCGTCAGAACAACGTATCTCGGTTCACCGCCGATGTGCTTTCAGGAAATCAAGCTATGCTCAGGGTCTTCATCGGCAGCGGCTTGCCGATGAAGCAGCAGCATGACGGGACGGTGGTCCATGTGACCCTTTCTCTTGCTGAAACGAGTTTGTAAGGCGATCTTCGGGCCAGATTATTCCCTCCACCTATAGAAAAGGGGCCGACGCCTCGACGCGCGCCATTGCGCTGGTCTCCTGTCCGTCCAACGGCGGAAGGTCGACGCCGAACTGCTGGCGCGCGGTAACCCGACAGCGCGGTAATACTCGTCGTTCTTGCCGTCGCTTGTGGGCTGGCAAGGACGCCGGCGCTCCCAGGGGGAGCGAGGAATGGTTCGCTACCCCCTATAATTCAAACTGCTATCCAATGCGAGAGGAATTTTTCGATATGAGCTGGAAAGATAAGCTGGACGAAGCCGTCAAGGCGATCAAGGGTGTGGCGGAGAGCGATATGGTGAAAAATATCACCAGCAAAGCCCAGGAAACGGCCACCCATCTGGCACAAAAAGCCAAAGCAGGGGTGTTGAATGCGGCGGATACCTTCGTCGCGGCCAATGCCGACCCTTCAACGGTCAGGATACGCTATCTTAATGCTGATTTAAGCATCATTTCCCCCTCCGATGGCCTTGAAATCAAACGTCCCCAAGGGGGAACGCTCGTTATCTCCGATGGCGCCGGCAACGGACTGGTCATCAACGCCTCCGCCGACAAGGCTTATGTGGCGGAGACCGTCGGTACGGTTACCCGGCTAAGCGCTAACAGCTATGACCTGGGTACCGAAGACGGCGTCAATTTTATCGTGCTCCAGGATTGAGGCTGAGCCTGATCCACAGCAATAGCACGGTATTCACCCGGTGGGGAGAACAGCAAACGGCTTGGCGTCGCGACGCCAAGCCGTTTTATCTTTACCAGCGCCATGGCCTCGCGGCGTGCGGGGTATTCCTGGGCAAACGCGGCGAGCGGCGTGGCCAGCGGGCGGCGCTCACTATCGCCGGTCGCGCCATTTCCTCGCTGATTCAAACCCAGGGACTGGGGGATCTGGGTGGCCTTGAACGGCACGTAATTTCACCGGCGGGCGTGCGGCCGTCGACGGCGTCGAGAGCAACAACCGGCAAAGGGGCGTATCTAGTGGGCTGCGCCAAAAGTTTTGACAGGTTCAAAAGCGTAGGGTGGATCAGCGTAGCGCATCCACCAATTCAGGAGCTTAGTGGATGCGGCGCAAGCGCCTTATTCAACGTGAATTCTGGCTATTATTCTTCACAAGTCAAAATCTTAAGCTCATTTTTGGCTAGATGCAGCGAGGGTTTGCAGGGCTGGTGCGTGTACGCCACCAACGCGGCCAGGACATTGACCATGGCGTTGACCAGGCTGCGGTGACGGCTGTGTTCGACCTGCTGGATGTTCTTGAGTTGATCGTTGATGGTTTCGATGATCGCCCGCTTGCGCAACAGGAGCTTATCAGCCAGTGGCATCAGTTTGTTGTGCATGTTCTTGCGGATTTTGGTGATCAACTGCAAACCCCGATCCCACAATACCTTGAACAGTTGTTGGGAAATGCAGCCCCGATCCCCCACCAACTTGCCGCTCAATCCCTGGGTCAACTCCGGCACCGGCTGGCGGTCATCGACAGGGCCGGGGGTGATGCGGAAGGCCAGAAGTTCCCCGCGCTCGTTGACGACCAGATGGAGCTTGAAGCCGTAGAACCAGCCCATCGAGGTTTTGCCCCGGCGGGCCACTTTCTTAAAGACTTTGTGGCTATGGATGCGGCGGTTGTGGCAGACCACCAGGGAGGTCGCGTCGATGAAGGCGATCCCGGTGTCCTCCCCCCGGCGGGTATGCAGGTAGATGCACATCGGCATCAGGGCGGTGGGAATCAGCGCCACAAACCGGGTATAACTCAACAGGTCGGGAAACTCACCCCGACAATGCCGGCTCAGATGCAAGAGGTAAAAGGCTTTGAAGTTGCGGTACTGCGACTGATGGAAGCAGATCAAAATCGTCATGATCTCGCCGAGCGTCAACCGGCTGGCCCGCCGCCGTTTCCGTTCGCCGCTGGTCAGAAGTTGGCGATGCCAGGCCGGTAGGAACAGCCGGCAGAAATCATCGACGTCGCAGTACAGGTCTTCTACGCTCATGATGGTGGCTCCTGGAGCAGCGGGGGTGACATCCTGGAACCTTAGCAGGTTCCGCTCCAAGGGCCACCTCCCCATCCTTATCCAGAATTCACGTTATCCACCCTGCCCTGGATCAAGACCTGTAAAAATTTACGTCAATCCACTAGGTTGCCGCCCGGCTGCGAGCTTCCTGCGACTACGCGGGCCGGCCTCGGCGTAGCCAGTCTGATCAGCTCATTCGGCGGTGCGCTCAGGGACTTCCAGCACACCGCCACGAGCATCGGCGAAAGCGTCCTGCTACTGACATTGCTCGACGGCCACTCCCTCGGAATACACGGTCGTGCAGCTTGTGCTAGCCGCCGCGGCACCCACGGCCACCGCTGTGCCGACCACCGCGGCGCCCGCGACCGGACGATAGCCGCGGTCCCAGCCGCCACCGCCTTCCACGTTGACGTTCTTATTGACGTTGACGCTGTTGATGCTGCCGCTGCGGACATTGTTGGTACGGGCGTCGACCCCGCCACCACCGCCAGCACGAGCGCCGCCACCACCACCACCAACACGGCCGCCGCCGCCACCGCCCCGGGCATCAGCGTAAGGGGCCATGGCGAAGCTGGCGAGAACGAGAGCGGCCACCGCCGCCGGAAGCAATTTGCCGAATGATCTCTTCATGTCGGTTCTCCTCTACTTGATCTTGACCGGAACGATCTCGATCTTGGTACTACCCTTGGGCGGCGTGAAATTGAACACCGCGTCCTTGAAGGTCGGCTTCAGGTTCCAGTCGAGCGTTTGGATCGATTGCGGGCGCGCCTCGTCGGCACGATTGGTAATCACGAGCTTGCGCGGCAATGGCTTGCTGCCGGTCATGATCCAGATCTGCCAGTCGATCTTGTCCCGGCGAAACGCATAATGGTCGCAGAGGTCGTTGTCGACGAAGTCCTGCCCCGCGTTCATTGCCGATTCGAACTTGTCGAGCGGTGCCTCCGGCGTCCCGAAGCGGAAGAGATCGTCCAGCGGGATCTGCATGCCGTATTTTCCCTCCAGAAGGTCGATGAGCGCGCCGAGCGTGCCGTCGAACTCGAGCGTCCCGTAAACCTTCTGCGCCGGCGTATAGAGGCTGACCGTCTTTCCGTCGTAGGTGAGCTGGCGCTCGTTGCGAGCACTCTTCATCAGGACGCGGACCTTGTTCGGACGCTGGACGTCCAAATCGGCCGTCGCCGTGTGCTGCAGCTTCTGGCCGTCGGCCAGAACTTCCTCGCCGGTCACTTCGGTCGACACCCCGAAGCGCGTCAGCGTCAGCAGGTAAGTCCCCATGTCCTTCAAGGCCTGGATCGACGCGGGATCGACGGCATTCGCCGCCGGTTGAGTGGTGCCGGCTGGCGCCGTTTGGGCAAAGGCACTCGCTGCCGCAAGCGACATCGCCAGCAGGCTGAGCACCAGGATCTTTCGTACCATGGCTATCTCCTTGGTTGAGAAAACACTCATCGAGCAGAACGAGCGGCGCAATGTCCCCGCCACCATGAAAGCCGACTGCTCACGGGATCGAAATAACCGACCATCGAACTTCGCTTCGGCCACCGAGATCCGGTGACCGAAGTAGCCGACCGATTCTTCGAAGCTTTCGGCACACAGGGGGCACTTGTTCGGGTCCGAGCATGATGGATACGGACGGCTTTCAGCCCCGGGCATCTGCAACGACCCTCGGGGCATTGCGCGTACGAACCGCCAGTTCCGGCTTGAGGCTCGCCACGGCCTCGTAGTGGCTAAGGTGTACCTTACCCGTCAGCTCGTCAAGAAAATGAGTGTGCTTCAGTCGGTCCATCACCGGCCCCTTCACCTCATAAGGTAGAACATAATGCCACCATCCTCTAGCCGGCGGTTGATCGCTTCCAGGCTCTCCAGTGCGGAGGTGTCGATCTTGTTCACGCCTGGACATTCGAAAATGAGGTGCCGAACCGCCGGGTTCGCGGCGACCGCATCGTTGACGAGGTCCTCGAGGAAGCGCGCATTGGGGAAGTAGAGACTCTCGTCGACCCTCAGCGATAGGATCTCCGGGTCGGTAACTACTGCATGTCGCTCCACATTGGGGTAGAACGAGCAGTGACACTGGTGGCGAATTCTCCTGGGTGGTTCACGCTGCGCCTTGAAGGGCGGCAAACCGCGAACAACGGGTCGGAGCTACACGCGCTACTGCGACCGCGCTTCGACGGTGCTTACCTGATGGGCGGCGGCCTTGACCAAGCCCGTGCCGAGGCACTGATTGCCGACGGCCGGGCCGACGCGACGGTGTTCGGCACCGCTTTCCTTGCCAACCCGGACTTGCCCGAGCGCTTCCTCCAAGGCGCGGCGCTCAATGCGCCGGACAAGGATACGTTCTACTCCCCAGGCGCAAAGGGCTATACCGACTACCCGGCCCTGGACTCAAATTAGGCGCAGTGATGGATAACCCCAAAATGCCCACCATCGCTCGCTTGCAGCCCATGAACTTCGGCAGCCACTTCCGTGCCTACGCGCGACGTGGCGGCGAGGCGGCCGAGCCGATCGACCCCTTCCTCGGCGTCGACCATGCCTGGATCAGCGCGCCCACTTTTCCGCCGCATCCGCATGCCGGCTTCTCGGCGGTCTCGTATCTGTTTCTCGACTCGGAAACTGGCATCGACAACCGCGATTCGCTGCGTAACCACAACCTGATTTCTCCAGGTGGCCTGCACTGGACCGCTGCCGGCCGGGGCGTGATGCACGAGGAGTTTCCCGCCAAGACGGGCAAGACCGTCCATAGGCTGCAAATTTTTGTCAATCTCGCCGGTGAGCGGCAGAGTGATGCGCCACTCGCACTGAATCTGGCACCGGAGGATGTGCCGGTCGTGCAATTGCCAGGCATCAAGATTCGCGTACCGCTCGGCAGCTTCGGCGAGGTACGGTCTCCACTGATACCACCGACCGAGGTGCCCCTGCTCGACATAAGCCTCGATGAAGGCGCTGAACTGTCGGTACCGATCCCGGCAGGTCAGAGTGCTTTCGTCATGCCGATCTACGGCAAGCTGGCGGTCAACGGCCAACACTACGAACTCGACCGGTTCACGCTACCGGCCTTTCCGGCGCAGGCGACACCGCATTCAATCTCGCTCGCGGCCACTCAAGGTAGTGTCAAGGCAGTGCCATTCACCGGTTCGCCACTGCGCCAGCCAGTGTACTGGCAAGGGCTGATGGCACTTGCTTCACCCGAGGCGCTTGCTGCCGCCATCGCGGCTTACCAACACGGTGATTTCGGCACATTGGACTCTCCCATTGCGCCGGCAAATCATGCCTAGTTCCGGGGTACAAGTGCGTATCCCATTTAACCCCAAGGAGAAATAGCCATGACTTTCCAGAGATTCACGGGCGACGACGCTGCCCTGCTGCTGATCGACCACCAGATCGGCACCATGGGCTGGGTTACGTCCGCCACGTTTGAAGAAATGAAACGCAATGCGTTGATCCTGGCCCAAGCAGCCAAGATTCTGAAACTGCCGACGGTGCTGACTTCCAGCATGGAAGAGGCCGCCCAAGGCCCACTGCTGAGTGAGTTAGAAGCCATCTTGCCGACCGAGTTTGCTGCCCGCGTCAAGCGTCTGGGCATTGTCAACGCGATGGACGATGAGCTCTTCGCCTCAGCCGTCAAGGCAACCGGGCGCAAGCGGCTGATTCTGGCTGGCGTCACCAATGACGTATGCACGGTCTATCCGGCGCTGAGTCTGGTGAGCCAAGGCTACGAGGTGCAGGTCGTAGCCGATGCCGGCGGTTCGCCAACCAAGATGGCCGATGACATTGCCCTGCGTCGCATGGAGCGTGCTGGCGTGACGCTGACCACAACCAATCAGCTGATCGCTGAACTTGCAGGCAGTTGGTCTACGCCGGAAGGCAGCCAGTTGGTTCAGGTGCTGATGGGCTGACGGCTAAGAATATCAGGGGAACCTTCAGCAGTACTGGAGGCTCCTCTATGTCAGATTGAGCTATAGGCTAAGTTGACGCCTACGCCGACTCCGACTGCTCCGCTTTTCTATCACCTTCCAGCTTCCCGCAGAGCGCGGCAATGACGCGGTGGGTCGTCTCGATGTCGGTCACCGGTAATCCATCCGAGAGTTCGTTGATCCAGGGGTTCTAAGCCCAAACCCCAGAAAATTCCGTGAGGCCTGGTTTCGCTTGTTTCTCGCCAAAACTTTCCGTAATTGAACCCAATAATGGAAAGTTTTTGGTGACTACTCAGACCCCTTTGAATCTCGTTCCCACGAGCCTGGGAATCCGACGGGAATCGTTCATGTCTGAATCACGGATCCACCGGATGACCCGGATTTCACAGATGAAACCCTGCCGTGTAATCTGTTCATCCATTAATCCGTGATTCAGACGGGGAGTGCTGAGTAGTTACAGTTTTTGATGTCAATCACAGTCGAATCGGGGCTGAATGGACACCAATCGGGTCGGGTTCCCGGCATCCAGCGCGTCTTGCCACCGGCCGATCCAATAGCGAATCACGGTCATGGGCAGGCCGGCCCACAGACCGAACCCGTCGGCGTTGGAGAAATGGCTCCCAAAAGCGCGCGAGTCGAAGGGGACGAACCCGCGGGCGGGCCACTCCCGACAGTACTGCGTCAGACCGGTCATGATCAGCACCTCGTCGATGGAGGGTTGTCCGGAGACATCGCTGATGACCCCCGACAAAGTCAGCAAGGCTTTGCGGAACAGGGTGAGTTCCTCGGGAAACTGCATCGCCCCCGTGGTTCCCAGCCGGTCCAGCAACGCCATTAACCAATCGAGGCCCGGGAAAGTCCCCTGGCGTACCTGACGCAGACCCGCCGCGCCGGCGGCGTGCAACGCGGTTTCGTCAGAGGGGCATCCCAGGCTCGCGATCGCGCGGGCCGCGCCGGCGTCGTCCAGCGTCAGGGTACTCGCCACGGCCTGCACCACGGCGACGCGCTGCGCCTTGCTGAGGGGAGTGACCAGCGCCCAGTCCAGGATCGCCAGGCGGCCGTCGTCCGTCACGAACAGGTTGCCCGCATGGGGGTCGGCATGGAAGATGGCGGATGCCGGGGAGTCGCTCCAGAACGGTTGGGCGATCAGCGCCTCGATCAGGGTCCGCGCGAGCCGTCGGCGTTCGCTGGGAGACGATCCGGGGTCGGTCACCTTGCGGCCGTCGACCCGGTCCATCGCCGTCATCCGCGCCGTGCAAAACGGCCACAGTCGCGGGATGAGGACCGCCGGGGAATCGGCATAAAACGCCGCCGCCCGCGCCAGATGGGCTTGCTCGCGGTCGAGCCGGATCTCGTTCGCCAGCAGTCCGCGCACCCTGTCGAGGGTATGGCGATAGTCGAGTATCGGCAGGCCATGGTCGGCACAGCGCTCTTCCAGGAAGGCGCCGAGCGCCGACCAGATCGTTAGTTCTTCGTGCATCTGCTCCTCGACCCCGGGCCGCAGCACCTTGAACACGCCCCGCCGGGGCACGGACGCCTCGGCGTCGCGCCAGACCACCGGCACGACCACCGCAACGCTGGCCTCCGCGAGCGCTGCGGGAGCCACCTCCAGGCCGGCGACCCGGCCCCATTCCCGCTGGATGATGGCGGTGATCGCCGCCATCGGCGTCGTGGGTTCGAGCGATTCGAGTCCTTGCAAGTTCTCGCGCAGTTCGGGCGCCAGGCGCCGATCACGCGCCACCACCTGTCCCAGCTTGTGTAAGGTCGGGCATTGGCGGAGCAAGGTAACCAGCCGGCGTGCGGGACGGGTAGCGCGGGGCAGTTTCAGTTGCTCGGCAAGAATGTGCGCCCAACGTGGCGGCGGCAATCGCTCCAGAAAGAACAGCAAGCCATCGATCAGCAAGGGACGATAGGCGGCATGGGCCTCGGGCACGAGTTGTGCGAATCCCAGCGCCTCGGCCAGCGCGCTTCTGTCCGGCGTGCGGCTCGTGTTTAGCATCAATTTACTCCGGCCAGAGTTTGTACCACGGGCTGCCGCTGGCGCGGCTAAAGCGCGGGCTAAAGCCGCAGCTATGGAAATCAATCAACTGGTTACGAACAGTTCGACACCGTTCGGAAATTTCGGCGGTTTAGGCTTACAACCCCGGGATAGAGGACACTGACCGCTTTGCTGACCGCACTGGCGGTCGCGCGCCCCGCTCAGGCGCTGGGGCCGGATTCACCGGGCCGTCAGGTCATTCTGTCCGATCACGACGGGTCGTGCTTTGTTGATCCCATGCCTGCAACCGTTGTAATTTCTCGGCGATCCGGCCTTCCAGGCCGTTCGCGGTGGGGTGGTAATAGCGCGCGCCCTGGAGCGCCTCCGGAAAATACGATTCGCCGGCGGCATAGGCGTTCGGTTCGTCGTGCGGATAACGATAGCCCGCGCCATGCCCCAATGCCCGCGCCAGCGCGGTCGGCGCATGGCGCAAATGCCGGGGCACGTCCAGCGTGCCGTAGCGGGCGACATCCTGCCGGGCGGCGGCCCAGGCGGTCTCGAGGGCGTTGCTCTTGGCGGCGACCGCCAGGTACACCACGGCTTGCGCCAGCGCCAGTTCGCCTTCGGGACGGCCCAGTCGCTCCAGCGCTTCCCAAGCGTTCAGCGCCAGCGGCAGGGCGCGGGGATCGGCGTTGCCAATGTCTTCACTGGCCATGCGCACCACCCGCCGAGCGATGGACGATGGATCGCACCCGCCGTCGAGCAGCCGCGCCAGCCAATACAGCGCGGCGTCCGGACTGCTGCCGCGCACCGCCTTGTGCAGCGCTGAAATCTGATCGTAAAACAGATCGCCGCCCCGGTCGAACCGCCGCCCCGTCCCGTCGCGCATGACCACGGCCAGCCCCGCCTCCAGAGCGGCTCCGTGCGCGTCGGCCCATTCCGCCGCCAGTTCCAGTCCGATCAGGGCGCGGCGGGCGTCGCCGTCCGCTGCGTGCGCCCATTGCGCCCGCGCCTCCACGGTCAACGTCCAGCGTCCGCCGAAGCCGCGCTTCGGATCGCGCAAAGCCCGCTCGATGACCTGCTCCAGGGCGGCGCTGTCCAGCGGCTTGAGGACGTAAACCCGTACCCGCGACAGCAGGGCGTTGTTCAGGGCGAAGCCCGGATTTTCCGTGGTCGCGCCGATGAAGATCAGCACCCCGCTTTCGACCGGAGGGAGAAAGGCATCCTGTTGAGCCTTGTTGAAGCGGTGCGCCTCATCGACGAACAGCACGGTGCGGCGGTGCTGTTCGCGCCAGAGCGTTTGCGCCTGATCCACCGCCGCCCGCAGTTCGCGCACCCCGGCCAGCCCCGCCGAGAGCCGAACAAACTCGGCCTGGCCGGCGCTCGCCATCCGTTCCGCCAGCGTGGTCTTGCCGGTTCCCGGGGGACCCCACAACACCATGGAATGGGGTTGGCCGCGCTCAATCGCCAGGCGCAGCGGTTGACCCGGGGCCAGTAGATGCACCTGGCCGACGAACTCGTCGAGTCGGCGCGGGCGTCAACGATCCGCCAGGGGGCGGCGGGGGGTTCGGGTTCAGCAGCTCCGGGTCGGCGGCCGGTCAGGGCATTGTGCAGGAGCCGACGGGGCCGGACAAGCGCGGGCCGCTGGCCTGACCGCGAGTGCGGCGGGCTTGCCCGATAGCGATCCCGTGCGAATCTATGGGGGTGTCCACCCGTTGAGGAAAAACCCATGAACCTGTTTGCTCTGCTGTCCGGCGGCCTCGGCGCCGAGGAGCGCTTGCGTTTTGACCTGAGCCGCGAGGACGACCGGCTGGTCGTGCTGGTGCAGCCGATACTCAAGGCCGCACCGCCCGGCCTGGACGACGAGCGTCAGCGGTTGCGCGTAGCGTTGGCCCATCCGCTGTGGCTCACCGGGACGCCGGAACAGCTCGACCGCGAACTGGCGACGGCCCTCGCCGAGTACGGCGCCAAGCGCCGCGACCTGTGCGCCGTCATCGCCGATCTGGACGCGCTGGACGAGGGACTACGCCAAGCCCGGCAGGCCACCCAGCGCCAGCGGGCGGCCCAGGCTGAGAAAAAAGCCGCGTCGGTTGGGGCGAAGCCCGTTCCCCACAACACCGACGGGAAAGTGACGAACACGCTTCCTGGCAACCCGGTCGCCGTTGCGGCGGCCCCTGCCCGGCCGTTGACCGGCGGCCCAGGTTCCCTGTTTTGAATTGAGGAGTCGTCATCATGATCGACCTTGAAATCGTCCGTCCCTTCCGCCGGTTCAAAATGGGCAGTCTGGAACTGCCCGATCCGGCCCCCGACCTGCCACCGGAGGAAGCGGTGAAGCTGCTGGCGGTCAACTTCCCGCATTTAGCGGCGGGGTTGTTGGGTGCCCCGGAGCGGCGCGGGGAGACGCTCGTTTACCCTATCGAAAAGCCGCCGGTGAAAACCAATGGCTGAAACCGCCGCTGACCGGCTGTTGGCCTGGGCGCGGGCGGACGCACCCGGCCCGGCTGACCCCCTCGACCGCCCCGTCCTCGTAGAGAATCCCGAATGCCTGCGCAACCTGCACGCCCTGTTCGATCCTGCTCGGCGCGGGACGCGGCGACTGTCCCGTCCGCTCGCCGTGCCGCCGCGCCTGCTGCCACCGGCGTGAACCCGTTTTCCCTGCCGAAGCGGGCGCACGATCTGACCGGACGGGCGCTCAGTCCCCTGCGCGAGCAGGGCTTTGCCGCCTGGCTGGACGCCCGCCGTTCGGCGGTCGCTGCGCTGTTGTGGCTGGCGCTCGACCGGGGCGATCTGGCGGAGGCCGAGGTTCACGCGGCGCTGGATGGGCCGCACCGACACGAACGCCTGTATGCGCTGTTTTGCCAGGCGTGGCGCGGATTGCCCGCCTGGATCGAGGCCCTCGCCCGCCGCCACGCGCTCGATCCGGCGCGGTGGCCGGACTGGCGGCCATTTGTTGAGATCGAACTGTGCGAGGACGCGGCCGGTGGCCGACTGGTGCTGACCGCCTGCAGTGATTGGTCGCACACCTTTGATCTGGACGGGCTGCCGCCCGCACTGGCGGTGGCGGTCGCGCAAACACTGGAGCTGATCGGGATGCGCCTGACGGAATGCGTCCCGGTGCGCGACCTGGCCGAACCGTGGTGGGATGAAGCTCAGGCGGCCTACGAGACCCTGCGGGCCACGGGCCTCACCGACCCGGCGGCGTTGTGGGCGCATGTGGAGACTGCGACGGATCTCCTGCAAGGGTTCGGTTGGGACGGCCCGGAGGCGTTCGAGCAGTGGTGGGCCGAGACCGCGTCCTTTTGCGAGCCGACCCCGACGTGGCAGCGGCGCTGGCTGGCCCAACGCAACAAGGCGTACGGTCAGGCTTTCCTTCGGCGGCTGACCCGGCGGCTGTGGCGCTGGCGGCGGCGGCCGGAAATCGCCGCACTTCCGTGGGTTCGCTGGCTGCGCCGTGCGGTGCGGACGCTGCGCCGCTGCGTCCGGCGCTGGCCGGAACCCCCGGCGCGGGCGTTGCTGCTGGACTCCGAGGACGACAGCGAACCGCTGGCCGGCGCCCAACCGCTGAGGTTCGGCGAGCCGTGGGAAGACTCCTTTTTGGAGGATTACTACGCGAACGTGGCCAGTGGAGGCAACGGGTTTAGCAGCCCTCTGCGTTGCGAGGCGTTGGCTTGGGAGGGCTTGCGCGACACGCTGAAAGCCTTCGCTATCGGCCAAGGTCTGCTGATCGGTGCGGTGCAGGCAGACGAAACGCAGTCAGAGGTTTTGAAAGGGTGAGCACCGACGAAGGGCCGCGGCGGTCGCCTGCCCTGGCCCCAATTCGATGTCGTGCGATGCTGGTTTTCACCTGATCCGACTTGTGGAGGTCCACCATGCCGATCGTCGCCCCACTGGAACCGCCCGCCTTCGCGGGTGAAGTCCAACCGCTCACCGCGCTGCTGCTGTACCAGACCGAAGGCCGAGTCCTTGGCACTCTACACCCACTGACCGCGACCCGCCGGGGCCAGGCGGCCATCGGCGCGGGCCACCCCTTCTCGCACCGCGATCTCCAGGCGTTGCTGGCGCTGCTGGCCGGACAGCCGGGCCGACGCCCGGTGGAATGGCTGCCTTCAACTATTCTGGCGCACAGCACCGCGTTTACAGCCTGGTGGCGGCCCGCTCGTGTGGGGTCGATGTGGTTTCTGCTGCACGGCCAACGCTTCGGTTTTCGCGTCCCCTGGCCCTCCCTCGTGTTCGTCGCCCGCGAGCAACGCTTGTGGTGCGCCGCGTTGGCTGAGAATACCCGACCGGAACCGGAGACGATGCTGTACCACGCGCCGTTGATGAACATCGATGCCCACGGCGAGGTGTGCCTGGGCACCGCCGAGGTGCCGCCCGACAGCACGATCCCTTCGCTCGCCGCCTGGGAGGCAGTGGTGTGCGAGACGAACTTTGCCCATGTCAACCACCGTCACACGCTTCAGATCGATGGGGCGACCGACATCAGCACCGAGCAGCACTTCGCGTTCTGGCAAGCCCTGCATGATCAGACCCGGTTTCCGGCCACCGCACGGGTCCCGTTGCGCTGCACCGTGCAAGATTGGCTTCAAGAGATCGGGCGATGACCGAACCCTGCTCGGCTTATGTCACTAGCCCGCTGGATCACCCCCGGTGGGGCCGCGTCGAAACGCTCATTCAGCCGCCGAGCGGCGCGGCGTGGCCGGCGCTGGCAACGGGTCGGTTTCGCTACGTGCTGGCCGCCAACGGCCGGTTCGTCCAGGCCCGCACGCCGTGCATCGAGGCCCGCGTCCTCCTCGCGCCTTTGCCGGCAGGGCCACGCTCATTGAGGCCCGGCGGCGGGTGATTGGGCGGTGGCTGCTGGAAAGGCCGGTGCTTGGGTCCCGGTGGGACGGGCTGGAGTTTCTGTCCATTCGTGCCGCCCGCCCCACGAACCGACTTTTGCGCGTGGGCGGTTGCGACGAGTCCAACCTCGACGGCGGTGACCCCAGGAGCCGCGTGCGCCAAGAACAACACCTGGCGGAGCGAGCGGCAGGAAGATGACAGGAGGTCGGTTACGGCATACTCTCTTCACCCGCGCCCGGCCCCTCCATCGATGGAACCGAACCGGCTCACATTCCTACCACCGCCCCTCGGATGAATTTTCCTAGCGGGCCTGTCAAAGGTAGCCCATGCAGAACAGAGGAGTGCTTCGATGTCCAGCGAACAGGAAACTCGTCGAAATCTCAAAGCCGTTGAAAACGCCGTCGCCCAGCAGCGGCTTGAAGGGCTGGCCGTGCCGCCCGAGGTGATTGAAGACCTGCAGCGGGCCGCTCGTGGAGAAATCGCCATCGAGGACGGCATCAAAATGACCTACCAAAGATTCGCGTATGGCGAAATACGAGGGCGGTGACCGCTACCTTGATCCCCAAACCGGCGTTCTCCGCAACCGGCTCGGCATCGCGGACGAGCGGCGACTCGAAGCCGCTGAAGCGTCCCTGGTCGCCTGGCGAAGTTATGAATTGAGCCAGAAGCCGCAAGCCGGGGATTTTGATTTGGCCCACCTTCAGGCCATTCACCGCCCTCTGTTTGGCGATGTGTACGACTGGGCAGGCGAAATCCGCACCATCGACCTTTCCAAGGGAAACACCTATTTTACCCATCACGCGCCCATCGTCAGCGCGGCGCGTCTGATTTTCGAGAACCTGAAAAAAGAGCGGTATTTCCGAGGACTGAACGCCGACGCATTCAGCGAACGCGCCGCCTACGACTGGGGCGAGATCAACGCTCTGCACCCATTCCGGGAGGGAAACGGACGGGCGCAACGCGAGTTCATCCATCATTTGCAGGACTTTCGCTTGGAGTTTCATAAACTCGATTATCTGATATAATAATCGAATGGAAATCACTAAGCAACGTTATGTTGAGTACGTAATTAGTACTCTGATTAATTATACTTGCACTAATCTTGCCAATCATTTAGATGGCATCAGTCATGATGCGATTAATGATTATTTACGGCGTGAAAGACATACAGCTCATACGGTATGGGAATTGGCTGAACCGTTGATCAATAACAGCAACGAAGCCTATTTGATTTTAGATGACAGTGTTCAGGATAAAAGCTATTCTCAGAAAATTGAAATGGTGAACCGTCAGTATAGTGGAAATGCCCATGGCCTAATCAAAGGGATCGGGATTGTCAACTTGGTTCATGCTGATCAAAGCGATTACTATCCACTGGATTTTCGCGTGTATGCCCCGGCGGTTGACGGCAAAACTAAAAATGATCACTTTCGGGATATGTTGCGCCAAGCCTTTGAAGAAAGAGACCTTAGAGCGCAAATTATTTTATTCGATAGTTGGTATGCAGCTTCAGAAAATCTGAAATATATTCATCGGATTAACAAATTTTTTGTGACGACTTTGAAAGATAATCGTTTAGTCAGTCTCAGCAAGGAACGAGGCTATGTTCATCTACAACAGATCGAATGAACTCACGAACAACTCCAATACGGCCTGACCGTCAAACTCAAGGAAGTCCCGTTTAAAGTACAGCTTTTCAAGGTGGTCGCCACGAACGGCGACATTGAATGGGTCATCACGAATCGTGCCTCCGGTTCTATTGACACGCAGGTTGTTCAAAAAGAGAACAAGGTGCGCTGGGTCATAGAACAACTGCATCGAGAACTGAAACAAATGATGGGAATTGAACGGTGCCAATGCCGTAAACAACGCGCACAACGCAATCATTTTGCATGTTGCTATCACGCTTGGTTTTCACTCAAAGTGATCGCTAAAAAACTGGGTAAAACGCTCTATCAAATCAAGCACGATTTATGGAGTGATTATTTGCGTAACGAGCTACGAAATCCGCGTATTCCCGCCTACCAACCGGCCTGAGCGAAAGTCCTGATAATGTATTACAAACTGTAAAAAAATCGCCTAAAGTATTCTGCTGTAAAAAAGTCGAATCCCGCACCAAGGAACCCTCATGCCTGACTGGCTCATCGCCCTGATTCCCGCCCTGCCGCTAGCCGCCGCCCTGTGGATTGGGCTGGCGGTCCTGTTCGGCCAAGCCAGCGGCGAAACGCATGAACCGCGCACCAGTGGCATCGCGTTGACCGCCAGCGCCGGCACCTTCGCAGCAACGCTCATTCTCATCGTCGCCCGGCTGACCGGAACCTGGCCCGATCAAATCACCCTCAGCGGCTGGCTGGTCAGCGGCAGCTACCGGGTTGACCTGAACTTTCTCACCGACGGCCTGAGCCTGGCGCTGCTGGCCGTGACCATGTTAGCCAGCCTGCTGATCGCCCGTTTCGCCGTGAATTACCTGCACCGGGAAACCGGTTTCCACCGTTTCTTCATGATTCTTAGCCTGTTCACCGCCGCGATGGCGTTGCTGGTCCTGGGTGGCAACGCCGTGTTGACCTTCATCGGCTGGGAAGTCGCCGGACTCTGCTCTTACCTGCTCATCGCCTTTTTCCAGGATCGCCCGGTCGCCGCCGGCAATGCCACCCACGCCTTTGTCACCAACCGGGTGGGTGATGCCGGTTTTCTGTTGGGCATCGCCCTGGCGTTTCACTGGCTGGGAAGTGTGGACTGGCCGACCGTGAACACCGGCGCGGCGGGTTTAACCGCGACCCAGGCCGGAATCCTGGCCGGTTGCTTCCTGCTGGCGGCAGTCGCTAAATCCGCCCAGGTTCCCCTGGCCCCGTGGCTGGCTCGAGCTATGGAAGGACCGACCCCATCAAGCGCCCTGTTTTACGGCATGGTCATGATTCACGCCGGGGTTTATCTGATCCTGCGCCTGCAACCGCTGTTCGAGCAATCGCCTATGGTGATGGCGGTCATGGCGATCATCGGTTTAGCCACCGCTCTATACGGCTTCCTGAGCGGATTAACCCAGACCGATATTAAAAGCGCCTTGATTTTCTCGACCTCCGGGCAGGTTGGATTGATGTTCCTCGCCTGCGGTCTGGGATTCTGGCAACTCGCGCTGATTCACCTATGCGGCCACGCCCTGTTCCGCGGCTATCAATTCCTGACCGCGCCCTCGATCCTGCGCCAGATGCACGGAGTCCGCACCCGTCCAGTGTCGAACCTTCTGGCGCAGCGACCGGGACTGTATAACGCTGCGTTTGAACGCTTCTGGCTGGAGGACCTGACTGACGGAATCATCGTCCGCCCGGTGCAGCGACTGGCCAGCATCTTGATCCGCTTTGATACCGTAGTCATCGATCGAGCGACGGGATTGCCGGCCCCGGCAGTCAAAGCTCTGTCATCGGTTGCGCAATGGGAAGAACGCCAGCTCGGCACTGGACGGGTCTTGGAGCGCGCGCCGGGGGCCGCCGATCAGGAACCCGGCGTTCTGGCGATGGCTACCGAATGGGTCGCAGCCGCTTTCCATCAGGTGGAAGATCAACTGATGCTCAAGAGTGCGGGGCATGGGCTGGCGGTCGCCGGCGATCAGTTGGGACAGGGACTGCATCGAGTGGAACGGTGGCTGGGACGGTCCTGGGCGTCCATGGCCCTGTTCATCGTGATCCTGGCGGCGCTCGCCGGAATCAGCGGCATGATGGCTGGAACCGAACCGGGCGCTGAAACCGCCGGTTTTCCGTTACTCAGCGCGTTACTGGTCGTTCCCTTGGCCGGGATGCTCGCCGCCTTCCGCGCCCGGCAGGCGCACACTGCTTTTGTGCTGGGTTTAACAACGGCGGTAGTGGAATTACTCCTAACATTGCAACTGCTGAGCCGCTTTCAACCGCAAATGTCAGGAATGCAGTGGGTTGAACAGTTCGATCTCCTGGGGTTCAACGTCTATCTGGGCGTAGACGGCATCAGCATCTTGTTCCTGCCATTGACCGCGCTGCTGACGCTGTTTGTGCTGCTCTACACCCAGTCGCACCGCCAGCAGCAGGCGCAGCCCGGCGTGTTCGTGTCCAGCATTCTGGCGCTGGAATTCGCGCTGATCGGGATGTTCACGGCACTGAACCTGCTGCAATTTTGGCTCTTTGCGCTGGCCGAACTTATCCCGGCGGCCTTGTTGATCGACCGTTATGGCACCAGTCCGGCGCGGAGTCGGGCGGCCCGGCATTTTCTGCGTTTCATGGGCAGCGGTCTGGCGGCGTTGCTGGCCGGTATTGGATTGCTGGGCTGGAACCATGCCGCAATGACGGAGAGTGGCTGGTCGTTCACCCTGTCCGCCCTGCTGGAAACGCCAGCGCCAGCGAATCAGCAGTCATTGATTTTCATCCTGCTGTTGACCGGACTGGCGGTACGGCTGGCGCTGTTCCCCTTTCATGCTTGGCTGCCCATCGTGGCCCGCCATGGCACGGTCGCCGTGGGCATCGTTTTTCTGGTCGGCGTGAAGGTAGGTATTTATGCATTGCTGCGGTTCGTCTTTCCGCTGCTGCCGTCCGCCGCCCAGCAATGGAAAACAGGAGTGATCGCGCTCGGCCTGGTCGGGATGCTGTATGGCGCGTTGCTGGCCTTCCGGCAAAGCGACCTGCGCCGGTTGCTGGCTTTCGCCGTGATCAGCCAATCCGGGCTATTGGTCGCGGGATTATTCTCGCTGAATCCCGCCGGGTTGCGGGGCAGTCTGCTTTTGGCGCTGAATCTCGGTTTGGCAGCGGCGGGCCTGTTCATTGTCGCCGGACTGATCTACCGTCGCCTCGGCACGACCCGGTTTCATTGCCTGGGCGGACTGTTTGAAACCGCGCCGCTGCTGGGACTGGTCTTTCTGGTGGTGGTGCTGGGCAGCATCGCCATGCCGGGGACGCCTGGATTCGAGGCCGCACATCTCGCCTTGGAGGGATTGCTGGAATCCCACGGCTGGGGCGTGGCGACCTTAGCGGCTTCCGGCAATGTGCTGGCTGCGGGCTATCTGTTGTGGGCCTATCAGCGGATTTTCCTGGCCCGCCATCCGCAGGGCGTCGCGCCATCGATGAGTGATCTGCGGCATCGGGAATTGATCATGGCCGGTTTGCTGTGTGTCGTCATGATTGGCGTCGGGCTGTACGCTGACCCGTGGATTAAAACCATTGGCGGGGCGGTGGATGAGACGGCGCATCGATTGGAGGCGGTCATTGGGAAGGGCCATCATGCGCCGACTGACCACTAAAAGAGAGGAAGATGGGACATGATCCCCGAACCTGCCGCTGCCCCCTTCAGCCTGCCGATTCTGAGCCTGCTGATTTTCCTGCCGCTGGCCTGGGCTTCGCTATTACCGTTCCTGCGCGAGGGCCGCACGGTGCGCATGGTCGCCCTGGCCGGCGCTGTGTTGGAACTGGTGCTGTCGCTGCTGATGCTGGCCGCACTGCGCCCGGAAGTCGCCGGGATGCAATTCGTGGAACAGGCATCCTGGATTCCCAGCCTGAACGTCCATTATCTGCTCGGCATCGACGGCATCGCCGCCCTGTTCCCGCCGCTGACCGCCCTGCTGTTCTGCGCAGTTATCCTGGCGTCCTGGACCAGTATCCAGTTCATGCCCCGGCTGTATTTCGCCCTGCTGCTGGCGCTGGAGAGCGTCACCATGGGCGTGTTCTGCGCCCTGGACCTGGTGCTGTTCTTCCTGTTCTGGGAGCTGACCCTCGTGCCGATTTATTTCCTGATCAGCCTGTGGGGCATCGGCCCGGAACGGCGCTACGCCGCGACTAAATACACCCTGTTCATGCTGGCTGGCGGCATTCCGTTACTCTTCGGCATGATCCTGCTGGGACTCCATCACGCCAGCGCCGCCGGGCTGACTTTCGATTACCGGGTACTGTTGGAATATTCCCAACCGGGGCCGGGGCAAACTTTGGTGTTTCTGCTGCTGTTCTTCGGCTTTGCGGTCAAAGCGCCGCTATTTCCCTTCCACACCTGGCTGCCGACGGTGCTGCGGGAAGGGCCGGTAGGATTGAGCGCGCTGCTGGTCGGTCTCAAACTCGGTGTCTTCGGCATTCTACGCTTTGCCCTGCCCCTGGCTCCCACTGCCGCCCGTGAATATTTCTGGCTGATGACGGTATTAGGACTGATCGGACTGATCTACGGGGCGCTGGTCGCGTTGCGGCAATCCAATTTGCGAAAAATGCTGGCGTTTTCCAGCATCAGCCATGTCGGGCTGGTCATTGTCAGCCTCGCCGCGATGAATATTCAGGGCGTACAGGGTGCGGTTTTTCAACTGGCGAACTTCAGCCTCATCGCCGGCGGTCTGATGCTCATGGCCGGCTTCCTGCATCATCGCCTGGGTTCCACCGATCTGGCCAGTCTGGGCGGACTGGTCCGTCCCCTGCCTCGCTTCACCGCCCTGTTTTTGCTATTGGGCATGGCGTCCATCGGCTTGCCCGGCACCAATGGCTTTATCGCCGAGCTGCTGATGTTGCTGGGCATTCTACAAACCGCGCCCATCGTAGCGGTCATCGCCCTGCTCGGCGTGATTCTGGGCGCGGCCTACTTCCTGGGCTTTTTCCAGCGGGCGTTTCTGGGGCCGGTAGTGCAACCTGCCGTTGCCTCAGCGATAGATCTGCGGCCCCGCGAGTTATTGATCGCCAGCGTCATGGGATTGCTGGTCTTGACGGGCGGACTGTTCCCCAGTCTGGCGCAAAAGGTCACGGTGAGTGCGGCCAACGCCTGGGTCATGCGGATGACAGCGAATCTGGATAACCCGACGTCATTTTCCCCGGTAAATGATCGGGAATCACCGCCATGACTCCAGGATTCCAGCCTTAAAACATCCGTTCCAACCCTCCTCCTGATAGGGAGGGCCTGTAAAAAGCCTTGCGCCCGTGCGTCGCCGGGCTTTTTTGCGTTGCGTCATGGTCAAAAACTTTGCACTGATTGGCGGCAACGAGGCAATGACGTGGGGCGTTGAGGTGTTTTAGCAAAGATATTACCAGGCGTGTTCCCGCGCCTATGATCTTTAAAAATTTCGCCCATATAGGCAACCAGATGCGGCAGCTTTTCCGAGCAGCGGTGGAAATGACGAATCCAATGCTCATCTGATGAAGAGTGCGCTCAGTCAGCGACACGCAAGACGATTTTGCCTCGGGCATGGCCGCCCTGACTGATGGCGTGAGCCTGACGAACCTCGTTCAGCGGCAAGACGGTGTGAACGAGTGGCTTCATCCGACCTTCGTCAATTAATCGGGCGATAGCGGTCAACTGCTCGCCGCTGGGGTCAATGAACACAAAGGCGCTGCGAACCCCGCGCTCGGCGGCGACCGTTTCCAACGGTGGACTGACCACCGAAACCAGGATACCGCCGGGCTTTAATACCTGCCAAGAGCGCTCCTGCGTGTCGCCGCCGATGGTATCGAGTACCACATCGACGTCTTTGGCTGCTTTCTCGAAACGGGTTTGGGTGTAGTCGATGAACTCATCAGCGCCTAACTCCGTCACCAGTCCGATATTAACCGCTGAGGCAGTAGCGATGACCCGCGCCCCGCGCACCTTGGCTAGTTGCACAGCCAGACTGCCCACGCCGCCAGCGGCGGCATGAATCAGTACGGTTTGGCCGGTCTGCAGTTGGGCAGCGTCCACCAGCGCCTGCCAGGCAGTCAGGGCGGCAAGTGGTACAGCGGCGGCGTGAATATGATCCAGAGTCGCTGGCTTAGGGGCGACTTCGCTGGCCTTGACGGCGATATATTCAGCATAAGCGCCATCGCGTTCAATGTTCGGGCGAGCGTACACTTCATCGCCAACCGTGAATCCACCAGCCTCTGGACCGATCTCGACCACTTCACCGGAAACGTCCCAGCCGAGGGTGAGGGGCAGGTTGTGATGAAGAACCCCTTGTAGCCAGCCCTCACGGATTTTCCAGTCTACGGGATTGACCGCTGCTGCCCGCACTCGGATCAGGAGGTCGTCGGAACTGAACACAGGCCGGGGAACATTTTCTTCGTAGTGCAGCCTTTCGGGACCGCCGTAGACATGAATACGGACAGCTTTCATCGTGGTGTTCATGCAGGCTATCGCAGGTACGTATGCTTGATTTCTAGGTAGTGTCCCTCAACTGCCTTGATGAACGTCGTTGTCGAGAGGTGGAAACAGGTGCTCGATCGTAGCCAGAGTGTCCAAGAAGGAGGCGGGCACGCGATAGGACAGCAACTCGGTGGTCGTCCACA
>Ga0209507_1001064_pt1 | contig 23619 bp, 23 predicted proteins | sample AD_UKC028_MetaG_FD_184414 | JGI IMG/M metagenome (GOLD analysis project Ga0209507, IMG submission 184414) | Active sludge microbial communities of municipal wastewater-treating anaerobic digesters from USA - AD_UKC028_MetaG (SPAdes) (version 2) | ecosystem: Engineered > Bioreactor > Anaerobic >...
GCGTCGTGGACTTCCTGGACTTCGGGATCGGCAACCTCCGGTGGCCGACCTTCAACGTCGCCGACATCGCCGTGAGTTGCGGAGCCGTGGCGCTCGCCATTTCGCTCTGGATCGAGGACAGCCGCCAGGCCCGCCACGAAGCCGCGTCGGCCCGCTGAGGCCGGCCTGATGGATTCCCCCCAGCGCTTCACCGTCCTCGCGGACGGCACCGAGCGACTCGATCGGTTCCTCGCCGACCAGCTGCAATATTCCCGCACCCAGGCCGCGCGCCTCGTGGCCGACAAGCGCGTGACGGTCAACGGCAAGGTGGCGCGGGCCTCGCGCCTCCTCGTCCGGGGAGATGCGGTCGAAGTCACCCTCCCCGAAGACGAGCCACCACGGCAGATCCGGCCCGCCGACATCCCGCTCACCGTGATCTTCGAGGACGAACACCTCGCCGTCATCGACAAGCCGGCGGGACTGGTCGTCCACCCGGCCCCCGGCCATTGGGACGACACCCTCGTCAACGCGCTGGTGGCCCGCGGCACCACGCTCTCGGGCGGGGCGGAGGGACGGCCGGGAATCGTCCATCGCCTCGACCGTGACACCTCCGGGCTCATGCTCGTCGCGAAGACCGACGTGGCCCATCGCCGCCTCGGCCAGATGCTGGCCGCCCGGCGTATTCGCCGGGTGTACGCGGCCCTCGCCTGGGGCCACCTCGACGAGAGCCCGACCCGGATCGAGGCGCCGCTTGGCAGGCACCCGACCGACCGGAAGCGGATGGCCGTCCTTGCCGAGGGGCGCCCGGCACGGACCGACGCCTGGTGCGTGGCCCGATTCCAGGTCGCGGACCTGCTCCGTCTGGAGCTGCACTCGGGCCGGACCCACCAGATCCGGGTCCATCTCGCGCATATCGGCCATCCGGTGGTCGGTGACCCGGTGTACGGCGCCGGGGGGAGCCGGCGGATTTCGGGATCGGCCCGCCTGATCGCGGAAGCGGTTGAACGCGCCGCCGGCCGACAGGCGCTGCACGCCGCTTCGCTGGCGTTCAAGCATCCGGTGACCGAAGCGGCCCTGGAATTCCGGTCAGAATGGCCGGCCGATCTACGCCTGGCGCTTGAACTGGCTGCGGGGGACTCGGTGTCTGTTGCTCCCGATGAAGCTCTTCGCTATCTTCTTTTCTTTAATAGAGATGGCTGACTCCCAGGCGGTGCGCGTCGTCGTATTTCAGGTGGGCAACCTGGCCTGCGGGATGCTCGCCAGCCGGGCCCGTGAAATTCTGGCGCCCCTTCCGACCACCCGGATCCCGGGTGCCCCCGATACCGTCATCGGTTTGGTCAACGTCCGTGGCACCCTCCTCACGGTCGTCGATGCGCACCGACTGCTGGATCGGGCCCCGCTCCCGGAGCACGAGGGGGCGCTCCTGGTGGTGGACGTCGGCACCCGCCGCCTCGGGCTGGCCGTGGGTCGGGTGGACGACCTCTTCGAAATTCCGGCGGGCCAGCTCGAGGCGCGCGAGGCGCTGCCGGGTGTGGACGTCCGACTGGTCAAGGCGGTTGGACGACGGGACGGCCGTCATTTCGTGGTGCTCGACACCGAGGCGCTTCTGGCGCCGCTGCTCAGTGCCGCCGCCGGCGGCGACCGCTTCAATTCACGAACCTCCTAGACGCCTGGAGACAGACCTGTGAGCCACACGGTCCTGGTATGCGACGATGCCATCTTCATGCGGACGATGATCAGCGACATCCTCACCCAGGCGGGCTTCGAGGTGGTGGGTGAAGCCGAGACCGGGGTGCAAGCGGTCGAGAAGTTTCGCCAGCTCAAGCCCGACCTCGTCACGATGGACATCGTCATGCCCGACATGGGTGGAATCGACGCGGTCCGCGAGATCTGCCGTGAGTCTCCCGACGCCAAGATCCTGATGTGCAGCGCGATGGGCCAGCAAGCACTGGTGGTCGAGGCGATCCAGGCCGGGGCCAAGGATTTCGTGGTCAAACCCTTCCAGCCATCCCGGGTGCTCGAGGCGGTCCAGCGCGTCCTCGGCTGACGCCATGGACCTGAACAAGTACGCCGCCCTCTTTCTTGCCGAGAGCCGCGAACACCTGACCACCTGCAACCGGCTGCTGCTCGATTGGGAGCGGGAGCCGGGGTCGACCGAGGCGGTGGCGGGACTGTTCCGGGCCATCCACTCGCTCAAGGGCATGGCGGCCACCATGGGCTACGGCAGGCTTGCCGACCTGGCCCACCGCACCGAACACCTGCTCGACGCGGTCCGCGCCGGGCGCGCGCCGGCCGGGGCTGGAGTCGTGGACCTGCTCCTCAAGGCCATCGACGCACTGGAACGGGGGGTCGACGAGGCGGCTGCCGGCGCCGACGGCGGTTTCGACCCGGGCGACTTGCCGGCGGCGCTCGAGGCCGCGGCGGCCGCCGCCGCCCCGACGCCAGCCAAGGGCGCCGTCCGGAAGGGGAAGAAGGCGGCCGAGCCGCCCGCCCCGGTGTCCGCGGCCGCGCCGCTCCCGATGCCGGATTTCGGGGAAGAGGCCGGGCGCGTGGTGCGGGTCGAAATCAGGCCGGACGCGCCGCTCCTCGGTGCCCGGGCCCACCTCGCGCTGCGCCGGGCGGAACAGCTCGGGAAAGTCACCGGCGTCATGCCGCCGGCGGCCAACTTCGATGTCCAGGGTTTCGACGGCCGGTTCACCTTCCGTCTCGACGCCCCGGTGGGCGAATCGCAGATCATCGCGGCCATCGAGGCCGCGGGCGAGATCGCCAGCGTCGCCGTCGACGCCGACACCGTCCAGACGGCCGAATGGCGGATCCCGTCGGCCGCCGTGCCCGCGGCGGCGGCGCCGTCGGCCCGCAGCGGGCAGATCCGGGTGGACCGCCGGCGCCTCGACGCGCTGATGAGCCAGGTCGGCGAACTCGTCGTCGCGCGCAACCGGCTGCTGGAACTCGCGCAGCTGGACCCGGGCGGGGAACTCGAGGCGCTTGGCGCCCGGATCAGCCGGCTCGTGTCCGACCTGCAGGCCGAGATCATCGAAGCGCGGATGACCCCGGTGTGGCAGGTCTTCGACCGCTTTCCCCGCGCGGTGCGGGACCTGGCCCGGCATCTTGGCAAGCAGATCCGGTTCGAGATGGAAGGGGAGGGCATCGAGCTCGACCGCGCCATTCTCGACGAACTGGGCGATCCGCTGCTCCACCTCCTGCGGAACGCCGTGGATCACGGGCTCGAGCCGCCGGATGAGCGGCAGCGCCATGGCAAGCCGCCGGAGGGACGCCTCGTCCTGTCGGCCGCCCGCGAGCACAGCAGCGTCGCCATCAGGATCCAGGACGACGGTCGCGGCATCGACCGCCGGGCCATCCTGGCCAAGGCGAAGCGCGAGGGGGTCGTCGGGCCCGAGGTCGAGATCCTGACGGACGACCTGCTGCTCAAGGTGCTGGGGCGGCCCGGATTCAGCACGGCGGAACGCGTCAGCAGCGTCTCGGGACGCGGCGTCGGGATCGACGTGGTGCTGACGAAGGTGCGGGCGCACGGCGGGGCGGTGGAGATCGCGAGCACGCCGGGCCAGGGGACCACCTTCACCCTGCGGCTGCCGCTGACGCTGGCCATCCTGCGGGTGCTCACGGCCAGGGTCGGGACGGAGCGCTACCTCCTGCCGCTCTCCTACGTGGCCGAGACGGTCGAGTTTGACGTGCAGCCCCGGACCGACGTGAAGGGCCGCGAGGCGATCGTGCTGCGGGAGCGGGTGATCCCCATCGTGCACCTCCGGGCCTTGCTCGGGGTGGACGGGGGCGAGGTCCCGCCCCGCCGGCCTGGGCTGGTGCTGGAGGTCGGGGACCGCCGCTCGGCCGTGGTGGTGGACTCGTTGATGGGACAGCAGGAAGTCGTCGTCGAGCCGTTCGACGCCCCGAAGGGAACGGCGCCGCTGTTCAGCGGCGCCACAATCCTCGCGGACGGCACACCGGCGCTGATCTTGGATGCCGCGGCCCTCGTCTAGGGAGACCCGTATGGAAGACGTGCGCGATCTGAAGGAGCTCCAGTTCGACGCCCTCAAGGAGGTGGCGAACATCGGGGCGGGGCACGCCGCGACGGCGCTCTCCCAGATGACCAACAAGAAGATCATGATCAGCGTGCCGGAGGTGACGGTCACGCCGCTCGAGGAGGTGCCCGAGGTGCTGGGCCATCCCGAGGAGGTGGTCGCGGCCGTCCTGATGCACATGATGGGCGACCTCACGGGCCGCACCCTGCTGCTCTTCCCGGAGCCGTCGGCCCGCGCGTTGTGCGACATCCTCCTCCGTCGCCCCGCTGGCACGACGACCGAATTCGGCGTGATGGAGCAGTCGGGCATCAAGGAGGTGGGCAACATCCTCAGCAGCGCCTACCTGAACGCGCTCAGCGATTTCATGGGAATGATGCTGGTGCCCTCGGTGCCCAGCCTCGTGGTGGACCTCAGCGCCGCCGTCCTGACCTCGACCTACCTCAACTTCGGCTCGGAACGCGACTACGTCTTCTGCGTCGAGTCCGAGTTCCAGTTCGAGGGCGAGTCGCCCGACCTGAAGGGGCACTTCCTCCTCCTGCCGGATTTGGCGTCGCTGCGGGCCATTTTCGACGCCATCCGCGTCGGCTGATCGATGGGCAGTCCGGCGCTGCCCGAACGGGACCTCGCGGTCCTGCGGTCGTTCGCCCGCCGCATCGACCCGTCCGACGCCGGCGCCCACAACAACCTCGGCGTCCTCTACTACCAGAAGGGCCTCATCCCCGAGGCCGTGGCCGAGTTTTCCCGCGCCCTCGAGCTCGATCCGCGCATGCAGGTGGCGCAGGGCAACCTGGAAATCACCTACCGGGCCAGTGGCTACTACGACCGCCGCGTGGCCGAGCTGCGCGAGCGGCTCCGTCGAAACGCGGGCGACCGGGAGGCGCGGTGGGAACTGGCCCGGGCCTACGCCGCCCTCGGTCACACCGACGAGGCGGTGGCGGAGTTCGACGCGCTCCTCGCATGGCACCCCGACGACATTCCCGCGCTCCTCCAGCTGGGGCTCGCCGAGAAGGCGCGGGGCCGCGTCGAGGTGGCGGAGGAATGGTTTCGCCGCGCGGCCGAGCAGGACCCGGACAGCCCGGTCGCCCTCTTCTACTACGGCGAAGCGCTCTACAACCGGGGCCTGAACGAGGCCGCGCTCGAGACGCTCCGCCAGGCGGTCCACCGCAATCCCGACTACGCGGACGCGCACTACCTCCTCGCCTTCGTCCTCGGGGACATGGGCTTGCATGACGAGGCGCGCGCGGCCACCAAGCGCGCCATCGCGCTCAACCCGACCCTCGGGCGGGCCCAGGCCAACCTGACGATCGACCACCCGGACGACGGCTCGGCGCCGGGGCGGCAATCGCTGGCGGATTCCATGCGCCCCGCGCTGGCCGACGGCGGCACGCTCGCCCACTTCAACCTCGGCCTCGCCTTCCGCCAGAAGGGCTACTACCCGGAAGCGCTCCGCGAGTACCGCCTCGCCCTCGACCATGGGGAGGACCGGCGCCTCACCTTGCAGGCGATGGCGGAAGTCCAACTCCTGCGCCGCGACCTCGACAGTGCGCTCGAGCTCTACGACGCCCTCGTCGAGGAGCACGCCGACTCCCCCAAGGTGTGGAACGAGCGGGGCGTCTGCCTCCACCAGGCCGGCCGACGCGACGCCGCCCGGGATTCCTATGAGCGCGCCATCTCGCTCGATGCGGACTACGCGCTCGCCTGGAACAACCTCGGCGTCCTCCTGGCCCACGACCCGGGCACCGGCGAGGCCGAGGCGGCGTTTCGGGCGGCGCTCCAGGTGCAGCGCCAGCTCGCCGCGCCACGCCTCAACCTCGCGCTCCTCCTCTTCCAGCTGCGCCGCTTCCAGCCGGCGCTCGAGACCTTCCGCGCCGTGCTGGCCGACCATCCCGACAACGCGGCCGCGTGGAACGGGATCGGCCTCGTGCTCATGGAGCTGCACCGCTACGCCGACGCGAAGAACGCCTTCGCGCGCGCGGTGGACGCCGCCCCAGGCTACGCCTCCGCGCACTACAACCTCAGCTTCACGCTGAGCCAGCTGGGCGATTTCGACGGCGCGCTGCGCGCCACCAAGCGGGCGCTCGAGCTCGAGCCGTACTACATCCAGCAGAAGTTCCAGCTCGCGATCGACCTGCAGTACGAGGACCCGCTCATCTCGATCGTGCCGGAAATCAGCGCCGACGTGACCGCGGCCGACCTCGGCGACGCCTTCGTGTTCGACGCCAGCGTGCTCGAGGGGATCTTCGACGACCTTGCACCGGCGGCGGCCGCGGCGCCCGCGCCCCCGGCGGCCGAGGAGGCGGCGCTGGCGCTCGCGCGGGACTACATCAGCAAGGGGCTGCTGGAGCTGGCCTCCGCCGAGCTCACGCGGGCCGTGGCCCGCGGCGCCGCGCGCGGCCGCGTGGCCGTCCTGCTCGGCGACATCTTCGGCAAGCGCGGCCTGCACGGCGAAGCGCTCGAGCGATACCGGGAAGCGCGTGCCGCGGACCCGGCGGACGTCGGCGCCCTGCTGGGCGAGGTGCGCTCGCTCCTGGCCCTCCACCGCGCGGAAGAGGCAGTGGCCGGCGCCGAAGGGCTGGCCCAGCTGGCCCCGAACCACGTCGAGGCGCTGGTCGCCTGCGCGCGCGTGCGGCTCGCCACCGGCGACCCGGTCCGGGCGCTCGACGCGCTGCGCGAGGCGCAGGCCCGCGCGCCTGGACGCGCCGATCTCCTGCAGCTCCAGGCCGGCGTCTCGCGCCGGCTTGGGGAGCGGGAGGCGGCCCTCGACGCGTACCAGGCGGCGTTGCAACTCGACAGCGGGCTGGTGCAGGTCTGGCTCGAACTCGGCACCTTGGAGGAGGAGCGGCAGAACTGGACCGGCGCACGTCTCGCGTACCGGCGGGCGCTCGACCTTCTGCCGACCTACTCCGAGGCGGCACGGGCGCTCGCCCGTCTCCTGCGCCGCGTGGACACGCCGAAGGCGGCCATCGCGCCGCTCATCGCACTGCTCGGGGCCGATCCCTGGGACCTCGAGGCGCTCACGCTGCTCGGCGAACTCCTCCTGGAGGATGGACGCCCGGACAAGGCGATCGAGGCGTTTGAGCGTGTCTTGCGGTTCGACCCGGAAGCCGGTCCGGCCCGTCTCGCGTACGGCGCGGCGCTGGTCCGGGCGCGCCGGTACCGCGAGGCCTCCGATCAGTGGGAGGCCGTCGTGCGGGCCGATCCGGGGAGTCCGCTGGCCGCCACCGCCCGGAACCAGCTCCGCTCGACGCGGGACCTGGTCCACATCTTCACCGCCACGGCGGAGTAACGGGTGCCGATCGAAGGCCCGCTGAAGGAACTGCAGATCCACGACGTCTTCCAGTTGCTCGACCTGGGGCGGAAGACGGGGGTGCTGCGCGTGACGTCCGAGCTCCGGCAGAACGCCGGCGTCGTGTACTTCGCCAACGGCGGCGTGATCGCCGCGGAAATCCGCAGCAATCCGCATCCGCTCGGCGCGCTGCTCGTCCGGGGCGGCAAGGTGCGGGAGGAGGAGGTGGCGCGGGCGGCCGCCATCCAGCGCAGCCGGCCAGGGCACCGGCTGGGCGACATCCTCGTCGAGATGGGGGCGCTCCCGCGCAAGGAGCTCGAGCGGCAGATCCGGGCCCAGGTCGAGGAGGTCATCTTCGAGCTGATGAGCTGGTCGGAAGGCTATTTTTCTTTCGAGGACGGCCCGTTGCCCGCGGCGCTCGGCGAGGCGACCGTGCGCATCCCGACCGAATCGCTGTTGATGGAGGCGGCGCGCCGCATCGACGAGTGGTCCCGCATCGAGGCGAAGGTGCCCCATCTCGGCGTCGTCCCGCGGTTCATCGGGTCGCCCGATGACGAGGGCGCGCAGCTCGACCTCCTCCCCTTCGAGTGGGAGGTGCTTGCGGGAATCGACGGGGCGACCGACGTCCGCTCGCTTGCCGGCCGCCTCGGCCGCTCCGACTTCGACGTCGCCCGGACGCTGTTCGGACTAGCCGCGGCCGGCGTCATCGCGATGGCCGAGCCGGCGGGCATCGGCCAGGACGCGGAGGCGACGGTGCAGGACCTGGCGGTGCTCGTGGCCGCGGTCGAGGAGGCGCTGCTCCTCGGCGAGGTCGCGCGGGCCCGCTTCACCGCGGAGGAGGCGGTGCTGGCGTTCGCGGAATCCGCGTCGGCCCACCTCGTACTCGGGCGGGTCCTGGTGGCGGAGGCCCGCTACGACGAGGCGATCCTCCGCCTGACTCAGGCGCTCCGGTGCGAGCCGGACATGCCGGCGGCCCTCCGGTTGCTGGGGCTGGCGGAGGTGGGCCGGGCCCATTTCGGACCCGCGCTCGAGGCCTGGGCGCGCTGGGAGGCGCTGGCCCCGCGCGCCGACAGCGAGCGCGGGCGCGAGGAGACGGTCCGTCGGTGGCGGATTGCCGTGGAAACCCTCAAGGACGCACTGGGAGGACGCCGTGAGCATTGAAGACATCCGCGTCCTGACGTCCCAGCTCGCGGCCGATCCGTCGAGCCTCGTCTTCCTGCCGCTCGGGGAGGCGCTGCGCCGTCGCGGGCAGCTCGAGGCGGCGGAAAAGATCGCGCTCGCCGGCCTGACCCGGTATCCCGACCTGGCCGACGCGCACGACCTGCTGGCCCGCGTCCTCGGGGACCAGGGCGATCTCGAGCGGGCATTCGACGAGTGGGACATCGCCCTCCGCCTCGATCCCAGGCACGCCGGCGCGCACAAGGGGATCGGCTTCCTGTTCTACGTCGCCGGTGACCTCCCCAAGGCGCTGGAGCACCTTGAATCGGCCCACGCCGCCGATCCCGGGGCCGAGGGGGTGGCGGCGGCGGTGGCGAGAGTGCGGGAAGCCCTCGCCCTGCCGGCCCTCGCGTCCGCACCCGCGGCGGGTGCGACCCCGCCCGTCGCCGCGGAACCGGAGCCGCTCCCTCCCCCGCTTCCGGGCGGCAGGGCCGTCTTCGCCGGGTTGGAAGGGGCCCAGGACGGTCTCCTCTTGCTCGACGGGAACGGGCTCCGGATCGGCGGCGGGTTGTCGGCCCCGGACGGGACCGCGGTGGGGGACGCGGTGGCCGCGCATCTCGCCGGCGTCTTCCGCGACGCGACCCGTGCCGCGCGCCTCCTGCATCTCGGGTCCTGGACCAGCGTCGCCGGGGAAACGACGGACGCGAACCTCTTTCTCTGCGCGCCGACCCCGGAATCGCTGCTGCTCCTCGTGCGGGACAACAGCGTGCCGATCGGGCGTCTCGCGCTGCAGGCCGAGCGCGCCGCCGAGGCGGCGCGCCGGTGGCTGGAGGGCGCCGCGTGAGGCTCGACATCGTGGGGTCGCTGGAGTCCATCACCCGCGTCCGCGGGGTGCGCGGCGCGATGATCGTCTCGGCGGAGGAGGGGCTGGTGGTGGCGGAGTCCTCCATGGAGGGCATCGACGGCGCGGCAGTGGCAGCCCTCACGGCGGGGGTCGTGGCCCGACTGGGGCGTGCGACGGAGGCGGCGGGTCGCACCGCGCCGGCGTTCGTGCACCTGCAGGCGGAGCGCGGCGCCCTGCTGGCCGTCCCCGCCCCCGGCGACCTGCTGGTGGTCGCGGTCACCGACGCCGCGGTGAACGTCGGCCTCGTCCGCCTCGAGCTGCGCCGCGCGGCGGAGCACCTCGCCTGATGCGGGTCATCGAGCCGTGGGTGGCCGAGCCGCTGGAACGGTTCCTCGCGGAGTCGGCCGCGCGCGTGGTGCTGCTGACCACTTCGTCGGGGCAGGTCGTGGCCCAGCACGGCTTCACCCGCGCGCTCGACGTGATGTCCGCCTCGGCCCTCGGGGCCGCGATCATGGCGAGCACGGAGGAGCTGGGCCGGCTCACGGCCTCCGGCGCCTCCCGCTCCCTCTCGCACCAGGGACCGTCGCGGGGGCTCTTCCTGTCGGCGTTCGACCTGCCGCAGGGGCGGTGGATCGGCCTGGTCGTGTACGACCGCGACAGCTCCCTCGGGCTGGTCCGGCTCTTCTTCGACCGGCTCGTGGGAGAGCTGCAGGCGGTCGCCCCGGCCGAGGTGCCCGCGCGCGAGGTGCTCGCCGCGGATTTCGAGAACGAACTCAACGCGAGCCTGCGCTCGCTGTTCGGACGGTAACGGATGTCGCTCGTCAACTTCACGACCCGCGAAATCACCTGCAAGATCGTCTATTACGGCCCGGGCCGGTCGGGCAAGACGACGAACCTGCAGTACATCTACGGCCGCGTGCCCGAGGGGCGGCGCGGACGGATGGTGTCGCTCGCCACCCAGTCGGACCGGACGCTCTTCTTCGACTTCCTGCCGATCGACCTGGGCAGCATCAGCGGGTTCACCACGCGGTTCCAGCTGTACACCGTCCCCGGGCAGGTGTACTACAACGCCACCCGGAAGCTGGTGCTCCAGGGCGCGGACGGCGTGGTGTTCGTGGGTGACAGCCAGGCGCGGAGGTATGACGACAATGTCGAGAGCCTGCAGAACCTCCAGGAGAACCTCCTCGCGCAGGGCGTCGACATCCGCCAGCTCCCCGTGGTATTCCAGTACAACAAGCAGGACCTGCCGCGCGACCTGATCCTGAGCCCGGACGAGCTCGACGACGCGCTGAACTTCCGCGGCGTCCGGAGTTTCGGCGCCGACTGCCTGCACGGCCACGGCGTGTTCGAGACGCTGAAGGGGATTTCCGAACTCGTGCTGCAGCGGCTCGCGGCGGGAAGTTCGGCGGCGTGAGCGCCCCGCTGAGCCCGCAGATGCGGTTCGACGGCTTCGTGGTCGGGGCCGCGAACCGGCTCGCCGCCGCCGCGGCGCGCGCGGTGGCGGAGTCGCCGGGAACCGGGTACAACCCGCTCTTCATCTACGCCCGGCCCGGCCTCGGGAAGACGCACCTCCTGATGGCGATCGGCCACGCGGCGCAGGCCATCAATCCCGCCCTGGTCGTCGAGTACGTCACGCTCGACGACTTCGTCGAGGCGTTTCATACGGCCGTCGGCGCGGGGCAGGGCGACACCTACCGACGGCGGTTCGTGGAGGCCGATGTCCTGCTGCTCGACGACGTGCAGTTCGTGACGCACCGCCGCGAGACCCAGGCCGAGCTGCTCCGACTGGTGGACCAGATGCAGGCGGGGGGCCGCCAGATCGTCCTCACCAGCGACCGTCCGCCGGCCGACATCGAGGCGTTCGACGAGCGACTCCTCCGCCGGGTGGCGGGCGGTCTCGTGGTGGACATCGCCGCCCCGGACTACGAGACGCGCGTGGCGATCCTCCGCCGCAAGGCGGAGGAGCGGCAGGTCGTCTTCAAGGCCGGTGTCCTCGATACCGTCGCGACGCTCGCCCTCGACAGTGTCCGCGAACTGGTCGGCGCGCTCAACCGCCTCGTCGCCTTTCAGTCCGTCGGGAACGCCATGCTGGACGCGGAGCAGGCCAGGCTAGTGCTCGGCGTCCGCGCCACGGCGTCCGACGTTCCGCCCGCGCCGGCAACCACGGCGGCGATCCCCGCGCCCGAGGCGCCGGCCGACGAGTTCGGGGAGTTCCTCAGCGAGGTGGCGGAGACGCTCACCCGCCAGGTGGAGGGATGGCGCCGCCGGGTGGAGGAGGCCATGGCGCGGTGGGAGGGGCAGGGCTATCGCACGGCGCGCCTCGCCGGCCTGCTCGACCGCGGTGTGGACGGCGATCCGGCCGGAGCGCTCGCGTCGTTCGTGGCGGACATTGAGAGACTGCAGGCCCTCCAGGCCGAGGCGGCGGCACTCTCCGACGACCTCGCGTCCAATGCCGTCTTCCGGGACCCGGATGCGGTGGTGGCCGCCGAGGAATTCCTGGCCCGGGCAGTGGAAGGCGCCTCGCCACCTCCCCCGCCGGAGGGGATCTGGGTCTTCGACGACTTGGTGGAGTCGGAGGGCAACCGGGTGGCGCTCCGCTCGGCACGGGAGACGGCAGAGCGGCCGGGTGCCGCCTACAACCCCTTCGTCATCGTCGGCGGTGCAGGGGTCGGGAAGACCCACCTGCTCCATGCAGTCGGCAACCTGCTGGTCGCATCGCACGGGTCGGTGGTGGCCTGCCTGAACGCCCAGGATTTCTCCGAGGAGCTGATCGAGGCGCTCGAGCGGGACCGTGTCGGGGCCTGGCGGGCCCGCTACCGGCGCGTGCAGGCCCTGCTGCTCGACGACGTACAGCTGCTCGCCGGTCACGAGCGCACGCAGGAGGAGCTGTATCTCCTGTTCAACCACCTCGTCGAGCAGGGAGCCCAGCTCGCGTTCACCGCGTCGGCCGAGCCCGGCGAGATCGAGGGGCTCGCGGCGCGACTGGCCAGCCGGCTCGCCGGTGGCCTCGTGGTCCACCTGCCGCCACCGGAACGCGAGGTGCGCCAGGCGGTGATCGAGCGCCTGCTGGGGGCCCGCTATGACCGGGTCGACCCGGAGCTCGCGGGGTATCTCGCCGGCCGTCCGGCGGAATCGGTGCGGGCGGTGCAGGCGTTCGTGCAGCGGGTCGAGGCCGCCGCGGATGCCCGGCACGCCGAGCCCGACGTGGCGCTGGCGCGAGAGGTTCTGGAGGGCGCTGCGCCGCGCGCGCCGCGCCCCGCCGCGGGCGTGCGCACGAGCGGCGTCGGGGCGAGCGGGTTCCGAAGCCCCGAGAAGGCGGTCTGGGAATGGCCGGACATCGGCGAGCGCCTGATCGAGGAGTGGCGCTGATGGCCATCAAGGGCAGCCTGAAGGAGGCCAGCCTCCCGGACGTCATCCAGCTGCTGGCGCTCGGCCGGAAGACCGGATGCCTGGCGGTCGCGGATCGCCAGAACTTCGGGTACACCTACTTCGACGACGGCCGGATCATCTTCGCCTCGATCGTCAACCGGCGGGACCGGCTCGGCGACCTGCTGGTCCGGAGCGGCCGGATTTCGGACGCCCAGCTCCGGGCCGCGGTGGACCGTCAGGCCGGCGAACGGGACCGGAAGCTCGGGGAAATCCTGGTCGAGCTGGGGTACATCACCCGCGCGGAGCTGGAGGAACACATCCGGGTCCAGGTCGAGGAGGCGGTGTACTACCTGTTCACCTGGAGCAGCGGCACCTTCAACTTCGAGGCGGGGGTCCGTCCCGAGCGCGAGGATTTCCTCGTCTCCATCAACCCGGAGTCGCTCCTGCTGGAAGGGGCCCGCCGGGTGGACGAGTGGAGCCTCATCGCCAAGAAGATCCCCACGCTCGATATCGTCTTCGAGGCCGACCAGGCACGGCTCCATGCGGCGGGGGTACGGCTGAGCGACGAACAGGAGGTCATCCTCCCGCTGCTCAACGGACGGAACGACGTCCAGGACGTCGTGGACGCCTCCGGCCTGGTCGAGTTCGAGGTCGGCAAGGCCATTTACGGACTCCTGTCCGCGGGATTCGTCCGACGGGTCGGGACCTCGGCCACCCAGCAGTCGGAGCGCGTGAGCGACGCCCGGGTCGAGGAGCATCGAAACCTCGGCATCGCGTTCTACAAGACCGGCATGTTCGACGAGGCCGAGCGGGAGTTTCGGCGCGTCGCCGAGCTGCGGCCGGCCGAGGGCAACGCCGCCTTCTTCCTCGGGCTGATCGCCCTGCGGCAGGCGCGCTGGGGCGATGCGGTCGAATCGTTCCGGGGCGCGGTGGAGCAGGCTGGCGCCCGACCCGCCGCCCTTCATAACCTGGCGCTCGCGCTCGAACGGATGGGACGGCTCGCCGAGGCGGAAGCCGCCGGGGCCGAGGCGGTCTCGCGCGCGCGCGACGACGCCCGGCCGATGCTGCTCTGGGGCGTGGTGGCCCTGAAGCGCGAGGACCCGGAGGTCGCGGAGGGGCGGCTCGCCAAGGCCCGGGAGCTGTTCGGGACCCGGCCGGTGCCCCCGCTCTGGTTCTGGGCGGCGGCGCTCGCCGCCGGATCGGCCGGTGACATGGCGCGCGGCGTGGCCATCGCGCAGGAGGGCGCGGCCGCGTGGCCGCACCACCCGGTGCTGCGGAACAACCTGGCGGTGCTGCTGGAGGCCACCGGCGACGTGGCGGAGGCCGAACGGGTCCTGCGCGCCGCGCTGGCGGAGGAGCCCAGCCTCCCCCAGCTCTCCAAGAACCTCGGCGACCTGCACTACCGCGCCGGCCGGTACGAGGACGCCCAGGCGGCGTTCGACCGCGCCGCCAAACTGGCCCCCGACCTCGGCGACGACCTCTACTTCAAGCTGGGCAACCTCGCCTTCCGCCAGCGGGACCGGGACCGCGCGCGCGATTGCTGGCGGCGCGCCGCGGAGATTAACCCGGGGCACCAGTTGGCGCGCTCCAACCTCGAGATCCTGGACGTGCCCGCGTGATCGTGGACGACGAGGAGGGATTCAGGGCGCTGACGCGCCGCGTGTCGCGCGAGGCCGGGCTGACGCTCGACGCGTACAAGGACAAGTGCCTCCGGCGGCGCCTGCTGGTCAGGATGCGCGCGTGCAGCGTGCATACCTATGCCGAGTACATGGGCGTGCTCGACCGGAAGCCGGAGGAGTGGGAGAAGCTCAAGGACGCGCTCACGATCAACGTGACGCGATTCTACCGGAACGCCGAGACGTGGGACCGCCTGCGGCAGGAGCTCCTGCCGGGCCTCCTGCAGGCCCGGAACGGCCGGCTGGCGGCCTGGAGCGCCGGGTGTTCCTCGGGCGAGGAGCCGTACACCCTCGCGATGCTCTGCGCCGAGTCCGCCGCGGCCGCCGGCCATGCCGGGTGGACGGACCGGGTGCGCATCACGGCAACCGACATCGACCGGGAAAGTCTCGAGCGGGCGCGCAACGCGGTCTACCCCCAGGCGTCCTTCCTCGAGGCGCCCGCATGGGTCACCGGGAAGTACTGCGAGCGCGCGGGGGAGTCGTGGCGTGTGCGCGAAGACATCCGGCGCATGGTGACCATCAAGCGGCTGGACCTCACGCGCGAGGCGATCCCGGTCGCCGCCTACGACCTCATCTTCTGCCGCAACGTCGTCATCTACTTCGACCGCCCGATGCAGGAGCGGCTGTTCGCCCAGTTTGCGGAGGCGCTCCTGCCCGGCGGCATCCTGGTGCTCGGCAAGGTGGAGACGCTGCTGGGCGTCGCGCGCGAGAAGCTGACGCTCGTCGACGCGCGTGAACGGATCTTCCGGAGGGCGGCATGAGCGGCGGCGAAATCCTGGTCCACGTGGCGGAGTACAAGGTCGGCGGGGCAGGGGACGTCCTGCTCACGATCGGGCTGGGCAGCTGCGTCGCGGTGGCGCTCCACGACTCCCAGGCGCGTGTCGGCGGGCTGGCGCACATCCTGCTCCCCTCGCCGGCGCTGAGCCGGCGGGACCAGAGTCCCGGCAAGTTTCCCCAGACCGCCATCCCGCTCCTGATGCAAGACATGGTCGCCCGGGGGGCGGTGGCGTCCCGGATCACCGCGCGGATCGCCGGAGGCGCCTCCATGTTCGGCAACCTGCAGCCGGCGGGCACGATCCAGATGGGCGAGCGCAACCTCGTCGCGGTGCGCGCGGCCCTGACCCACCACTCCGTCCCGCTGGTGGGGAGCGCCGTGGGGGGTGACTTCGGGCGGACGGTGCGCCTCTTCGTGGAGGATGGGCGGATGGAAGTCTCCACGGTCCGCCAGGGAGTGACGCATCTCTAGCCTCCCGACGGTGCTGGTCGTCGACGACAGCGCCCTCATCCGCCGCCTGCTGACCGAGATCATCGACGGCTCCGGGGAGTTCCGCGTCGTGACCACGGCGCGCAACGGCCTCGACGCGCTCCGGAAGGTGCACGAGTACCAGCCCGACCTCGTGACGATGGACCTCGAGATGCCGGAGCTCGACGGCCTCGGCGCCATCGGCTACCTGATGTCGGAAGCGCCGCGGCCCGTCGTCGTCGTGAGTTCGTACGCCGGCCCCGGGACCGCGGGGGCAATCCGCGCGCTGGAACTCGGGGCGGTGGAGCTCGTGGCCAAGGAGGCGGGGCGGGACGAGGCCACCCGGGGCCGGTTCGCATCGCGTTTGCTCGAAGCACTCCGCGCCGCGCGCGCCGCCGACATCCACCGGCTGCCGGTGCTGGCGCGGCCGAACCGGCCGGACCTGCCGGCGGAGCAGTTCTCGCTGCCGGGCCGGGCGCGGTTCTGCGTGGCCATCGCCGCATCCACCGGCGGCCCGCGCGCGCTGGCCGAGGTGGTGCCGCGGATCGCCCGTGGGCACCACGCGGCGGTGGTGATCGTCCAGCACATGCCACCCCGGTTCACCCGGAGCCTGGCGGAGCGCCTCTCCGCGCAAAGCGAACTGTCGGTGGTTGAGGCGGAGCACGGGGCGCCGCTCGTGTCGGACACCGCCTACATCGCGCCGGGAGATTATCATATGCGAGTGACCGAGGGGCCGGACGGACTCGCGGTGGCGCTCGACCAGGGACCGCCGCTGTGGGGGGTGCGCCCCGCCGCCGACCCGCTCTTCCGGTCGGTGGCCGCCCTATTCGGCCGCCGAGCCATCGGCGTCGTGCTGACCGGACTCGGCCGGGACGGCGCCGAGGGGCTCCGGCAGATCCACGATGCGGGCGGAACGGGGATCGCCCAGGATCGGGAGAGTTCGACGATCTTCGGCATGCCGAAGGAAGCACAGGCCGCAGGCGGCGCGGATCTGGTGCTCCCGGTCTCCGAGGTGGGCGCACGGGTGTCCGTGCTGCTCGCGAGGATGAACGAGGCATGAGCGCCACCGGGACCTGCCAGTACCTGCTCGTCCGCGCGGGGGGCCGCGAGGTGGGCCTCGAGGTGGCGGAAGTCCTGGAGGTCGTGGACCTCGCGGACACGTTCGCCGTGCCCTCCACTGACGCCGCGATGCGCGGCGTCGTGGCCGTCCGCGAGCGGCTGGTCCCGGTCGTGAACCTCTCGGCGGTCCTCTGGGGCGGCGAGTGCCCCGCCTCGGTGGGAGCGGTGGGCGTCCTCGCGCGCGCGGGCCGACAGCGGATCTGCCTGGAGGTCGACGGGGCGGAGGCGGTCCTGGCCGAAGAGGTGGTGCCAGTGCCCGCCGGCGAGTCGCTGCCGTGGGCCCTCGGCGTGGCGCAGCGCGACGGAATGCTGGTTCCGATACTAGACCTCAAGGCCCTGGGGGCACGTCTCCTGGGAGGGAAGAGCGGTCCATGACGACCGGCGACGACATTCAGGTGGTGATCTTCCGGGGCGGGACACAGGAGTTCGCGCTCGAGATCTCCCAGGTGGATCGCATCCTCCGGTACCAGGCGCCCTCGCCGGTCCCGAGCGCCCCCGATTTCCTGGAAGGCGTCCTGCCTTATGGGGGGGGCGTCGTCCCTGTCGTGGATCTCCGCAAGCGGCTCGGGCTCCCCGCCGGCCAGGCGGAGGAGACCCGCGTCATGATCGTCACCATGGACGGCCAGCGGGTCGGGATGGTCGTCGACGGCGTGCGGGAGGTCCTTCGCGTGGACAGCCGGCGCATCGCCCCGCCCCCGCCGATGGTGCGGGGGCTCGCCGCCAAATACATCCTCGGCGTCCTGACGCTCGACGAGCGGACGGTGCTGTTGCTCCAGGCCGGCCGCCTCTTCAGCACCGAGGAGCGGCTGCAACTGGAGGCGGCCGCCACGTGACGGAGGACTGGCTCGCGGGGCTTGGCCGGGAGTTCGCGGCGCTCGTCGCCCGGGTGGACGGCGGGCCGACCGGCGCGGACCGCCAGGCGGTCAAGCGGGACATCATCGCCTACTTCAAGCGCGTGGACGGGGCGCTCGCCGAGCTGACCGCGCTGAAGGAACAGATCCGCGGCCTGGTGGACCGGTACAAGCAGCTCCCCGGGGACAGCGACGGCGGCGAGGCGCCGCAGTTCGCCGGCCCACGTCCCGTGGTGCAGGCCGACCATCTCGGCGCCTCCACCTTCATCGAGAAGGGATGGAGCCTCATCTCCCTCGGTGATTTCGCCGGGGCCGTGCAGTCGCTCGAGAAGGCGCTCGCGCTTTCCCCCGACGACATCCAGGCGCTCTCCCTGCTCGGATGGGCGCAGATGCTCTCGGAATCCTACGACGAGGCGCTCGGCACCTTCTCGAAGGTGTTGATGCGCGAGCCGGCGAACGCCCTGGCCCGGGTCAACGTCGGGTACATCTGCCTCAAGAAACAGATCTTCGGCGAGGCGATCGAGCATCTTTCCCGCGCCATTCGGCTCGACAACGACCGAAAGGCCACGCTCTACGCGCACTTCTACCTCGGGCTGGTCTACCTGGAGCGCGAGATGTTCGAGGACGCGGAGGCCTTCTTCCGGAAGGCGCTCGCGCTGGGGCCGAACCTGGTGGAGGCGTACTACGAACTGGGCCGGGCGCTGTGGCTCGCCGGGCGGCGGGACGAGGCGAAGCAAGTGTGGACCGACGGGCACAAGGCCAACAAGTTCAATCCCTGGGGCAAGCGCTGCCGCGAGCTGCTGGACCTCGTGGCGGCGGGCGGAGACCTCCCTCGACGTTCGCCAGCCTGATTTTCGCGTTCCTGCTCTGGCAGGGCGAGCCGACCGCGACCACCGTCGGGCGGGTGACCGTCGTGGCCTGGCCCGCGCAGGCGGCGATGGCGGTCGGGCTCGCCGAGATCGCCGACCGGCCCGGCGCATGGCCCGGCCTCGGCTCGCGTGACCTCGGAGAAATCCGCCTCGTCATCACGCCGGACTCGCAGGCGTTTCGTGACTTCACCCGGGGTCGTCTTCCGGGCTGGGGGGCCGGCGCGGCCTTTCCCGGCGGTCGCACCATCGTGTTGCGCGCCGACGCCGGGGACGTCGCCGGCACGCTCCGGCACGAGCTGGCTCACCTGGCGCTGCACCAGGCGGTCCGCGGGCGAGTTCCCCTCTGGTTCGACGAGGGATACGCCACGATGGCGAGCGGGCAGTGGGACCTCTTCGATCGGCTCGCCATCAACCTGGCGGTGGCGCGGGGCTCGATCCCGGGACTCCGCGCGCTCGACGCCGAGTTGCGCGCCTCCCAGGTCTCGGCCGACGCCGCCTACGCCCTCGCGGCCACCGCGGTCATGGAGCTTGCCCGCCGCAATCCCGCGGGGACCTTGGCGCCGCTCTTTGGGCGCTTGTCGGCCGGGGAGCGGTTCGACGACGCGATCGTCGCCACGACCGGCCTCACCCTCGACCGGTTCGACGAGGTCTGGCGCAAGAGCGTGCGGACCCGGTTCGGGATGGTCACCTGGGCGGTCGGCTCGGGGCTCTGGATCGGCCTGGCCATCCTCGTCGGCGTGGCCTACGAGGCGCGGCGCCGCCGTGACGTGCCCCGGCGAGCGGCGCTGGATCTCGGCTGGGTGATCCCACCGGAGGACCCGTCACCCGAGGCCGTTGCCGTCGAGGTACCAGAGGACGGAAGGGATGCCGACATGACCTCGGGAGAGGGCAGCGAACTTGACCGCCGTGGCCCACCCGGCTAGCGTTACTCGCTTATGCCTGAAAATTCCAGGTCCTCGAAGTCACGTGCTATCCCGCTGGGGCCGCGCAACTTGGCCCTCCTCGCCGCCGGGGCGATTTCCCTGGTGGCCGGGTACTTGCTCCTGTCTTCGGGGAGCACCAGCGCCGCGGCCGTGTTGCTGGTGCTGGGGTATTGCGTCCTTCTCCCCTTGGGGATCGCGCTCTAGCACTCGACCCCGCTGGGAGCCGGGCGAATAGCTCAGTTGGTTAGAGCGCCTGCCTTACACGCAGGATGTCGGGGGTTCGAGTCCCTCTTCGCCCATGGGTAGGGGACGCACCCGGCCCAACGCAGATCGCATCGTCGTCTTGATCCCAGGAGACCGCAGGAAATGCGCTTCAACCGACTCGCACCGATTGCCGCCCTCGCCCTGACCGTCGTGACGACCGCAAGCGCCCAGATCCCTTCCGGCGCGCGACGCCTCGGCGCACCGGCCGTTGCGGCGCCGAAGCTGATGGTCGCGACGCCCTTCGCCTTCGTCGAAGGCGACTCGGTCATGGCCGTCCAGGTCGGCAACGCCATGCGGGTCCGCATGGATCGGGTGGCCGGCACCACGTACCGGGTCGTCCCGTTGGAGCAGATGCAGTCCGCACTGGTCCAGTTCGGCTACCCCGCCGACGCGATCCTGCCGCCGGTCGTCGCCCGGGTGCTCGCGCTCCAGCTTCAGTCGCGCGTGCTCCTCACCTCCTCGCTCGGCAAGAACGAATCCGGCGTGTACTCCGTCACCGCGCGCCTCGCCGGGGTCAACGACGACGCCGGCAACGTGGTCGTCGTTCGCCAGGCCCCGGGGCAGTCGGCCAAGCAGTTCGGCGAGGCCGTCGCGGACCAGTTCGTCCCGGCGGTCAAGTCCGCGGACGAGGCGAAGGAGTGCACCGACCTCCGCGCCTCGAAGCCGGACAAGGCCGCGGAGGCGGCCCGAAAGGCCATCGGGATCCTGCCCACGAACGGCCTCGCCCAGTACTGCCTGGCGATGCTCGCGCTCGACCGCAAGGCGCCGTCGAAGGAAGTGATCGCCAGCCTCCAGGAGGCCGTGAAGGGCGACCCGCAGAGCCTGCCCGCCTGGACGCAACTCGCCAAGGAGTACGAGGCCGAGGGCGACAGCGCCCAGGTCATCGAGGCGTTCCAGCGGATGCTGCTCGCGGCCCCGACCAACCAGCCGCTTCGCGAGGCCGCGTTCAAGCTCTTTCTCCAGTACGGTCACCCGGACGCCGCTGTGGATGTCGCCAAGGAAGGGCTCAAGCTCGATCCGTCCAACGCCGACCTCTGGGACCTCCTGAGCAACGCCTACGCCACCGCCGGCGACTACGGCCAGGCGATCCAGTCGCTCGAGCACGTCTACCTGGAGGCGCCGGACCGCGCCGACTCCACCTTCTTCCTGAAGGTCACGGTCTTCGCCGCCGTCCAGCCCGACACCGCCGCCCTCCTCAAGTGGGCGCGGCTCGGCGTGGACAAGTACCCGGACAACTCCACGCTCCTCGGCCAGCTGGTCACCGCCTACAGCCTCGCGGGGCCGACGGACAGCCTCGTCGCGGTGACGAGCCGCCTGATGGTGCTCGACACGACCGCCGTGGCGCCGGCCCTCGCGGCGGCCAAGGCACTTGCCGAGCAGAAGCGGGTCGCGGAATCGCTCATCTTCGCGGACTTTGTCATCAAGCACGGCGACGAGCAGGCGCGCGAGGCTGCCGCCGCGGTGCTTACCAACAGCGCCCTGCCGCTCCTGCAGGCCGAGGCGAAGAACCTGCCGCTGGCCGCGGATGTGCTCCGCCGGGCGGTGGCTGCCGCGAACCCCGCCGGTCCGGTCGCGCCGACCGCCAACTATGTGCTGGGCCTGGCCACCTTCCTCCAGATCCCGGACGTGGACAAGGACGCGGAGTTCAACAAGTCGTGCGAACTGGCCCGGAAGGAAGAGGGACTGCTGACCGAGGCGGAGACGGCCTTCCGTCTGGGCCAGTCGGCCAAGCCGGACGACGTCAATCGGTACCTCGGCTACGTCGCGCAGTACAAGCCACGCGTCGCCTCCATGATCAAGGCGTACTGCAAATAAGGACTACCACCCGGAGCCGCCTCCGGTTATTATGGTGCGCTGCATCGGGGGCTGTAGCTCAGCTTGGTTAGAGTGCCGCACTGTCACTGCGGAGGTCGCGGGTTCGAGCCCCGTCAGCCCCGCTCCCGGAACACCCGGCACCCCGTTCGCCTTGGCGGACGGGGTGTTCGCTTTACCCGCACCCTTCCAGGACCCCCGGTGACCGCATTCCACCTCCCCGTGCTGCTCGACGCCGTGCTGGAACTGGCCGCCGGCGCGCGGCGCGCGGTGGATTGCACGCTGGGGGACGGCGGGCACAGCGCGGCGCTCCGCGCCATGGGTGCATCGGTCCTCGGCATCGATCGGGACCCGGAGGCCATCGCCCGCGCCCGGTCACGCCTCGGGGTGGACGGCATCCGGTACCTCACCGCCCCGTACGCGTCGGCGGAGGCGCTCGCGGCGATCGACGAGTTCCGCCCCGACTTCATCCTCCTCGACCTCGGCGTTTCCTCGCGACAACTGGACGACGAAACGCTCGGATTCACGTTCCGGCGGGGCGCGACGCTCGACATGCGGATGTCCCGTTCGGGGCCCACCGCCGCCGACCTCCTGAACGAATCGCCCGCGGCCGAACTTGCCACGATCTTCAAGGAGTTCGGCGACGAGCCGCGCGCCAGGCGCCTGGCCGACGAAATCGTCGAACGTCGGGCGCAGGCGCCGTTCGCCACCAGCGACGACCTGGTCAACGCCGTCCGCAGGGTGCTCGGACCGCGCTCCGGACCCGGTGACTTCGCCCGGCTGTTCCAGGCGGTTCGCATCGCGGTGAACGACGAACTTCCCGGCCTCGCCCGCGCGCTTCCGGCGCTCCGCGACCGTCTCGTGCCCGGCGGACGTCTTGCCGTCATCAGTTATCATTCGGGCGAGGACCGGCTCGTGAAGCACGCGTTTCGCGAGTGGGCGGCGGCCTGCACCTGTCCCCCGATCCAGCCGGTCTGCACGTGCCGGGGCCGGGCGCTCGGCAGGCTCTCGCCGCGCAAGTCAGTCCTGCCGTCCGCCGAAGAGCTGACCCTCAACCCACGGGCGCGGAGCGCGAGGCTCCGCGGGTTCCAGGTCGCCGATGACGCTTAAGGGTCGCCACTGGGTCATGCTCTGGCTCGCGCTCTTCCTCCTCGTGGCCACGGTCGTGCAGGTGAGGCAGACCGCCAGCATCCGCATGGCGCGCCGGGTCGCCGGGCTGCGCCAGGAGCGGGCGAATCTCGAGGCCCGGCAGGCCGACTTCGAGCGCCGGATCCGTGACGCGTCGAGCCGGCCCGTCCTTGGCCGGAAGGCGCAGGCGGACCTCGGTCTCCACTTCCCGCGGGATTCGGAGCAGGCGCCCCTGCCGCTCCCGCCCGTCCCCGGGGAACGCTGATGGCGCGCGTGCAGGCGCGTCTCGGGCTCATCCAGGCCGTGCTGGCGCTCTGCCTGCTCGTCGTGTTGGGCCGGGCGGCCCAGGTGCAGATCGTGCGCGGCAGGGAGTACGCGAAGGAAGCGGCCAGCACGCGGACCGAGCTGCGGACGCTGGAGGCCCGGCGCGGGACGCTCTACGACCGGAGCGGCCTGACCCTGGCGGTGACGCAGGAACTCTACCGGGTCGGGATCGCGCCGAACGAGGTGGTGGAGCGGACGGCGCTCGTTCGGGTTGCGTCGCGCCAGCTGGACGTCTCCGCCGCCGCCTTGAAGCGAGACCTCGCCTCCGGCAAGCCGTACATCTACTTCTACGGGCCGTTCACGGCCACGGACGTCGAACCGCTCCGCGGGTTCAAGGGCGTGCACATCGAGGGGGTCTTTCTCCGGACCTATCCGTCACAGCGGCTGGCCGGCCGGGTGATCGGACGGATGGGTCCGGACGGACAGGCCGCCTCCGGGCTCGAGCGGGCGCTCGAGGGGCTGATCACCGGCACGCCGGGCGAACAGGTGGTGCTGAAAGACCGCCGGGGGCGCCGGTACGAGTCTCCCGGCAGGCTCCGGAAGGACCCGATCCCGGGGAACGACGTCGTGCTCACCATCCTCGCGCCCATCCCGGAGCCGGCCTCGGCCGCGCTCCTCGCCCTCGCCGGCGTCCTCGCGGCCCGGGCGCTCTACCGGGGCGGTTTCTCGCCCGGGATCCAGCGCCTCGCGGCCCGGCTCCCCCGGCTGCACCGGATGCTCCTGGCCAGGTACTGGAT
>Ga0209507_1001066_pt1 | contig 23610 bp, 18 predicted proteins | sample AD_UKC028_MetaG_FD_184414 | JGI IMG/M metagenome (GOLD analysis project Ga0209507, IMG submission 184414) | Active sludge microbial communities of municipal wastewater-treating anaerobic digesters from USA - AD_UKC028_MetaG (SPAdes) (version 2) | ecosystem: Engineered > Bioreactor > Anaerobic >...
ACAGGCGGCGCTCGCCGCGCACGCATTCCAGATTGTCAGCTTCAAGCATCAGGGAAAAAACCGAAATAAATCAGGCGCAAATTATGAACGCGCAAGTGTACCGGCAGATTGACGATCATCAAACAAATGAAGACAGAAAAACGGGGGTCGAGGCCGCCTGTCGCGGTCGACCCAGAAAAACGGGCCAAATCCGTGGCGCTTACCAGTAGCGGATTTTTCCGGTGTCGACGTGGACAAATTTGTCGCGCGGATAGAAGCCGACGCCGCCGGCCTTGAGTGACGTCGCGGCATCGCGCAGGTCGGAAAGCGGTACGCCGGGGATACGGACGTCGATGGCCTGACCGTGCATGTGCAGGCTCTGGCGGGCAACGCCACCGCCCCGGGAATTGCGCAAGCGGGAATTGGTGGTGGCACAGCGGTAGCCGGAAATGACCTGGAAGGCCTGGTCGCTGCCGAGTTCCTGGCGCGTTTTGTAAAGTAGTTCGAAGAGTTGCGGATCGATCTTGCCGACCTCGCCCGAGTAGTGGTCGCGCAGGAAATGGTTGAGGGTGATCAGCGCGTCCGGAACATAGTGATTGCCGACCGCGAAAACGACGGACAGCCGCTCACCGGTGTGGGTGTGATCGAAATCCAGGCTGCGAGCATTGGGTAGCGCGGCGAGCGCCGGGCGGGCAACCGGCAGGACGGCACCGACCAGCGCCAGGCGTGCCGCATGGCTGAGAAAGAGACGGCGCGAGTGCTTGTGAGAATTGGGCATGGCAGATTCAGCCAAAAGCTAATTGTTTGATTTTGCGCCTGTCGTTCCCGTATTGGAAGACTGCGGTGCGACCGGGCGCTGGCGCATGGCTTCGTCCAGAACCTTGTCATGGCCGTAGATGTCGGGGAAGAAATGCACGCGACCGTCGCGGACGGCGGCTGTCGAATAGGCAATGATCACCGGAAAAGGTTCGCGCAGGCGCAGCGTGGCCGAACGACCCTTGGTCATCGCCTGGACGATGCGTTCTTCCGTCCACTCGGGTTCGTCGGCGAGGACGAATTTGGCCAGTTCGACGGGTTCCTCGACGCGGATGCAGCCGTGGCTGAAATCGCGTCGGTCCTTCTTGAACAATTGCGGTGTCGGTGTGTGGTGCAGGTAGATGTTGTCCGGATTGGGGAACACGAACTTGATGTCGCCGAGCGCGTTTTTGGCGCCCGGTCGCTGGCGAATGCGCATCTGGCCGCGCTCGACGGCGTCGAGGCTGGCTTCCGAAAACTCGCCGACCACACGCCCGTCGCTGCCGACAAACTCGAATCCCTGCTGTTGGAAATAGGCGGGATCGTGACGCAGCTTGGGCAGCGTTTCGCCCTTGGCGATTGAGCGCGGCACGTTCCAGTAGGGGCTGAACTCGACGTATTGCATTTCGGCCTCGAAAAGCGGCGTGCGCGTCTTCTGGGCGTTGCCGACGATGACGTTCATCGCCGCCTTGACCTCGGCCTTGCCATCGCGAATTTCGTAGGCGCGCAGCCGGAACTCCGGCACATTGACGACGATGGCGCGCGGCGCGTCCGGCAACTGCGTCGAGCGTAGCCGTTCAATGGCCAGTTCGAGCTGGCGAACCCGAATTTCGGGCGCGACGTTGAGCTGTTCGAGCGTACCTTTGCCGATGACCCCGTCGGTCGTCAGGCCATGCCGTGCCTGAAACGCCTTGACGCCCTCGACGAGTTGGCCATCGTAACGGGACGGTGGCGTCGTCCCGGTGGGCAGGTCGCCAAGCAGTACCAGGCGCCGGGTCAGCAGCGCGATGCCGGCGTAAGGCTGGCCGGAGGTCAATTTTCCGTCGGGCGGCGGTGGCAGGCTCTGTTGCCAGGCCGGATTGCCGCTCAGTTCGCGGTAGCGTGCAAGTGCCTCGTGGAGTTCCGCATCCTGCTGTGGCAGGGGCGATGCGCTGGTAACCGGGGTTTCACTAGCAACGGCCAAGCTGGTGGATGCCAAAGCCGAAATGCCAATGACCGAGACCCCGGCAGCGAAAAAAAGCGCAGGAAGATGGCGGCGGCGCGGCGCGGCAAGAAGGGTTTTCAGAACGGAAGTAGAAATGGGCATGGCGGCATGAGGAATATGGCTTCGTCACCATTATGAACTATCGCTAAAATGTCCGGATCAACCAAATGTCGGGCGTCGGCTATGGCGGGCGGCATTTTGCGGGAAAGTGGGCGATCGATGCACGAAATGTCACTGGCCGAAGGCATGCTCCAGCTAGTCGAGGAAACTGCCCGCCGCGAACAGGCGCAGCGTGTGAAGAGCATCGTGCTGGAGATCGGCCAGCTTGCGTCGGTCGAAACGTCGGCGCTCGAATTCTGCTTTGCGGCGGTGGCCGCTGGCGGGCCGGCCGATGGTGCGCGTCTGGTGATCATCGATGTGCCGGGCGCGGGCTGCTGTCTGTCTTGCGGGCGAACCGTGGCGATGGAATCGTTGTTTGGCGTTTGTCCGGATTGCGGAAGTCATCGCTTGCAAGCGACCGCCGGGACAGAGATGCGGATACGCGAAATGGAAATTGAATAGGAGTCTGGCGATGTGCACAGTATGCGGTTGCGGCGAGGGAGAAGGCGAAGCGCGGATCGATGGCGTGGCGCACGTTCATGAGGACGGAACAGTGCATAGCCATGCGCAAGCGCATGACCACGATCACCATCACGCGCACGGTATCGACGGCGACCTCGATTTCGGTGCCGGTCCGGCACGCGCCCATGCGCCCGGCCTCAGTCAGTCGCGCATGGTGCAAATCGAGCAGGACATCCTGGCGAAAAACAACACGTACGCTGACGCCAACCGGCGCCTGTTCGACGAGCGCGGCATCTTTGCGCTCAACCTCGTTTCCGGCCCCGGTGCCGGCAAGACCACGCTGCTGGTGAAGACCATCGAGTTGCTGCGCGACAAGGTGGCGATCGCCGTCGTCGAGGGCGACCAGCAGACCTCGAACGACGCCGAGCGCATCCGCGCCACCGGCGTGCCGGCGCTGCAGATCAACACTGGCAAGGGCTGCCATCTCGACGGGCACATGGTCGGCCACGCTGTCGAGCACCTCAAGCCGGCGGACGGCTCGCTGTTCCTGATCGAGAACGTCGGCAACCTCGTCTGCCCGGCGGCTTTCGATCTTGGCGAACACCACAAGGTCGCGATCCTGTCAGTGACCGAGGGCGAAGACAAGCCGCTCAAGTACCCGGACATGTTCCGCGCCGCCGACGTGATGCTCCTCAATAAGTGTGACCTGCTGCCGCACCTGGATTTCGACGCCGACCTCGCCGAAGCGAACGCCCGTCGTGTCAATCCGGACCTGACCATCTTCCGCGTCTCGGCCGCGCGCGGCGAGGGCATGAACGCCTGGGTGGACTGGATTGCCGCCGGACTCGCGGTGCAGGGAGCCAGGCGCACCGAATCGGTCGATGCGCTCAAGGCCCGCATCGCTGAACTGGAGCGGCAATTGGCCACCCGGTAGTCGGCGGTGAGCGGGCGCCTGTTGCGCATCCACGGCCTCACAGGCTGGGTGCGCAACGACGGTGAAGGAGTGACGGTTGCGGTCGACCGTGCAAAGTGCCCGGATTTGCTGAAGCGTCAATCGCTTGATTGACGCTTGGGGGTGAGAAATACCAATTCCGGTACGACGACCTCCCACTGTTCGCATTGGCAGCGATCCCGATATTCGGCACTGCTGTCCCGTTGACGCCAAACGAGGACAGCATGAACTTTGGCGGCGATGCAGGTCAGACCCGAGGGTGGGGCGAAGGATTGCGAGAGGCGGCCTATGGTTTGGTCGTCGCAGGTGTGCAGTACATAACCGCGTTCGTCGCGGGTTAGTTGCAGAGCATCGCCAACTTTCAATGCAGCGATGCGGCGATGAATGTCTGCATCAGGTTTTTGCCATCCCGCGTAGCCCAGGGTTATTTCTTTCAAGCTTGGAATCACATAGCGATACCCCAGGTACGGTGGGGCGGGTAGCCAGGCGCTGGGTGGACGGCGCAGGAGCGCGGGATTGTCCGGCAAGGTGTCGATCATGGCGTTGCCTTGTTCAAGGCGTAACAGGCTAAGGGTTTTCCGGGCGCGGGTCATGGCGACGTAGTAGAGGCGGCGGCTGGCTTCGGGGTCTTCGTTACCGCTCTGCCAATCACCATCAAGAATGAAGACATGGTCGAATTCAAGGCCCTTGGCGCGGTGGGCGGTGAGCAGGAACAGGCCGTTTTGCCGGTGGCGGCTGGCTTGGCCCCATTCGTGCAGCCAGTCGCGGAACCAGTCCAGCGAGACTTCCGCGCCCTGGCTTTCTTCGGCAAAGGCGGCAATGGCTTCCTTGAGGCTGCTTGACCAGCCGTCACCATCCGCGCGGGCGGCGCACCACTGGCTGAGGATGTCGGCTTTGATCAAGGCCCCATGGGCTTCGGCCATGCTCAGCAGGGCCTGGGTTTCTCGTAGCCGCCAGAGCGGCGGGGCGGCTTCATCGGCCATGCTGACGGGCAGGCCGAGGCTTTCGCAGCCCGCGCGCAGCGGTTCGAGGTATTTCCATTGGCGGGCGATGACGGCGGTTTTGCTGGGATCGAGACCGAGCGGGCGCAGGCGTTCGATTTCGGTGATCACGGCCAGCGCCTGTTGTTCCAGGCTGTTGCCTGCCGGGAGGATTTGCACCCGGCCTTGTACGACTGTGTCGCGGCTTTGCCAGTCGCCACCGGGTAGGGCTTTGCTGCGGGTGCTGTTGATGCGGATTGCGTGCTGCGCTTTCATGCGCTCGCGGGCCGGGGCGATCAGGGTGTTGGCGGTATTGATGATATGTGCGGTCGACCGGTAGTTTTCGACCAAAAACTGGGTTTGTGCCTGGTAATCCTCGGCAAAGCGGCGGATGAATTCGACCGAGGCACCGGCAAAGGCGTAGATGTTCTGGTCGTCGTCGCCGACGGCAAAGAGGTTGAGTTTGCCGTCTTCATCGCTGCGCTTGCGTCCGGCCAGGGCCGAGATCAGCGCGTATTGTTCGGGGCCGATGTCCTGGTATTCATCGACCAAAATCCAGCGGAAACCGGCGAGCAGGCGATCCCGTTGCTGATCGGCGTCTTCCGGCAGCAGGCCGCGCCCTTCGAGCAGGGCGGTGGCGTCCTTGAGCACGGCGCTAAAGTCATCTTCCGATTGGCCTTTGCGCTCGGCAAAACTCGCGCCAACGAGGCGCATGGCCAGCGCGTGGCAGGTGAGCACGGTGATGCCATTCGCGTCGTTGCCGATCAATGCCCGCAGGCGCTGGCGGATTTCCTGCGCGGCGTGGCGGTTGTAGGCCAGGGCAAGGATGGCGCGCGGGTTTTCGCGGCGCACGCGCACGAGGTAGGCGATGCGATGCACCAGCACCCGCGTTTTGCCCGAGCCGGGGCCAGCGAGAACTAGCACATTGGCGTTGTCGCGGTCGTTGGTGACGATAGCGCGTTGGCTGGGCTTGGCCAGGGTTTCGACAATGCTCTCCCAGGATTGCGGTGTGGTTTGTCTTTCCAGCTCGTTTTCCCGACCGGGCAGCCAGCGTTGGCAGAAGGCATCGCGTTCGAGGCGGAAGTAATCCATGGCCAGCTGCATTGCATCGGCCATTTTGTCCATGCCGCGTTCGGCGTACTCGGCCATGATGTGAATTTGCCGGGTCAGCTCGTTGTAGTGCAGTTTCAGCGGCTGGTAGTTGCTCTGGTTGAATTTCAGGCTCCAGTCGCTTTCCAGGTGCAAGGTCATGGCCGCGCGGAAAATTGCCAGACCTTTGTTCAGGCGCAGCACCTCTTGCTCGTGCAGCCAGAGCAGGGCGCGTTCGACCAGCTTGCGCATGTCCGGGGTTTCCACCAGCAGCAGGGCATCGCTGGCGACGCTGTGGGTGAGTTGCCCGAGCGTGCTTTCAGCCAGCTGGTCGACGCCGCGTGCGCCTTTGGGCAGGCAGGCCAGCCAGTGTTCGAGCAAGAGCCCGGCGGCAGTGCGGCGGCGTTCGGCGATTTGTTCGAGTACGTTCCAATGGCGATTGAGTTTGACGTGCACGGTTTCCGGGTTGCTGGCGCGCTTGAGGTCGAGGCTGCCGCGTCCGTCGGGGCCATCGCGGCCATCGCCAGCCAGACCGGCAATGATCTGACGCAGGCTTTGCGGCAAGGCTTGCGTGTAGCCTTGATCCTTGAGTTGTTGGGCGAGCAGGCGCAGGTTGAGCGGGTAACCCTCCCCGGCCATGGCATCCGGTGCGCTTTCGCGCAGGCAGGCAATGACCGCGCTTTCGAGTTCGCAGGCTTGTTCAAAGCGTTTTTTCGAGGACTGCTCGACACCGACATGGATGAAGGCGGTCATGCCGGTATCGTTGCGTGCAATGCCCAGTTCGTTGAACAGGTGCAGCGCCTGGCGTAGCGCGTCGGATTCAAAACCGGCGCTGACCATCAGTTCGTCGGTGCTGATGCCTTCATCGACCGGCGAGCCGATGAGGATTTGCAGCAAATTCAGGTATTTTTTCTGGTCGACCGTAGAAATGCCGTGTGCGGCCAGTTTGCGTTCGGCTTCGACGAGATCCTTGATCACCAAGGAGCCGGGGAAAATCTGCACGCTGTTTTCCTCGCGCCGCACCAGGCCCGCTTCTTCCAGCCAGGCAATGGCGGTGCGCACGCGGGTGTCGTCGGTGGCAATGTCGCGCTTGAAGACTTCGTCCTCGTCTTCATCGAGAATCTCGCCCGAGGTGGCGACCAGGGCTTCGTTGCGGTTTTTCTTGCCCTTGAGTTGGCGTAGCGCCCGCAGCACGCTCTGGATGTCGCGTTGCGACAGCCGGGAAGCCCCGGACATGCTGTGCTGACGCTCGACATCGTCGGCAACGAAAAGCAGCACGCAGCGTGCTGCCGCCCGGTCACGACCGGCCCGCCCGGCTTCCTGCAAATAATTTTCCAGCGAACCGGGGATGTCGGCATGCACCACCAGTCGCACGTCGGGTTTGTCGATCCCCATGCCGAAGGCGTTGGTCGCGGCGATGGCGCGCAGTTCGCCGTTGATGAAGGCCTTTTGTGTTTCCTTCTTGGTTTCCGGCGGCAGCCGGGCGTGATAGGCCGCCGCTGCCAGGCCTTTGTCGCGCAGGAATTGCGCCAGCTCTTCCGTCTGCTTGCGCGTTGCACAGTAGGCGATGGCCCCGCCACTGGTTTCGGGCGGCAGGGTTTGACTGATCAGGCGGGCGACGAGGTCGAATTTTTCCGCTTCGCTGGTCTGAATCACGTCAAAGCTGAGATTGTCACGCTCGGCACCGCCATCGAGCAGGCGCAGCGTGATGCCCAGCTTGTCCTGAAAGTGGCCGATGATGTCCTTGACCACTTCCGGCTTGGCGGTGGCGGTCAGGCATTGGATCAGTGGCAGGGTTTTGTCCGGGGATTTGTGACGGCTTTCGTCGATGAAACGGGCGACATAGCGGTAATCGGGGCGGAAATCCTGGCCCCATTTGGAAAGGCAGTGGGCTTCGTCAAAAATCCAGGCCCCGATCTCGCGCTGTGCCAGCACCTTGCGCACACTGCGGTTGCGCAACTGCTCCGGGGCAATGAGCAGGATGCCGATGTTGCCGAGACGGACACGGTCGAGCACGTCGGCGCGTTCGGGCATCGAGAGCAGGCCGTTGATCGCCGCGCAGCAGTCGATGCCGCGCACTTGCAGGCCTTTGACCTGGTCTTCCATCAGCGCCACCAGCGGCGAAATGACCACTGATAGTGCGCCGGTGCGTACAAAGCGTGATAAGGCGGGGATTTGATAGCACAAGGATTTGCCTGTGCCGGTGGGCAGGATGCCGAGATTGTGCTCGCCGCGCATGCTGTGCTCGACGATCACTTGTTGCAGTGGGCGGCCCGTGTGCTTGTCTGCTGGCAGCGGGCGAAAATCGTAGCTTTCGCCGTACCAGTGCTTGAGCTGGCGCTGGGCATCGTGTTCGCGGCGGCACCAGCCGCATTCTGGGGCGCTGCAGGGCGTGTCGCGCAGTTGGCGGATTAGCTGGCCTGCTGCGGGGAACTGGTAGCGTACCCAAGGTGGCATGACCGAATTGCTACCCGCGACCGACAGCCAGGCGAGGACATAAGCCAGCGGCCAGGCGTGCTGGGCGGCATCGGCGATGAGGATTTGCGCGGCGCTGGCGCAGGCGTTGTCGGAGAGCAGGCGAGTGAGGGCGGCGCGGGCATCATCCTCATGCGGCTGGCTCTTACGGCGGACGACCATGAAGAAGCGGTTCAGACCGGAAACGCTCTGATCGCGTGTCGTCAGCCAGTGCCAAGCAAGTAGCAGGTCGGGATTGTTTTGCTGCATTTCACTCAGGCTGGCTTCCTGATCGCAAAACACCTGTAAGGCCAGTTCTGCGTCGAGCAGCGGATCGTTCTTGCGGCTGACCAGCAATTGCCCGTCCTGGTAATGTTTGACCAGGTGGTGGTAGGGATTCTTCGGGAAGGCCAGCGGATTGAGGCGCAGGGTGTCGATGACCGGCATCGTAAGCAACTGCAGATTTGGCTGCACGGCGCGCAGGTGAGGCAGGTCGAAAGCGATCAGGTTGTGGCCGAGGAGAAAGCGAGCCCCGACGGCGAGGCGATCCATTTCAATCAGCGCCTGATCGAGCGCGCCGGGCGGGAAGGTCAGGCGCTCACCACTATCGCCACGTAGCGCGGCTAGTTGGTGAATTCGGCTACTGTGCCGCCCGACTTCCAGGTCGATGCTCAAGCATTGCGGAGTGAGGGCTTTGGCGTCGGGAGCAAGTCCCTGATTTGCTGCCACGTTGGTTGTTTTTTGCTTCGGTCGATTTGTATTCGTGTTGCATTGTAATGCGCTCAATGCGTGGCTGGCGATCTTCGCCGTTGACGCTTCCTGTCGTAAGCTACCTGCTTTGCGATTGGGAATACATGGATGTCCGGTCTTGTAGTGCGCATTCGTGGTCTCGTCCAAGGGGTCGGCTTCCGGCCCTACGTCTGGCGGCTGGCCAACGAGCTCGGCCTTGCTGGTTGGGTGCGCAACGACAGTGGCGGGGTGACAGTTGCGGTCGACGGTGAAAAAGTGCCCGAATTCATGCGCCGCCTGCCGCTCGAGATACCACCGTTGGCGCGCATCGACGGGATCGCGGCGGAGCCTGCGGAGGTCGCCGGCTCCGGCTTTGCGATCCTCGACAGCGTGGTCGGGGCCGTGCGCACGGCGATCGGGCCCGACGCTGCGATCTGCCCGGCGTGCACCGCCGACATCTGCAACCCGGCCGGCCGGCGCTGGCGCTATGCCTTCGCCACCTGCACGCACTGTGGCCCGCGCCTCACCGTCAGCCGGCGCATTCCCTACGACCGCGCGTATACCAGCCTCGCCCCCTTCCCACTGTGCCCGGCGTGCGCGGCCGAATACGCCGACCCGGCCGATCGCCGCTTCCATGCCGAGACCACCTGTTGCCCGGACTGCGGGCCGCGTTTGGCTCTGGTCGATACGCACGGCCAATCCCTGCCCGGCGACCCGCTCGCGGCGGCGCTTGCCCTGCTACGCGCTGGGCGCATCGTCGCGCTCAAGGGCCTCGGCGGCTTTCATCTCGCTTGCGATGCGCGCAATGCGGAGGCGGTGGCCGAACTGCGCCGGCGCAAGCAGCGCGAGGAAAAGCCCTTCGCTGTGATGGGCCTGAACGAAGCGGCCTTCGCCGGGTTCGCGCAGGTCGGCGAAGGCGAGCGCACCCTGTTGCGTACGGCGGCCGCGCCGATCGTGCTGTGCCGCAAGGGCGCGCCGGAATTGCCCGGCATCGCCCCGGGCCTGGCCTGGCTGGGTGTCATGCTGCCGGCGACACCGCTGCACCTGCTGCTCTGGCACGAGGCCGCCGGACGGCCGGCGGGAACGGATTGGTTGCGCGAGAGCCACGACCTCTTGCTGGTGATGACCAGCGCCAACCCGCACGGCGAACCGCTGGTTACCGCCAACGATGAGGCGCTGACGCGTCTGGCCGGGATCGCCGACGCCTTTCTGATGCACGACCGCGACATTGTGATCCGTTGCGACGACTCTGTGCTGCGTGCCGGCCCGGCGTTCATTCGCCGTGCTCGGGGCTACGTACCGGTGCCGATTCCGCTCGCCGAGGGTGGGCCGACGGTGCTGGCGCTCGGGGCCTACCTGAAGAACACGGTTTGTGTCATGAAAGGGTGCGAGGCCTTCCTGTCGCAGCATGTCGGCGGCCTCGACAACATGGCGGCGATCGGCTTTCTGGACGAAACAGTGGCGCACCTGCTGGCGATTCTCGATGTCCGGCCGGACATCGTTGCGCACGATTTGCACCCGGATTTTCCCTCAACCCATCTCGCGTTGCGGCTGGCGGGGGAGTTGGGCGTTCCGGCGCTGGCTGTCGGTCATCACCAGGCTCATATTGGGGCGATCTGCGCCGAACATGCGGTTAACGAGCCAATTGTCGGGCTGGCCATCGACGGTGTCGGCCTGGGCACGGATGGTGGTTTGTGGGGCGGCGAATTGCTGCGTGTTGCCGGTGCCCAATGCCAGCGGCTCGGCCATCTGCGGCCGCTCCGATTGCCCGGTGGCGAACGCGCTGCCCGCGAGCCGTGGCGGATGGCGGTGGCGGCGCTGCACGGGGCCGGCCTCGGCTACCGCATCACCAACTGGTTGAAAAAAACCTGGCCGGAACGCGATGCCGGCCCGCTGTTGACCATGCTCGCTCGCGACCTGCGTTGCCCGCCGACCACCAGCCTTGGGCGCTGGTTCGACGCGGCGGCGGGCATACTCGGGCTGCGCGCCGAGTCGCGCTACGAGGGGCAGGCGGCGATGGAACTCGAGGGCAGGGCTGCGGCGTTCGGCATCGTGCCACCGTTGTCCGGCAGCTGGTCAATCGAGCGCGGCGTGCTCGATTTCTCGCCCATGCTGAGCGCGCTGCTCGATTGCGAGGATGCGTCATACGGCGCGGCGCTTTTCCATGCCACTTTGGCCGCCGGGCTGGCAGAATGGGTGCTTGCTGCGGTCGACCGGCAAAAAGGGGCAAAAATCGCTGTCGGCGGCGGTTGTGCGATGAATGCGGTGCTGATGTCGGCGTTGCGCGGCCATCTGGAGATGGCGGGGGCGATCCTGCTCGAAGCGTGTCATGCGCCGCCCAACGACGGTGGTCTGGCGCTGGGCCAGGCCTGGGTGGCGCGGCGAATGTTCGAGGAGATTTAAATGTGTCTGGCTATTCCCGCGCAAGTGGTCGAGTTGCGCGACGGCGACAATGCCATGGTCGATCTGGCGGGCGTGCGCAAGGAGATCTCGCTGTCGCTGGTCGATGACGTTGCGGTCGGCGACTACGTGATCGTCCATGTCGGCTACGCGCTGAACAAACTGGACCCCGAGGAAGCCGCCAAAACCTTGGCGCTGTTCGCCGAACTCGGCCAGTTGGATGGCGAACCGACGCCCGATAGATGAAATACATCGACGAATTTCGCGATGGCGATGTCGCACGCAAGCTGGCTGCCGCCATCGCCAGCGAGGTGAACCCGGCGCGTCGCTACCGGTTCATGGAATTTTGCGGCGGCCATACCCATGCGATTTCACGTTACGGCGTTGCCGACCTGCTGCCGGACAACGTGCGCATGATTCATGGCCCCGGCTGCCCGGTGTGCGTGCTGCCCATCGGCCGCGTCGATCAGGCGATTCGGCTGGCGCTGGAACACGGCGTCATCTTGTGCACCTACGGCGATTGCCTGCGCGTGCCGGCATCGGGCGGTCTGTCGCTGCTCAAGGCCAAGGCGCAAGGCGGCGACATCCGGATGATTTATTCGTGTGCCGATGCTGTGACGCTGGCCCGGCAAAATCCGGATAAACAGGTGGTTTTCTTCGCCATCGGCTTCGAGACGACGACGCCACCGACGGCGGTTGCCATCAAACAGGCAGCGGCGCTTGCGCTCAGCAACTTTTCCGTACTCTGCTGCCATGTACTGACGCCGCCGGCCATCGCCAGCATCATGGAAGGCGTCGATGAACAATTGCAACTCGACGGTTTCGTCGGCCCCGCCCATGTGTCGACCATCATCGGCAGCCGCCCCTACGAACCGTTTGCCGCGCAGTATCGCAAGCCGGTGGTGATCGCCGGTTTCGAGCCGCTCGACGTGTTGCTGGCGATCCGCATGTTGATCCGCCAGGTCAACGAAGGCCGGGCCGAAGTAGAAAATGAGTTCGTGCGCGCTGTCGACCGCGACGGCAACCGTAAGGCACAGGCGCTGATGGACGAGGTATTCGAATTGCGGGAAAGCTTCGAGTGGCGCGGCTTGGGCACGCTGCCGCAGTCGGCCCGGCGGATTCGTGCGGAATTCGCCGCGTTCGATGCCGAGCGGCGATTCGCGCTGGCCTACCGGCCGGTCGCCGACCACAAGGGCTGCGATTGCGGCGAGATATTGCGCGGCATCAAGCGACCGCAGGAATGCAAGCTGTTCGGCACGGTGTGCACCCCGGAGAACCCTATTGGCTCGTGCATGGTGTCTTCCGAAGGTGCTTGCGCCGCGCATTACACTTACGGACGCTACAAGAATGTCTGAGCCACGCAAAAACTATCTGCGGCCGCTCGATCTCAAGCGCGGGCGTGTCGATATGGCGCACGGCGCCGGCGGCCGGGCGATGGCGCAGTTGATCGACGAACTGTTCGCTCGCCACCTTGGCAACGAATGGCTGGCCCAGGGCGACGACGGCGCCGTGCTGCCGGCGCCGGGTGCCGGCCGGCTGGTCATGGCGACCGACAGCCATGTGGTTTCGCCGCTGTTCTTTCCCGGCGGCGACATCGGCTGTCTGGCTGTGCACGGCACGATTAACGACGTTGCCGTCATGGGCGCGCAGCCGCTGTGGCTGTCAGCTGCCTTCATTCTCGAAGAAGGTTTGCCGTTGGCCGATCTGGTGCGCATCGTGGCGAGCATGGCAGTGGCTGCCAGAGAGGCCGGCGTGCCCATCGTTACCGGCGACACCAAGGTGGTCGAGCGCGGCAAGGGCGATGGGGTGTTCATCACGACCACCGGCATCGGCGTCGTCCCGCCGGGGCGCGCGTTGTCTGGCTGCCTGGCGCAACCGGGGGATGCCATCCTGGTTTCGGGAACGCTGGGCGATCACGGCATGGCGATCATGGCGGGGCGCGAAAGCCTTGGCTTCGCGTCACCCATCGTTTCCGATACGGCAGCGCTGCACGGCCTGATCGCCGCGATGCTGGGATGCGGTGCCGATCTGCGAGTGTTGCGCGACCCGACGCGCGGCGGCCTGGCGACGACGCTCAACGAGATTGCCCGGCAATCCGGTGTCGGCATGATGCTTCAGGAAAAGGCCTTGCCCATCAGCCCGCCGGTCGCTGCGGCTTGTGAATTTCTGGGGCTGGATCCACTTTATGTCGCCAACGAGGGCAAACTGGTGGCTATCTGCGCGCAAAACGACGCCGAAAAGCTGCTAACGGCGATGCACAGCCACCCGTTGGGAAGGCGTGCCGAGGTCATCGGCAGTGTTCATGATGACCCGCAGCGCTTCGTACAGATGACGACCGCTTTTGGTGGTAGAAGAATTGTCGATTGGCTGACCGGTGACCAGCTGCCGCGAATTTGCTGAATCGAGTCAGTCGCGTAGCGCGATCATGATGGACTGCACGTTGTCGAGCTCCGCCAGGACGACGTCCCGGGCATCCTTCATATCGACGGCGTTGCGGACCCGGAAAAGTTCCCGCCCGCCATTGCGGTAGCGCACCGCGGCGGTGAATTCCGGGCGACTCGTCCTGGCGGGCGCCGGATGGAGCGAGTCAGCCTGCTTACGTTGTTGCATCCCCTTACCCCTGAGTGACTAGTTCGTTTTGCCATATCGTAATCAAGTGTTGTTACACAAAAAATAGCGCGAAAGTTATACGTTTATGCGGAATGCGAGTGTGCACCGCGCAATTCCCCGGTATATAACGCTTCAGAATTACCGCAAGGGGGCAAAAAACCCGAACGGTATGCAAGAATTCATCACTTTTGAATCTCCGGGAGGCAGCCATGGACCGTTTCACCATTTCTCTCGACGCTACGTTGGCCACCCAGTTCGACCAGTTGATCGCCGCGCGCGGCTACAGCAACCGCTCGGAAGCGGTGCGCGACCTGATTCGCGGCGCCATCGAGGGTGACCGCCAGCGGGGGGCGCCGACCGGTCATTGTGTCGCCAACCTTTCCTACGTCTATAACCATCACGAGCGGGAACTGGCCGAACGCATCACCGGCCGCCAGCACGAGCACCACGACCTGACGGTGGCGTCCATGCACGCCCATCTCGACCATGAAAACTGCCTCGAATCGGTCGTCCTGCGCGGGTCGACGGCAGCGGTGCGCCGCTTTGCGGAGGGCCTGATGGCGGAATCCGGCGTACGCCACGGGCAACTCAATGTGATCGCCATGGAGCCAGAGCATCGCCACACGCACGGCGACGGCGGTGCGGCGCACATCCACTATCGTCCGGCTCGCTAGCTGCGCAAAGGTGCGTATGGACATGCCAGCAGTCTTGCGGCATCCTCGGCGTAAGATAAATTTTTAAATTATTCATACGAATTTCGTGGAATCGCTTCCGGCCGACTGGCTGTCGCTCCTGCTACTGACCCTGGTGCTCGGCATGAAGCATGGTTTCGATGCCGACCATCTGGCCACCATCGATGGCCTGACCCGCTACAACAGCCGCCACAATCCAAAGTTGGCACGCTATTGCGGCACGCTCTTTTCGCTCGGACATGGTGCCGTGGTGATGGTGATCGCGCTCGGCGTTTCTGTCGTCGCCGGGCGGTGGGAAGTGCCCGCGTGGTTCGGCACACTGGGCTCGCTCATTTCCATCGCCTTTCTCGTTGCCCTGGGTGGCCTCAACCTGGCAGCCGTCTTGCGGGCGGCGCCCGATCAGGTGGTCGAGCCGATCGGCCTCAAGGGCCGTCTGTTCGGACGCCTGCGCCACGTGTCGCATCCGGTGCTGGTCGCGCTGGTCGGTGCACTGTTCGCGCTGTCGTTCGACACGCTGTCGCAGGCCGCATTCTTTGCCCTCACGGCCACGCGTTTCGGCGGTTGGCAGCATGCGCTGGTGCTCGCCCTGCTGTTCATGTTCGGCATGCTGCTGACCGACGGCATCAACGGCTTGTGGATCGCCCGCCTGATCGCCCGCGCTGATCAGGTAGCGCTACTCGCATCGCGGGTCATGGGGCTGGTCGTTGCCGGCATCAGCCTGCTGGTCGCCGCCTACGGGCTGGCGAGGATGCTGTCGCCGGTCATCGACGCCTGGAGTGAAGGCAAGGAACTGGCGTTCGGTTTCATGCTGGTTGGCGTGATCGGCGCCAGCTATTTTGTGGCCGTGCGTTTGACCAGGCGTGCAGTGCCGGCTTGATTCATTTATTGGGGGCTTTTTTTTGCAATGAAAATAAGAAAAAAACTAATAATTTCCTATTTGTCTCTGCTGGTTCCCGTAGCTGCTGTAGCCGAGGAGTCTCCCGTCCTCTCGGCGGTCGAGGTGCGCGCCCGGGCGGAAAATCTTGAGGGGCTTGCGGTTTCCGGCAGCGAGGGTGTCGTTTCCGGTCAGCGGCTGGCCACCGTACCGCTGGTGCGGCCGGCCGAGGCGCTGGAGATGGTGCCTGGCCTGATCGTCACCCAGCATGCAGGGGATGGCAAGGCGAACCAGTATTTCCTGCGCGGCTTCAACCTCGACCACGGGACCGATTTCGCAACCTGGGTCGCCGGCGTCCCGGTCAACATGCCGACCCATGCCCACGGGCAGGGCTACACCGATCTCAATTTTCTGATCCCGGAGCTGGTCGACCGCATCCGTTACCGCAAGGGACCGTATTTTGCCGACGAGGGCGATTTTTCTTCGGTCGGTGTCGCTCGTATCGATTACCTGCGGCGTATGGACGGCACGCTGGCGTCCCTTACCGCTGGTCAGAACGGCTACGCGCGCGCCCTGCTGGCCGGCTCGCCGGTGGTCGGCGATGGCAACCTGCTCTATGCGCTCGAACTCTTCCACAACGACGGCCCGTGGGAGGTTCCCGAGGACTATCGCAAGGTGAATGCGGTGCTGCGCTACAGCCAGGGCACGCGCGAAGATGGTTTCGCCGTCACCGGCATGGCCTATCGCGGAAAGTGGACGTCGACCGACCAGATCGCCCTGCGTGCCATCGACAGCGGGTTGGTCGGCCGCTACGGCACGCTCGACGACAGTACCGGTGGCGAAACCTCGCGCTACAGCCTTTCCGCCGAATGGGCGCGGCGCGGCGAAAACAGCCAGACGACGGCCAGCGCCTGGTGGCTGCGCTCCAGCCTCGACCTGTGGTCCAACTTCCAGTATTGCCTGAACGACTACGCGGCCACCGGCACTTGCGATACCGGCGACCAGTTCAAGCAGGGCGAGCGGCGGCAAGCCGGCGGTTTCTCGGCGGCACACACGATTTACGACCGCTGGGGCGGGTTCGAGGTGGCCAATTCGTTCGGTGTCGATGGTCGCATCGACTACATCAACCCGGTCGGCCTCTACAACACTCAACGCCGCGTGACCTGGAACACGGTACGCGAGGATGTCGTCACCCAGCGCAACCTGTCGCTCTGGGCGCAGAACGAGACGCGCTGGAACGACTGGTTCCGCTCGCAGGTCGGCTTGCGCGGCGACGCCTACGACTTTACGGTCGACGCCAGCCTGCCGGCCAATTCGGGCAAGGCCAGCGACCAGATGGTGACACCGAAGCTGGCACTGATTTTCGGCCCGTGGCAACGCACCGAGTTCTATCTCAACTACGGCCAGGGCTTCCACTCCAACGATGCGCGCGGCACCACCATACGTGTCGACCCGATCGACGGCACGACGCCGGTTGCCCCGGTCTCGCCATTGGTGCGAACCACCGGTTACGAAGCGGGCCTGCGCAGCGAACCGTTGCCTGGCTGGCAGACGACGCTGGCGCTCTGGCAGCTGAACATGGATTCCGAACTGCTCTTCGTCGGCGATGCAGGCACGACCGAGCCCTCGCGCCCATCGAGCCGCTATGGGGTCGAATGGACCAACTACTACGTTGCCAATTCCTGGCTGGCCTTCGACGCCGATCTGGCCTGGTCGCATGCGCGCTTCAGCGAGTCGGCACCTGAGGGCGATTACATTCCAGGCGCTGTCGTGACGACCGCCAACATCGGGCTCACGGTCGACAGCCTCGGACCCTGGTTCGGCGCCCTGCGCTTCCGCTATTTCGGTCCGCGCCCGCTGGTCGAAGACAATTCGATCCGCTCGCAGTCCTCGTCGCTGACCAACCTGCGCGTGGGCTATCGCATCGACGCCCGGACGCAACTGGCTCTCGACGTATTCAATCTGTTCGACCGCCAGGTCAACGACATCGAATACTGGTACGACTCGCAGCTGCCCAACGAAATCTCGCCGGTGTTCGACCGCCACATTCATCCAGCCGAGCCCCGCACCGTCCGCCTGACGTTTTCGCACCGGTTCTGACTCGTAATTCATAATTATGCTTCCAGCGAATCAGCCTTTGGGGTAACCTACAGGGTTTCCCAACACAGAAAACCAGAGGAGATTTCGTGGAAAAGGATCTGCGCGAAGCCGCACTCGAATACCATCGCTGGCCAACCCCCGGCAAGATTTCCGTCCGCCCGACCAAGGGCCTGACCAACCAGCGCGACCTGGCGCTGGCCTATTCCCCGGGGGTCGCCGCAGCCTGCGACGCCATCGTCGAAGATCCTGCCACGGCTGCCGAATACACGTCGCGCGCCAATCTGGTCGGTGTCGTCACCAACGGTACCGCCGTCCTCGGCCTCGGCAACATCGGCCCGCTGGCCGCCAAGCCGGTGATGGAAGGCAAGGGCTGTCTGTTCAAGAAGTTCGCCGGAATTGACGTCTTCGACATCGAACTTGCCGAGAACGACCCCGACAAGCTGATCGACATGATCGCCGCCATGGAGCCTACGCTGGGCGGTGTCAACCTCGAGGACATCAAGGCGCCGGAGTGCTTCTACATCGAACAGAAGCTCAAGGAGCGGATGAACATCCCCGTCTTCCACGATGATCAGCACGGCACCGCGATCATTTCCGCCGCCGCCATGCTCAATGGCCTCAAGGTCGTCGGCAAGAAGGTCGATGAAATCAAGGTCGTCTGCTCGGGGGCTGGCGCTGCTGCCATTTCCTGCCTTAACCTGTGGTGCGAACTTGGCGTCAAGCGCGAAAACATTACTGTCTGCGACTCCAAAGGTGTGATCTATGTTGGCCGTCCCGGCGGCATGGATGAAACCAAGGCCAGGTACGCTCGGGAAACCGACAAGCGCACGCTGGCCGATGCGATGGTCGGTGCCGACGTTTTCCTCGGGTTGTCCACGGCCGGTGTCGTCAAGCAGGACATGGTCAAGACCATGGCCGGCAAGCCGATGATCTTCGCGCTGGCCAACCCGACCCCGGAAATCATGCCGGAGCTGGTCAAGGAAGTCTGCCCGGAAGCGATCATCGCCACCGGCCGTTCCGACTACGTGAATCAGGTCAACAACGTGCTGTGCTTCCCCTTCATTTTCCGTGGCGCGCTGGATGTCGGCGCGACGCGCATTACCGAAGAGATGAAGATGGCGTCGGTGCGCGCCATCGCCGAGCTGGCCGAAGCAGAAGTGACCGACGAAGTCGCCATGGCTTACCCGGGGGCCGACCTGTCTTTTGGTCCGGAATATCTGATCCCGAAACCCTTCGATCCGCGCCTGATTGTCAAGATCGCGCCGGCCGTCGCGCAGGCAGCGATGGATTCCGGCGTCGCCACGCGGCCGATCACCGATTGGACGGCCTATCGCGCCAAACTGTCCGAGTTCGTCTATCACACCGGTGTCGGCATGCGTGCGATCTTCCAGGCCGCACGGCAGGCCAAGGGCAAGCGCATCATCTACACGGAAGGTGAAGAAGAGCGCGTGTTGCGTGCCGTTCAGGTCGTGATCGAAGAAAAATTCGCCCGTCCGATCTTGATCGGTCGCCCGGATGTCATCGCCCGGCGTCTGGAAAAAGCCAAGCTGCGCATCAAACCTGGCGTCGATTTCGACGTCGTCAATCCGGAATCCGACGAGCGTTACCGCGAGTGCTGGCAGGCGTATCACAAGCTGATGGTACGCCGCGGCGTTACGCCGGGTATCGCCAAGGATGCGCTGCGCCGTAAGCCGACGGTGATCGGTGCCATGCTGCTCAAGCTTGGCTACGCCGACGGCCTGATCTGCGGCATGACCGGTCAGTACAGCCATCACCTGGGGGTGGTCAATAACATCATCGGCAAGCGCAATGGCGTAAACACCATGGCGGCAATGAATTACCTGATGCTGCCCGGTCGTTCGCTGTTCCTGTGCGATACGCACGTCAACGAAAACCCGGGCGCGCAAGAAATCGCCGAAATGACGCTGATGGCCGCCGAGCAGGTCAAGCGCTTCGGCCTGCAGCCGAAGGTTGCACTGCTGTCACATTCCAACTTCGGCTCCAGCGGCTCCGAATCTGCGCGCAAGATGGCAGTGGCAGCCAGCTTGGTCGGTGCCATGTCAGGCGGGGAAATTGAAGTGGACGGCGAAATGCATGGCGATTCGGCGCTCGATGAAGGCGTTCGCCGGGAGGCCAACCCCGATTCGCCGCTCAAGGGCGAGGCCAATCTGTTGATCATGCCCAACATCGATGCCGCGAACATCAGCTACAACCTGATCAAGATGACGGCCGGCGAAGGCGTGACCATCGGCCCCATCCTGCTCGGCGTCGCCAAGCCGGTGCATGTGCTGACTTCGACGGCGACTGTGCGTCGTGTGGTCAACATGACCGCGCTGGCGGTCGTGGAGTCGATGGAACGCTGATTACAGCGAGAACTGCAGTCAAAAATGGCGCTGGCGGCTTGGCCCCCGGCGCCTTTTTCATTTTTGCCCATTTATTGCAGTAGACCGCAACAGGTGACTCCGGGCCGGGCGGTGACCTTACTCCGAAAGCCCGGCCAGCAACTTGCCGTGAATGCCGCCAAAACCGCCATTGCTCATGACCAGGATATGGTCGCCCGGTTGCGCGGCGATGACGATCTGGTCGACCAGGCGGCCGAGGTCTTCCTCGACCACGGCGCGCTGCCCCATCGGCGCCAGTGCTTCGCGCGCGTCCCAGCCGAGGTTGCCCGCAAAGCAGAATGCCGCATCGACTTCGCGCAGGCTGTCCGGCAGCTGCGACTTCATCGTGCCCAATTTCATGGTGTTCGAGCGCGGTTCGAGCACGGCCAGAATGCGGGCCTTGCCGACCTTGCGGCGCAGGCCGGCCACCGTGGTGGCGATGGCCGTCGGATGGTGCGCGAAGTCATCGTAGACCGTCACGCCCCGCACCTCGCCCCGCACCTCCATGCGCCGTTTGACGTTAACGAAACGGGAGAGCGCATCCAGCCCATGCTGGAGCGAGACGCCGACGTGGCGGGCGGCAAGCAGGGCGGCACAGGCATTGGCGCGGTTGTGGTCGCCGGAAAGTTGCCAGACGCTGCGGCCGATCCGGCCCTCGGGGCCGAACAACGACAGCTCGCCCCGGGCATCGTCGCCCGTCATCCGATAGCCGGCCGGATCATTGAAGCGCTCGACCGGCGTCCAGCAGCCGCGCGCCAGCACGCGCTCCAGGCTGGCCTCGGCGGCATTGGAAACGATCAGTCCATTAGCCGGAAGCGTGCGAACCAAGTGATGGAATTGCGTTTCGATGGCTGCCAGATCGCTGAAAATGTCGGCATGATCGAACTCCAGATTGTTCAATACGACGGTGCGCGGGCGGTAATGGACGAACTTGGAGCGCTTGTCGCAGAAGGCAGTATCGTATTCGTCGGCTTCGATGACGAAGAACGGCGTGTCGCCCAGCCGGGCCGAAACGCCAAAGTTCAGCGGCACGCCGCCGATCAGGAAGCCCGGCGCCATGTTGGCGTCTTCGAGAATCCAGGCCAGCATCGAGGCAGTCGTCGTCTTGCCGTGGGTGCCGGCGACGCCGAGCACCCAGCGGCCCTGCAGGACATGTTCGGCCAGCCACTGGGGGCCGGAAACGTAGGCCAGGCCCTGGTCGAGAATGGCTTCGAGCAGCGGGTTGCCGCGCGAAATGGCATTGCCGACAACGAACATGTCCGGCTTGAGCGCCAGTTGGTCAAGCACGAAACCTTCGATCAACTCGACGCCCGCGTCGCGCAACTGGTCGCTCATCGGTGGATAGACGTTGGCGTCGCAGCCCGTAACGCGGTGGCCGGCGGCGACCGCGAGCTGGGCCAGTCCGCCCATGAAAGTTCCGCAGATACCCAGAATATGAATGTGCATGTCACTTGGAGCCGTTAGAATGGGGGCGATTTTACCCTGATCGAGCGACCATGACCCGACATGAACGGCCACGTGCCAGCAGCAATGCCCGGGCCAGCATTGCCAGCGCCGCCGCCCGCCTGATGGTCGAGGACGGCATTACCGACTACCACCACGCCAAGCGCAAGGCGGCTCGCCAGCTGGGTTTCTCGGACCATGCCGCCTATCCCGACAACGCCGAGATAGAAGCCGAATTGCGCGCCTATCGCGAGCTTTATCAGGAAGAAGGGCATGCCGACCTGATTCTCGCGCTGCGCCGGACTGCCCTCGGGTTGTTGGAGCTACTGGCTGACTTTTCGCCGTATCTGGCGGGCTCGGTGTTCGACGGCACTGCCGGCGAGCATTCGCACATCGACATCCTGTTGTTTGCCGACAGCGCCAAGGAGGTCGAAATCTTCCTGCTCAATCGAGGCATCGTTTTCGATCATGTCGAGGCACGCCATGAGCGTGCCGAAGCCGTTCTGGTCATGGAAACCGATACCGCCGACGCCAATCTGGTGATCTTTCCACCGCAGATGGAAAGGGTGGTGCTGAAACACCGCGACGGGCGCCCCCGGGAACGGATTCGCGCCGATGCCCTGAAAGCCCTGCTTTCCGAGTAATGCTGGACAAATTGCAGCGATTTGCGGCAAACTTGCCGCCATGAAGAAGCAAAAAGCCGATTCCGAGCCTGTCGAAAAGCCGCGCATACTCGTCATCCACGGGCCTAACCTGAACCTGCTCGGCACCCGTGAGCCGGAGCACTATGGTTCGGTAACTTTGGCGGATATCAACGTGGCGCTGGCCCGTATGGCGGAGAACGCCGGTGTCGACCTGGAGGCATTCCAGAGTAACCACGAAGGTGCGCTGATCGAGCGCATTCATGCGGCGCGTGATCAGAGGGTGCGGGCGATCATCATCAACCCGGCGGCTTACACACACACCAGCGTGGCGCTGCGCGACGCATTGGCGGCAGTGGCGATTCCATTCGTCGAGGTGCATCTTTCCAACGTGCATGCCCGGGAATCGTTCCGGCACCATTCCTATTTTTCCGACCTGGCCGTCGGTGTGATCTGCGGCCTGGGTCATCAGGGCTATCTGGCGGCCCTGGAATACCTGCTCAACAAACTCAACATCGACTAGTCCGGCTGTTGCCGGCGTTTGCGTCAAGTCACGCAAAACAGAAGGGAGTCTCCATGGATCTGCGTAAACTCAAGAAACTCATCGACCTCGTTCAGGAATCCGGTATTTCCGAGCTCGAAGTGACCGAAGGCGAAGAGCGGGTGCGCATCGCCAAGCATTACGGCGTGGCCGCGCCGGCGCCGATGAACTACGCCATCCCGGCAGCGCTGCCGGCGGGTGCCGTACCGACGGCCGCTTCGTCGGTCAATCTGGACGACGATGACGATCTGCCGGAGGGTCATGTCGTCAAGGCGCCGATGGTCGGTACCTTCTATCGCTCGCCGTCGCCGGGTGCCGACGCCTTCGTTCAGGTTGGCCAAGCCGTCAAGGAAGGCGATACGCTGTGCATCATCGAGGCGATGAAGCTGCTGAACGAGATCGAAGCGGACGCCTCCGGCGTGGTCAAGGCCATCCTGCTCGACAACGGCGAGCCGGTCGAATTTGGCGAACCGCTCTTTGTGATCGGCTGATCGCACCATGTTCGGGAAAATTCTCATCGCCAACCGGGGTGAAATCGCCCTGCGCGTGCAGCGCGCTTGCCGCGAATTGGGTATCAAGACCGTTGTCGTGCACTCCGAGGCCGATCGCGACGCCAAGTACGTCAAGCTGGCCGATGAATCGGTCTGCATCGGCCCGGCCTCCTCGGCGCTCAGCTACCTGAACGTGCCGGCGATCATCTCGGCGGCTGAAGTCACTGATGCCGAAGCGATCCACCCAGGCTACGGCTTTCTTTCGGAAAACGCCGATTTTGCCGAGCGCGTCGAAACTTCAGGTTTCACGTTCATCGGCCCCAAGGCGCAAACCATCCGCCTGATGGGCGACAAGGTGTCGGCCAAGAATGCGATGAAAGCGGCTCAGGTGCCGTGCGTGCCTGGTTCCGATGGCGAACTGCCGGAAGACCCGAAGGAAATCGTCAAGATCGCCCGCGCCGTCGGTTACCCGGTGATCATCAAGGCGGCCGGCGGCGGCGGTGGGCGTGGCATGCGCGTGGTGCATACCGAGGCCGCGCTGATCAACGCGGTACAGATGACCCGGCAGGAGGCTGGCAGCTTTTTCGGCAATCCTGCCGTCTACATGGAAAAGTACCTCGAAAATCCACGCCACGTCGAAATCCAGGTTCTGGCCGACCAGCATGGAAACGCGATCTACCTCGGCGAGCGCGAC
>Ga0209507_1001070_pt1 | contig 23511 bp, 30 predicted proteins | sample AD_UKC028_MetaG_FD_184414 | JGI IMG/M metagenome (GOLD analysis project Ga0209507, IMG submission 184414) | Active sludge microbial communities of municipal wastewater-treating anaerobic digesters from USA - AD_UKC028_MetaG (SPAdes) (version 2) | ecosystem: Engineered > Bioreactor > Anaerobic >...
CCTGTCGCACTGTGCGCACTCTGATTCCAACGAGGCTCGGCACCCGATGCACCTTGCAGGTATCCGAGCTTCCAAAGATCGCGGGTCCGGCCGCCGCCACGGCCACCCCATATGCTCGACGGCGCTCGTCGACGACGGTCGGCCGCGATGCATCATTCCCCCAACTCCAACGCGAGCTGCCCCACCTCGCACCCGTAGCGCCGTGTGTGGTCGCGGTGCTTGCGGTCGTGCCGGTTGTGACACTGCTGGCAGAGCGCGCGCAGGTTGTCGTCGGCGCAGTTGCCCGGGTCGTGGTCGGTGTGCGAGATGGTGAGCACGATCACCATCCAGTGATTCCCATCGTCGTCCTTCGCGCCCTCACAGCAGTTCTGCACTTCGGCAAACTCGCAAGCGTCGGAGAATGAGAGCTCGCGTGTGTATCCCGGCCACTCCCTACCCTCGCCTGCTGCATCGCACGGCCCGCTACCGCAGAGCGGGTGCCAGACCTTCTCCCCATCTCGATAGCCGACCGCGTGGTTCGGCACCCCGCACTCCTCGCACCGGTTACGAGCTCGCCGCAGGATGCGCGCGCGGATCTCCGGCCAGTCCGTGGGGTACCGATGCCTGTTCGGAGCGAGGATCGGGCTCACCCCTGCCCTCCCGATGCGGCGTCCCAGTCGTCGGCAGCGGCAGCCTCGTGGTCCAGCGTCCGCCGCATCTTCTCCCGCAGCTCGGCAGCCTTCCGCTCGGCCTCAGCGACGAGCTCGGGGTGGGCCGCCTCCTCCGCCTCGCGCTCAGCCAGGCGCGCCTCGAGCGAGATCGGCGTGGGAGGAGGCGGCAGAGGATCGGGCGGCCTCTCCTTTCGCGCCGCAGCGTCGTACTTCGCGAAGTCGACGAGGAACCAGTGCAGCGCGCGTCCCGGGCGCTGCCGCTGGTGCATGCGGTAGGCATCGACGACGGCCTCTACTCCGTGCGTAGCGAGCAGCGCGGCCAGGGCTGGTTCGTCCGGCGCCGGGACGTTAACCTGGGGGTTGACGGTTTTCAACGACGGCAATACGTCAGCGACGCTCGGCGGCGCGCCCGCAAGAGGCGCAGCCGCCGAGGGGGCGGGGGGAACCGCTGAGGCCGCTACCTCTTCAGTGGTGCCATGATCCTTAAGATCATGGCACCCTGAAGGAAGGAAGGAAGGGCTATCATTTTCGTGGCACGTGCCATCTTTTGCTATTGATCTTCTTGGCGGTGCCATAGTGTTTGTGTGGGTGTGCCATTTTTTTGCTGCTCCGAGTGATCCTGCGGCGCTCTTCTTCTGCCTGATTCCATCAAGCTTCTCCATGTCGCGCAGGAGTCGATCGCTCCAGTAGAACTGCCCATCGAAGCGCAGAAGACCTATCTCGGCGCTGGCTATGGCATCGATAAACATGGCAGCGTCATTCTCTGGAATGCCCAACAGAGAGGCGATGCAGATGATGGTTCTCTTGCTTGCTTCCAGGCGATAGTCGCGCTGCTCGCGCAGCAATTCGACGATTCGCCACCATCTCCCGTATCCCTCGAATCCGAACCGAAGAATGAGAGCTGCCACCTTCGGGTCAGAGGTGGCATTGCTGTCATGTGAGAACCATAGAGCATCCTTGCCGGCGCCAACCCTACTGGCCATCAGCTACACCCCTGCGCTCTCGAATCTTCGACCATGCTATCCCGCAAAAGTATTTGAAGATGTCTCCCCTGGAGCGTGAGAATGCGATGTCAACAGCCTCAATCAGTTCAGAAGGTGACAGCGATTTCAGAAACGTCCCTATGGATGCCCTTCCGCGCGAGAGGATCTCTAGGCCGTATTTCGCGAAATGATCGACGACCAGTTGGACGTTGAGCTCGCTTATCTCAGAAAGTTCTTGCTGATACTGATAGAAAGCCCGCACCTGCTCTCGTTTTTCGCTGAGGTCCGGAAGCTCCTGAGCTACATCGTCTCGACAGGGCGCTTCTTGAATCAGCCTGGCGCCCTTCCCGCCGTTGCACTCGCGGCAGGCGGTGATGAGATTCGGCAGCTCGCTGAGACCGCCTTCAACCACGGGGACGATGTGATCTATCTCGAGAATCACCTCGGGAGGACGTCGACCGCAATACCTACACGTGAAGGCGTCACGCCGGAAGATTTCAAAACGAAGCTTGCGAGGAATTGGCTTGCGTTCATGTTCCACGTCAGGTCCTCCTCGTGTCGACGATCTCGATGACCTCAGCCATACCGCTCAGCCTCCCGCTACGTTGCCCGCTGTGCTTCTCGGGAGTACTCCCGAGCCACGTTCGGCTACCCTGCCGTCTACTTCTCCGGCCTTCGCTTTCTGGCGCCCGCTGAGCGGATACTGCTTCATCGCGCGCAACACCAGGACGCGGGCCAGCGCTCCTACCGTGGGGTATCCGAGACCGTGGGCGTACTGCTCGGCGGACGCGGCCTGCTCGCTCGACAGGAAGCGGAATCGGCAGTCCATCACCGCTCCCCCAGCTCCAGCTGCACCGGCTCGGCCGGCTTGTCCTCGAACAACCGCGGCTGGGCGTATGCGTCTTTAATCCGCCGGCACGCGATGTCGAAGTACCGCTCCTCGATCTCGATGCCGATGAACTTGCGGCCGAGGTTCGCGCAGGCCACGCCGGTGGTTCCGCTGCCCATGAAGGGGTCGAGGATGCTGTGCGCGTCGGGAAGGAATCCGAGACACCACGCCATGAGAGCGACAGGCTTTTGCGTAGGGTGGTCGTGGACTCCCTGTTCGCTCGCACGCAGCATCCCCATCCACAGGTGGTTGAAGACGCGAGCGGGCTCGTCGAGATTCGTCCACGCAATCTCGCAGTCCGCGAAGTCATTGCTCTGACCGTTGACGCGCTTGTTCCATATGAGCCATCCCTTGACGGGAGGCAACCGGTCGGCGATGTAGTTCCCGCCCCACACAATCAGCGGAACCGAGAGGTTGAGTAGCGGAGCAGGGTCAATCGGCTTGTCGTCGCCGCAGAATTCGGGGTAAACGGGATTGATCTGTCCGCGCCGAAGCTTTAGGCTTCGAGACGTACCTCCCATTTTCCCGTCACGGCGTAGGATGCCCACCCCATACGGCGGGTCCGTCACCACCGCATCTACCGGCCCGAGCGTCGGCAGGATGTCGAGGCAGTCCCCGAGGTAGAGGGTCGCGTCACCGATCCGCTCCACACGTCGCCAGGGTTCGCTCATGACCGCTCCCCCAGGATCCACGCCGTGTGGGCCGCGGGCCGGCGTCCGCCGTACCTGCGTACGGCCTCCCGCCAGGAGCCGTACCGGGCGCGCAGGGCACTCAAGTAGCGGATCCCGACGCGGATGGAGTGCTCGGGGTTGAACGGGTCCACGAGCTGCCCGCCGTTGTAGATGCGGAAGTGCTCGAGGTACGCGCTGTTCAGTTGCGCGAGTCCGTAGTCGCGGGTGCCGTTGTCGTTCTCGGCCCCGACCATCCGAGGCTTCCACCCGCTCTCGTGCTGGATCAGCCGGCAGGCGAGCCAGACCGGGCAACCGGTCTCGTCGCAGAAGTAGACGACGAGCTGCGCGTACTCGAGCGGCAGGGTGTACGGTCTCGGCTCCAGCTCGACCTCGGCCGGCGCGGGGACCGTGATCTGCTCCTCGTGCCGCACGAGTGCGATGCCGATGCTCACCCCGCCGGCCAGGGAGAACACCACGACGCCGGCGATCAGCGCGGCGGCCCTCAGCCACCCAAGGCGGTCTACTCGTTGCCTTCGCACCACGAAAGTTCCCCTCCCTATGTTGCCCCGGGGCCGGCAGACCCCAGGGCGTGCCGGATCAGCCATCGGTCAGATCGGGACCGTCTGCCGCCAGTTCCGTAGCCGGCAACGCCAGCTCGAGCCGGTCGGTGGAGTCGAACCGCCTCTCAGCGGGTACAGGCCTCCGAGCCTCCCCAGGGACCGGCTGCTGCTCAGAACGTCACGTCGTCGGCGACCGTCTTCGCGATCGCCTCGAGCTTCTTGACGTACTCCTCGTCGGTGATCTTCGCCGCCTTCCGGTCCTCTGAAGCGAGCCGGGCGTCCTCCCGCGCCTTGTCCACCACGATCTGAGATGCCAACTCCGAGTTGACCTTCAGATCCTCGATGGCCTTCTTCTCGCGCTTGACGAGCTCGACGTTCGCCGCCTTCGCTGCGGGCTTCACCGGTGACTTCGCCTTCGTGGCGCCGGCGCCGGCCGTCTCGCCACCGTTCCCGCCGTCCTGCCCGCCGTTGTCGTGCATGTCCTCGAGGTCCTGGGTGAAGAAGTCCGAGGCCGCGGTCACCCTGATCGTGCCGCCTACGTACGCGCGCTTGTACGCCATCTTCCGCACGGTGTTGTACGTGTCGGCGATGTCAGGGTTGTCGACCTTCCCGACCACCTGGCCGGTGATCGCCGCGTCGTCTTCGGCGAACTTCGCGCCACAGCCGTCCTTCTTCGTCCAGCAGAGCCACCCTCCGCCGTACTCGGCCTTCCCCTTGATGATGGCTTCCTTCCCGCAGGTAGGACACTTCCTCGCCGCGCTGCGGTACCTGTACTTCGACTCCATCGTCGAGCAGGAGCCGTAGCCGTACCCCAGGAGCTTGCCGGTCGACAGGTGGATCATGGGGAGCGTCACCTTCACGTCCAGGTGACCGCCACCGAGCTGGACCTCCTCGACCTCGGGTTTCCCCGGGCCGATGCGGAACATGAGGTTGATCTTCTCGGCCCCCGGTTGCAGCAGCGTCGGCTTCTCGCCCGTGCCGGGGATCACCCCATAGTGCTGATCGCGCTTGAGCACCCGCTGCATCAGCGCCTCGATCTTCGCGACCTGAGCCTCGACTTCCTCGATGGTCAGCTCGCGCGGCTCCTCGTACTTCACGGGAGCCGGGGTTTCCTCCACGAGCGCCAGAGCGCTCGAACCGCCTTCTCCGTTCATACCGCGTCCTCCTTGTAGAACCGCTCCTCGCCCTGGTTCAGGCGCACGCCGTCAGGCACGATCCCCTGCTTCGTGAGGACTTCCTTGAGGGGCGCCTTGAGGAGCTTTTCCGTCGTGACGACCTGCACCGCCGCGGGCAGGTGTTCCTTCGCCCACGCCTTCGCCGCATCCTCATCGACGATCTCCAGCGAGTCGGGGAGCTTGCGGAACCCGACGCGCTTGCCGGCGACGATCATCGACTTGCGCTTGCCGTCGAGCTCCTTCCGAACCCACGGCTCCAGGGCGTGGTACATGAACTCGATCGTCGCGAGGTGCTGCGCCTTCGCCTTCTCCGCTCCCGCGCGGAACCGCCTGATGGCTTCCTCGAGCGCTTCGTCGATCTTCGCGATCTCAGCGAGCGCGCAGTCAGCGGTTGCGATCGCCCACTCCGCGGAGCGGTAGGTCTCGATCTGCCACTCTCCGCGCTCGGCCGGCAGCTGCTCCTCGGGGGAGAGCGCCGCGGCAATGAACCGATCCACTTCGACCCCGAGCTCGTTACTCATGCAGTCCCTCCTTCGGGCGAACCCCGTCGAGTATCTTCGTGAACACCGGATGCACCCGGTCCTCGAGCTTCCGGTCGACGGCCTCGTCGTGCCGGCGGTCCGCGAGCTGGCCGCGGCGGCCATCGTCATCCGCTTCCGCCTTCAGCATGTCCTCGTGCTTGCGGATCGCGTGGCGGATTGCGTCGATGAGGGATTCATCGAGGACCCCGAGCAGATCAGCCTCGTACCCGCTCAGGTCCACGTAGGGCCTCTCCGTGATGATCCGAAGGATCTGGAGCTCGCGCGGGGCCACGCGATAGTCCACGAGCAGCGCCGGGCCCGAGGGGCGCCCGTTCTCGTAGTCCTGGAACCGGTAGCGCAGCGCGTGGTGCCGCGGTTCGGGCGGCTCGGGAAGTACCTCGATGCTGTAGAAGTCGGCCGACAACACGGCCGTAAGGCGCTCCGCGCGGTGCAGCTCGCTCTCGTTGCCGAGACCGTTCGCGTATGCCGAGCGAAGGGTGACGAGCAGATCGTCGATGGTCTTGCGCATCCGCTCGTAGATGACCGGCGGCATCGCCAACTTGATGGCCGCCTCGTTTTCTTGGATAGTACTCATGCGGTCCTCCTTCCCCCCCGCGAGGGGGGCTCGAAAGGCAGTCGGCCGGGTGTGGTTGGCGCCAAGTCCCGGCCGCTGCCGAGGACCGCAGCGCTCGTCAGCGACGGGCGCCGCGGCCCCTACATCCCCAGCCGTGGCGGTGTGCGATCCGCCTCATGCCTCCTTTCGTGGTTCCTCCGCGCCCTGTCTTTCAGCGCGCCGATGAACACCGCCCCGACCAGCGACAGGACTACATATCCCGCCACCACGCAGGCCAGGCCGCCTCCCAGTGCCTTCAGAACGTTCACCACTTGCCTCCGGCCTCTAGGCGCAGGTAGATGAGGTCGTATGCCGAATCCCAACGTGGGGTGAGCTGCCCGTCGCGCCACATGACCAGATAGGGGGTGACGGGGTGCGCGCAGGTGTGTCGCCACCCGAGGCGCGCGGGGCCGAACTCGAGGCCGATGTCCGTGGTCGAGACGAGCTGGGTCGGCCAGAAGTTCAGCTGCCCCGCGATCTGCCACACCGGCACCTGCATCGAGCCGCCGGCGAACAGCGGACCCCAGGACGCCTCCGCGCCGATCTCCACGAGGTAGCTGCCGCCCACGTCGACGTATGCCGGCGGGTCGTAGACCACGAGGCCGCCCCGGGGCAGCCAGCCCAGCAGAAGCCAGCCCGAGAGGGCGAGAGCACCGATGTTCATGCCTCACCTCCAAGGTTGAGCCGAGCCGCGCGAGGGTCCCCCGCGGACACCCCGGGGAAGAACCGCTCGCGGCAGTCGTCGCAGATGCCGTCGCTCACCGCGCCCACGGGAGCGACCCCGTCCTCGGCAGCCGTTTCCTTCCCGCACCACGCGCAGCGGTGGATCATGCGGCACCTCCGATGGCAGCTGGCTTGCCGCGAGGCTCTGGGTACTTGCTCAACTGCTGCCGCCATCTCTCGACGGTCTCGCGGTGCCACGCCTTGCGCCCCCCGCGGAACCCGTCTTCCTTGCCGCGGTTCGGCTGGCGCGCGGGGTTGTTCCGCAGCGTCTTCAGGCTCGGGGCCTCGGGCAGCTCCGCCAGCTCCTCGAGCGTGTAGGTCTCGCGGACCGGCAGTACCCGGCGCTCGATGGCGTCGATCTTCACGGAGATCGCTTCCACGAGCGCGGTCAGCTGCTCAAGCTCCGACATGGCCCGCTACCTGACGGCCCTGCGCCCGTCGGCGCGGAGCGACCTGCGCAGCCGGAAAATGACCTCCTGCGAGAAGGTCCGCTCGCCCTCGGTCGCGGTCTTCTGCAGGGCGTCGCGCATCTCCAGGGGGAACCTCAGCGAAACCGGCTGCGTCTTGCATCCCGCCCGTCTTCCCATTCTCCCCTCCCGTTTCGTAGTTTTCTCACTACACTGTACACCACTAATTACAGTTTGTCAACTATTCCCGCAAAATATTTTCGGGTGGACAATTGCACTACACTGCGCTACACTTACGGGCATGAAGGCGCAACGGGGCCGGCCAAAGAAGGGGCCGCCCAAGTCGATCAGGCTCCCTGGGCGTTTTTCCGATCTCGTTCAGGAATGGGCAGACCAGGAGTGTGGCGGCAACTGGAGCGCCGCCCTGGAAAGCATCCTCAAATGGCGGGAGGACTCAATCCGCGAGGAACTGGAACGCCTCCGATTGGCGCACGGACCCGAGTTGGGTCGGGAGATGATACTCCCACGACCAGGCCCGGACCTCGCCCCGGGCGCTCGGCGAAAGATCGAGTAGTAGATTTCTTCGCTTTTCCCTTCAGCCCTGAACGGCGCAGGACTAAAAAGTTCGGATGATGCTTACGTTTCAAGGCGAGGGTAGTGTCTATTACTTGAAAGGCATGAATAGCTGCTCCACCGCGTCCCTGGCTGGCTCGAGCTGCGGCAGCAGTTGCTCGAGGCGCGGGTGGTCGTAGAGGTCCGTCACCTGCGAGGAGTGGTGGCCTGTAAGACGCTGCAGGGTATCCTGGGGCAGCAGCCGCCGCATGGCGGTGATCCATGTATGGCGGAATGAGTGTACGACGAGATTACGGCCCCCGACGACCACGGGGGCCGTGCTTCCTCGCTCCGCGGCCTCCCGGGCCAGCCGCGCGATCGCCCGCGGCAGCGCATGGCTGACGGTGGCCGCCCCGAGCGGCACCCCCCGCGCGCGCCCCGGGAACACCAGGTCGTCAGGCTCCCGCCAGAGTGACTTCTTCCGCCACCCCTCCAGCTCGGCGGCCGTCCGCTCCGGCAGGATCGCCACCTTCGAACCGCCCTTCTGCGCGCTGATCGGCCCGATCTCGGTTGTGCCGCCGATGCAAGTGTTCTCCACGATCGCCACCCGCTGATCGAGCAGCACGTCCCGCCAGCGGAGCGCCCGGGCCTCCCCCGAACGTATACCGGTTGACGCAAGCAGGATGAACAGCGTCCCCGTGCGCCTGCTGCCCCAGACGGCGGCCAAGGGGCCCCGGGGGAACAGCGCGCGGAGCTCGGCGGCCGTGAACACGTCCCGGGCCCTGGTGTTGCGCCCCAGCGGCTCCACGCGAGCCAGCGGGGAGGCGGCGAGCAGGCCGGCGTCGACCGCCTCGCGGAGCACGATGCGGAAGGTGTAGAGGATGTGGTTGCGGGTCTGGTTGGCGAGCGGGAGCCCGAGGAGCCACGTCTCGATCGCCGGGCGGGTTAGGGAGCCGAGGGGGCGCCGGCCGAAGGCCGGCAGGATGTACTGCTCGAGGTGGCGCTGGCGGGCCAGGGCGTTGGCCTTGCCGAACCGCCGGCCCTTGGCGCGCTGCCGGCTCGCGTAGTCCCCGTCCCACTTGAAGAAGCCCTCCGCGAAGTCGGCCAGCTTCGCCGCCTCGCGGTCCTCCCCGCTGATCCTGGAGAGGACCCACGCTTCGGCCGCTGCCCTGGATCGGAGGCCCGTGGAGTGGTAGGCGGTATCTTCGGGGAGTTTAAAGTACCAGAACTGGGCCCGCTTCATGAGCAAATAGGGCCGCTTCATGGCCCTATTCGCTCACAGATGGCTCACAATGTCAAGGTACGGCGGGTGACTGTACGCCCAGCTCTACACCCTATCTGTATTTTTATATATTACAATCACTTTCCGTCCCACTGTAGAGCGAGCGAGGGGAATCGAACCCCCGACACAAGCTTGGGAACCCGTTAACGCTCGTCCCGATGTGTCCCGAACATGCAATACAATGAGGAAGAGACTCGGCCTCTGTCAACCATCTGTCCCGCCGGTATCCCAACCTTTTTGAAAAATCGTTCACAATCGTTCACACCCCCTTTCCCGACGTGCTATACTTTCCCTGGAGGGTCAGCCATCAGAGACACAGGGGGTTCGGCATGTACCTGCTCCCGCTTCTTCTCTGGATCGCGCTTTCGTTCGTCGTAGCGTCCGTCGCGCGCCGCCGTGGCTTCTCCTGGGGAGCCTACTTCGCCCTCTGCCTGCTTGCAAGCCCCTGGCTCGCCATGGTAACCTTGCACCTCGCGACGCATGCAGAAAGAAACGCACCCGTTCATCCGCCGGCTTGACATCCTGTTCTGGGGTTCCGAGAAGCCTTCCCGCCGGGTCCGCCGGCGCGACTGGGCCCGCATCCTTGAGCTGATCCTCTCGCCCTTCGGCCTGTACTATGGTGCGCGGAACGCGCTCGACGAGTTAGTGACGATCTGGGACACGGTGGCCGCCCGGGGCGACTGGTTCGAGGTCCTGCAGCACGCGGCGGTCCTGACGTTCTTCCTGGCGATCATCCGATCGAGCGTCGACTGGTTCATCCGCGGGTGCAAGACCATCCAGCGGATCCCCGCGAGCGACAAGCCGAAGCCTACCTCGCCACAGCCGCCCAGATCCCGGCGCCGACTGCCGCAGCGATAGCCGCCACCGCAGCCGCCCGCCAACCGTTACGGCTCCGCTCGAGGCGCTTCGCCTGCGCTGACGCCAACTGCAGCTTCTCCTGGTACTCCTGAGCCTTCGAGTCCAAGCTCGACCGCAGCGCGCTCACCGAAGCGTTCGATTCGCTCAACTGCCGCTCGAGCATCGCCACCCGTTCCAAGAGGTCGCTGTAGGATTGCGTCGAGCTCTCCTTGTAGCTCTGCAATTCGAGCTGCGCTTTCCTCAGCTCCCCGGATATACTCTCGTTCACGCCGAGCGCCAGCTTCAAGACGGTCTCGTAGCTCTCGAGCTGCAACCTCACTGTCTCGCAGTCGGCCCGAAACGTCGCGTAGTCTTCCGCTCCAATCGGCGATGGTAGCGGCGAGCTCTGTGCCGAGAGCGGAAAGCTTGCCAGACAGGGCCACGCTATCGCCGCGCAGGCGAACCACGCGTGAGCTCTGCACCGCCAGCGCGACCGCCAGGCCGAGGACGAGGGCCCCGGCGATGGCCCATGGTACGATCTTCCGTGCATTCATTTTCCCCCCGTCAGCTCACGGTGGCGTTTCCGCAGTGTGCAGGGTGACATCCCCAGTTCCTTCGCGAGCACCCGCTTGTCCATCACCGGCCACCCCGCGAGGATCTTCTTGTCCGTCAGCGCATCGAAGTGCTTCCGCCGGTGCTCGACCTTCTTCGGTTGCTTCTCCAGCCACTCCGCCACCTGTTGGTCGATCGTGATCGTCTGTTTCTCCATCTCCCCTGTCCTCCACCGGGATGTATTCCTCGTCGAGCACGAGCCGCAGCGGGATCAGCCGCTTCTGATAGTCGAGGATCCCGCCCTTGCTCACGCGCAGCTTCACGACGCCCATGTCGTAGAACAGCGTGCGCAGCTTCCGTCCGTAGATCGAGATCGGCACCTCGAGGCTCGGGAAGCTGAAGGCTTCCTTCTCCGCGAACCCGAGGTGGTACCAGTAGTGCGTATGCCACCGGCAGATCACGTCCGCCGCGGGGTACTGGTAGATCGCGGAGCGGAGGATGTCGCGGACCACCTCTTTCGAGAGCTGCGCGCCCTGCCCCGTGGGGATGTCGCTCCTCCCCTGGTGGTGCCGCCACTGCATCTTCAGCCCGTTCAACTCGAGCTTCACGGTGTCCGAGATCGGCCCCCCGAGCAGGTCGGCGACCAGGTGCTCGTGGTTCCAGCCGTTCACCGAGTGCGCCGGCGTGCCGTAGGTGAAGTGCCACTCCGGGGCGCCTCGGAAGCGGACCACCGACAGCGCCTCGGCCGCGATGTTCGCCTGGAGCTCCGAGTCCGTCGTGATGTGCTGGATGGTCTCGAAGCGCGAGCCGTCCGTCAGGTCGGCCCCGCCCACGGCGAGGTCGAAGGGGCCGAGCTCGCGCACGAACTCGAAGTACCCGTCCCACAGTACCCGCTGCACCCTGGCAAAGAGTTGCCGGGCCGCGATCACCGCGCGGTCCGGCTCGTCCTCGTCAGGCTTCAGGGCATACTGGTAGTGGGGCGGCGTGAGCCCGGCCGCGCTTCCGCAGTGCGTGTCCCCGAGGCAGAGTATGTCGATCACCTTCCCTCCACGATCCGCTCGGCGCAGGCGAGGTATCCAACAGCGTCGACGAGGTTGTCGCGCTGGTGGCGGAACACCTCGCGCGAGAGCTTCAGGCACACCATCATGAGGACCGCCTCCTCGGGAGTGATCTCCTGCCCCGGCTGCAGCTTCTCGGCGAGCAGCCCCGACCACATCTTCGCGGTCTTTGCGAAGTCGCGCTGCGGCGGGCTGTACTGCGCCTCCCTGGGTCCGTAGACGAGCGCCTGCGCCTCCTCGAGCACGGTGCGCTGTTTCACCTGAGCCTCCTCATGCCGTAGACGAGCCGCGCGACCGCCCATTCCTTGCGCGCGCCCCGGGACCGCAGCCACCCCGGCAGCATGTAGATGGCCTCGCAGGTGGCGAGCGCCGGGATGTCCCGCCGCATGTAGTCGTGGTGGCCCCAGCCGGGAACCTCGCCGAAGTCCCACGGGTTCACCGGCTCGAGGCCGAGGGCCCGGAGCCGCGCCTCGGCGGCGAGGAACGCGGCCCGGTTGTACTCGGGGATCCCGGTCATGGGCCCCGAGATGTAGACCCTCACTACTGGCCGAAGATCGTCGTTTTGCCCGTCTTGTAGATCCAGGCGGCGATGCATCCCATCACGACGGCGTTGAACGCGATGGTCTGCCAGCCCTGCGCCCAGTAGCGGAAGACCGCGAGCGGCGCCGCGACGATGAGCGGCGCCAGCGGGTACCACCGCGACAGCGCGCCCTTCGGGTCCAACAACCACGTCGCGACCTTCACCACGACGATGATGCCGATCACGAACAGCAGATCCAGGCCGATTGCGAGTAGATCCATGATGCCCTCCCTATCCGCGATATTCTATGTGGGGCAAATCCCACGGTCTCCCGTCTTTCTTCCAGGCTTGCCACTTCCCGCCAGCACAGGCGTCGAGCCCGCACTCGTCCTCCGCGATCGTCCAGATCATCTGCCACACCTCCAGCGGAGCCGACCACCACGCCTTCCCGTCTTTCGCCGGGGCGATGTCCGCCGCGAGCCCGTCGAGGTGTTTTGAGTAGAGCGTCTGCGTGTTGATCGTGCGGGCCTCGGCATCGGAGATCGCCCACAGGCCACAGAAGGCGAAGACTATCCGGACCTCATCGACAGGCGCCCGCCCCCGCAGGTGGTAGGCGATCTGCACTTCTCGCAGCCGGCGGGTTTCCAGCACTACGACGGGCACCTCGATCTCGACGCACCTGCGGCAGAGCTTGATCGCCGCCGGACGCATGCGGGGATCCAGGTCGTCGATCGAAGTGCTCACCGCCTCATCCTCCGAGGAGCTTCTGCACGCCGAGGGTGATGGCGACGGTCCCGGCCACCCCCGCCGCCCCATAGAGGACCTTCAACGCCACCTTTCCGCCCTTGTGCTCCAGCCTGTCGATGCGCGTGCCGTGCCCACGGATGGCGTCGTGCGCCGCCTTGAGGTCCCTGTCGGTGGCGGCCTTGAGGGCTTTCATGTTCTCTGTTACCACCGCGAGCGCCTTGGCCGTCTCGCTCCCCTCGCCCTGCATCCGTATCAGCGCGGCCTCGTGCCTGTTCACATTCCCGATGATCGCCGAGTCCTGCTCGCACTTCGATGCGATGGAGTGCTCGATGCCCCTGACCTCTTTCAGCAGCTCGAGGCGCATCTCCGCGAAGGCATCAGCCTGCCGCACGATGAAGTCGCGGATAGTCTCGTCGTTCTCCCCGACTTCCTTGCGCAGCCCGTCCAGTTGCTTGCCGAACTCCTCGTGCTCCAGGTGGCGCATCTCGGGAGATTTCTCGCTCATGGTGTGCTCCTCATGGCAGTGCGAATCCCGGCACGCCCTCGACAAACCGCGTCCACCAACCGGCCCCGAGAGATCCGCTATCGCCTCCGAGGTCTTCGGTCGTTGGATTTGTGAGGTCGACCGTTACGGTGGTACCGGCTGAGCCCGCCGCACCGCCGACGCCGGTGCCGGTTGCCGCGGCCCCACCGGTGACTGTCAGCGTCCCGAACGAGGCAGTCTTCGCGTACACCTCGATGTGTCCGCCACCACCGCCGCCGCCGCGACCGTATGTGGCGTTGCCGGCGGCTCCGCCCTTCGCCCCCGTGCAGGTGATCGTCCCGACCACCGGGGATCCACCGAGGGCGTAGATGATCACAACACCACCAGCGCCACCGCCACCGCCGCCATGCACTCCCGCGCCTCCGGTATTCCCGTTGTTCGCTATGGTCCCGTTGTTGGTGAAGTTCCCCTTGACGATGAAGATGATGAACTCGCTGCCATCGCCTCCGTCGCCAGCGTTGGCATCAGAGGTTGATCCGCCTCCTCCGCCGCCGCCACCGCCACCACCGCCGCCACCACCGCCGCCGTAGCCGTTGCCCCCGGCGCTTGAGGCACCACCCGCGCCGCCAACGCCACCAAACGAGAACGGCCAGCCGGTGCCGAGGTTGACCTGGGCCGTGATGAGAACGCCACCGTTCCTTCCCTGCCCTCCCGCGCCCCCGGTAGCCAACCCACCACCCCCGCCGCCGCCGCTCTGTCCTCCGCTGATGGTCCCCACGGAACCAGCAGGGGAAAGCAGACCACCCCCGCCACCGCCCCCCATCAGCGTGCTACCCTGCCCTCCGCACGGTTCGCGCTGAAGCCCGGCATATCCCCACTTGCCGATCGTCAGCGTGACGCCGGTGTCGATAGTGAGATCGCCCTCCACGATCACGCACCGCGCTTGTAGCGTGCAGTCGCCGGTGACGTGGATGCTGTTCGCGTGGATGATGCGCTGCGTGTAGATGCCCGCAGACCACTCGACGTCTGGCGGGGTGCTCGCCGCGACGGCCGGCGCCGCCGATGCAGCTGGTATGCTGGCCGCGACCCGGTTGATCTTGTCCAGTAGGTCGAGGATCGCCCTCTGGATTTCCTCGGGCTTGTTCGACTGCGGCAGGAGCGTCGAGGGGTACTTCGCCATCGGCTACCCCGGCTTCCCCCAGGCGCCCTCGGTTCCGAGCGCCGCGGCGCTGCCCTGTCCCTGGAGGTTCGCGGGCGGGGCCTGCGGCTTCGGCACGCTCGGAGCCCCGGTGTAGACCCGCTGCGCCTCGAGCGCCGCCCAGATGTTCCCGATGGTCCGCTTCCCCTTCAGCTTTTCCTTCACCGGCTCGCTTGCGGGCGCCGCGGGCGCCGGCGCCGCGTCCGCCTTCGGCGTGGCCGGCGCGAGAGGCTTCAACAGCTGCTCGATCTCTTTCTTCACGCCCATGCGGTGCTCCCTCCGAGCCCGTACTGGCTGAGCTTGTCCAGGTCCAACCCCCAGTTGGCCAGGTGGTCGCGGATGAGCTGCTTCTTTCGCGCGAGCGGGATCTTCATCCCGATGATCGCGTTGAGCTCCGCTGTCACCTGGTCGAGCACGCGCTTCTCGGGCATCTTCCCGGGCTCCGCCATGAGGCCTGCGGCGAAGTCGCGCAGCTGGTCGTAGGCGATCTTCGTTTCGGTGTCCTTGCCGCCGAGGCCCAGGACCCCGCGGTTGCCTTCGAGCGCCTGCTCGAGGTCGATGTCCTGCAGCTTCAGCGCGGACTCGTACGAGCGCAGGTAGTGCTCGCGCTCCTGCTTGTCGGGGAAGATGGCCCCCGCGGTGTAGCGCGGGTCGAAGTTGTCCGTGGCCTGGGCGATGGCCGCGACGAACTGATCGCGGCTCATCATCGAGCCGTACTGCGGGGCGATGTAGAGGTCGTACATCCCGTTGAGCTTTTCCCGGATCCTGTCGGCCCAGGCGGCGTTGACCTGCTCCTTCGCGGTCTCCTTCGCCTCGGGGGAGGTGGTCGCCTCCGTCTTCTCGATCGAGGTCTCCGCGGGTTCCTTGCCGCCCTCGATCTCCGGGGCCGCCTCGGGCTGCTCCTGCTCGCCGGCCTGCCGCTGGAGGGCTCCGATGGCCGCGGAACCCCCGCGGGAGCCGAGGATGCTGCCGATCGCCGGGGCGGCCTTCTCGAGGCCGGCGGGGAGCGCCTTCGGCAGGATGTCCCGCAGCAGCCCGGCGAGGCGCCCGGTGCCCTGGGTCGCGGCCTTGGCGAACAGTTTGTTCAGGGCCGCGCCGCCGAGGGAGATACCCGCCATGCTCCCCAGGGCTCGCGGCCAGGTCGTCGGATCTTTCGGGTCGAATTGCGTGGCCCCGACTACGCCTCCGAGCGCCACCCCCGGGCCGTACTGCTGAGCGCCCGAGAGCATGTTCTTCAGGAACTGGCGCGGGGCGGTCGGAGATCCCGCGGCGGTGGCGAGGGTCCGCGCCTCGTTCCACGCGAGGGACTTTTTCAGCACGAGGAGGGCCGGGTACTCCGCTTTCAGGTTCGCGGGGACGAAAGCGTTGTCGATGGCGTCGCGCAGAGCACCGTTGATGTCGGCCTCGATGGTCCCGAGGTGCCCGGCGGTGTTCTGCCGCTTCAACCCCTGCTTCATCCCGTCCCACAGCATCTTGCGGACGGATGCGAGGTTGTCCGCGCCCTTCGTGCGGCTAACCACGTCGTTCAGCACGTCCTGCGCGTACTGCGCGTATGCCTTCCCGGTCATGGGGTCGGCGATGTTCGAGGTGAGGGCTTCCATCACGTCGGGGTGGTTCACGACGTCGGGGAGGAAGTCATCGATGGTTTTCCCGGATGCCTGCCACGCCCTGTCGATGTCATCCCAGATCGCGCCCTGATCGGCGAGGAAGTCTTTGATCGCCCCCTTCCCCGGGCCACCGGCCCGCGAGATCGCGTCGGCCACCTTCTCGTTGACGTCCTCGATCTTCCCCGGGGTCACGCCGAGCTTGCCGAACAGCCCCTCCGATGCAGTCTTCATGACCTCACGCGATCTCACGCCGGCCGCGGCATTCACCTTCGTGTTCAGCCAGTTGCGCGCGGCCTTCCAGCCCTTGTTGAGCAGTCCGCCCAGCGCCTCGCCCGCGGCTCCCAGGACAGCACCTCCGGCCAGTTGCCCGAGGCCTCCCTTCACGGCCTTGCCGACGTCGCCGGTCTCGATGGCCTGCGAGATGGTCGAAGGGAGGGCGGTCGGCGCCGTGTTGATCGCACCCCGCGCGAGGGCGGGCAGGATCCCCTTCGCCGCGAGCCCCGATCCCCCGGCGATCGCGCTCACCGCGGGCACCGCTCCGGTGGAACCGAGCCCGCCGGCGATGCTCCCGAGGATGTTCGCCCCGGGCTTCTCCTTCTTCGATTCCTCCATGAGCTTGCGCTGCGACTCGGGGATGAGCTTCAGCTTGTTCAGCACGCTCTTGACGAACGGCACTCCCTCGACCACGCCCTGGTTGAATGAGGCGATCCCCTTCAGCCACTCGGGGACGTCGGGTGCGGGAGCCTGCGCCGCGGAGGGCGGGGCCGCGCGCTCGGCCTTCCGCGCCTCGTACGGTGCGGGGTTGTACTTCTGCGCGAGAACAGACGGCAACCCGTTCAGCCGGGAATCGAACTGCTTGAAGGCGGGGTCGCCGATCTTCTCGAAGAATCCTGCCATCTCACTGCCCCTTCAGCTGCGCCACGATGTTCGAGATGATCTTCTGCAGGTCGCCCTGCGCATCCTGGCCGGAGGCCGCGGCCCGGGCCCCCGCGGCGATCTGTGCCTCGCGCAGCCTCGCGTCCCGATCCTTCTGCGCCTCGGCCGCGTCGAACTCCCGCTGTCGGTCGGCCTCCTGCTTCTCGGCCTCGGTCGTCGCGGCGAGCCGGCGGTTCTGCCAGTCGTCCTGCAGCTGCGCGACCCGCATGTTGAAGTCCTGCTCGGCCTTCGCCATCTCGGTCTGGAACGTGCGCTGTGCCTCCTCCGAGGCTTTCGCCGCGTCCAGCTTGTCCTTCGCGACCTTTTCCTCCCGGCGGATCTGGCCCTCGAGCGGGATGTTGCTGCCCGAGTAGCCGGCGGCGAACCCCTGGATGAGCTCGAGGATCCCCTTCCCCGTCATCTTCGCGAGCTTCAGCAGCTTCTCGCCGATCTTCGGTTCCTTCTTGATCTGCTCGGCCACGGCGAGGGTGGCCTGCTGCTGTTGTGCCTGCTGCGCCATGCGCTGGTCGGGCTGCTCGAGGTCCATCATGCTCGGGGCGGCCCCGGTCTCCGTGGGGGCCTGCGCCCCGATGGGCGGAACCTCCTCCGGGACCGCGGCCTCGGGGGCGGCGGGCGGGGTGACGGCCGGCGCGGGGGTGACCGCGGGGGCCTCGCCCTCGGCCAGCTGCCCCTTCATGGCGTTCATGGCCTCGATCCTCGCGAGCTTGTCGGCCGCCACGTCGCGCGGGGTGACCGCGGGGCTCGGGGTGCCCACGGGGATCAGCTTCGGGGTGATCCCGGGGGCCACGACCACCGCGTCGTTCATGGCGTCTGCGGGATTCGCCAGCGCCGCGGCAGCGGCCTCGGCCCGGGCCTGCCGGTCGGCGGCTACGTCGAGCGGCGTCACGGCCGGGGTCGGAGTCTCCGCGGGGATGACCTTCGGCGCGACCGTCTTCTCGGCGGGGGTGGTGGCCGCCATGCGCGCGGCCAGGTCGGGGCCCGCGTCGGCCACCGGCACGTTCGCCTTCCCGGCCTTCAACTTCTGGCCGAGGGTGAGGGCGTAGATGCGGTCCGCCAGGTCGCTCATTTCGTCGCCGCCTTCTTTTCAAGAGCCCGCAGGCGTCGGATGGTCTCCATGAGCATCGCTGTGTTGGAGCCCGTCTGTTTTGCGACGTCGATCACTTTGCCTGCGGGCGTTTCTCTCACGTTCTCCGGCAGCACCTTCTCCACGTCCTGGGCGATGACCCCTACCTGCTCTCCGCCGCCGTCCTTGTAGCGGAACCGTTTCGGGCCGATCGTCTCCGCGGCCTCGTCGATGGTCTTGGCGTCCTCGATGTCGGTCTTCGCCTCGCGGTCCGAGAGGAGGCCGAGGCCGGCGCTCGCGAGCCCCGTGACGCCGCCCCAGAAGCTCTTCCCCTTCTCCGCCCCGGCCTGCTGCGTCGCCTGCCCCATCTGCCCCTGGATGCCAGCAGCCGCGAGCCGGTTCTGCGTCGCCTGCCCGTACTGGTTCATTCCGCTCTGGAGGCCCTGCTGGTACTGGTTCGTGTAGAGGTCCCCTGCCTGCTGGCCCCCGAGCATCGCGGCCTGCCCGGCGTTGAGCCCCGAGCTGCGCGCTGCCTGGAGCGCCGCGCGGCTTCCCTGGGTGGCGGCGGTCTGCCCCTGCTGCTCCGCGAGCCCCGAGGCCGCCTGCTGGGCGTTCTGCATCTGCTGAGCCTCGGAGACCCCTCCGATCTGCCCAGCGAGCTGCCCAGCCTTGGCCATCTGGCTCTGACCCGACTTCTGCTGAGTCCCGCCGGTCACGTTGCCCCACCAGTCGCCGACCCCGCCCCAGAAGTTGCTGTTTTTCTGGCGCTTTATCCCCTTCATCTCCTCGACCGTCATCTCACTTGCTCCTCGCGGCGGCCGGGAGGGCCGCGGCATCCGGTGCGAACTCCGCCACCACGTCGTTTATCACGATCCGATCGGAGGTCTTCAGCCCGATCGACACCCCGAGGGAAAGAAGCTGCTTCGGCACCACGCGCAGCCGGTAGAACCCCAGCGGCGTCCAGTCCGCGGGCTTCACGCGGAACGGCGTCTCCTGGTGCAGCTCGCGCTCCACGTCGAAGGTGTCGATGGTCACCATGAAGGAGGCCGCGGCCCGCGTGGCCGAGTACAGCGTGACGATGAATGCCGCGAGCGCGCCCTGGACGTTGCCCGTGAGGCCGAAGTACCCCGACTGCCACACGAGCGGCACGACCGTCGAACCCGCGAGCGCGGAGTACGTGTACCGCCAGCTCGTGGTGTTGTTCGCGATCACCAGGCCGATGGCCGTGTCGTACAGCGAGAGGCCGGTCTGCGCGGCCTTCTTCGCGTTCCTGGTCACCACCCCGTCGCGGACCCACAGCAGATCCGTGGTGCTCTCCAGGACGAGGGTGTTGTCCCGGGTGCTGAACGCTCCCTGGCTGATGACCGCCTCGTCGTTCATCCGCGCTAACTTCGAGAGGGCCCGCCCGCCGTCGAAGGTGTAGATGGAGTTGTCGAAGGCCGAGAGGAAGTACACGACCGTGGGCGAGCTGGCGACGAGCACCATGCCCGCGGCGGGCGCCACCGGGGCGCCCTTGCCGGTGTAAGCCGCCCCCGAGAACGTGGCGAGGTAGATGCTGGCGCCGTCAAACAGGTACGTCTGGGCGAACAGCCGGAACGCCTCGAACTGGCCGGCGAGCTGGTTGCCGAGCTCGTAGCAGAGGTAGTCGCGCTCCACGTCGGTGCTGCCGATGGCCGCCACCCCCGTGAAGATCGTCTCGACCTCCGTCTGCATGACGTCCTCGACGAACGGGTAACCGATGGCGAAGGGGATCCGCGTGTCCTGCATGTAGAGGAGGTTGGCGAGGTCGCCCTTGGCCGCCATGACGTTCACGGACCGGTAGGTCGTGGAGTAGAGGTCGGCGAGGTAGATGTTCACTCCGAAGTCTGGCACGGCCCGGTCGACGAACGTCGGGAGCTCGATGCCCGGGATAAGGTTCGTCGCGGTGGAGAACGTCTGCGTGATGAGCTTGTCGCCGGTGTCGATGCTGTTCACGTGCTGGCCCTGCATGATGCCCACGGCCTTCGCCGAGGTCCCGAGAATCGCGGCTGCCGAGCGGAAAAGTATTCGTCCGTTGTAGTCGTTCACCCCCAGGGTGAGGATCTTCTGCCGCACGTCGATGCAGTTGACCGGGGAGAGCGAGTTGGCGAGGTAGATGTTGTCGCTGACGCGCTGTAGGGTGTTCGTAGATCCCGACTGGATCGTGAAGAAGAAGAGCACACCGTTGTACCGGTAGATGGCGTTCAGCCGGGAGGCGCCGTTGTCCACGACGTGCGGGACGAAGTATTCGTCGAACTCGCCGACGTTCGTCAGCGGAACCCCGAGGCAGTCGGTCGGCAGGGTGTTGCCCGAGGCGATCACGCCAGCGGAGAGCAGCGCCGGCTGCTCGTTCAGCATCACCACGCGCAGCGAGCAAGTGTTGCCCTTGGCGTTGCCCACGAAGTCGGTCAGCCGGCCGTACCCGTTGCACAGCGTGTGGGTCTGCGACTGCGCGTAGTCGAACCAGAGCCCGGGGGTGTGGCTCATGATCGGCGCGAGGTAGTAGTAGATGTTCGTGCCGGTGTCGCTTCGGGTGAAGGTCGCCTCGGCGTAGCCCGGGCCCGAGACGTTCTTCGTGAACGTCGGGGTGTTCGCGCCCATCGCCACGCCATAGTAGGTCGGGGTGGCCGAGTAGACCCCCGCCTGGTTGTGCCCCACCTCGCCGATGCCGGTGAGCAGGTTGGCGGCGTTCTTCTTCACGGGGAACGTGAGGATCGCTCGGGAGTAGGCGGTGCCCGCGAACTGGTCGACGACGGCCCACGTGGCGTCGGTGATCGCGGTCATCGTGGCCGCGACGTCTCCGATGGCGAACGATCCGACGCCCTGATTTCCGACGATGTACCGGTTGGCCTCGAACTTCCAGCCGAAGTTGGTGCCGGAGACCACGTTGGCACACGTCATCACCTGGACGCCGACCGCACCATTTGCGGCAACAGCGCAGAGTCTATTCAGAGCAGGAGACCAGCAGACGGATTCCCATGCCTGTGCGCTGGCAGCAGTCTGTGATGTCCAAGTGATTCCATCTGGCGAGACCATCACGGCTCCGTTGTCAGCCACGGCGCAGAAGAGGCCGAGTTCGGCAGCCCAACAGACGCTGTGCCATGAATGAGCGCCAGAGCTGGAGTGCTGAGTCCAGACGGCCCCGTCCGGGGAGGTCATCACCTGGGCGCCGACCGCACCATTTGCGGCAACAGCGCAGAAGAGACCAAGAGTCGAAGACCAGCACACGGTGAACCATGCCAGCGCGCTGGTGCTCGTATGCGGAGTCCAAGCTGCCCCGTCCGGCGAGGTCATCACCTGAACGCCGGCAATTTCAGTCGTAGCCACGGCGCAAAATAGATGAAGACCCGGGGACCAACAGACGGAATGCCATTCCAGAGCGCTGGCACTGGTGTGGGACGTCCAGACGACCCCGTCCGGGGAGGTCATCACCTGTACACCGACAGCGCCGTTCGCGGCGACCGCGCAGAATAGGCTGAGCTCCGGGGACCAGCAGACGGAGCGCCACTGTTGCGCGCTGGCACTGGTCTGCGAAGTCCACGTGACCCCATCTGGAGAGGTCATGACCTGAGTAGCGGCAACCCCATCCATGGCCACCGCACAGAACAGACCAAGCTCCGGTGACCAGCAGACGGACCGCCATTGCCGCGCGCTGGCACTTGTCCTCGGGGTCCAGGTGATTCCATCAGGGGAGGTCATGACCTGAGTAGCGACAAGCCCATCACCTGCAACAGCGCAGAAGAGACCGAGGGTCGAAGACCAACAGACGGAGTTCCATATTCGCGCGCTGGCGCTCGTTCTCGAAGTCCACGTCTGCCCGCCGAGCATCGCCACGGTCGCGCCGGTCTCGTTCAGGATGAAAGACACGTTGTTGTTCGAAAGGATGAACTGCAGCGAATCGCCGTACGCCATCCCGACGTACTTCACCAGCACCACGTTGAGGATCGTCACCCCGGGCATGACGAAGGTCGTCGAGCGGGAGTGCAGCACGGCCATCGTGGCGGGGTTGATCTCGTCCACGCGGATCGCAGAGCCGACCTTCACGATCCCGAGGATCGTGTTCGCCGCGGTCCAGGCCGCGTCGGAGTACCCGAACAGGGCGTTCCGGTTGGTGACCGCATACGTGCCGACGTTGCCGATCACCGTGTCGTTGATCCGCACGTTGTGCGCCGCGTCGATCTGCAGCAGGTCGCCGGACTTCGTGTAGACGGAGTGCAGCCCCGCGGTGGCGAAGGTCGTCTCCTTCTCGTAGATCGGGGTGATGCCGCTGTTGCGCTCGATGCCCGTGTTCTGGAGATGCTTCGCGTCCTCCGAGCCGAAGGGGAAGAGATCCGCGCCGGCCGGGGTGTCAGTACAGAGCGATGCCTTCAGATTGACGTGGACCGGGGTCGGCTTCGGCATCTACCAGTTCCCCCAGATGCGCCGGCTGTTGCCGATCCGCTGCGGCCGGTAGTCGTCGCGCTTTGCCGCCTTCTCCATGCGCGCCCACAGCCCCGTGGGCTTGCCCGTGGGCGACTCGTCGGCGGTCATCCCGAGCCTCGTCTTCAGCGCCGCGAAGTCCCGCCCGGTCTTCGAGCAGAAGTCGATGGCCGCCTGGTACTCCATGATCTCGTACACCACTTCCGCGGGGTACGTGATGTCCGAGTCCGGATAGTCGGAGACGGCGAGCATCTGCTGACTCTCGCCGGTGAGCAGGGGGACACGGTGGTCGGCCCACGGCCCGATCGCCGTCACGTCCTCGCGGACGACGGTGTTCGTCGCCACCGCGGCGCCCGCCATGGTGAGCCGGCGCACGGCGCCCGAGGTGTCCAGCACGTAGAGGTCAGTGCCGTCCGACACGCATGCCACGACGTTCGCCAGCACGAGGGCTGCGGTGGGGATCACGCGCAGAGCGTTCGCCGCGTCGATGTAGAAGACGGAGCCCCCCGCGAGGGTGAGCCAGGTGCCGGCTGCCGCCAGCAGCAGCACGGGGGCACCGCCGGCCAGGTCGTCGATGAACATCGAGCCCGCGTCGCAGTAGTAGAGGTGGTCGCGGAAGACCGACATGCTGGTCACGGTGCCGGTGCCCGTGATGTTCACCGGCACGAGCGGAGCCGTCACGAGGTCCGTGGGCGCCCGCCAGACGTCTCCCGCGCGAACCCAGTACAGATACCCCTTGTAGTAGGCGAGGCAGGTGACCGCCGTCGCGGCTGCAAACAGAGTCACCGGGGTCGCGTCGGTGTTGTCGTCCAGCGAGCCCGCGGTGATGTTGAGGCCGCCGAGGACGTAGCAGCCGGTGTTGTGGTAGGCGACGTGGACCGGCGAGGTGATCGTGGGGAACGTCAGCGGGGTGGCGCCCGTGGCGTATTCGAGGTCCTCTTCGGGGTGGGTCAGCTCCTCGCTCGGCGGGTAGTAGCGGATGCGCACCTGGTCGTACTGCATCCCGATGACCCACAGCGACACACCGTCGAACCGGTAGGCCGGCG
>Ga0209507_1001073_pt1 | contig 23459 bp, 26 predicted proteins | sample AD_UKC028_MetaG_FD_184414 | JGI IMG/M metagenome (GOLD analysis project Ga0209507, IMG submission 184414) | Active sludge microbial communities of municipal wastewater-treating anaerobic digesters from USA - AD_UKC028_MetaG (SPAdes) (version 2) | ecosystem: Engineered > Bioreactor > Anaerobic >...
GGAACAGTTTGTCGAGAATCACGTCGAGACCTCCGGGTCCGTTATGTTTCGCTTAAGCGCGCAGCAGTTCGTTGATGCTGGTCTTCGAGCGGGTTTGCGCGTCGACCTTCTTGACGATGATGGCGGCGTACAGGCTGTACTTGCCGTCGGCCTTGGGCAGGGTACCGCTGATCACGACAGAGCCCGGCGGGACGCGGCCGTAGGTGACTTCACCGGTTTCGCGGTCGTAGATCGGCGTGCTCTGGCCGATATAGACGCCCATCGAGAGAACCGAGTTCTCGCCGATGATGACGCCCTCGACTACTTCCGAACGGGCGCCGATGAAGCAGTTGTCTTCGATGATAGTCGGGTTGGCCTGCAGCGGTTCGAGCACGCCGCCGATGCCGACGCCGCCGGAGAGGTGCACGTTCTTGCCGATCTGCGCGCAGGAACCGACGGTGACCCAGGTGTCGACCATCGTTGCTTCATCGACGTAGGCACCGATGTTGACGAAGGACGGCATCAGCACGGCGTTCCTGGCGACATAGGAACCCTTGCGGACGATGGTGCCCGGCACGACGCGGAAGCCGCCCTGGCGGAACTGTTCTTCAGTCCAGCCCTGGAACTTGGTGTCGACCTTGTCGTAGAAACGAACGTCGCCGCCGTCCTGGACCCGGTTGTCGCGGACGCGGAAGGAAAGCAGCACGGCCTTCTTGATCCACTGGTGGGTGAACCACTCACCGGCGATCTTTTCGGCAACGCGCAGCTTGCCGGAATCGAGATCGCCGATCACCGATTCGATGGCGGCGATGGTCGTCGGGGCGGATTGCGGGGAAAGCTCGGTGCGGCGTTCCCAGAGTTCTTCGATGGTGGCTTGCAGGGGATGGGTCATGGTTGTTCTCTCTCGGGTTACAGTTGTTGTGCGAATTGACGGATGCGGCGGGTCGCTTCGAGACACTCGTCGAGCGAGGCGACCAGTGCGATACGGATGAAATTGGCGCCCGGATTGACGCCGCGGACTTCGCGGGCCAGGAAACTGCCGGGCAGGACCACGACATTATAGTGTTCGAGCAGGCCGCGGGCGAACTCGGTGTCGGCGATCGGCGTCCGCGCCCACAGGTAGAAGCTGGCGTCCGGCATGCCGGTGCCGAGCACTTCGGCGATCAGCGGCGTGCAGGCGGCGAATTTCTCGCGGTACTGGTTGCGGTTGTCGAGCACGTGCACCTCGTCGTTCCAGGCGGCGACCGAAGCCGTCTGCACCGGCGGGGCCATGGCGCAGCCGTGGTAGGTGCGGTAAAGCAGGAATTTCTTGAGGATGGCCGCATCGCCGGCAACGAAACCGGAGCGCATGCCCGGCACGTTGGAACGCTTCGACAGGCTGGAGAACATGACCAGCCGTTCGTTTGAGCGGCCGAGCAGCTTCGCCGCCTGGAGGCCGCCGATCGGCGGATTGGCTTCGTCGAAATAGATTTCCGAATAGCACTCGTCGGAAGCGATGATGAAACCGTATTTGTCGGACAACGCGAACAGCGTATTCCAGTCGGCCAGCGACAGCACCTTGCCGGTCGGGTTGCCCGGCGAGCAGACGTAGAACAGCTGGACGCGGGACCATTCTTCGTCGCTCAGGCTGGCGTAGTCGAAGGCGAAATCGTTGTCGGGCAGGTTGTTCAGGAAGCGCGGCTCGGCACCGGAAAGGTAGGCGGCGCCTTCGTAGATCTGGTAGAACGGATTCGGGCTGACGATCAGCGGAACGTGGCCGCGGCTCGGGTCGATGACCGTCTGGGCGAAGGAGAAAAGCGCCTCGCGCGAGCCGTTGACCGGCAGGATTTCGGTTTCCGGGTTCAGCGCCAGATCGTAGCGGCGCTGGCACCAGGCGGCGATGGCCTGGCGCAGCGCCGGAATACCCTGCGTCGTCGGGTAGTTGGCCAGGCCCTTCAGGCCATTGGCCAGCGCCTCCATGATGAAAGCCGGCGTCTGGTGCTGCGGCTCGCCGATGGAGAGTTTGATTTCCTTGAATTGCGGGTTCGGTGTGACGCCGGCGAACAGGGCGCGCAGCTTTTCAAAGGGGTAGGGCTGGAGTTGGGCGAGATGCGGATTCACGTCGGGCGTCGAATGGGTGTCAAAATGGGAATTATCCCTGAAAAATCTTTACCTGCCTCGTGAACAAACGCGCTTTGACCCTTGCCGCTTCACTTGCCGGTTTTCTCGCGGCCTGTGCCGTTGGCTATCAGGCCCGCGGCAGCCTCAGCGACGTGCCCGGCGAAATGCGCGGCAAGGGCTATCCGGGCAGCAACGGCGGCGGCCGCTTCATGCTGAACGACAGCGTCGGGCGGCTCAGTTGTGATGGTCAGGCTTTGCCACCGAAGGTGTCGCCCACCCCCGGAAGTTGCGCAGGCGAAGCAGGTGAAGGCATCGTGCGCTGCTCCGATGGCCGCGAAATCCCGGTGCGCTGGGAAGCGATCACCTGCCGTTCATGGCAGGGCAGCGGCGTCGACGCGCAAGGCAATCGGCTGGAGTTCCGCGTCGAGCGTCGTTGAGGCCAGGATCGTCTCGATATCTGGTCCCTCTCAAAGCCGCCCCAGTTTCCGGTACAAGGTGTTGCGGCTGACGCCGAGCAAGCGGGCCGCAGCCGAAACATTGCCGCCAGCGGCTTCGAGCGCATTCTGGGCGGCCTGCCGGCCCATTTCTCCCAGACTGGTGCTGCCCGGCACGCCGGCTGCCGGGGCCGCAGGATTGGCCGCCCACGCAGGGATGCGACAGGACGCCATGTCGGCAGCCTTGGGATTGGCGGGAGTCTCGAACAGCTCTTCCGGGAGGTGGCTTTCGGAAATCAGCGTCTCGTCGTCTTCCATCAGGGCGATGGCGACGCGGATGACATTGTTCAGCTGGCGGATATTGCCGGGCCAGGCATAAGCCTCGAAAACCTGCATTGCCCCTGCCGAGAAGTGGATGTTGCCCCGTTTGCCGATTTTGCCGGCTTCCTCCCGCGCCAGGGCGCTCGCCAGCTTCTGGATATCGGAGCGCTCGCGAAGCGCCGGCAGGGTGACGCAGAGGCCGTTCAGCCGGTAATAGAGATCTTCGCGGAAGCTGCCCTGCGCCACCTCTTCGCGCAGGCGGCGGTGTGTCGCGCAGACCAGCGAGATGTCGACCTGGATCGATTTGCTGCTGCCGAGCGGCGTCACGCTGCGTTCCTGCAGCACACGAAGCAGCCGCGCCTGCAGGTTGAGCGGCATGTCGCCGATTTCGTCGAGAAAAAGGGTGCCGCCGTGGGCTTGCTGGATTTTGCCCGGTGCGCCTTCCTTGCGCGCACCGGTGAAGGCACCGCCCTGATAGCCGAAGAGTTCTGACTCGATCAGGGTTTCCGGAATGGCCGCGCAGTTCAGGGCGACGAATTGCGCGCTGCGTCGGGGGCCGGAGTTGTGGAAAGCCTTGGCGAAAATTTCCTTGCCGGCGCCGGATTCGCCCTGGATGAGAATGGGGATGTCGCGACCGATGATGCGCCGGGCGCGGTCGATGGCGAGTTGCAACTGCGGGTCGCCGGCATTCAAGGTGTCCAGGTTGAGCGCCGGGAGTGCGTCCGTGTTTGCCGCGCGGGCCGGGCGCACGCTGACGACGGTCGGCGGTTCCTCATAGACGTAGCCGGAAACGGTTTGCGGCGGCAGTTGACCGCGCAACTGAACGTAAAGGGAGCGGCCGCCGGCATTGATCTCGTGGACGCTGAATGGGGCGCGGCGCGTCTGATCGACCAGGGTGGCCAGGCTGCTGTCGAAAACCATGGAGAAATCGCGCCGGATGGCATCGACCCGGCGGATGCGAAGCAGTTGCAGGGCATTCTGGTTGATGGCGACGACCTGGCCATCCGGCGAGACGGCGGCAATGCCTTCCCCGGGACTGCCCAGGTGATCGGCACGCTCATGGAGGCAGATGAGAATGTCGCGCGCGTGCTCCGCTTCGAACAGCCGCCGCTCGACGAATTTCGACGACATGCGGACGAGGCCCAGCGTATGGCGCTGATAGCTGCGGTAATCGCCGGAGATGTCGAGGACGCCGATCAGGCGCCCATCGGGGCCGAAAATCGGGCTGGCGCAGCAGGTCAGAAAACTGTTGTGGGCCAGAAAATGTTCGGCGCCGAGAATTTCGATGGGAGCTTCTTCGGCCAGTGCAGTGCCGATGGCATTGGTGCCGCGCTGGTTCTCGTCCCAGGAAGCGCCGGCGGAGAGGGCGACACGATCGGCCCGGTCGACGAAATCCGGATCGCCCACCGTTTCCAGTACCAAGCCGTTGGCGTCGGCCAGAATGACCATGCTGCCCGACTCGCGGATCTGCTCGTATACATGCTCCATGATCGGCCGCCCGTGATTGATCAGCAGGCGATGGCGATTCTGCTCGGTTTTCAGGGCAACCCGGTCGAGGGAGTCGGTCGCGATGGCGATGCCGCTTTCGCTCAACCCGAAGCGCTGGCTGCGCTCCCAGGAGCGAACGACGTGCGGCTCGACCAGACCTTGAGGCGCATCGCCGCGTTCGAAAAACAACTGCCGAGCTTCATGCAACCGTTGGCGGTGGACGTCCGCCGCCAATAAAACCTGTCCCATTCTCTCCTCCGGTTTTTCCACTGATTTTTCTTGTAGTTGCTTCATAACGTAGCACCTGCCCTTTTTATTAGCAATGTTCGAAACAGCGCTGCACAAGCCCAAGCAAGCTGTGTGCCATTGATGAATGCATTTCCCATTGGTGAATCAAGGCTGTGGCACAGGATTTGTGGCTGCTTGGCACAGGCTTTGCTGAAAGGAGCCCGGCAACTGCGCATCGCAGTGATAACTCAAGGAGACAATGTGAAAAATTCGGTAAATCGTTCCCTGCGCAGCCTCAGCCATCTGCTGGCTGTCCTCTGTATCGGCACGGCGGCGACGCAGGTGCTGGCCCATGGTGACGTGGTGCCCCAGGCGGTGGATACCAAGGGTTTGAAGAATCTCGGTGCCGACTGGCAGGCCAGCAACCCCTACCGCAAGGACAAGACCGCCATCCGCATCGGCGACTCCGCCTTCAACCAGAACTGCGCGCGTTGCCACGGCCTCGGCGCCATATCCGGCGGCATCGCCCCGGATCTGCGCTACCTGCCGCTGGGCGACGAGGGCGACGAGGTCTTCATGCAGCGCATCCGCAAGGGCGCCGTGCGCGACGGTCGGGTTTACATGCCGCCCTTCGAGGGCACCCTGAGCCAGGAAGCGATGTGGGCCATCCGCACCTGGGTGGAGACCGTTCATGAAGACTGATCGCCGTCTGTGGTTGAAAGCGCTGGCCAGCCTGCCCCTGGCAGCGGCACTGCCGGCTTTTGCAGGCGACCTCGAAGCGATCCGCCAGCGCGGCCGCCTGCGGGTTGCGGTCTACAACGATTTCATGCCGTATTCCAAGGCCGGCAAGGGCATCGATGTCGAGCTGGCGCGCGCCATCGCCGGCAAGCTCGGGCTGTCGCCGGAAATCGTCGGGTTCAACGCCGACGAGGACATGAACGACGACCTGCGCAACATGGTCTGGAAGGGCCATTACCTCGGCACCCAGCCGGCCGACCTGATGATGCATGTGCCGGTGGACGCGCATCTGGCGCGGGCCAACGACAAGGTCCGCATCTTCGGCGCCTATCACCGCGAAGCGCTGGGCGTGGCGCGCGATCCGGCGCGCATTCAGGCGCTTTCCGGCTCGGCGGCGGTGGCGCTGGAGATCTTCACCCGCGAAAAGATCGGCGTCGAAACGGCGACCCTGGCCGACTCCTTCCTGCTCGGCGTGCTCAATGGCCGCCTGCGCGAGAACGTCGTGCATTTCAGGAATGTCGGCGAAGCGGCGAAGGCGCTTGAGCGTGGTGAAGTGGCCGCCGTCCTGGCCCCGCGCGCCGAACTGGAGGCTGCGCTGGCCGGGCAGTCGAAGCTGCCGGTCGAACCCGCAGCTCTTGCGGAACTGAAAGTCGGTGGCTGGCCGCTGGGCATGGCGGTCAAGGTCGAGGAAAACGCGCTGGCCGATGCCGTCGCGGCGGCGCTCGCCGACCTCAAGCGCGAAAGCGTGGTGGCGGATATTTTCCGGCGCCACGGCATTACCTACCAGGCCGCCTGAGCATGAAAACACGGTTACCGCTCGTCTTCGCAATACTCGCCGGCCCGGTGCTGGCCGCGCCGTTCGCCTACGTTCCCAACGAAAAATCGGCGACGGTCAGCGTCATCGATACCGCCACCGATCAGCGCAGCGCCGACCTTCCGCTCGGCCATCGCCCGCGTGGCGTGGCCAGCGACGGGACGACGCTCTATCTCACCGATGCCAAGGACGGCAGCCTGCTGAGCGTCGATGCCCGGAGCGGCAAGGTGCTGCGCACAACCCGTCTCGGCGACTCGCCGGAAGGCCTTGCCTTGTCGGCGGACGGCAAGCTGCTGGCGGCGGCCGTCGAGGACGACAACAGCGTCGTGCTGGTCGACGCGGCGAGCGGGAAGGTGCTGGAGCGTATCAAGGTCGACGGGCGCAACCCGGAGCATGCGGTGTTCAGCCCCGATGGCCGCTGGCTTTACGTCAGCGCCGAAGAAGCCGAGCAGGTGGATGTGATCGACGTCGCCAAGCGCCGGCAGAGCGGCCATGTCGCCGTCGGCAAGCGGCCCCGTGGCATCGCCTTTCTCGCCGACGGCAGCCGTGCCTACGTCGCCTGCGAACTGGCCGGCAAGGTATTCGCCATCGACGTGACCAGTCAAAAGGTGATTGCCGAGATCACCGCCGGCCAGTACCCGAACGGCGTGGCAGCGCATCCCGATGGTCGCCGCGTCTTCGTTTCCAACGGCCGCGACGGCACGGTGATGGCCATCGATACCGCGAGCAATGCGGTCGTCGCCACCATCCAGGTCGGCAAGCGGCCGTGGAACATGGCCTTGACGCCGGACGGGCGCAAGCTCTACGTCGCCAACGGCCGCTCCAACAGTGTTTCGGTTATCGACACCGGCAGCTACAAGAAGCTGGACGATATCGAAGTCGGCGAACTGCCGTGGGGAGTGAGCATCCGATGAATATCCAACGCTATACATTGCCGGCCATCGCGCTGCACTGGGCACAGGCCGTTATCGTCCTGTGGCTGCTCTGGCTGGGCTGGACGATGACCGATCTGCCCAAGGGCGCCGAACGCAGCGCCGCCTACGGCCTGCACAAATCCCTCGGCTTGCTGATGCTGTTGCTGCTCGTCGTCCGCCTCGCCTGGCGGCGCAGCCATCGCGCCCCGGTGCCGCTGGCGAGCGGCTGGGAAGCCAGGCTCGCCACCGCCACCCACCACGCGCTGTACGGCTTCCTGCTGATGGCCCCGCTGGCCGGCTACCTCGCATCGTCCTTCACCCCCTACGCCATCAAGTTTTTCGGCATCGAAATTCCCAAGGCCGGCTGGCCGGACGCCGGGCTGAACGGCGTTTTCAAGCTGCTGCACGTCGCTTTCGTCTGGGGCGGTGCCGGACTGATCGCATTGCACGTGGCGGGCGCCGCCAAGCATGCCCTCAAGCGCGACGGCACTTTGCAGCGCATGTTGCCCGGCCGACTGTCCAAAAACTGAACAACTGCTCCACAATGGAGCAGGGTGCTCTGACCAAAGTAATAGGCCCTGTTGCGGTCGACCCCGAAAAAACGGCAAAAACCGCCACCGCCACGTCAGCCATCCGGTTCCGAAAAAAAGCGCTGCAACCTATCGACCGGCGCGTGGCTCCAACCTCGCAGGTGTTCACCAACACGGATCAACGGAGGCAACGATGGTAATAATCATCGCCAGGATTTCAGCAAAGACCGAAACGCTTGCCGAACTCCGGCAGATATTGAAGGATTTGGTGGAACCGAGTTGCGCTGAAGCGGGGTGTATCAGCTACGAACTGTTCCAGGACAATGACGACCCACGTGACTTCATCACCGTGGAAAACTGGGCCGACAGTGCAGCGGCCAATGCGCATCTGGCGACGCCGCATGTGGCTGCGGCGATTGCGCAGGCGGGTGTCCTGCTTGCCCAGCCACCCCTCATTCATCGCTTCACGCAATTGGCTTGAGACGTGCAAGCGCATTGGGCCGGGACACTGGCAAGCTCGGTAGCGGGTAGCTGTTGCCTGCGCGTGGCTTCAGCTTTTGCTGTCGAGCTTGCGCAGTCGCACGGCGGTCACAAAAATCCATAACGTCAGTACGCCCGAAGCCAGGCGCTCATAAAGGCCGGTGTGGGCATGCGTCGCCTCGCTGGCCGACATCAGTGCCAGAAAAATCAGGCCGGCGCAGCCGGAAGCAAACGAGTAGGCGCTGAGCGACTGCAGTCTTTTGTCGCGACGGAAAAGAATTGCGCCGAGCAATGCGGCGGCGATGGCAAGGAAGGCGATCGTCGCCGACAGGCCGTGCAAGCGCTGACCGAGGCTCTCCGGCGCGGCGCATCCCGGTTCGCAGGCAAAAAGCCCGGCGCCAATGCGACCGATACCGTCGAGCGCGATGAGGAAGGCGACGAGCAGCGTCAGGCGGGGGCGATCGCTGACTCGGACCAGCGTGGCGTAAAGCGCCGCCGCAAAGCCGACGTGCATGAGCCCGGTCGCAACAAAGCCGCCATAGCGCATGAAGGTCTCGGTCGCGCTGCCGCGTTCGCCGAGTTCGCTGATGTACTGGCCGACATGGTCAAAGCCGGGACGCAGTTCGCCGGCAATGACGATCACCGCCGCCCAGAGCAAGGGCGCGACAAGGCCGCAGAGGAGACCGGCGCGGCGCGCTGGCTCAGAACTCAATGGCCGGCCCCTGCCATGAATCGTTGCGCGGCCGGGCGCGGGCGAATGCGTGCGTTGCCTCGCACCACCCCTCGGAGGCATTGCGCCCGGGGCGGCGCCGCCAGATATTCAGGAGCCCCTTGCACTTCGCATAGAAACGGAAAAAACGCAGCACGTTTTCGCGCTCGGCCGGAGTTGGCTGATGATCGCAGCAGATCAGCTTGTCGTCCTGCAGGCCGCGGTCGGTCAGCGTCACCGCGCCCCACGCCTTGACCCGTAGGCGCGTGCCGAGCGGCACCCGGGGCCCGAGCACCAGCGCATCCAGGAGATCGTTATCGAGTCCGAGGAACTTCGGCACGGCACCGTAGTTGAACGGGCAAGGCAGCGGCGAAATGAAATCGATGTGGCCGTTCGACCCGCGCTTGAGAAAACTGCCGCGTGGGATCTCGATCACCACGTCGACCTCAATCGGCTCTGGTGCTGCCATTGGGGCGGGGGATGGGCTGCGATTCGCGTCGTTCATGCCAATACCACTCGCTTTCTCTTTCGCTGATGGCCGGTTCCGGAAGGCAGCTGTCGACCGCCAAATCAATCCTATTCGATTGAACCGCCGTGACGCCGATAGTTTTTTGGATTCTAAGGTAAGGGCGGGAAAACGTGCTCCGACTCCAACCAATGTTCAGGCGGTATTTTTATTGGCCGTGTGGGCTGCGAGTTGGCTTTGAGCCGGCGTAGCGACCAACTGTATCGCCCCAGGGTGGTATGCTGAACCTCTATATTGTGGGATGCATTTGCCGATCTGATATCGGCAAAAATAATCGGAGGGGAGGCAGGAATGAAGATGGGGCCGAACATTTGGTCTGCCGCGCTGGACAGCGTATACGGCTACTGGTTGGCGTATACGTCAAAAACGCCGTCTACTTTACATTTTGTCCCCTATTCGTATGCAATTTGAACTTGAGGTTCACCACCGCAACGTACCAGACGACGAGCTGGTTACAGAACTCCGTCGTGTTGCCACTTTATTGAATAAGAGTGCTGTCACTATCGATAATTTCAACGAGCATGCGAAGTTTCACAGCAGCACGCTCGCTAGGCGTTTTGGCTCGTGGTTCAATGCTCTTGAAGCTGCTGGCCTACAAAAGACACGGAATCTCAACCTCACAAACGAGCAGTTGTTCGAAAACCTCGTCTCCGTCTGGTTAAAGCTCGGTCGTCAGCCAAAGTACCAAGACCTGACGAAAGAACACTCCCTTTTCTCCGCTGGCACTTACGAATACCGTTTCGGCAGTTGGCGAAAAGGTCTTGAGGCCTTTGTGTCTTGGGCCAATGAAGGTATATCTCCGAAAAGGGCTCCCTCTCGTGTGCCAACCGCTCAGCGTCGGGGGCCGCGAAACATAAACTGGCGGTTGCGTGCCCTTGTCCTTATGCGCGACGGTGCGCGCTGTCAGCTCTGTGGCATTGAAGCGCGGAACGGTGCGTTGCTACACGTCGACCACATTGTTCCATGGAGTAAAGGTGGAGAAACGACGCTTGAAAACTTGAGAGTCCTTTGCAACGTTTGCAATATTGGAAAGAGCGATGTTGAGTTCGTTGGAGGGGGCAAACCCATCGCTCCAAGGGGCGCTGCGCAATAAATCTTCGTGCAGTGCCTCTAACCTGGCATGTTCCGCGGACTCCTTCCAAGGCCCCGAGCAGCGTCTGTAGGAGGTTGAATGGAATCCGTAGTGGTTGACCGAAGATGAGGCATAACCGGCAGCCGATCTGAAGCATCGATTGAATCGCCGGGTGTGTCCCTGATTTTTGTGCTTTTCAGACCGTCGACCGCAACATTCGCCTGAGAATGCTTTGAATCGGGCGGGGCGCTCGGCAGGCGTTTTGGCCGGCGCGGCGCCCCTTGGTTTCGCGTTGGATGGCCTGAGGCCATTCCTGTCGAGGAGTTTGCTGTTCTCCTTTTCGCCGAGCCCGGAAACCTGGGGCGCGGTGGTTGGCTTAGTTCAGCGACAGGATCCAGTGAATGGCGGCCTTGAGGTCGTCGTCGCTGATCTTGTCGGCGGGGTGGGGGATCATCGGCACCTGGCCCCAGTTGCCGGAGCCGCCGTGGCGGACCTTGTCGAAGAGCATGGCCGGGGCCTTGGCGTCGCCCTTGTATTTGGTGGCGACTTCCTTGTAGGCGGGGCCGACGCGCTTGGCGTCGACGGCGTGGCAGGCGACGCAGCGGGCTTTCTTGACGATGGCTTCGCCGTCGGCGTCGGCAGCGTGTGCCGATGCGGTGAAGGTGGCGGCTGCGAGCAGGGGCAGCAGCAGGATGGTGTGCAGTTGCTGGTTCATGTGCATGAATTCCTTGGGTTATACGAGGCCGGCCGCCTGCAGTTCGGCCCATTCGGCGTCGGTGAACAGCCGCGAACGGGTGTGGAAAGCCTTGCCGGTGTTGCCTTCGAGCGAGAATGTGCCGCCCGAACCGTCGATGACGTCGATGATCAGTTGCGTGTGCTTCCAGTATTCGTACTGCGAGGCGCTGATGTAGAAAGGCACGTCGCCGATGTCGCCGAGGTGGACGTCGTAGGGGCCGATGGTGAGGTCGGTCGGCAGGTAGCAGTTGGCGGCGCTGTTGTCGCAACAGCCGCCGGACTGGTGGAACATCAGTGCCGGGCCGTATTGCTGTTTCAGGAGCGCGATCAGCTCCAGCGTTGCCGGGGTGGCAGTGACGCGGTCGACCATGAGTTTCTCCTAAAAAATGGGGGCGGTTGCCCGCCCCCGAAGACTTGCCCGCAATCGGGCCAGTGGAGGAGATGCCCGGTTTATTCCAATTTCAGGCCAACCGTGACTTTGTCGACTTCGCCTCGCCGTGCTAATCGCACTGTCTTCGGCTTGTCTTCGCGTCACGATTGACCTGAACATGGAATTAGAAGAAGCCCAGCTTGCTTTCGCTGTAGCTGACCAGCAGGTTCTTCGTCTGTTGGTAGTGGTCCAGCATGACCTTGTGGGTCTCGCGGCCGATACCGGATTCCTTGTAGCCGCCGAAGGCTGCGTGCGCCGGGTAGGCGTGGTAGCAGTTGGTCCATACGCGGCCGGCCTGGATGGCGCGACCCATGCGGTAGGCGACGTTGCCGTTGCGGCTCCAGACGCCGGCGCCGAGGCCGTACAGGGTGTCGTTGGCGATGGCCAGGGCTTCGGCTTCGTCCTTGAAGGTGGTCACGGCGAGCACCGGCCCGAAGATTTCTTCCTGGAAGATGCGCATCTTGTTGTGGCCCTTGAACAGGGTCGGCTGGATGTAATAGCCGGCGGCCAGGTCACCTTCGAGCTGGGCGCGGGCGCCGCCGATCAGGCACTCGGCACCTTCCTGCTTGCCGAGTTCCAGGTAGGACTGGATCTTGGTCATCTGTTCCTGCGAGCACTGGGCACCCATCATGGTGTCGGTGTCGAGCGGGCTGCCCTGCTTGATGGCGGCGACGCGAGCCAGCACGCGTTCGATGAACTTGTCGTAGATCGATTCCTGGATCAGGGCGCGGCTCGGGCAGGTACACACTTCGCCCTGGTTGAAGGCGAACAGCACCATGCCTTCGATGGCCTTGTCGAGGAAGCCGTCATCCTTGTCCATGACGTCGGCGAAGAAGATGTTGGGCGACTTGCCGCCCAGTTCCAGCGTCGCCGGGATCAGGTTGTTGGCGGCGGCCTGGGCGATGACGCGGCCGGTGGAGGTCGAGCCGGTGAAGGCGATCTTGGCGATGCGCTTGCTGGTGGCGAGCGGCATGCCGGCTTCGCGGCCGAAGCCGTTGACGATGTTGAGGACGCCCGGCGGCAGGATGTCGGCGATCAGCTCCATCAGGATCAGGATCGAGATCGGGGTTGATTCGGCCGGCTTGAGGACGACGCAGTTGCCGGCGCCGAGGGCCGGGGCCAGCTTCCAGGCGGCCATCAGGATCGGGAAGTTCCACGGGATGATCTGGCCGACGACGCCGAGCGGCTCGTGGATGTGGTAGGCCATGGTGTTCTCGTCGATCTCGGAGATACCACCTTCCTGCGAGCGCAGGCAGCCGGCGAAGTAGCGGAAGTGGTCGACGGCCAGCGGGATGTCGGCGTTCAGCGTTTCGCGGATCGGCTTGCCGTTATCGACGGTCTCGGCGTAGGCCAGCAGTTCGAGGTTGGCTTCGAGGCGGTCGGCGATCTTCAGCAGGATGTTCGAGCGGGTCGTCGCATCGGCCTTGCCCCAGGCGGGGAAGGCGGCATGCGCGGCGTCGAGCGCCAGCTCGATGTCCTCGGCGGTGGAGCGGGCGGCCATGGTGTAGGCCTCGCCGTTGATCGGGGTGACGACCTTGAAATATTCACCCTTGACCGGGGCAACCCACTTGCCGCCGATGAAGTTGTCGTATTTGGCCTTGTAGGCAATCTTGGCGCCTGCGGCACCGGGGGCAGCATAGATCATTTTGTCTCCTGAAATTTCTGGTGGATTTGCGGGTAGCTGACTTCAAGGCCGGTCAATCCGGATGGCATCGGCTGGCACTTGTGATCCGATAAACGCAGGTCCCGTGCCAATCCCGGGATTTCGGTTTGTTGTGAATAGAAATCCATACATATCAGTGTGTTGAAACTATTTTCATGGCGTTTGGTTAATTCCGGATCCATTTTGTGCACTGGTGAAAAATGAAGCAGGCGTTCATAAATGGAGCAGTCCGGGCAGCAGATGAGGGGGGCAGCGGGCAGGTTTGGCGCGGCATGGAATGTGCTGAACCGGATGAATGTCTCCACCGTTCCCGAATATCTCCGCGAATAGCCTGCTTGGCCGGTCATGGCAGCGTTGCCGTGCATCCGGTCTGACACCGGCGCAGGCCCTGCCTGAAGCGGGGCCTGCGGCGAGCGCGCTGCGCGCCGGGCTGGCGGAGAGTGCACAGCTGCTGGCTTGCGCCCGGCCGGTGATCGAAGGGCTCCAGACCCATCTGGCGCATTCATCGTCGCTGGTCGTTCTGGCCAACCGGCGGGGAATGGTTCTGCACTGCGCCGGTGATGCGGCGTTTGCGAAACGCGCCGCCGAGGTCCGCCTGATGCCGGGCGCCATCTGGTCCGAGGCCGAAATGGCCACCAATCCCATCGGCACGGCGCTGATCGAGAAGGCGCCGGTGGCGGTCGCCGGCAGCCAGCATTTCCTTATCCGCAATCGCGGGCTGGCCGGGATCGGCATGCCGATCGTTTCCCCGGTCGGGAGCATGGACGGCGTTTTTGCCATCATTGGCGACGCTGCCGTGGCACAAACCCACGCCGCGCCGCTGATCGAGCTGAGCGTCGCAAGCATCGAAAACCTGCTGGTCAAGACCGGCCGGGACGGTACCGTGCTGTTGCGCCTTCATTCCTGCGCCACCGTGCTCGGTTCCCCCTTCGAGGCGCTGGCGCTGTGGAGCGGTGACGGGCATCTGCTGGCCTGGAACCGCCGGTTTGCCGGGTTTTGCGAGGTGGCCGTCGTGCCAGGTCTGAGGTTTGCGGCGTGTTTCGGCCATGACTGGCAGACCTTGTTGACGCATGGGGCCAGACGGGCTGGCAAGCCGCTCGCCTTGCATACCCGCGGCAGGCGTCTGCTGCAGGCCAGGGTGGATTTGCGCCGGCTAACCGAGCCTGGCGATTCGGAAAGTGAAGCTGCCTTGCCGGCATCGTTGCCGCCGGGGGCGCGCGGTCTGGAGGCCCTGGGCAGCGAAGACCCGCGCATGGCGGCGGCCATCCGGCGGGCGGCCTGCATTGCCGGCAACGACATCCCGCTGCTGATCGAAGGTGAAACCGGCACCGGCAAGGAGTGGTTCGCGCAGGCCTTTCATCACAGCAGCAAGCGCCGGCAGGGGCCGTTCGTCGCGGTCAATTGCGCCGCCATACCGGCGAGCCTGATCGAGGCCGAACTCTTCGGTTACCTCGACGGCGCCTTTACCGGCGCCCGGCGAGTCGGTGCCCTCGGCAAGATTCGCGAGGCGCATGGCGGCACGCTGTTCCTCGATGAAATCGGTGATATGCCGCTGGCGCTGCAGGCGGTGCTGCTGCGGGTGCTGGAGACACGCCGCGTGATTCCGCTCGGCAGCATGGTCGAGGAAGCGGTGGATATCGGACTCGTCTGCGCCAGCCATCATCCGCTGCGGCAACTGGTGAGCCGTGGGATGTTCCGGGCCGACCTGTTCTTCCGTCTTTCCGGCATGACGGTCGTCTTGCCGCCGCTGCGCGAGCGCAGCGATTTCGAGTGGGTGGTGCGCCGCATGCTGGTCGAGGAAGGCCGGGGGAAAAGCATTTGCGTCGCGCCGGAGTCGTTCCGGCTGCTGCACGGCTATTCCTGGCCCGGGAACCTGCGCCAGTTGCGCAATGTGCTGCGCCTCTGCGTCGCCATGCTCGGCGAAACGGGGGTTCTGACGCCCGATTTGTTGCCGGCGGAAATCTCGGAGCCGGAGGCTGGCGCGGAACACGGCAGGCGCCGGCTGCAGGCGGTCCAGGTGCAGGCCATTCAGGCGACACTCGAGCGCCACGGCGGCAATATCTCTGCCGCCGCCCGCGAGCTGGGCATCACGCGCACCACGCTCTATCGCAAGCTGGGGGCGGAAAGACCGATCGCCGCTGCGGGTCCCTGATCGGCCTGTTGCGGTCGACGGCCTGAAAGGCACAAAAATCATCTGGTCGCACGGCTCCTGGCGACGACGAAGCCCTCGGGAGACGCAGGCTGAGGCTGTACGATAAGATGTTTCAATTGTCGGTTCAGAACGCCTCTACCGTTGATCTCGCCCAGAGTTTTGAAATTACCGCTCCATGAAGACCTTGCTCATCGTTTATCACTCAATGACCGGCGGAGCGCTTCAGATGGCGCAAGCTGCGAGAACAGGCGCCGCCACCGAGGCCGCGGTGGCGGCAAGACTGCTGCATGCATCCGAAGCGGGGCCGGGCGATCTGCTGGCGGCCGATGGTTATATCTTCGCCACCCCGGAAAACCTCGCCGCGATTTCCGGGCTGATGAAGGATTTCTTTGATCGTTCGTATTACCAGGTTCTCGAGCAGATCAATGGAAGACCCTACGCGACGATGATCTGCGCAGGCAGCGACGGGCAGAATGCTGCTCGACAAATCGAACGTATTGCGACCGGATGGCGCTTGAAACCTGTTGCGCCGCCCTTGATCATTTGCACTCACGCTCAGACGAAGGACGAAATCCTGAGTCCAAAGCGCATCGGCGCGACTGAGCTTGAGTTGTGCACAGATATTGGAGCAGCCATGGCTAGCGGTCTCGCGATGGGCATCTTTTGACGTCCCAGCCTCTCGTTCGCCACGCTTGCAGGAAATCCGGACCCGGTATGAATTGCGCGACAAAAATGACCAAACTATCCCGGCTTCACGTTGATATTGACGCGCGCGTTCAAGCCATCCGGGAGGATCGCCCGGACTGGCTGTGCGGGAAGGGCTGCGACAGTTGTTGCCGGCGGCTTGCCGAAGTGCCTCGACTGACCGCGGCGGAATGGGAGTTGCTGCGGGTGGGACTGGCCGCGCTGCCGCCCGAACGCCTTGAGGAAATCAGCCGGAACATGGTGGCCGTGGCCGGCCAGCGCTCGCGCCCCGTCGTCTGCCCGTTGCTGGACCGGTCTACCGGCGCTTGCCCGGTCTATGCGCAGCGTCCGGTAGCGTGCCGCACCTACGGTTTCTACGTGCAGCGCGACCTGGGGCATTATTGCCGCGACATCGAGTCCCGCGTCGCTGATGGCGCCCTGGCCGACGTAGTGTGGGGCAACCACGATGCCATCGATCACCGGCTCGCCGGCCTGGGCGAAACCAAGGCCTTGACCGAATGGTTCGAAAGCTGGGAGAGTGGAAGGCATCCCCGAGCGGTGACCGCATGACGCAATCCATATTTCCCGGCACGCCTTTGTTGGCAGGTCCTGACGTCGAACTGAAGCGCCGGCAGATTCTCGATTATTTTCATGCCACCTTCGATCGCTACGAACAGCTGTTCGAGGTGCTGACCCGCGACGAGGCGTATTACGTCAAGCCGATCGCCCTGCGTCACCCGCTGATTTTTTACCTCGGCCATACCGCTACATTTTTCATCAACAAGCTGGTGCTGGCCGGCCTGATCGAGCAGCGCATCAATCCGGGCTTCGAATCGATGTTTGCCATCGGTGTCGATGAAATGGGCTGGGACGACTTGAACGACATGCGTTACGACTGGCCGAGTGTCGATGAAGTACGCCGCTATCGCCAGGCCGTGCGCGCTGCGGTCGACCGGTTGATCCGGACAATGCCGCTGAGCCTGCCGATTGCCTGGGACGATCCGTGGTGGATCATCCTGATGGGGGTCGAGCACGAGCGCATACACCTGGAAACTTCGTCGGTACTGATTCGCCAGCATCAGTTGAAGTATGTGCAGAGGCATCCGGCCTGGGCGCCTTGTCGCGATAGCGGAAGCGCGCCGCAGAACTCGCTGGTCGCTATTCCGGCCGCCGAATTCACCATCGGCCGCGAGCGGAGCGACCCGAAAATCTACGGCTGGGACAACGAATTCGGGCGCCATGAGGCGTCGACCGCAGCCTTTCAGGCCAGCCGTTATCTGGTTTCAAATCAGGAGTTTCTCGCCTTCGTCGAAGCCGGCGGCTATGCCGACGATTCGTTTTGGCAGGAAGAAGGGCTTGCCTGGAAAAGATTCGCCCGCGCCGAACATCCGACTTTCTGGGTGAAAGATGGCCCGCAATGGTGCCTGCGCCTGATGCTGGAAGAGGTTCCGATGCCTTGGGACTGGCCGGTGGAAACCAATTGCCACGAGGCCAGGGCGTTCTGTTGCTGGAAGGCGCAGGCCACCGGCCAGGCCGTGCGCCTGCCGACCGAGGACGAATGGCAGGCGCTCCGGCATTTCGCCGGGGTCGGCGATCTGCCCGGCGATCCGCCGCTTTCAGCCAACATCGGTCTTAACCATTGCGCTTCCAGTTGCCCGGTCACCCGCTTCGCGCACGGGGCGCTCTTCGACGTCATCGGCAACGTCTGGCAATGGCTGGAGACACCCACTTATCCGTTCGACGGGTTCGCAGTGCATTCGATCTACGACGATTTCACGACGCCGACTTTCGATGATCGCCACAACCTGATCAAGGGCGGTTCCTGGATTTCCTGCGGCAACGAAGCGTCGCCGATGTCGCGCTACGCCTTCCGCCGGCATTTTTTCCAGCACGCGGGTTTTCGCTACGTGGTTGCCGCCGCGCCGGTCACTCAGCCGACCTCGCATTACGAAACCGACCGGCTGATTTCGGAATATATCGAATTCCACTACGGCGCCGAATACTTCGGTGTCCCCAATTTTCCGCGTACCCTGGCACAACTGGCGATCGCCGCGATGGGCGAGCGGCCGGCATGTAAGGCGCTGGATCTCGGCTGTGCGACCGGGCGCGCCACCTTCGAGTTGGCCAGGCATTTCGATCATGTGACCGGCCTTGATTTTTCTGCCCGCTTCATTGGCATTGGCACGCAGTTGGCGGAGCAGGGCCGACTGCGCTACACGCTGACCGAGGAAGGCGAACTGGTCAGCTACAAGGAGTGCACGCTCGCCGAATTGGGTCTCGCCGATGTGACGCAGAAAATCGAATTCTTCCAGGGAGACGCCTGCAATCTCAAACCGGTTTTCTCGGGCTACGACCTTGTCCTGGCGGCTAACCTGATCGATCGTCTCTACAGCCCGGCCCTGTTCCTGGAGACCATCCATCAGCGCCTCAATCGCGGCGGGCTGCTGATGCTCACTTCGCCCTATACGTGGCTGCCGGAACATACCAAACGCGAAGAATGGATCGGCGGTTTCAAGAAGGATGGCGAAAACTTCACGACGCTCGACGGCTTGAAAGCTATGCTTGGCGGTCACTTCCGATTGATCAGCGGCCCCGAGTCGGTGCCCTTCGTCATCCGCGAAACCAGGCGGAAATTCCAGCATACCTTGTCTGAAGTTACCATCTGGGAGCGCATTTGACCGCTTCCTGCCTGGCGCCAAAGCAGCGTTCGGCCAGCCACGGAATTCACGCTACTTCGACTCGCCAAGCTTTGCGGGCGAGCAAAACCAAAGCTTGTTACCCTCGCTGTCAAGAAAGCTGCCAACGTAAAAATCGCCATAGACTTCCACTTCGTTGGCGATCGTGATGTCGCGCGCACGCAATGCTTCCTGAGTTGCCGGGGCATGATCGGTGGCGAGCGTAACCCGTGGATTCGGCGTAGCTGTCGGCGCCGCCCAGTCCGGCTTGAGCATCAGGATCACCTGACCGAGCCACCATCCCACTTGTTCAGTTCCCTCGAATGCCGGTTCGAGGCCAAGTTTTTCCTTGTAGAACCGATTCGCCCGGGCAAGGTCGGTTACTGACACTGCGACGACTTTGACGCGCTGGATACCGAGGGGTGGCAGTGTATCGCTCATGATATTCCTCCTCGCAATGCAGGGTTTTCAGCCGGGTTCAGTCCAAGCGCAATGCAGCATTGGGAATGGATTTCACCATTTCTTGATGGACAATTTCAAGGCGGTTAGATTCCTGATTTTCAAACGCTTCGGAGCGAGTCGATTGTCGCATCGGCAATTCTGCCCATGCCGCTGAAAACTACCGGCAAGCCAGTGGCAGGAATGTATTCGGTACATTCGTCCTGTTTACACCATTGATAGTCATTTTCTCAGGCCCTTGCGCGTTGCCGCAGACCCAAGCCACCGGTACCACCGGAGCATCTGCCACGACCGCGGGACGCAACGTAAGTACCTTGCCGAAAATTGCCTTGTTGACGCGATTGCCGAATGTGATCTGGATCGCACCATCTTCGATGGCAAGCGAACTGACATGGTTGTTTACGATCTTCTCGGCCGCGGGCAGTGCTGCGGCTGCATTATCGGTAGGGAATGCCTGCAATTGTGCCCAAGTGTCCGCGATAGGTTTCTTCGCGATATCAGCGAGTGGCAGAGCTGCCTCGATCTGCTGGCGGACGATGCGATCCATATACGAGGGAATCGCCATCAAAGCCAGGATGGTAATAATTGCGAGCACGGCCAACATTTCGATCAGGGTAAAACCACGCGGCAAAGTCTTCATGCGTAGATGCTCGGCGATGACTAGAGTTGAACGGTGCCTCGATCGGCATGTGAATGCCTTTTGGCTAGTCCGGTGCGGGGAAGTGGTAGTGGAGCGTATTCAGGTATTCGGCCACTTGGGCAACGTCGTCGTCATCCCAGCCAAGGCCGGAAAGTTTCTGCCAGCGACGCACTTCTGACTGCAGCGTAGCCCAGTCGGTGGCTAGTTTTTTGTCACGCCAATGCATCTTGGTACTGTGGCAGGCAATGCAATGCGTCGAATACAGGAGTTCGCCCCGCTGCGCATCACGCATTTGCAGGCTGTCGGCATCTGCAAGATTTCCGAACAAGACAAAGAGCATAAACAGAAGCGATTTTTTGAACATCTCGCCAACCTCCTGAGTCATCGCTGTGCAGTTCAGTATAGGGCCATACAAGGGTCCCCGGGTTTCACAATGGTCTGGTTATTGTTTGCGGTTTCAATCTTCGCTTGGCGGTCGTTCAGGCTAACGGCAGCTTTCTGCAAATCAGCGTGCCGCATTGCGCTCAAAACGTGTCAGGTGCACATCCACGGTGACCGACAGAGCCGTCAGCGCCGCGGCTTTCGCCCGGCCCTCGGCGCTGGCGCGGTAGAGATGCGGTGTCATTGCCAGCAGGTCGGCAATCTGCTCCGGGCCGGTGAGGTCGAGGGGAAAGCGGGCGGTTTCGATGGACGGGCTGGTAAAGCCTTCCGGTGTGTGCACGTCGGCAGTGCGTTCCGGCTTCAGGGTGGGGTAGATGATTTCGCGCAGTTCCCGCAGATGCTCCGGCCCGGCATCGACCTGTAGCAACTGGCCGTCCGGCTTGAGCACGCGGGCAAACTCGGCATAGACCGGGAAACCGAACATGCACAGCACCCGATCGAGCGTGCCTGGTAGTACGGGCAGATTGGCATTGCTGCCGACGACCCAAGTGGGCCGCTGGTCCTGTTTTGCGGCTGACAGGATCGCCCACTTGGAGATATCCAGCCCCAGCAGTGCGAATGTTTGTCTGTCACCGGTCGCGGCTGCCAGCTGGCGCAGGTAGTACCCCTCGCCGCAGCCGGCATCGAGGCAACTGGCTGTTGTGCCGTGTGGCAGGTCGGCCAGCACAGCCTGGCTTACGGCAGCGGCAATCGGCTGGTAAAAACCGGCATTCAGGAAGCGCCGGCGGGCCGCGACCATCTCCTTGCTGTCGCCCGGGTCACGAGAGCGCTTTTTCTGTACCGGCAGCAAGTGGGTATGGCCCTGACTGGCAATGTCGAAGCTATGGCCGGCAGCGCAGCGCCATGCGGAACCGTTACGGTGCAAAGGGGCGCCGTCCAGAGGGCAGGCCAGTGCCTGAAATGGGGTAATGTGCATGAACTGTGCGTCCTGACGGCCAGACTTGGGCAGGATGTTAGCGCGATTGCAGGTACCGCACCCGGGTTTGAACGACTGATGTCGGTGCTAGCGCATCGGCTTGCGGTCGCGGAAGTCCGAGCCACACTGATGCCAAAAACAAAAAACCGGCCACGCGGGCCGGTTTGTCTTGTCGGACGGCGTGTCGATTACTGCAGCGCCAGGATCCAGTTCACCAGCAGGCGGGCGTTGCCTTCGGTGATGGCCACCGCATTCGGCGGCATCGACAGGCCGCTGACCTTGCCCTTCCAGTGGCTGCTGTAGGGGTTGGAGCCTTCCAGGACGACACGGGTCAGGAATTCCGATGCGCCGGGTTTGCCTCGGTATTGCTTGGACACCTCGATCCAGGCGGGGCCGATCGGCTTGAGGCCATCCGGGCCCGGCTTGTTGGCTTCGATGCCGTGGCAGGTCATGCAGCCGCTGCTGGTGGCCAGTTTTTTCATCTCGGTGTCGTTCTTGGCGTCGGCGATGGCCATGGGGCTGAGAACGAGACTGGCCAGCAGTGCGGCGGTGAGTTTGCGGTGATGGAACATGACTTTTTCCCTTATGGATATTGAATGAAACGGCAAACGCCGGGCCGCTTTTTGGGCGCCCCGGCGTCAGGCCTGGCTTAGCTCTTGTGCAGCTTGAACACCCACACCGAACCGCCCTGTTCGAGGAAGTTCACGCGCTTGGCGACGTCGCCGCCCCATAGCGGCACGGCGCCGCCCCAGCCAGTGGTGACGGCGATCATCTGCTCGCCGTCCTGTTCCCAGGTCACCGGCGGTGCGACGATGCCGGTGCCGGTCTGGAACGACCACAGTTCCTTGCCGGTCTTGGCGTCGACCGCCTTCAGGAAGCCTTCCGGCGTTCCGTAGAACACCAGGCCGCCGGCCGTGGTCAGCGCACCGCCCCAGAGCGGCGCGTAGTTCTTGTTTTCCCAGACGATCTTGCCGGTGGCCGGGTCCATCGCCCGCATCACGCCGATATAGTCGTCGTTGAGCGCCTTGATGGTGAAGCCGGCGCCGAGGTAGGCGGCGCCCTTCTTGTAGGAAACCGGCTCGTTCCAGATGTCCATCGACCACTCGTTGGCCGGCACGTAGAAGAGGCCGGTCTGCGGGCTATAGGCCATCTGCTGCTGGTTCTTGCCGCCTAGGAAGGACGGGGCCGAGAAGACGACCTTGCCCTTCTTGCCGTCGGCATCCTGCGTCGGATCGCCGGGGCGGCCTTCCTCGATGTAGTTCGGGCGGCCGGTTTCCATGTTGTAGCCGCTTGCCCAGGTGATCTTCTTGACGAAGGGGAAGGCGTTGAGCAGCTTGCCGTTGGTCCGGTCGTTGACGAAGAAGAAACCGTTGCGGTCGGCCTTGCCGCCGGCCTTGACGATCTTGCCCGTCTTCGGATCCTTGAAGTCGAAGGAAACGAATTCGTTCACGCCGTCGAAGTCCCAGCCGTCGTGCGGGGTGTTCTGGTAGTGCCAGACGATCTTGCCGGTGTCGGCGTCGATCGCCACGGTGGAGGATGAGAACAGGTTGTCGCCGGGGCGCAGGTGGCTGTTCCATGGGGCCGGATTGCCGGTGCCGGCGAAGATCAGGTTGGTTTCCGGATCGTAGGTGGCGCCGTTCCAGGTGGCGGCGCCGCCGGTCTTCCACAGGTCGCCGTCCCAAGTGGCGTTGGTGGTGCCGGAGATGCCGATTTCGCTCTGGTTGCCTTCCTTGTCGTAGGCGTAGCCCATGTGGCCTTCGACCGTCGGGCGGGTCCAGATCAGCTTGCCGGTCAGCGGATCGCGGGCATCGACGCGGCCGACGATGCCGAACTCGCCGCCGGATACGCCGGTGATCAGCTTGCCCTTGGCGATGATCGGGGCGGCGGTGGCGGAATAGCCGGCGGCGTAGTCGCCGAGCTTTTCCTTCCACGCCACTTTGCCCGTATCGCGGTTGAGGGCGACCAGTTGGGCGTCGAGCGTGGCGAAGATGACCAGGTTGCCGTACATCGCGGCGCCGCGGTTGATCACGTCGCAGCAGGGCATGATGCCGTCGGGCAGGCGGTGCTCGTACTTCCACAATTTCTTGCCGTTTTTGGCGTCGACCGCGAACAGGCGGCTGTACGAGGCGGTGACGAACATCTTGCCATCGCTGATGACCGGCTGCGATTCCTGGCCGCGCTGCTTCTCGCCGCCGAAGGACATCGACCAGGCCGGTACCAGATTCTTGACTGATTTGGTGTTGACCGCGGTGAGCGGGCTGAAGCGCTGACCCTGGGTGCCGAGGCCGAAGCTGACGACGTCGCCGCCGGTCTTGGCGTCATTGAGGATGT